>OLRB01000066.1_pt1 | contig 92200 bp, 68 predicted proteins | sample 1672751 | NCBI WGS metagenome assembly OLRB01 (sample SAMEA3136720, study PRJEB25190) | human gut metagenome | biome: human gut; feature: human-associated habitat; material: faeces | place: Austria | collected 2013
GGCGAGGATAGAGAGGTTCCTGTGAAAAGACTTACACAGGCTTCTTGACAAGCCCCATGAACGCCCCCGAATTCGCAACTTTTGTCACATTCCACGACTTCACTTTACGCTGGGCACGCAGGCGATAGGCAAACCCCACTTCAAAACGACTGTCGCTATGCAGCACGATTCGGCGACGGCGCGTTTGGCCCGAGCTTCAAGCAAAAGCCATGGCGAGGTCGGCCCATCCTTTCTAACTACCCTTCCCTGCCCAAATCAATCGCGGCCGCAAAAGGCATCGATTTAGCGACGTTTCGCGCTTTTTGCCCAAGACGCTTCAAAAACGCCTATGCTTATCATGTTTGACAAGGGACGATAAGGTCCAACAACAGGAAGCATCTTATGGCACACGATTTCATCTCGCTCGCAATTATTGCGGTTGTCGCATTTGTGGCACCCGTTATCGCACAGGCGATTCCGAAAAAGCCCATTCCCGAAACCGTTCTTCTTCTGGCTTTCGGCGCAATCCTCGGCCCGAACTGCATGAACCATATTTGGCTCACCGAGCCTATTACGCTGCTTTCCGATTTGGGCCTCGCGTTTTTGTTCTTGCTCGCAGGCTACGAAATCAACCCGAAAATGCTCACGGGCACCGAAGGCAAAAAAGGCCTGCGTACGTGGCTGGTCACCTTCGCATTCGCGCTGGCGCTCGTGTTCTTACATCCGAATTTGGCCATCGGCGGCATCGGAGTGGTTCCCATGGCCATCGTGCTTGTGACCACGGCGCTCGGAACGCTCATGCCCATTTTGCGCGAGCGCGAGCTCATGAATACGAAAGTCGGCCGCGCGGTCATCGCATACGGCACCTGGGGAGAAGTCGGCCCGGTGCTCGCCATGGCGGTGCTGCTCTCCACGCGCACGAACTGGCAGACTGCAGCGATTCTCGCCGCATTCATGATCCTGTGCGTCGTCACCGCCCTCGTGCCCGCCATGGCGCGCAAAAACGGCACGCGGCTCTACAAATTCCTCGAGGCAAAAGCAAACACCACCTCGCAAACATCGGTGCGCGGCACCATCATGATTCTGGTCGCCCTCGTGGCGTTTTCGGCGCTATTCGACATCGACATCGTGCTCGGCGCGTTCGCAGCGGGCTTCGTGCTCCGATACATCACGCCCGAAGGCAACGTGTCGCTCGAGGCCAAGCTCGACGCCATTGGCTTCGGCTTCCTCATTCCGCTGTTCTTCATTGTGTCGGGCGCGAAAATCGATATTTCGGCAATCGCGGCCGACCCGGCCATGCTCGCGCGCTTCGTCGCGCTGCTGCTTGCCGTGCGCACGGTTCCCATCATCATCTCGCTTTCAATGCCCAAAACGCGTACGAAATACACGATGCACGAGCGTATTTCGGTCGCGCTCTACTGCACCACGGCCCTGCCGATCATCGTTGCGGTCACCTCGCTGTGCGTGAAGAACGGGTCCATCGACGCAAGCACGGCCTCCATCATGGTCGCCGCAGGCGCCGTGACGGTGTTCATCATGCCGCTGTTCGCGGGCGCGGTTTACGGAGTCGCCGACCGCCATCCCATCGATGCAGTGCACGAGATTGCCCACGACCCGCACCACGCGGGAGAAATCGTGTCGCAGCACATGCACGAGCATCGCGAGCATGCGCACACCGACTACCGCCACGTGTACATGGCCAAGCAGCGCCCCGACGTGGTTCATGTCGTCATGAAAGAACACGAAGAGGAACATGCAGAAGAGCACGAAGCAAAGCACTTGGAAAAGAAATAGCGCAGAAGCAGCCGAGGTCCGGCAGGAATTGGGTTCAGGCTTTCTCAAAGAAACGTGTCCATGGGAGCCGCACCTGAAGAGTTCGTCCCCTTTAGTCCACGAGCTTTTTTCTTCTGTTTTGCGCCTGGCTTCGCGCCCTTCACCGCCATCGGCCCGCTTGCCATAAGCCAGAAGGGATAATCGAGCGCGACTTTCCCTTCCACCCGGTCTTTTGTTGCATAATCGATTCTTTTTAGGTGGGCCGGCTAGTCCGCAACAACCTGGCCCACCCCTTCCTGGCCAATTTCGCCCGAACCGTGAAAAGTATGTTGGCATCGTATTGGACTTAGGCCAAACGCCCCATTCGCGCCACAAACGACGACGAAAAGTTATACTGGCGGCATATTTTTTGTCATATTCGCAGGAGAAGCACCTGCTCGACTGAAAAGGCTCGAACATGAACATCCAGATCTTCGGCACCAAGAAAAGTTTCGACACCAAAAAGGCGCAGCGCTACTTCAAGGAACGTCGCGTGAAGTTCCAGTTCGTCGACCTGAAGGAAAAAGGCCTGAGCAAAGGCGAGCTTGAAAGCGTTGCCCGCGCCGCTGGCGGCATTGACGCACTCATCGACCCGTCGGCCAAAGACGCCGACACGGTTGCACTCGTGCAGTATCTCGGCGCCAACCAGAAATTCGACAAAGTGCTCGAAAACCAGCAAATACTGCGCGAACCCATCGTGCGCAACGGACGCCAAGCCACGGTCGGCTATCAGCCCGATGTATGGAAGGGCTGGGAATAGCCCCAAGCCGAATTGACGCGCGAAAAACCGTTTTCAATGAACGAGCAGCCCCTCGAAGCCTTATCATAAGACGATTTGAAATCTTTCAGAAAGGCAAACCATGAGCGATACCGCCCGCGCCACTTCGGAGCCCGAAACCCCACCCGCCGTTTACGACGCGACCACCCTTGGCAAGCCGCGCATGTTTGTGCTGGGCATCCAACACATGTTCGCGATGTTCGGCGCCACCATTTTGGTGCCGGTGCTCACGGGCCTTTCGGTAAGCGACACGCTGCTGTTCGCCGGCCTGGGCACGCTGCTCTTCCATATTCTGGCCAAGGGCAAGGTGCCAGCGTTTTTGGGCTCTTCGTTCGCGTTCATCGCGGGCTACGCCGCCATCGCTCCCAACGGCGAGGCCGAACTTCTACCCTACGCATGCCTCGGCGTCGCATGCGCCGGCCTGCTTTACCTGGTGCTTTCGGCGCTCTTCCGCGCATTCGGCCCCGCGCGCGTCATGCGCTTCTTCCCGCCCGTAGTTACGGGTCCCATTGTTATTTGCATCGGCCTTATCCTGGCGAGTTCGGCCATTGCGAACTGCTCCACCAACTGGATTGTGGCGATTATCGCTATCGCGACCATTGTGGTCTGCAATATTTGGGGACGCGGCATGGTGAAGATCATCCCCATCCTTATTGGCGTGGTGGTAAGCTACGCCGCCGCGGCCGCAATGGGCGAGGTCGATTTCTCGGGCGTAGCCGAAGCCGCATGGATCGGCCTGCCCTTCAGCTGGGACAACACCGTGTTCTCGCTGTTTGGCCCCGGCTTCGACACGGGTCTCGCCATTACCGCAATCATCACCATCATGCCGCTCGCCTTCGCCACGATGATTGAGCACATCGGCGACATCTCGGCGATTAGCTCCACGTGCGAGCGCAACTTCATCGCCAACCCGGGCCTGCACCGCACACTGCTCGGCGACGGCCTCGCCACCATTTTGGCCTCGCTGTTCGGCGCACCCGCCAATACCACCTACGGCGAAAACACCGGCGTGCTCGCGCTGACCCGCGTGTTCGATGCGCGCGTTGTGCGAATCGCGGCGTGCTGCGCAATCGTGCTTTCATTCAGCCCGAAATTCGCCGCCGTGATTGGCGCCATGCCTTCGTGTGTGATTGGCGGCGTGTCGCTCGTGCTCTACGGCATGATCTCGGCCGTAGGCGTGCGCAATCTCGTCGAAAACCACGTCGACTTCCAGAAAAGCCGCAACGTGCTCGTAGCCGCCATCGTGCTCGTGCTGTCTATCGGTATCGCCTACAGCGCAGCCGGCGCAATCACCTTCGAGGTTTCCGGCATCGTGATTTCGCTCTCGGGCCTTGCTATCGGCTCACTCGCCGGCATCATTCTGAACGCGATTCTACCTGGCAAAGACTACGAATTCGACGAAAGCGACATTGCGGAAGAGGAGCACGCGCTCACGCTTCAATAGACGACACGCATTTTTCGAAATGTTAAGCGACATCGTGGCGCAACGTTTGTGCTACCTGCGGGCGTTGCGTGTGCGCTTCGTGTATTCGCTGCCCCTTGACCAGGCAAAAGTGTTATACCCTTTGAGCACCTGAAACACACTCGAAACAAAGCGCCTCAAGCGCGGAAAGCGACGCCAGCGTCAATGAGCACCACAGACAACACCGCCTCCGCCTCGCCCGAACTCGAAGCAACCAAAACCCCCGCACAGCCGAAAAGGACGAACAGCATCGACATGCTGCACGGCCCCCTTTTGGGCAAGCTCATCATATTCGCCGTTCCGTTGGCGCTTTCGTCAATCATCTCGCAGCTGTTCAATTCCGCCGATGCCGTTGTTGCCGGACGATTCATCAATAGCGGCGCTCTTGCGGCCGTCGGCGGCGTTGCGCCGGTCATTTCCCTGCTCATCGGGCTTTTCGTAGGCCTGTCAGTCGGCGCGAACGTCGCAATCGCCATTCGAATCGGTCACGGGCGCATGGACCTCGTGAAGAACGCGGTGCAAACGACCGCCGTGCTCACGCTTGTATGCGGCGCCCTGCTTACCGTCGTTGGAATGCTCATTACCGGACCTATCCTCGACGCCATCGGCATGCCCGCCGAGGCAACCGAAGAGGCCGCGTGGTACTTGCGCATCTATTTCGCGGGCAGCGTATTCTTCCTCGCGTACAATTTCGGCTCGGCCGTGCTGCGCGCGAAAGGCGACACCCGACGCCCGCTGTACGCGCTCGCTGCCGCCATGCTGCTCAACGTGGTACTCAACGTAATCGCGGTCACCGTTTTCAATGCCGGCGTCATTGGCATCGCGATTGCGACCGACATCTCGAACGCGCTTTCCGCGGCCATCGTCATTCGAATGCTGCTGCATGAGGAAGACGCGTTCCGCCTTGAACCGCGCTGCCTGGCCGTCGATCGCAAAGCGCTCAAGATGATTTTGTATATCGGCCTGCCATCAGGCCTTCAGTCGATGGTCTTTTCGTTTTCCAACGTCATTATCCAAGCGGCAATCAACAGCTTTGGCGCCGATTCCACCGCAGGTTCGGCGGCAACTATGAACTACGAGTACTACACGTACTTCTTCGTGAGCGCGTTCTCGCAAGCGGCCGTGACGTTTATCGGGCAGAACTTCGCCGCGGGCAACCTCAAGCGATGCGACTCCATCGTGCGCATTTGCATGGCGGCTGCGGTGCTGAGCGCCCTTACCTTGAGCGCGATTTTCGTCGGCCTGGGCAATATTTCGCTCGGAGCGTTCACGACCGAGGCCGGCGCACTTGGCTACAGCACCATTCGCATGTGGCACGTTGAGCTGCTCGAATGTATGACGTCGACCTACGAGGTAACCGCGGGCGCCATGCGCGGCATGGGCTGGTCGGTGCTGCCTACCATCGTGGTTATCGTGGGGTCGTGCCTGCTGCGCATCGCGTTCATTTTCTGGGTGTTCCCGTCGATGAACGACTATACCTCGCTCATGAACATCTACCCCATCACCTGGATCGTCACCGGCACTACCATGATTGCGCTGTTCTTCTTCGCGAGGCATCGCGCCTACGCCGGCGTTCGCCAGGCGCAGGCGCAAGCCGCCAAACACCATAAAATTGCAGAGATATAGAACAAAAGCTGCGCAAAATGCGAAGCGCAACCGCCGAATGCCAGAAGGAATGCCGAAGGGCGCCATGGCCGCCCTCAAAATACCTTGCGAAAACCAGCCATAGCTACCGGGACAATCTGCATCCAGTGCAACAGATTCATGGACGCCTCATCGGGCACATTAAATCGTTCGTCGCTGTTACCGCCAGGCCGACTCACTCAATTCACCTCGCGCGTGAGGCGCCCAGTACCGCCTCACGCGTATACCCGCAAAATCGCCCGCAAGCTCCTAGCGAATGAAGTTCGTCATGGCGCCCGCTTCGGCAATGGGCGGCTCGATGCCGTTTTCGCGGCCGAGTTCGATGCACTTCAGCATCCATGCCATGTTGTGGCCGATATTGCGCATCGTGCGCATGCCTTCCTCATCGAGCGCAGCTTCGCCCGGCACGCGTCCATGCACGCCATTCCAATAGGTCGACGCCACAACAGGCATCTGTTTGATGGTGAAATATTTGTTGAGCACGTCGAACGATGCCGTGATGCCTCCACGGCGTGCCACGGCGATCGCCGCACCCGGCTTATGCTCGAATGCCGCACCCCCTGCATAGAACGCGCGGTCGAGCACTGACAGAATACGGCCGGTGGGATGCGCGTAATACACCGGTGTGCCGAATATGAAGCCATCGGCCTGCTGGGCAGCTTTGATTAGCTCATTGACCATGTCGTCATCGAATACGCACGCGCAATCGAGTTCGGCGCACTTGCCGCAACCAATGCAATCACGCACGGGAGCAGCGCCCAGCTGAAACACCTCCCATTCGATGCCGTGGCCTTCAAGCGCGGCGCCAATCTCGGCAAGCGCTGCCGCCGTATTGCCCTTCGACTTCGGGCTGCCATTGACCATAAGAACCTTCATGATTCCCCCTATTCAACGAACCGCGCCGACCGATTACGTCAATCGGCGCTTCAAATTTACTCATCTTAGCACCAGCATCGCACTCGAAGGCACTTTCGTTTTCCGGAGCAATCTTCGCTCTGAGTTTCCAAATGTCTCGTACGGCAAACAGCCCGAACACTGCGGGCGCCCCAGAAACAACCATGAACGCGACCAGGCCCCGTGCGATGCAAGTCGGCCATCGAGCAACCTGGCCATCGGTCAAGCCGGCCAACGGGCAAGCCCCTCCCGAAATCACGCCAATCCCCCGCAAGCTCTCGCCACCGACCCCGACAGGCGCTACAATGCAGACACCTTTTTGCGAAACGGAGGCCGCATGACGAGTCTTCTGTCCCATATCTCGGCGTTCGAATATTGGCGCCACGTTGGAACGCCCGGCTTCATTGTGCCCGAGCCGAGCCGCACGACCACTGCACCGCCAAACTTCGCAGTTTCCGATTTCGATTGGCTCGTCAACACGAGCGTCCTGTCGCGCCCTTTGCATGGCCTCACCTCCATAAAGCACAAGCGCACAAACGAACCCGCGGTGCGACACGTCGCGTATCAAGAGCTGCCGTTCGGTTCCGTCTGTTCATTATCTCCCGAACAGCGCATCACTTCTCCCGAACTCACCATCATCCAAATTGCGCCCCTGCTGTCGTTCACCGAGCTCGTTTGCATCATCTGCGAGTTTTGCGGACTCTTTACCATCAACGAATCGCTCGAAAATCCCCTCGTCAAGCGCGCGCCGCTCACAAGCGTCGCGAAAATCGCCGCCTTTTGCCAGCGCGCAAAAGGGCTCACCGGAGTCGCGAAAGCGGCCAAGGCGACAAAATATGCCCACGATCGCTCGCGTTCGCCCATGGAAACCGCAACCATTCTTTTGTTCACCCTACCCCAGCAACGGGGAGGATATTCTCTTTCGGGCGCCTGGCTCAATCGCAAAATCACGCTGAGCCCCAAGGCTCGCAAAATGGCGGGGATCGATCGACTTGAGCCCGATATCGCATGGCCGAAAGCCAAGATTATCGTTGAATACGACAGCAAAGCTATCCATAATCAAGAAGCGCGAATATCAAATGACGCACGACGCAAAAATGCCTTTACGACTTCGGGTTTCCAGGTCATAACCCTCACCTCGAGCCAACTGAATTCAAAAACCGAGATGGATAAAATCGCGGCGCACATTGCCGCCGCCGCGAAAAAGCGCGTGCGCATCGCGAAGCCCGCAACGTTCTACGCAAAGCAAAAGCTCCTGCGAATGGAGCTCCTTCATTGCGATGGGGTCCACAGAAAGCAACATGCCCTGTCGGAACGAGCCGGGCAACAGGTCGAGCGGACCAAAACAAGCCTAAGTTGGCTTGCCGACGACGACCTGGCGTAAACTAAAACGGCTAAAAGTGACAAAAGTTGCGAGTTCGGGGGCGCAAAGCACTCCATTTCAAGGAAAATGGGCGCCGTAAGCCCAATCTCTGCTCGCGAAAATCACATCAATTAACTGCGACCTGGGGTTTTGTAGGTCACGCAAATGAGGCCTCGAGCTTGAATGCCCCCGAATTCGCAACTTTTGTCACTTTTCGGGTATTCGCTTTACGCCAGGGCCCTTCGTTCGTTGGCGATCGAGCGCTGATAGCAACCGTTTGGCAGCAATTAAGAAGCCGTTATTGGGCGCTCGAATAAGACCAATAGCTCACAAACGCCTAATCGGAAATAACGGCAAGCGACTCGAATGCGGTCTCAACAAGGCCCGTCACGGCATTCAACGCTTTGCCTCGTTTCGCACCTTGTCTCGCTCAGCACATCGCTTCGTTCCGCGCATGTTCAGCAAAACTGCTATTATCGAACTCTTGAGCACGCAACCCGTTGGCGAGAGGAGGTGGGAGCGTTGTCTGCAAAACGCAAAAAGCGCGCACCGAAGTCTGGGGCCATTTGGCACATGTCTGCCGACGAGGCAACCTTGGCCAAGAAGCCGCGCTACAACGGCTATGCTTGCGGCCACGGAGCACATGGCGATGCAAAATACAGCCGCACGAAATCGAAACGCGCGTGGCAAAAGCAACTCAAGCAGGAAGGAGCCCCGAGGGGCTCCTTCCTTTTTACCTTCTGCCTTCATTCGGGCTGCAGAAAGCAATGGACTCATGAGCCCGAAAGAGGCCACACCGCATCCGAAACGGCCGCTGTCAGCAAAAGACGGCACCCGATTTGCCCAGAACATGAAGAAGGCATGCAGAACGCGACATGCGCATGCGGCAGAAAGCGCCCCGCACGACGCGCAAACGCGAATTGGCGTATAGTTAGTCCCCCATCACGGCCGAACTTCACCGTCCGTCCTCCAATCTAGAAAGAACTCCATGAGCACTATTCGCACCCTTGCGCCCGGCATTGCCACAAGCGCCGCGCTCGCCGCTGTCTGCTGGTTTTTGGGAACCGCCGTTCCCATCGTCGGCGGCGCAGTATTCGCCATTCTCGCCGGCATGATTATCGGCGTATTCTGGAAAGACAAAGGCCGCGCGACGGCGGGAATCAAATTCACATCGAAGAAGATTCTGCAGACCGCCGTGGTTTTGCTCGGATTCGGCTTGCCGCTCACCCAAATAGCCCAAGTCGGCGCAACCTCGCTGCCCGTTATCGTATCGACCATCACGGCATCGTTGCTCACGGCATTCATCCTGTGTCACGCGCTGCATGTGCCCAGTCGCACCGCAACGCTTATCGGCGTGGGATCGTCCATTTGCGGCGGCTCGGCAATTGCCGCCACCGCTCCCGTCATCAAAGCCAACGACCAAGAGGTCGCCCATGCCATCTCGGTCGTGTTTCTATTCAACGTTTTGGCCGCGCTCATTTTTCCGACGCTCGGCGACGCAATCGGCATGACCAACGACGGGTTCGGCCTGTTCGCAGGCACCGCCGTGAATGACACCTCGTCGGTCACCGCCGCGGCGGCCGTATGGGACGGCATGCACGAAGGCGCTAATGCGCTCGATTACGCCACCATCGTGAAGCTCACGCGAACCTTGGCAATTATCCCCATCACGTTCGTACTGGCACTTTGGGTTGCTTCGCGCGAAAAGAAAACGGCAGGTGCAAACGGGCAACCCACACAAAATGGCTTTAGTCTGAAGCGTGCGCTGCCAACGTTCATCGTATTGTTCCTGTGCGCATCGATTGTCGCCACCGTGGCAAGCGCAACCGGCGTTGACATGGCCGTTTTCGAGCCCCTTAAGCTCGCAAGCAAGTTCTTCATCATCATGGCAATGGCCGCCATAGGTCTGAATACCGACGTCGTTGGGTTGGTGAAATCGGGCGCGAAGCCCATCGTGCTCGGTGCCGCCTGCTGGATTGCCATCGCATCGGTGAGCCTTGGCGCCCAGCACATACTGGGGCTTTGGTAGCATGGGAGCCCGCCGTTCAATAAAACCAAGCCTTTGCCCAGAGGCGACACATCGACCACGAGAAGAAACGCCCCTCGGGCTTGCCCGCATCTTCGAGCAACGCGATAAACGACCGCCGCCGAAGCTTGCCAGAGGCTACTCGAACCGCCGAGCGGAATGGTCGCCCGCGCTCCACGCGCAGGAAGCCAGAAGCGCAGCAGTCGCTCGCATCCATTTCGCCTTTTCATGGGGAAAGAGGCTACACTGTACAAGACCACCAATCTGAACGCGAGCAAGGGGGGGCGCAGATGAGGGCAACGGTGCTGGTCGACAACGAGGCGCAAGGGCTTTGCGAAAGCGAATGGGGTCTCTCGATTCTTATCGAGCACCGCGAGCACGCCACGCTTCTTGACGCGGGTGCAAGCGGCCTTTTCGCCGAAAATGCCCGCAAGCTCGGCGTTGACCTCGCAGCGGTCAATGTCGCCGCGCTCTCGCACGCCCATTATGACCACTCGGACGGCTTTGACGCATTCTTCCAGGTCAATGACGCAGCGAAGCTTTTTGTTGCCGCATCGGCTCGCGAGAATTGCTACGACACCGAAGACGGCAAGCTATGCTATATCGGCGTTTCGCGCGGCCTGTTCGCGCGCCACGCTCATCGCATCGAATACGTAAGCCGCCCTGCCGAAATCGCGCCTGACGTATGGGCGCTGCCCCACACCACGCCGAACCTCGCCGAAAAGGGCGCGAAGGCGGGAATGTTCACGACCGAAGAGCGCACGCCCGAAAAGCCCGTGACCAGAAGGCCCACAACCGATGAGCCTCTGGACGAAAGTCCCACAGCTGAAGGCCTCATGGCTGAAGAATCAACCTCCGAAAGGCCCGTGGCCGAAAACCCCGACCCTGCGACCCTGCGCCCCGACGACTTCTCCCACGAGCAAAGCATCGTCGTAAAGCTCGACGAAGGCCTCGCTGTATTCAGCAGCTGTTCGCACTGCGGACCCGATGTCGTTATGGCCGAAGTGCACCAATTCATGCCCAACCAGCCCATTCGTGCGCTCATCGGCGGCTTTCACCTCTACGACACCCCCGATGAAGAAGTGCGCGCCCTTGCTGGCCGCATGAAAAACGAAGGCGTCGAACTCGCTTACACGGGCCACTGCACCGGCGAGCGCGCCTTCAAGATTCTGCAGGAAGAGCTCGGCGAAGACGTCATCAAGGCAACCAAAAGCGGTTTGCGCATCGAGCTGGACGAATAGAATCGAGCAAGCATGAACGCAAACCACGCACGGCGCATGTCAGCGCCTCTGAACGTTTCCAATAAAGACCAACTCTTCGCCGCCGATGAGCGCCGCGATTGCGCGCTGTGCGGTTGCTCGCTGGCTGAACCCGGTACGACACGCTTCGCGAAGCAGGGCGCCCACGACCCCACGCCCACGCCGTACTTCATTTTGGAAAACCTTTTTTCTGAACTGGATTTTTCTGAAGAATCTCACCTTCTTGACGTAGGATGCGGCACGGGTCGCGTGCTGTCGTTTTTCATCCAATCGAAGCTTTCCGGCCACGCCACGGGCATCGAGCTCGACCCCGATATCGCCGAATACGCGTGCAACTGGTCGCGGCGTTTCGCCAACGTCGACGTACTCTGCGGAAGCGCACTCGAAACCCCACTTGCCCCCTACACGCACCTATACCTTTTCAACCCCTTCGATACCAACGTGCTTATGCAGTTCATCATGAAAATCGAAGACGAGACGCGCCGCCCGCTTACGCTCATCCATATGTCCGACAACGGCGAAACGTATTCCTATATCGGACGCACTGGGTGGAGCCTCGTTCGCCAGGGCGAATTTCAGGAATACCGCACGGCGACGGGCAGAGCGATTACCGTATATGCCCATCCGCAGCACTTCTCGATTTGGAAGTACGCCCCCGAATCGTAGCAATTAGGACAAGCGTACGTGAGCAAGCGCAATGCGAACGAGCCGCGCGAGGTCGACCACGACGAAGCCGATGGCCGCGCAGGTTGATAGAGCCCAACCATGACGCAGACGCCACTTGAGTAGGGCCAAACCCGGGTTGGAGATGGCGGGCGTGCCGCGCTTGCGCTTGAGCCGTTCCCAGCCGACAACGGCCGAATGCGAACGGGCGCGATGTAAACACGGCGCAGGCAACGATTCGACGCACTGCGGGCAGGAATCGGTCGTGCCGCGAGCGCAGGCCAAGTATTATTTGAGCAACGATCAACCGCCAAGCACCATTCTGAAAGCGCACTTTCGAACTCATAGCAGCTCTTTCTTTCATAATGCAATCTATAGTTGACATTTCATCCCATATGCCATATATTTCTGTCATGTTGCAACGGATATATGTCCATAAAATGAAAGGAAACCCATGCCAGGCAAGAAAAACCTACGCATGAAGGCGGCACGTGCGGCAGCCGGCCTTTCGCAAACCGATCTCGCCGAAGCCGTGGGCGTTACGCGCCAAACCATCGGCCTTATCGAGGCGGGCGGCTACAATCCCACGCTCAATTTATGCGTGGCTATCTGCAAAACGCTGCACGTCACCCTGAACGATCTGTTTTGGGAAGACGACGGTGACATCAACACCAACCCCTTCTTCTTTTAGGAGCACACCATGAAAATGCAGAACATGAAAATCGTGCAAAAATGGCACGAATATGCAGGTCCGAAAGACGAGCGTCTGGAAGCCGAGAACGCCAAAATCTACACGTTCGGCTTCATACTGCTTTCGTTCGGCATGCTGGCGCTGCTCGCATATGAAATCATCGCCCAACAGGTTGCGTGGGTGCATAATGGCGCCAACGATGCGTTCCACCTGTTCGCAAGTCCCGTTGACGCCGCCATGTACGCGTGGCTTTTCATCGTGATGCTTATATGCGCCGTGCTGCAAACGCGAAAGGGCTACGTCGACACCAACCGTTTTGGCCAAACCGAGAACCTTCCCGCTGGTTACTTTCTGCTCATCGCCGGCATCTCGGGTGCCGCAAGCGCGCTTGCCATTGCCGCCATGCGCTGCATTGCCGAAGCGCAAATCGTACCGTTCGAAGACATTTTCTGGGCGGCAAACCTGGCGATAGGCGTGGTTTTCGGCGTTACGATTTTCGCCGCCACGTTCGGTGCGCTGTGCCTGGCGTTCTACGAGGCGAAACATCGCCGCGCCAAAATTGAAGCGGAGCTTGACGCAACCGACGAACGCTAACGCAAAGTAGAGCTCGACGCCGCCGACGAACATTAACGCAGAAATTACCGAAACAAAAACACTCACCGCGGCGCGCCGCGTTATTATTGAGGAGGTTGCTCAAACCTCCTCTTTTCCGCATTCGGCCAAAGGAGACCCTATGCCCGAGCGTACATACAGTTTTATCGAAATACGGCTTCCTATGCCGCTCATGTCCGCTGCCGCCGAACCAGGCAAGCTCGATGAAGCCGTAGCGCATATCGCCGCGCACGATGCCGAACTGGGCCGCATCGCCCGAGCGGAAGCGCATTACTTCCGAGGACAGCCCGAAGAAGCACACGCCAACGCGGCGCCATTCTTGGACCACTCCGATCCCGCTTTGCGCATCTCGGCGAATTTCATTTGCGCATACGCAGATCTTACCCTGGGAAAAATTTGGGAAACGAAAGAATGCCTCACAAACATCGCAGCAATGCGCAATGATGAATCAATCAAGGCAACACCTGCGCTGCATGCTTCATACATGCTCTTCGACGCCGCCTCGAGCGTGCTCCTGCACCTGCCCACGCCCTATCCGCCGGGCGCGTTCGCGAAGCACATCGCCGCACTACCCGAAGGCCTGCGCCTTTTCGGGATTTACGCGCTCGCCCACCACGCGTACCTTTTTGGCGAATACGGCCGCTGTGTGGGCATGGCCGAAACCGCGCTCATGACGAAACAGGGGCGATATCCCATCGCGGAGCAGTTTCTGCACCTTGTCGCAGCCATGGGGCAGGTGAACCTGAGAGACGCCGAAGCCGCACGACGCCATTTTATGGGCGCGTGGGACGTTGCCTTGGCCGACAACCTGATTGAAGAAATCGGCGAGCACCATGGACTTTTGCAGGGCGTGCTCGAAACGTGCCTGAAGGAAGACTATCCCGAGCACTACGCGCGCGTGATCGATATCACCTATCGCTTCAGCGAGGGATGGCGGCGCCTGCATAACCCCGAGACGGGCGCGCACGTGACGAGCGACCTCACCACCACCGAATTCAGCATCGCCATGCTCGCAAGCCGCGGGTGGTCGAACACCGAAATCGCCAATCATCTGGGCATTTCAACCGGCACCGTGAAAAACCGCCTGTCGATGGCATACGCGAAGCTCGGCATCGCAAGCCGCGCAGAACTCACGAAATACCTGTTGCAATAGCGGACGGAAATGCCGCGGCCTCACGGAATTCAAGCAGCCGAATCGCCAATCAGCGCCAAGATCGCACCACCGCATTCCCCGCCTTTCATGCTGTTCCGCGCAAGCGAATTGACGCCACCTCGCTAGAATCGGCACCTATAAGCACTCATCGGCCTGGATCCCGCCACCACTGGGACCGTTGCGCTCCAAGCCACCCAGGTCGATTTGCGCTTGGCCTTCGCCCAAATCGCACCTCTGACATTTCGCACCCCGCCTAGAACGGCATGGCTTTCGCGCCATCAAGGTCGCTCTTTACCCTGTTTCGCTTAAATCCCACCCCCCAACACTTCGCATTCCATTCAAATCAGCACGGCTTTTCGCGAAAGCGCATTCCGACCCACGCAGCCCCTTCCCTGCCACACGCCGTCGTCGTGGCATAATCAATAAGAGAAAACGACACAGGCCCTAAGGCAAAGGAAGTCATGCAGAACATCGACCACATCGAAGTGCGCGGCGCGCGCGTGCACAATCTGAAGAACGTGAACGTGGATATTCCGCTCGGCGAGCTCGTGGGCATCGCGGGCGTATCGGGTTCAGGCAAAAGCTCGCTCGCGCTCGGCGTGCTCTATGCCGAAGGCTCGAGGCGCTACCTCGAGGCGCTTTCCACCTATACGCGCCGACGTATCGCGCAAGCTGGCAAGGCCTCGGTCGACGACGTTCGCTACGTGCCCGCTGCGCTCGCATTGCACCAGCGCCCGGCGGTGCCGGGCGTGCGTTCCACATTCGGCACTTCAAGCGAGCTTTTGAACAGCCTGCGCCTTCTGTTCTCACGCGTCGGCAGCCACATGTGCCCGCACTGCGGCGAACATGTGCCCCCAAGCCTTAACGTAGCTGCCGAGCTGCCCATTTCGTGCCCACATTGCGGCAGCGAATTCTTCGGCCCCGGCGCCGAATCGCTCGCGTTCAACAGTGAAGGCGCCTGTCCAACCTGCAGCGGAACCGGCATCGCACGCACCGTGAACCGCGCCGCGCTCGTGCCCGACGAAAGCAAAACCATCGACGAGGGCGCCGTGGTGGTATGGGGTACGCTCATGTGGGACCTCATGAAGCAGGTGTGCGGCGCCATGGGCGTGCGCACGAACGTGCCGTTTCGCGAACTCACAGACGCCGAACGCGACATCGTCTTCAACGGGCCAGCCGAGAAAAAGCACATCCTCTATAAGGCGAAGAAGGGCGAGAACTTCGCCGAACTCGACTTCACCTACTACAATGCCGTGCGCACCGTGGAAAACTCCCTCGTCAAGGCGAAAGACGAGAAGGGCCTGCGCCGTGTGGCGAAGTATTTGACGGAAGGCCCCTGCCCCGACTGCGCTGGCACGCGCCTATCCGCGGCCGCGCGGCAGCCGATCGTTCGCGGCATCAATCTGGCACAAGCAACGGAAATGACGCTCGAGGAAGCGGTGGCATGGGTCGCAGGCGTGCCTGCAAGCCTTCCCGAAGAAATGCGCCCCATGGCGAAATCGATTTGCGAATCGTTCGAAAGCACGGCTCGACGCTTGCTCGAGCTCGGCTTGGGCTATTTGTCCCTCGACCGAGCAGGCGCGACCCTCTCCACCGGAGAGCGCCAGCGCGTGCAACTTGCGCGCTCGGTGCGAAATCGAACTACGGGCGTGCTGTACGTGATGGACGAGCCTTCCATCGGTTTGCACCCCGCCAACATCGACGGGCTTTTGGGCGTTATGCGCGACCTCATCGCCGACGGCAACTCGGTGGTAATGGTCGATCACGACACGCGCATCCTTCGCGCGGCCGACTATCTTGTCGAGATGGGCCCCGAAGCAGGCGCCCGCGGCGGCACCTTGGTAGCGCGAGGCTCGGTTGAAGAAGTTGCAAACGATTCCGAATCAATTATCGGCCCCTATCTTTCGGGAGCCGCGCGCATCGCAGCCCGGCCGAAAACGCCTGCGGAACAGATGTTTGACCTGGGCCGCATCCATCTTGAGTCAAGCGGGCTTCACACCGTGAAGCCCTTCGCTATCGATATTCCCAAAGGCCGGCTCATTGCCGTGACGGGTGTATCGGGCTCAGGCAAAACGACGCTCGTGCTCGAAACGCTCATTCCCGCGCTTACCGCGGCGGCAACAGGCCAAACGCTGCCCGAGCATGTCACCGCAATTGAGGCCGAGGGCATTCGCCGCGCGAACCTCATCGACGCCACCCCCATCGGCGTCAATGTGCGCTCGACGGTCGCCACGTATTGCGGCGCGCTCGACGATATGCGCCGCGCATACGCGCGCACCGATTCCGCGAAAGCAGCAGGGCTGAAGATGGGCGATTTCTCATACAACACGGGAAGCCTTCGCTGCGCAACATGCGACGGCACAGGCCAAATCTCACTCGACGTGCAATTCCTGCCCGACGTCGACATTGCCTGCCCCGACTGCCGCGGATCGCGCTACGACACCGCTGCCGAGAAAATTCGTCGACCTGAAAAAGGCGCGCCCGATGACCAGGCGCTCAGTTTGCCGCACCTGCTCGCGCTTTCCGTCGACGAAGCCCTTCCGCATGTGGCCGACGTCAAGAAAGCGCACGAAAAGTTGCAAACCCTGCATGACCTGGGCTTGGGGTATCTCACGCTCGGCGAAGCCACGCCCGCGCTTTCGGGCGGCGAGGCGCAGCGTTTGAAGCTCGCAAGTGAGATGGGCCGCGGGCAGGCCGATGCCGTGTTCGTGTTCGACGAGCCCACTATTGGCCTGCACCCGCGCGATGTGGAAACGCTCCTCGGCGTATTTCAGCGACTCGTTGAACAGGGCGCTACCGTGGTGGTGGTCGAGCACGACCTCGATTTCATCGCGAACGCCGATTACGTGATCGACATGGGTCCGCAAGGCGGCAAAGCTGGCGGACGCATCGTGGCGTGCGGCACGCCCGAGGAAATCGCCGCAAACCAGGAAAGCATCACAGGGGGCTATTTGGAAATCTAGGGCGCAACCGTCACGACGACGCCTTTGGCAAAGCTTGGCAGTACGCAGAATCTTCTTCAACCCTTCCGCATTGCGCGTTTCTTCGCAGCAGGCATGCTAGAATCGTGGGAAAAGAACAGCTTCGCGCCATCGCAGCTGAAACAAATACTTTCTAGCGCGGCGCCACACTGGCGCGCTCGCAGCATCAACCGCGAGCGAATACGATCGGACCAAAGCGGAAGCCACATCGAATCTTCCGCCAAAAGCCCTTTCACCGCGATAACGAGCACTTGGAGGTCACAAATTGGTTCGAATCATCACCGACTCAACCTCGTCCATTCCCCAGGACATTCGCACCGAGCTCGGCATCAAAGCTGCCTCGCTCATCATCAATAGGAATGGCGAAGAGCTCGTCGAATCGGAAACCGACCTCGATGCCTTCTATAAAGATATCTATGAAATGGCCGACAACATTCCCACCTCGAGCCAGCCGCCGCTGGGCAAGGTTCGCGAAATTGTCGAAAGCATCGCAAAAACGGGCGACGAAGTGCTCGGAATATTCATCAGCAGCAAACTGTCGGGCACGTTCGAAAGCTTCGTCCACACGGCCAAAGAGGTCAAAAACGACCTCCCCAACTTCCGTTTCGCTGCCATCGACAGCATGACCACTTGCATGGAGATGGGCTGGCCAGCTATCGCCGCCGCGAAAGCCGCCAAAACGGGCGCCAGCCTCGATGACTGCATTCAGGCGGCGAACACAAGCCTGCATTCCACGCGATTCGTGTTCGCCCCCGAATCGCTGCTGTTCTTGCAGAAGGGCGGCCGCATCGGAAAAGCCGCCGCGCTCATCGGCAACATGATCAGCCTCACGCCCGTGCTCACCGTAAACGATGGCGAAGCGAGCACCTTCTCGAAGTGCCGCACGCAGAAAAAAGCCCTTGCAAAAATGCTCCAGGTGCTCGGCGAAGATACGGCGCCGAGCGGCCTTAAGAATCTCGTCGTCCATTACATTGGCAGCAAAGCGCCGGCTATGCAATGGGCCGAAGAGAAAGTGGCACCGCTTATCGGGTTCATGCCCCGCGTTGTGCCGGCGAGCCCTGTCATTGGCGTGCACGTCGGCCCAGCCATGGGCATAGCGTATGAATGCAACGCTCCCATTCCGAACAAGTTTCACAACAGCGAACCGGAAATCATCGTATGCTAGCGATCGCGCCGCATAAATGCGGCGCGATTTTTCTATCGGCAGTTGATGGGAGCGCCGGCTGCGCACAAAACAGCCCCGAACGGTTCCTGGACGGACTAGAGGTGTCCAGGACAGCTAAGGCTCGGCCAATAGGTTTGCCTCCTAGTTGCGGTTTTTCACCTTGACGAGGACTTTTTATTTCGCCTCAGAACAAATGCGACCAAGAAGAAAACGACCAAGACGCCCCGCAAGATAAAAAGCCGACATTGAATGGTACAGGGGGTCAGGAAAGCATCAGCCCGCGCCGACAGCAACGAATACGAAGGAGTGCGCGATTCCGACCCAATCGAGCGGAAGAGCCATCGAACCGATTGAAAAGCGGGCGATGCGCTGAATGCTCGCCGCCAAAGCTCATCGGCGAATTGCACCGGACAACAATCGGCAACTATCGACCGATGGCAGAAAACCGCACAATGGGGCCTCATTGCAGCGATTGCGGCTCATATTGTCAGAATACGCCACAATGGGGCCTCTCAGCGCCGCAACGAAACGCCCCAGAGGAGGCTATTGAGGTACGTAAAGCGTGCCTTGATTCGTTTGACCTGGCCTTTTAAGAACAAGTATTTTTTACGCAGCGTCAAAACCGACAATTCTTCCCCAAAATAAGGCCGCAATGGGGCCCCATTGCGGCTTTTTATGACAGGAGAGATGAAGATGGAAGCACTCATCGAACGATGGAGACGAGCCAGAACAAAAGGGCGGATTTGCCCGCGAGCAAAGCGAGTAAGCCGATAGCCTCTCAACGAAATGCAGCACCCAAAAGAACTCCGACTACGCAGCTTCGGGCAGTTTCAAACAAAAGCCCGTTCGTTAGAACGGGCTTTCAACAAAAACAGGCCAGGCAATCGCCTGACCTGCAGTATTCGATGGTAGCCTGGAGGGGATTCGAACCCCCGATCTCCGCCTTGAGAGGGCGGCGTCCTAAACCGCTAGACGACCAGGCCATGCGTGCTTCAATTAAGCAGCTTGAATAGAATACAGGATTCTCCCGGAAATGCAAGGAGAATTTTAAATTTACTCGAAATCGTAGAGGTCTTTTGTGGCCTCACGGAATTCGTCATAAATCTGGGCGGCGATTTCCTCGTCATCAAGAAGCTCGAACTCGCAGGGCTGGCCCTCTTCGTCGAGGTCGGTCACTTCAAGAATCAAAACTTCGCCCGAAGAGCCCGCCGGATCATCTTCATCGACTGGGAAGAAGAAACCGAAGCGCTGCTCATCATGCAAAATGAGGCCCAGGAACTCAAGCTGCGAGATTTCGCCCTTCTCGTCCTCGAATTCAAATACCATGCCCTCTTCGACGGGCGGGGCGAAGTTGGGCGCGGAGCCCTCGCGGATTTCTGCCATTGCGCATCCTCTCTAGTCCGAAGCGGCCGTGCCGCTTTACGCATATCGCATCCATTATCGCATCTCGCACGGCAGCGCGCGAGCCCTCCCGCGCAAGCTCGCAATTCATCACGAAATGAGCGCGCGGGCAAAACCTGCCACGCGATGAAATCAGAGCGCAACAACCGCCCATGGCTTCTAGCCGCAGCGCCCGCATGCTCGCGTCCAAAAATTGCCATACAAAAAGCCCGCATGCATATGCGGGCTTTTCGGAAATCTTAAGCGCCAATAGGGCCATTAAGCGTCGACGCGGCTATTTTTTCTTGCGATTGGCCGACTTCGAACGATTCGACTTCTGGCGATGCGTCGCATGATTTGCCGCCCGATTCGTCTCCTGCACGGGCTGCGCGGCGGCCACGACGGTCGCATTCTCGCTCGAACCTTCCGCAGAAGCCTCAACGGAAGTGCCCGAAGCCGTCGAAACTACCGCATTCGCGGCAACCGGAGCGACCGAAACAGCAGAGCCCTCAGCCCCAACCGCTTTCACGGACTGCGGCAGACGGTTCAGGAACCAGCGCACCACCGTGTCGCCGTATTTGCGTTGCAACTTGGCATAGCGCGTCTCGCGCGTCTTCCAAATAACGTAAATCGGCGTTGCGATGGCATAGGACGAATACGCACCTGCGATCAGGCCGACCGTCATGGCCAACGCGAAGTCCTTCAGCGTCTCGCCGCCGAACAGAAGCATGGCCACAACCGGAATGAGCGAGGTAATGGACGTGTTCAGCGAACGAATGAGCACCTCGTTGACCGAGTGGTTCGCCATGGTGGCGAACGTGCACTTCACCGAATCGTCCTTCATGTTCTCGTTGATGCGGTGGAACACAACCACGGTATCGTAGAGCGAATAGCCCAGAATCGTGAGCAGCGCAGCGATGGTATTCGGCGTAACTTCGCGGCCAACCAGGGCGTACACGCCAAACACGAGCACGAGGTCGTGCAAAAGCGCGATAACCGCCGACACGCCCATCTTGTAATCGCGGAAGCGAATCGAGATGTACGCGATAATCAAAATCAGCGAAACGAGGAACGCGAGCAGCGAGCTTTGCACGACCGAAGCGCCCCAGTCGGGACCGATGGTAGTCACCTCGAAGCTGTCGGTGCTCCAGCCGAACTCGTCGGCCACCTGATTCGCGATATGCGTCGCGTCTTCGGCCGAAGTGGTGGTCATGCGAGCAAGAATGCCCGTATCGCCATCGGCGTTCGTGGTTTGCAGCACCGGATCGCTTACGCCCGCGTCGTCGAACGCGTCGCGCACCTGCTCGATGGTGGTGTCGCCGGTACCGTGGAACGTGACCGACGTGCCGCCGACGAATTCAATGCCGAACTGCAGGCCGCGCACGCCAATAATCACAGCGACAAGCACCATGGCAACAGCAGCGGCGCTCAGGAAGTACCTCTTCAAGCCCAGCACGTTGATATCGAGCTTGATGAAGCGGCCGTGCACGTCTTTGCGGCTTTCGGCCCGTTTCTCGCCCTGGAAATACGGCGCAGCGTTTTCGCAGTCGCGCACGCCCCAGAAGCCGGGATGCTTCGCGATACAGCGCGGCGCGAGCAGGCGAATAATCGGTGCCTTGAACAGCAGCATCATCGCAATGTCGCACAGAATGCCAAGCGCGAGCGTAAGGCCGAAGCCCTTGACCGATGCGCTGGCCAGGAAGAACAGCGTGAGCGCGGAAACAAGCGTTACCAGGTCGGCGTCAATGGAGGTCAGAATGCCGTGCCGCACACCCGTGATGGACGCGGCGCGCACGCTGCGGCCCATGCGAATTTCTTCACGGAAACGCTCAAGCGTAAGAATTGACGAGTCGGCGGCCATGCCAATGGTGAGCACGACGCCCGCGATGCCCGCCATGGACAGGCTGAACAAGCCGAAATGCGAAAGCAGCGCCAAAATGCCCAGGTACAGGCATGCGAACACGGCCATGGCGGCAGCGGTGATAAGGCCCAAGCCATGATAGAAGACGAGCAGGTAGAGCATAACGAGTGCCAGGCCGATTGCGGCAACGAGCACGCCGGAAGCAAGCGCATCTTGGCCAAGCGTCGGGCCAACGGTTTGGCTCTGCGCGTACTCGAAGCTCACCGGCAGCGAACCCGACTCGAGCACGGTTTGCAGCGCCTTGGCTTCGTCCATGGTGTAGTTGCCTGTGATGGACACGTTGCCGCCGGAAATCACGCCCTGCACGGCAGGAGCGCTTTGCACCTTGCCGTCGAGGATGATGACGATTTTGCCATGGTCGGCCGCAAGGTCGCGGGTCGCTTCTTCAAACGCCTTGGCGCCCTCGGAATTCAGCGTGATGTCGACCGCATAGTTCGCCGACGCCTCGCTTTCCTTATCAACCGTCACGCGCGTAATGTCGGAACCGGTCACGAGCGGCGTGTAGGTGCCCTCGGCAACTTCGAGGTCGTAGCTCTGCTTGCCCGTGGGGAATTTGTTGCCAGCCGCGTCGGTCACGGTTTCCTGCGTGACATACTGGCCGTTATCGATTTTGGTTTTCACCGTTTCGTCGGTGAAACTATCGAGGCGCGCGAACTCGAGCTTGCCGGTACGGCCGATGGTATCGAGCGCAGCCTCGGTGTCGGAAAGGCCGGGAATCTGCACGAGAATTTGGTCGTTGCCCTGCAGCGAAACCGATGCCTCGCTCGCACCGAGCGCGTTAACGCGGCTCTCAATGATGGAGCGCGACTTTTCCATGTCTTCGCTGGAAACGGCATCGCCCGAAGTGCTTTTCGCAGTGAGCACAACCGACAGGCCGCCCTGAATGTCGAGGCCTTGGTTGATTTTCTCCTGAGGCGGCATAAACGCGAACACCGACCCCAGAACCAAAAGCACGGTGGCGACGATCAGCCACACATTGCGGCGATTCACATGCTGCGACGTTTTCTTCTTGCGGTCGCGAGCAGGCTTGAGGCTTGCTGCCTCGGCTTTTTCGGACTTCATACGGCTCTTTCCGTGACGTGTCGCCTTCGCGCGCAGGCACACGAAGACCATTCTCTCTATAACTTTCGATATTATGCCACACCGAGAACAGACACGGGAAACTTTCACGAGAGAAGACCAGCATACGTTTGGGCGCGCAATAGCCTTACCGCCCGAATTGCAGAACTCGCCATTACATCCCGAAAGCGAAACCTACTTATATAGTTAGTATTTGGCAATCGTTTCGAGATAGATGGCCGCAGCCTTATAGAACGGCTCGCTCGTTACGTTTTGGCACTCAGCGCAAAAATCATCAATCCATACACGTAAATGCTCTTCAAGAAATTGCACGTACGCCTCAGACGACCCTGAATCTGTCATCGCCCTCATGGCGAATGCTTGCAAAAGTTCGCATTCGGTAGCCACATGGTCGAGCGGTTCGTTGGTGCCTTCGGGACGCGTAAACCCATGGTCTTTCACGAAACGCTCGACTTCCACGGAGTGAGGATTCACGAACAACAGAGGCTTCACGCCCTCGGCTTTTGCGCGCCATACACCTTCATATGGGCTGCAGGCAGGCTCGCCGGGGCCCATGAACAAGCGCGTCGCCTCGGCGCGAAGACGATGGAAGAACCCATCTTCATCGACTTTCTCAATTGATGAAGATGGCGAGGGCAACCCCTTGCCGAAATCCTCGGGCAATATAACACCCAACGCATCGCCTATCTCGCACGCGGCATCAAACCACTCACCACTCGTTATAGCCCGTGCGAGCTCGTGCGTTGGATGGCGAAAGCTGAATGCGGCAAGCTCCCATGCCGTCGCACGCACTGGCCACATCTCGTTTTCAGAACTCATAGCTTCCTCGCCTTTCATATTCAGCTAAGTTTTGGAACGCTCGGGCTCTGCGTTGCTGCAAAGGCCCGGCTTGACTTTAATCGCAGACTATTTCTTCACCAGGGCAACGAGCTTGCCCGCGTGGCTTGCCACATGCACGAGCACCAAAGCCAAAAGAATCTTGGCCGAAGCCGCATGCAACGGATTCCATATGAAATAGCCCGGCGCGAACAGCCCGAACATGGGTAAGACCGTCGCACTGATAAGCACGCCAGATACTATGCAAACCGCAATCGCAATGAACAGCGCTGCATCGAGAACGATGCGCGCCACCGCAAGCGCCGACCCAAACCGGGCGGCTTTTAACAGGCTGGACAATGCATTCAAGCTTGCAGCGAGATGCAGAAGAAAAGCCGCGAGTGCGACCAATCCCAGCCACTCATGCGCAGCAATTCCTGTGATTTGGGGCAATACCGCAACCGCGACAAGCACAGCCGCCGCAATATCGAGTGCGAACGTCGCTTTCTTCGGCATACTACCCCACCTTCTTCAGCACCAAAATGAGTCCGCCGAAAAACACTACGGGACCGAGCACCCATAAATTCAAGCTGGCATCAGACGCGCTGCGATAACCGCCGCTGACCAAGGTGTCCCATGCGTGGCATTCAACCGAAGCGCAGGTTGATTCGGGGCATGACATTTCATGTACACCGTCGCGATCTGGCACATGCGCATAGTCGTGGCACTCCCCGCTCGCGCAGCCCGTCGCAGGGCACGGCGATGCGGCGTCGATATGCTGCGGCGCGCCGACGCTTACCGACGAAACGCTCGCCGCGATGAAAACGCATGCCGCCGCCAGCGCGAACGCGGCGATGACGCATATCAGCTTTTTCACCATGGCGAGCCTTTCGATAAATGTGCCAGGCGCGGCTGGAATTGGGGAGGCGCCACGCCTGGCTGAACGGAAGAGAAGTGCGGGTTATTCGTCGCTGTCCGCAGGCTTCAGGGGCAAATATTTCAGCCCCAGCAGCAAGAACAGAACGCACATGGCGAGCACGCCGAGCGTGACGCCGAATTCGATCGGCTGCGGAGCATAGACCATGCCCTGATAGGCGCCGGTAAACCCGGCCTGCCAGTTGGTAATGGCATACTGCGTGGTAACGCCTGGCATATCCAGGTTCGGAATCTGGAAGCCGCCCACGAGAATCTGCAGGCGCTTGCAGAACACGCCGATGATCGCGAGGACGGACGCCACGACGACGCCGGGGGTCGTGCGCAGCTTCGGCACGACGAGGATGGCGACCGAGACGGCCATGAGCGCGACCTGCGTCCAGAAGACGGGCGAAAGCGCGCCGGAGGTGAGCATCGCCACGACTTCGGCGCCCTCGCCGCCGAAGTACCCGCTCGTGAGCAGGTCGCAGGCGTAGAAGTACAGGTCGACGAGCACGAACACGGCCAGCATCTTGGCGAGGTTGGCCACATGCCCCTGGTCGAGGGCGAGGTAGCCCGCGCGGCGCAGCGCCAGGCACACGATGAGCACGAGCGCGGTGCCGCAGTCGAGCGCGGAGGCCACGAACCACGGGCCCATGAGCGCGGTGTGCCAGAACTCGTGCGCCGGGGCGAGGCTGAAGATCCACGCGGTGACGTTGTGCACGAGGATGGCCACGATGAGCGCGACCACGCTGATGGCGCGGATCGCGGTGTGCGACATGCGGCCGGCCTCGGCGCGCAGGTACGCCCACAGGTAGATTACCGACAGGATGAGGTAGGTGCCGAGCACCAGGATGTCCCACATCAGGGGGCTTGAGAAGTTCGAGTACACGAACAGCTCCCACAGGCGGGCCGGGCCGCCGAGGTCGACCACGACGAAGCCGATTGCCGCGCAGGTGCAGCACACGCTCGTCCAGATGGCGACCTTGGAGATGCCGCCGAAGCCCTTCATGCCGAAGGCGTTGGGCACCGACGAGATGATCAGGCCGCCGGCCGACAGGCCGACGAAGAACATGAAGTTCGTGATGTAGAGGCCCCAGGAGTCGAGGTTGCGCATGCCGGTCTGCACCATGCCGCCCGAAAGCTGCACGGCCCAGCACGCGATGCCGGCGACGGTGAGCACGGCCGCCACGATAATGGCGACGTTCAGGCCCTTGCCGCCCCAGGTCTCACGCTTGGATTCAGCGGCAGTGGAAGCCGCAGAAACATTTTCAGTCATAGTTGGCCTCCCTCACACCAGGTAGTAGACGGACGGCTTCGTGCCCTTTTCAGGCAGAAGCTGCATGTACTCGCGCTCGCGAATCAGCTTGGACACCTCGGAATCCGGATCGTCGAAATCGCCAAAGTAGCGAACGCGGGCGGGGCAAACCTCGACGCATGCCGGCTGTTTTCCCTTGGCCAGGCGATGCCAGCACATCGTGCATTTCTCCACGGTATGCTTCTGGTGCTTGGGCACGTCCGCATCGCCCATATCCTGGCCGATGGCGTACTTGGGCTCCTCCCAATTGAACGAGCGGACGCCCGTGTAAGGGCACGCCGCGATGCACATGCGGCAGCCGATGCACTTGTCGTAGTCCTGGCGAACGGCACCAGTATCGGGGTCTTTGTAAGTGGCGCCGACGGGGCATGCCTTCACGCATGCCGGGTTGTCGCAATGTTGGCAATTAACCTCGATGTTTCGCATGGTGAGATTGGGGAATTCGCCGGCGGGCGTTTCTTGGCTCGCTCCCCCGTCCGTCAGCACGCGAGCCCACCAGATTCCGTCGGGCAAGTTATTTTCGACTTTGCAAGCGACCGCGCACGCATGGCAGGCGATGCAGTTCTTCATGTCGATGACATAGCCGAGACGCGTCATTATTCGGCACCCCCATTCCATACTCGCACTTCACACAACACATCCATGAAGTTGTTGTTCACGGCGAATGAATCGAACTCGGTCGAGCTCAGCTGGGACCAGCCGCCGTCTTTATGCTGATCAAGCTGCCAGCCCTTCGGATACACCAATGTCCCCGGGCGGATAGCCTCAGACAGAACCGCCTTCGCCACGGCAAAGCCGCGGTCGTTGTAGCACTCGACGTAGTCCCCGTCGCCGATGCCTCGGGCGGCGGCGTCTTTCGGATTGATTTTCACAAAAGGCTCGGGGTCGAGCTCGCGCAGCAATGGAGTGCTGAACCACTGCGAGTGAACGCGATAGCGCGGACGCTCGCTCATAAGAACGAGCGGGTATTTCTTGTACAGCTCGTTTTCGGGCCAAGCCTCCAACGGAGGGAACCAATGGGCCATGCGGTTGATCTCGATCTCCTCCGCAGTCGGCACCTTCGTCGTGGCGGCGCGGGGCAGCGGGTTCTCGCGGTAGAATTCGAAGCGTCCCGTCGCCGTGCCGAACGCGCCGTTTTCATACGCGATATGGGGCTTCTTTTCAGCATCGCCGGGAACGACGCGCACCTGCTTCTTCTCCCTCAGATCCTCCACAGTCTGCCCGAGCGCGGCGCCGATAGGAGTATCCATCATTTCTTTGAGGATGCCGCCGTTGTCGAGCGAGAAGTAATCGCCCAGCCCCAGCTTCTGCGCGAGCTCAGAAACAATTTGGGGATCGGGCTTGCTCTCGTACAGTGGGTCGATTGCCTTCTCGTTGTAATTGAGGCTCGACGTTTGGCCCGCGTTGGAGACTTCCTCGAGCTCGAACCATTGAGCAATCGGCAGCACCATGTCGGCGTATTTCGCGGTATCGGTCATGACGGAATCGGCCACGACGACGTAATCCATAGCGGGAATGATGGTATCGGTCCAGGCGTGGGTGTCGGTATGGGTGTTAACGGGATTCGCGGAATAGACCCACAGCATCTTGATCGGGGCATCCTCGCCGCCAAATTTTCCGGTTTCGACGACGTTTTTGAAATCAACGCTCTGGATAGAAAAGCCCGTGGATGGTCCATTTGGGGCCGTATACGCTGGATTGTTTACGATGCCGTATGTCCAATAGGCGCCATATGATGCGCCCGGCTTGCCCAAATTGCCCAGGAGGGCGCACAGCGTGAGGCCGGCCATCGTGGTATGCGCGCCATTGTTGTATGCCTGCGGCCCGTACCCTTCATAATGGTATACGGGGCCATCGATGCAGATATCAGCGAGCTCGTAGATTTCATCGACGGGAACCTCGATTTGTTTGGAAACCTCTTCGGGGTTATGCTTTGCGATCTCGTCCTTCAACAGCTCATACGCCGTGCGGCATTTCACGCCTTCGAAATCGTAGGATCCCTCTATTTCGGCGGAAGTAGAGGCCTCTTCGGGCGTCTTGAGCTCACCGGCAACGAGAACCATGCACGGATCGTACATGATTTCTTGACCGGTGGTTGGATTCGTCTTTCCTGTCGCGGTCGGTTCGATCCCCATATCGCTCCGACGCAAGAACATGCCCGTATCCTCACGAACGAGGAACGGGGCGACCGTATGGTCGCGGAGGTAGTCGACATCCTGAGCGTTCTTCTCGAGCACGATATTCATCAGGGCATACTTCAACAGCGTGTCGGAGCCGGGTCGCACGGAAATCCATTTGTCGGCCTTGGCGGCAATCTGAGTGAACGTGGGATCAATAACCACGAGTTTCGTGCCGCCCTGCATCGCCTCTTTGACGAGATGCCAATTCTGGATTTGGGCATCGGTGATGTTCGCACCCCACACCACAATGGATTTGGCGTTTTTGGCGTCCGTCGGCTCGTTGCCTTCCCACATACCCATGCCCATAAGAGGGCTGATGTAGTTGCCGGCCACGGCCGCCATACCGTAGTAGCTTCCCATATCGAGGCAAGGCATAATCGAGCTTGCATTGAGCAAGGACGCAAGGCGCGAATACGCGCTTGTGATTGCGACAGCCTGATTGCCCGAGGCGGTGAGGAATGCCAGGGCGCCTTCGCCGTACTGCTTCTGCGTGTCCTCGATATTGTCGGCGATTTCCTGCAGAGCCTCATCCCAGCTAATGCGCTCCCACTCCCCGGCGCCACGCTCGGTTCCTTCTACGCGTCGCATTGGGTATTTCAAACGCTGCGGGTCGTAAATGCGCTGGACGTGAGATAGGCCGCGCTGGCAAATGCGCGTATAGCAGCTCTCGTTGTATTCCGCTCGCGACGTCTTTACCACCTTACCGTCGCGCACGTGGACGTTCAGGTGGCAGAAGCCGAAGCAATTCGGACGGCAAACGCCACGGAAGATTTGCTCACCCTGAGTTTCGGGCTGCCCGGGCTCATAGCCCTCGGCGATCGCTGCAAGCTGCGGCGCCGCCGCTCCTGCAGCCACGGCGGCAACGCCTGCCGCGCCTGTGGTCTTGAGAAAACTGCGGCGCGTGAGCCCTTTTGGGCCGTGTGCTCCTGACATCTCTCCTCCTCCAAAGATCGTGTCAGGATATCCCCTTGCATGAAGCACGAAGACCTCGAAAGGCCGGCGTCGCCTATTCGCAATGGCGGCGCATCGTGACACCGCATTCGCGCGACGCGTTCCCCTTTATTCCCCTTACGACATGCTCGTTCTTATCGGATATCCCTTGCGGCCCTCGCGAGCCGCCCCCTTGCGTTTCACGTCCCCCGACGCAAAACGCTCCTGATAAGAATTGGCCAAATCCTTAGTTGTCATATTGTCACAATGTATTGCGATAATCAATCAAATTAATTATTTTATCTTTAAGATAATACTTATCGAACATATATTCGCATTTCAATAAGAGCGTCGTGTATTAGGAACCAACTCGACGGCGACTTTTGTGCGAACAACGCCTCCCAAAGAAGGGAGGTAGTACCCATATCCGATAACATTGAGATATTAAAGTTACTGGCCGCTCTTATCTCACCGATTACCGCCATCGTCGGCCTCGCCAAGGCACGCATGGAACACCCGAGACGAAAAAACGCCACCGTCGATAGACGATAACGTTTTCTCTAGGCTAACGGCGTTGCCTGAACCGTCAAACGCGAGCCTGTCATCGAGCCAATTACGGCATTTGAAACGCTTTACCGTCCATCGCGGCGGCGCAGCAGGCGCTCGTCCACCAGGGCCACGATGTCTTCGTCGGTCAAGCCTGCCTCAATGCAGCCGCGAATCATGTCGTCGACGAGTAGCTCGACCGGCGTGTCGTATGCGCGCGCCGCACCGATTTCCTTTTGCTCCAACACGAATGTGCCCTTACCACGGCGCGTTGAGATGTAGCCTTCGCGTTCCAGGTCCATGTAGGCGCGGTTGATGGTGTTGTAGCTGCTGTCCAAATCGACAGCCAGCGCGCGCACCGTGGGCAGCTTGTCACCCGGAAGATATTTCCCTGCGCCAATGAGATACGCGATGCGGTTTTTTACCTGAATCCACACAGGCAAGCCGCTGGAATGATCCACCTGGAAACCCGCCATGGGGTTGTTCGCTCGCGTTTCGCTCATCGCTGCCCTTCTTTGTCGATCGCATCGGCCAGACTGTCGGAAAGCGCGCTGGGCACCGTGACCACTGTCCCCTTCGACGCCTTCACCGTTTCGTATTGCTGAAGCATGGTGCGCAGACGCAACGCCGCCGACGGATCGCCGTAGGCGCTCGCCGCCTCAGCCAGCATGTCGGCCATGTCAGCCTCGGCCGAGGCCACTGTCATGCGCGCGTTCTTCTCACGGTCGGCCTGTGCCTCGAGAGACATCACGTGCTGCAAATCGTCGGGAATCACAATGTCGCGCACCTTCACCGATATTACGCCGATGCCCCACGCGGCGGCCTCGCGCTCTACCTCTTCCTTGATTTCTTGGTCGAGTTGGTCGCGACGCAGCGCCACCTCGGCCACTGTCGAGCGACCCACGGCCTCACGCATGGCTGTTTGCGCCAGAAACGACACCGCCGCATAGTAGTCCTCGACTTCGACGCAAGCCTTTTCGGCATCCCACACCATCCAGAACAACACAGCATCAACCGTGACGGGCACAAGGTCGGCCGTCAGAGTTTTCTCGGCATAAAATGGCGTGGCGATGGTACGCTGGTCAACGCGAATGGTGCCGTGCTCCAGAATGGGAATGGTGAAATACAGCCCAGGGCCCGCCACACGCGAAAGTTTGCCCATGCGCAGCACCACTACGCGCTCCCACGAAAGCGCGATATGTACCGATGAGACGGCAAGCAGCGCGCAAACGAATGCGAGCGATATCTCAAGAATGCCCACGCCCCCGGCCACGGCGCGCGCCGCAAGCAGCACCACACCGAACACGAGCAAAAACACCGTGATATTAAATACCGTGGCTCCATTGCGCGACGACTTACGAGGCACATACGACGTGGCCGCGCGCATTTCGGCGTCTTTGTCACGTGCGTCGTAGGGCATGTCCACATACGCCCGACGATCGGGCTTTTCCCTATTTTTCAGCGGCATCGCATTCCCCTTTCGCGATTGCGGTTTCTTTCCTATGGCAAAGCCAGCGTGTCCGCCAAATTGGCTGTTTGCGTTATGTCGAACGCGGAAATTCCCACAATCGAATATCGCAACGTCACGCCCCCAATGAGCACAAACAGCGCCACCCATAAAAGCTGGCTGCGCCCGTTGTCGAATGTGAGCAAATGCTCGAGCACAAGCGGAATGCCCAGGCCGCACACCACAAGGCCTATCCAGAACGGCCACCGCAAATCGCCCGCAACGAGCGCGAAAGCGGCCTGAGACGTAGTCGGCGAAGCGAACAGCCAGGCAACATAAGCCACCAGGCACGCAGCTTCAACCGCCACTGCGGCGCTGTCCACACGCGACAAGGCGATAAACGAACCCATAAGCGGAGCTCGGCATTCCACAAACGCCCACGCGCCCAAGCACAGAGCCACGCCGCACGAAATGCCCGAAAGGACGAACAAGGCGGGTATGAGCGGCGTCTGCCACGCATCGACCGACGGGAGACCAGCAAGCAGTATGCCCGTGTATGCCACCACAACGACTCCGATAAGCACGCCGAGAACGCCGCCAGGTACGGCCAACTTCTCGCGTAGGTCCCACATCTCTAGCATATTTGCGCATGCGAACACCGTCGAAAGCGCGCACGCAACGGCAAGCGACCATGCGCCTACCGCGATTGCCGAGGGAGTCGAAGCCGCAAACAGAAAAAACGCGCGGTCGATTCGGCCGAGGTCGGCAAGCAAGCACACGACAGAAAGCCCCAGCACGATTGCGCATGCAGCCCATGCCCGCGCGAAGAATTCCGCCGGCAAAAGCCAACGACGGGCAGCAAGGCGCGGAGAATTCAGCGCCTCGAGCAACGAGAGCACCGCAAGCGCCCCACCACCCGTGCTACCCAGAAACAGGTACGCCACGATGAGCGAATCGAATATGCCCATGCGCTTCCCTTCTCCACTCGCCAACGACATGACGCTCCCGCACGTTGCCACATTGTCGCAATTCGTTGCGTCAAGTATAGCAGGAGTGCCGCTTCGGAAACGATGTTCAAAAAGAGCCCCGAATGCCCGGCGCGTTCGAGATGCATTTCGAACAAGTGCACGGCAACCGCAAAAAAGCCGACCCTTTCGAGTCGGCTTTTCGTTAGCGATTCACGCTGTATGAAGCCACTACGCGCAACCGATTTGCAACTTACGTGCTCACGGCCTACGCGTTGGCAGCAGCCTTAGTGTTGGTGGCAGATGGAGCAGCTTCCTTCTTCTCGGCGGTGCGAGCGAGAATATTCGCGTACACAGCGCCCGAGATGTTGTGCCACACGCTGAACACAGTGCCAGGCACAGCGGCGAGCGGCATGGTGGCGAAGTGCGTCAGGGCCAGTGAAGTTGCGAGGCCAGAGTTCTGCATGCCAACCTCGATGGAAAGCGTGCGCATCTGCGCCTTGCTCAGGCCAAGCACGCGGCCCACGCCGTAGCCGAACGCATAGCCAAGCACGTTGTGCAGCATAACCACCGCAATGATGAGCAGGCCGCTCGTCATGAGCTTAGCGGCATTCGCGGAAACAACGGCCATGATGATGAGCGAAATAGCAACGACCGAGATAAGCGGAAGAACCTTGCCGAACACCTCGGAAACCTTCGGGGCGATGGCGTTGATGATGAAGCCAAGCACGATAGGAACGAGCACGACCTGAACGATCGACATAAGCATGCTCACATAGCTCACGTCAATGGACTGGCCGGCGAGCAGAAGCACGAGAGCCGGAGTCACAACAGGCGCCATGATGGTGGTGCATGCCGTCATGCCAACGGAAAGCGCGACGTCACCCTTGGACAGATACGTCATCACGTTAGAAGACGTTCCGCCCGGGCAGCAGCCAACGAGGATGACGCCGACGGCAAGCTCGGTGGGCAGCTGGAAAATGGTCACGAGCAAAAACGCAAGCAGCGGCATAACGATGAACTGCGAGCAGATGCCAACGATAACGGCCTTGGGCTTGGTGAAAACGACCTTGAAGTCGGAAAGCTTGAGCGTCATGCCCATGCCGAACATCACGATGCCGAGGAGCGTATTAACCCAACTCGTGGGTAGTGCGGAATGAACGGGGCCTGGAATGATCAGGGCAATAATCGCTACCGCCAAAGCGATGATTGCCATGTACTTCCCTGCGAAATCACTTACCTTCTCAAGCGTTTTCATTTTCGACTTCCTTTCCGAAACGCTTCGCCGCGCAGCGCATTCCCAGCAGGGGTGAAACGCTCGGGTCGTGGCGGAAAGGTCGATCGTAGTGCGAATTACCAGTGCTCGGCAATGCACGCTTGCGGCGTACATGCCCTATGCATGTGATGGGTTAGTATAACTATCGCACACTAAAGCGCAAGAGTATTTTTCGGCATTTTTGAAAAAAGCTTTGATAATCAAAGAAACCCAGGTGAAACGTCCGAGAAATATGGCGGAAATGAGACGGTCATATGAAGGAGCACGCGGAACACGAAGAGGCAGGCACGCTGCGAACGAAAAAGGCCGAGTGGAAAACGACGAGCATGAAAGTTCACGTACTGGCCACGCCGAACATAGAAAGCTCAGCGTACGAAGCGATGTCAGACCCGTCTAAAGCGCGATGCCCGCCCAAAAAGGCCGGCTCACAGCGACGCCAAAACGAGGGGGCTACGCGATAAAACATCGAACGGCAAAGGCTGCCCTGCCACAACGCCCATAAGCTGGCTCTGCCGCCCTCCAAGCCAAACGGCAGTCCGGCTCGTAACCATCACCCTAAACCAAAAAGCCGGCTTGCAGCGCAATGCTACAAGCCGGCTCTCTTACGTATCAAGCTAGATGAAACGCACTAGGCGTTCAGCGCAGCCTCCACGGCCTCGAGCACGCCGTCGATGGCGACCGACTGCTTTTCGCCGGTGGCGCGAGGCTTCACTTCCACAGAGCCCTCTTTCAGGCCGCGCTTGCCCACGACAACCTGCACAGGCCAGCCGATAAGGTCGGCGTCGGCGAACTTGACGCCCGCGCGCTCGTCGCGGTCGTCAAGCACCACTTCCCAACCGGCGCAAGCAAGCTCGTCGGCGATTTTTGCGGCTGCCTCGGTCACCTCGTCGGGCTTGCCGGAAAGCGGAATCACGCACACATGCGCCGGAGCGATGCCCACGGGCCACACAATGCCGTTCTCGTCGTGGCTCTGCTCAACGGCGGCCGCCATGCAGCGCGACACGCCCACGCCATAGCAGCCCATGACGAACGGCTTCTCGACGCCGTCTTCGTCCATGAACGTAACGCCCATGGCCTCGGAGTACTTCGTGCCGAGCTTGAAAATCTGACCGGCTTCGATGCCGCGTGCGATGGAAAGGGGCTTGCCGCACTTCGGGCAGGCGTCGCCTTCCTTCACCATGCACAGGTGCTCCCAAGCATCCACCGTAAAGTCTTCGCCCTGCTTGGCGCCCGCAAAGTGGAAGCCGTCGACATTTGCGCCCACGAGCCAGCGCTCGATGCTGCGCAAGCTTTCGTCGGCGGCGATTTTTACGCCCTCGGGCAGGCCGACCGGGCCCATGGAGCCCTTCACGAGGCCCGCATCCTTCATTTCAGCGTCGGAAAGCGGAGTGAATTCGCCGAGCAGGTGCTCGACGGCCACCTCGTTCACCTCATAGTCGCCGGGGACGAACAGCACCCACAGCGTGCCGTCGGCGGCTTTGCAGGAAAACGCCTTCACGCAGGCGTTTTCGGTGGTACCCAAAAATGCAGCAAGATTCTCGATGGTGTGCACGCCCGGAGTCTCGAGCTTCGTAAGCGCGTCGGCCGCGTACGCCACGGGATGCGGCGTGGCCTGGGCGGCTTCGGTGTCGGCCGCATAACCGCACGTGCAACTTGCGATTTCAGCCTCGCCCGCGTCGGCGAGCACCATGTATTCCTCGGAAGCGTTGCCGCCGATTTGGCCCGAGTCGGCCACGACCACGCGGTAATCGAAGCCCATGCGGTCGAACATGTTGATATAGGCCTCGCGCATGCGAGCGTAGCTGGCATCCAAGCCGGCTTCATCGGCGTCGAAGCTGTAGGCGTCCTTCATAATGAACTCGCGACCGCGCATAAGCGCAAAACGCGGGCGGCGCTCGTCGCGGAACTTCACCTGAATTTGGTAGAGATTCTTCGGCAGGTCTTTATAGCTGCGAAGCTCGTTGTTCACGAGGTCGGTCACGATTTCCTCGTGCGTGGGACCAAGGCAGAACTCGTTGTCGTGACGGTCGGTCACGCGCAAAAGCTCGGGGCCGTAAACGTCCCAGCGGCCCGAACGATGCCACAGCTCAGCGGGCTGCACGAACGGCATAAGAATTTCCTGGCCGCCGTGGGAATCCATTTCCTCACGCACGATGGTCTCGATTTTGCTAATAACGCGCATGCCGAGCGGCAGAAAGGTATACAGGCCGGCGGCTTCCTTGCGAATCATGCCCGCGCGAACGAGCAGCTTCGCCGATTCGATGTCGGCGTCAGAAGGGTCTTCCTTCAACGTGGGAGCGTAGATGTCGCTCATGCGCAAAACGGGCTGTTTGCGAATGTTTGCCATGGATGGTTCCTTTTCTATGTTGGTTCCAATGCGGAAATTGAACGCGTGGTTAGGGTTTCGATGGAGCGCGCCCCGCCCAGCTGTGGCGCGGAAAGCAATGCGATCGAACCGGTACCGCAACGCCGTGGGCGAAGCAGCGAGAAGTCGACGCATCGAACGCTGGCGCGCAGGAGGACTAAGCCATCTTTTCGAGCTCTTCCATCAGCGCGTCTACGATATCGGCCTCGGGCACTTTTCGCAAGACCTCGCCGCGTTTGAACACGACGCCCGAGCCCGCGCCGCACGCCACGCCAAGGTCGGCGTCGGCGGCTTCACCCGGACCGTTCACGACGCAGCCCATAACGGCGACCTTCACCGGCTCGACGCGGTTCGCAAGGCGCTCGTCGACTTTCTTCGCGAGGTCGATGAGATTCACCTGGCAGCGACCGCATGTGGGGCAGCTTATGATTTCGGGGCCGCGGCGGCGCAGATCGAGCGCAGCGAGCAGCATCCAGCATGCGCGCACCTCTTCGGTAGGCTCGTCGGTGAGCGAAATACGCATGGTGTCGCCGATGCCCTCGTTCAGAAGAATACCCAGGCCGCAAGCCGATTTAATGACACCCTGCATGAGCGTGCCTGCTTCGGTGATGCCGATATGCAGCGGCACCTGCGGAATTTCCTGCGCGAGTGCGCGGTAGGTGGCGATGGTCGCCTGCACATCGTGCGCCTTGGCTGAAACCACGACGTCGCCGAAGTCGCGCTGCTCGAAGTGGCGCACATATTCGACGGCCGATGCGGCAAGCTTCTCGGGAAGCGTGAGGTCGGCGCGTGCCTTCAACGCGTCGTCGAGCGAGCCGGCGTTTACGCCGACACGAATAGGAATATGGGCGGCGCGAGCGGCGTCGATGACTTCGTCGGTCTTTTCCCAACCGCCAATATTGCCCGGGTTGATGCGCAGCTTCGCCGCGCCGCGGCGAGCAGCTTCGATGGCGATACCTGCATCGAAATGCACGTCGGCGACCACCGGCAAGGGGCTTTTCGCGCACACCTCGGCGAATTGGTCAAGATAAGCGCGACGAGGAATGGCCATGCGCACCACTTCGCAGCCGGCCGCCTCAAGCGCGCGAATCTGACGCAGGTTCGCCTCCACGTCATCGGCGGGAGCGTTGAGCATCGACTGCACGACGCACGGGGCGCCGCCGCCCATGGGAACTCCACCCACGTTCACGCGACGCGTGCGCTGGTTCGGACGCAGCGAGGCGACATCGCGAGGCGAGACTGCGGCCCCGGACGCAACGGCAGCGTTGACGCCAGCGGCAGCCGACGCGGCCAATCCAGCAGGCGATGCGCCAGGCGCAAGAGCAGCATCGGGCATATTCGTTTCACAAGCTTGCATATTTCCCCTTTTGGTCGGGCATAACCGCTTAATTTTACGCCCAAAAGAGCCCAACGGGAACTAACAAAGCCCAACAGCGCAGTTTCGCCATGCGAGAGAGGATACGACAGCGAGGCAAACGGAGGGATTCTGCGTGACGCCAATGCTGCGGTCGATAAGCCCTCGTTTATCAACGCCAAACGCCAATGCGAAACCCCACATGAACAAGACGCCAGCCTAAGCCGAAGCACGTGAAGCCCACACATTCCGCAACGCCGCGCCCTATCGGCAAAACATCTTCATCGTGCTAGCCGAAAGCCGCACCTAGCGAGCATGAAATTCCAGCGCATCAAAGCATATCGGGCGACAAGCGCAGCATAATTCATAGGCAAGTTGGTCAATTCCATTTGCGGCCATCCATCTTGTCATCCATTTTTCGCAAATGCCCGCCGCACGCGCGTGCCGTGTGGGTATAGTGGATTGCGTGCGAATTACAGCGCGAAAAGAGCTCGCGCCCACAAACAGGAAGGAACACGCCCATGCAAACCGAAGAATTCTTCCTGTTCGACACGGCGAACACCATCACGGCGCCCGCGCTCGAGCCCGACGCCATGGCAGCCGTGAAGAACGCATGCCTTCGCTACGAAAAGCTGTTCTCACGCTTCGATGAGCAATCGCAACTCTTCCGCATCAACAACGCCCATGGCGCACCGGTCGATGTCGACTCCGAATTGGCCCAGTTCATCAAAACGTCGCTCGCCTACTGCGAAGCATCAAACGGCCTGTTCGATATCACGATGGGGTCGGTCACGCGCCTGTGGAATTTCAAGAATGGCACCATTCCCGCCAAGGACGACGTGCACGCCGCCCTTGAGCACGTAAACTGGCGAGGCGTGCACGTCACCGACTCAACTGTGCAGCTCGCCGACCCCGATGCATGCCTCGAGCTCGGCGGCATCGCGAAGGGATACATCGCCGATGGCGTGCTCGACGTGCTTGCGCACCACGGCGTCGAACACGCCATCGTGAACCTGGGCGGCAACGTGGCCGTCATGGGCGGACGCCCCGACGGCACGCCATGGCAGGTGGGCCTGCGCCAGCCGATCGCCTCGCACGGCATTCCTGTGACGGCAACGTTCGCGGCGGTGGGCGTGGCATCGGGTTCAGTGGTCACGAGCGGCGTGTACGAACGCGCGTTCACAAGCGACGGCAAGGCGTACCACCACATTATCGACCCCCGCACGGGGTTCCCCGCTGAAAGCGACGTGGTAAGCGCCACGGTCGTCTCGCACACGTCGCTCGAAGGCGACGGCTATTCAACTTCGCTCATTTTGATGGGCGTCGAGGGGGCGCTACAATTCGCCGCACAGCACCCCGAAATCGACATCGTGCTCGTCGATGCGCAGGGCCGCGTATTCGCCACACCAGGCATAGGCAATCGCGTTCCGTTCCGCCTGCTCAACAGCGAGAAATAACGGTTTCGCACAACAAGAAACAACGGACCCGCACAATCGCGGATCCGTTGTTTCACTTCTTTATTCGGGCCGGAAATGCGCACTTCGAATTCGGCCGTCCTGCCGATTCCCAAAGATAATTCGGTCGCCCTACCAATTCCCAAAGATAAACCGCTGAATGTCTTGGTTGAGCATGAGTATGAAGAATCCTATGAACAGCGCCATGCCCGTCATGGTCATGATATTCATGGCTTTGTACCCCACCTGGCGTTTCGTAAGCTTCTGGAAAACCTCGATCACGAAACGGCCGCCATCGAGCGGCGGAATAGGCAGCAAATTCATGATGCCGAGCGACACCGAAATCATCGACATGAAGAACAGGAACTCCAACGGGCCCGCATCGGCATACTGTTTCGAAAGCACTGCCATACCCATGACGCTCGTCGAATTCGACACGACGTCAGCCGCGGTTTGCGGGTTGAACAGCCCCGCCACGGCTACGGCAACCATGCCGATGTAGTTGAACCCGGCGCTAATGGCGGTTCCCACGTCGACATTCACATGACGAACCACTTCGCCCGCCTCGTTCACCATATCGATGCCGAACACCGAATAGATGAGCACAAACGCCACAATCGCGAACAGCAGATTCATGAAAATGCCCGCAAGCAGAATGACGCAGCGCTTCCAAAACGGCTGCGCACGATAGGTTTGCGCACGTTCGGCCAGGTAGAGCTCATGCGCGTCGTCGAACGGACGGGGCGACCCCTCGGCCAGGTCGATTCCTTTGCGCTTATCCTTGAAGGCGCGCGTGCGGAATACGTTGTGCTCGTCGGTTTTCTTCGGACCAACAAGGCAGCCCCATTCCTCAAGCACGTAGAGCGCCTCAATCGCCTCGTCGAGCGTGATGCCCATCTTCTCGGCGACATCGTCGGCGTACACCGTGCCGTTGGCATAGGCGAATGCGAGCGCGTCTTCGAGATGCGGGTCTTCAGGACCCGGCTCCATGCCACACACTTTCGCGTAGCCGCCAAGAGGAATCGCCGTAACGCCGAACTTCGTACCGCGCCAGGTGAAGCCAATGTTCGGGCCCGGCAAGCCCAGCATGAACTCGGTCACACGCACGCCGAAAGCTCGCGCCGCGAGGAAGTGGCCGCCTTCGTGAATGAAGACAAGCACAGAAAGCACTATGACGATGTAGAGAACCATCAAGACGACGTCCATCTATGGCCTTTCGTTCGGGATGCGTCCAGGCGAGGCGCCGACGAGCTGGCCGCGTTGACCCTTCGCATCGACCCTGAGTCCGCACCGATTCCGCCGCTTGACAGAAGCGCGCCACTCATACCACGGCCGAAGCGTCTCGCACGTCCCACAACCTTTTCTGTATTTACTATTTCCGTATGCGATTATGCCAAGTCCAGACGCGTGCGAGCAATGTGTTGCCACGCTGTCGCGAAACGAACAGAAGAACGCCAGGCGCGATGGCGCGATGGCGCGATGGCGCGATGGCGCGATGGCGCGATGGCGCGATGGGCGGATTCTAAGGCAGTCCTTCGGCCCTGTCCCTTTTCACGAAAAAATGGCAGAGATTTGCGGTTGTGAACGATGGTTTTGCGAACGTGAGCGAAAGCGAGAATCCTGACCTGGGGTTATGCTACCAGAATCGGTCGACTCGACAGAAAAAGAGCCCGACGACCGTTCACAACCGCAAATCTCTGCCATTTTCCCGCATTTGGGGACACGATTTTCTCAAGCCGAATGGGCATTCCATAAAAAAATGGACGCCAGCCTGCGCCAGCGTCCAAAACCAAACGTCTTTACCCACCGGGCATTCGATGGCAGCACCCCAAATGGGACCCGCGCCCGACAAAGAAGACCCAGCGACGGCGCCTCGAAAAAAGTTTAGGGCGCGATGGCAAGCCACCCGAGTCTCGGCTGCCTTACAACAGGCAGCCCCCGCCCAGGCAACGATCGTCGAAAGTTGCTCGGGCGCCCTAACAAGTTGTCCAAGGCCGCTTTCGACAGGCAAACCCCGTCAAGCATTTCGGCAAAAGCCGGCGCCATTTCCCTTCGCGACCAGCCAGCCTTATTTCGCCTTCGCGGCAAGCCATGCCGCGGAAGCTTCACGCGCCCAAGCGTCGATCTCGGCGAGCTGGTCGAGACTTTCGACCTTCTGCAGGCCGCCGCCCTGCCCCGCCTCGTGCGCCTCCATTATGGCGCCGACGCAACCGTCAATGTCCAAGTATCCGCACGCATTGCGCAAGAACGCCGCCACCGCGACCTCATTCGCGGCGTTCATAACGCATGGCAGCGTGCCGCCCGTATTGCCCGCATATTTGGCCAGCTTAAAGCAACAGAACGTGTCCTCGTCGACCGGATAGAACTCGAGCTTGCCGAGCTGCGTGAAATCGAGCGGCTCCACCGGAGCATCCCAGCGGTCGGGATAGCTCAGCGCAAACTGAATGGGAATACGCATGTCGGTGGTGCCCAAATGGGCTTTCACGCTACCATCGGAATACTCCACCATGGAATGGATGGCACTCTGCGGTTGCACAACAACCTTAATGCGGTCGTACGGCATATCGAACAGATGATGCGCCTCAATCACTTCGAGGCCTTTATTCATGAGTGTTGAAGAGTCAATCGTGATTTTCGCGCCCATGTTCCACGTGGGATGCTTGAGCGCCTGAGCCGCCGTCATATCGCGCAGTTCGTCGCGCGTGCGGCCGCGGAACGGACCACCGCTCGCGGTGACCCACAGGCATGATACCTCTTCAGCACGCTCGCCGAGAAGGCATTGATAAATTGCGCCATGCTCGGAATCGATGGGCATAAGAGCACCCGCCGGACCCGTCGCGGGGGCCACGCCCGCCGCACGGCGCGCTGCGTCGACCTTGGCCACCATGGGCATAATAAGATCGCCGCCCACGACCAGGCTTTCTTTATTCGCAAGCGCAAGCACCTTGCCAGCGGCGAGCGTCTCATAGCTCGCACGCAGACCGGCGGCGCCCACCAGAGCGTTCACCACAACGTCGGCCTCTTCGATGCTCGCGAGCGCAGCAACCGCCTCGGGGCCAAAGCCGACCTTCACGCCGCCATGCGCGCTCGCGAGGCGCGCGTCACGCACAAGCTCCGCATTGCCGAACGCGATATTGCGCACGCGGAACTCATGCGCTTGAGCAAGCACGGCATCGACGCTGGAGTTGGCCGCGAGGGCGATTACCTCCAGCTTGTCGGGGTGGCGACGGGCCACATCGAGTGTTTGCGTGCCGATAGAGCCCGTCGATCCCAAAACAACAATTTTACGAGGCATGCCGCCTTCATTCGCATGAGCCGTATAAGCCATTTCAAACCACCCCTTATCAGAAGCGAAAGCAAAGCGCTTCCGCGCCAAAAGTCAATGAGCAGAGCCAGGGGCTCGATTCAGACGCCGCGGAAAATCCCGCCCGGCCCAACACGCGCCGCCGAAAGCAGCCCAAAACGAATCGCGTCTACATTCTACGCGCCACCCGGGCCAGCCCATTCGAGAACGATCATAACCAAGTTAATCGGGACCAACCCAGGCCAAGCAAAACCGACCCAGCCAGAAGCAAGCCGAAAGCACCAAGGCGAATCGCACCCGCGCTCGATGCGCGAGACGCCGCCAGAGCCTAACGCTCGGCACCGAAAACAGCCCTCGACAAATTGCGCCGCTCAAAGAACGGCGCAATTATCCAACATTCCTATCAAAACACGTACGGCACGCAGCCGCCGCCGATAAGCATCACGGCCGCAGTAACCGATGCCATAAACAGCGAGTCGCAACGGTCGAGCAAGCCGCCGTGACCAGGCATGATGGTACCCGAATCTTTCACGCCTGAATTGCGCTTGATGCGACTTTCGGCCAAATCACCCAGCACGCCAGAAAGACCGCAAATCAAGCCGAAGACGAGCGCCTGAGGAATCGCCATGTTCACACCAGGAATCAGCGTGATGAGACACCAAATGGCTATGGAGCCAACCAGGCCGCCAATGAAGCCTTCCCAGCTCTTCTTCGGTGAGATGCGCGGCGCGAGCTTATGCTTGCCGAATTTGCTTCCCACCAAATACGCGAACGAGTCGTTCGCCCACACGCTACAGAAAACGCCGCATACGAGAACGCCACCCCAAATGCCAGGCAGCGACATGCGTACCAAAATAAGGCTCGAAAGCAGCAGACCCGTGTATGCCGCGCCGAAAAACGATACGCCCACGTCGCCCACGCGTGCGCGCATGAAGAAGACGTACCACACAAGCAGCGCCACAAGCAGCGCACCCGTCACCAGAAGCGAGCCGGAAAGCCCTAGCTTCCACATGCTGACGGGATATGCCACCGCAGCCAGCGTGCCAAGAAGCTCATTGGGTAGCTTCGCATCGCTTCGCAGCATGAAGAACAGTTCACCCGCGCAAATGCCCGCGAGCACGCACAGCATAATGACGCACGTCAGATTGCTCACGAGCGCAAGCGTCACCGAAAGCACCACGTACACGGCGCCCGTACGGAATCGCACCTGCAAGTCGGTCGGATGCTTGAACTTGTCGGGCGTTTTGCCATACGCGAATGCCTTCGCGGCGTCTTTTTTCGCTACGGCAGTTTGCACGACGTGCTCATAGGCGGACTGGGCTTTTCCAAAATTGGTGGCCTCATGGTCGTGCGACTGAGCCGCCGCGCCGTGCCCTTCCGCCTGAGCTGCGGCATCGCCGTTGCGAGACTCGGCCGCAGCATCGCGATTCTCCGCCCCAGTCACAGGCCCGCGCGATTCATCGTCAGGCTGGGCATCGGCGACGCCTCCGCGCACCGGCTGCCCCGAAAGCTCATCCTCGAGTTTTTCGCTATCGGTATCGGTTGACATAGCCTACACCGCCCCAAACCTTCGATTGCGCTCCTGGAAGCTCAAAAGAGCACGCAAAAATTCATAGCGATCGAAGTCTGGCCACAAGGTATCGGTCACATAAAACTCCGAATACGCCACCTGCCACAGCAGGAAATTCGACAGGCGCATCTCGCCCGACGTACGAATTACCAGGTCAGGATCGGGACAATCGGCGGTATAAAGGCCGCGTCCGAATTCCTCCTCGGTAAGCTCGTGCGGGGCGTCGCCGGCCATGGCGCGCGCAACGGCAACGTCAATGCAGCGTTGCGTGGCACGCAGCATTTCCTGACGAGAGCCGTAATTCACGGCCACGAGAAGCGTCATGCCCGTGTTGTTGCGCGTTTTTTCCCACGCCTCGGCAAACGCGTCGCGCGTCTCCTGCGGCAACATGGAGACGTCGCCTATCGTGCGCACACGCACGTTTTCGGCATGCAGGCCGTCAACCTCGGCGAGCATGGTTTTGGCGAACAGGTCCATCAAGCCCACGACTTCTTCTTCGGGACGTTTCCAGTTTTCCGTCGAGAAAGAATAAATGGTAAGGAAGCGAACGCCCGCGTCGCTCGCCGCGCGAATGAGCTCGCGAACCGCCGCAATGCCAGCCTTGTGGCCTTTCAGGCGATTGAGCGCGCGCTTTTTCGCCCAGCGGCCATTGCCGTCCATGATGACGGCGACATGCTGCGGCACGGCGTCTTCGCGCAAAGCATGCGCATCGAGCCCGGCGGGCGGGTTCGGGAACATTTCATCTATAGGTTTATGGAACATGTCAGCTCCTTCGAAATAGGCCCCACTAGGGTACTCCAACGGCCAGAAGCCACCAACCCGGGCCCCTGGCCGTTAAAATTTCGAAAGAAAAGAAGCTCGTCGATGCGCCAAGCAGCAAGAGCCACTCATGCCGCAATCGAAAACGCCGCATCGAGCATGGACTCTGGCGAGTACGGTTCGGGCGATCCGATATGCCTAAATGGCATATCGGATTCCAAACTACGCGCCCGAGCGGGCGCGCCAAGCTCAGCTTGGCCCAAGCGCAACTTTGGTACGCAAGCCGCAGCTTGAACCCGAAGCGTGCCGTCAGTGTCCAGCACAGCGTCGAGCCATTGGGCCGTTCGGAAGAACGGCCCAACTCCTAGATCTCCATGACGTCAGCTTCTTTTTTCTTCAGCATAGCATCGACTTCGGCGATGTATTTGTCGGTGAGCTTCTGCACCTGTTCTTCGGCACGACGGGCCTCGTCCTCGGGCAACTCGGCGTCTTTCTTGGCACGCTCAATCTTGGTGTTGGCATCGCGGCGCTGATTGCGCACGGCAACGCGAGCTTCCTCGGCATAACCGCGGCACTGCTTCACCATTTCCTTGCGGCGCTCCTCGGTAAGCGCGGGGAACGGCAGGCGAATGACAGAGCCGTCGTTGGAGGGCGTAATGCCCAAGTCGCTCGCCAGAATGGCGGCCTCGATGCCGCGCAGCACCGACTTGTCCCACGGCTCAACGACGAGCATATGGGCATCGGGCGACTTCACCGCGGCCATCTGATTGATGGGGGTAGGAACGCCGTAGTAGTCGACGCGAATCTTGTCGAGCACCATGGGGTTCGCGCGGCCCGTGCGCACGTTCACGAATGCCTCGTTCAGGTTGGACAGGGCCTTCTCCATGCCGGCTTTCGCCGCATCCATGATTTCAGCAGTCATATTCTTGCCTTTCTCGTTTGCGGCGCACTGGCGCCGTCGCATTTGCCTTCGAAGGTTTAATACACCAGGGTGCCGACGGGCTCGCCCTTCAGAATGCGGCTGATGTTGCCCGGCGCGGTCATATCGAATACGAGCAGCGGCATTTCGTTGTCTTTGCACAGCGAAATGGCGGCCGCGTCCATGACCTGCAGCTCCTTGGTAAGCACCTCGAGGTAGCTGATCTTGTCGAACTTCACGGCGTCGGGGTTCTTCGCCGGGTCGCTGTCGTAGATGCCGTCGACCTTGGTGGCCTTCATCATGCAGTCGGCGTTGATTTCGCACGCACGAAGAGCCGCCGTGGTATCGGTCGTGAAGTACGGGTTGCCCGTGCCCGCGGCGAAAATGACGACGCGGCCCTTTTCCATATGGCGAATAGCACGCAGGCGAATGTAGGTTTCGGCGACCTGGTGCATTTCGATGGCTGACTGCACACGGGAGGAAACGCCGTGGCGCTCGAGGCCGTCCTGCAAAGCGAGCGCGTTCATGACCGTGGCGAGCATGCCGATGTAGTCGGCCTGCGCGCGATCCATGCCGTTGGCGCTGCCGGCGACACCGCGGAAGATGTTGCCGCCGCCCACCGTGATGGCCACCTGCACGCCGTCATCAACGATGTGCTTGATTTGCTCGGCCAAGTCGTCGATGACCTTCGGATCGATGCCATAGCCGTTATCGCCCATGAGCGCCTCGCCCGAAAGCTTCAGCAAAACGCGGTGGTACTTATATCCCTCGGCGGGCTTGGTAGCTTCTTCTGGCATGAGTGCCCCTTTCAAAAATCGCAGTTATCGCCATTGTACTGTAACGAAAGCAAAGCACGAACGAGCGCGGACGTTTTCCGAAAAATCCCGCAATGAAGCATTCGGGCGCACGAACACCGCAAGGGCACTCAGAGCTTCCAATGCAGCGCTTGCGTCAAACGCCAGTCCAAACATCGCCTGCATAGAAAGAATCGCGCATTGGCCAGTTGCGGATTGACGGGCGATGCGGCGCATTCCGATAAGCCCATGCGGTAGCACGACACCTGAGCACGCCACCGCCGAGCACGTCTCGAAAACGCCCAAACCGCGCGTTCCTGAAAGTCACGCGAACATTGTGCGCATACCGTAACGATGCGCCACCGAGCGCGAATGCGATGCGACAATATCCGCCGAACGAACGCATTGCGTCGGCACTAGGAGGCTCACGTGGGTATTGAAGATTCAGTTTTGTCGTTCATCGCATCGGACACGATGCGCAACCTTATTTGGGCGGTTATTTTAGCGTGTGCCACCGCTGTGGCATCGAAAGTGGTAAAACGCGCACTGCATGCGCTGCTCGACCACCCCGAAAACCCGCTGCCGGCATCGAGCCTCATCATCAACATCGGCCGCGGCGTGGTGTGGGTGATCGGCGGATCGATCATTTTGCAATCATGCTTCGGCATTAACCCGAATGCGCTGGTCACAGCTCTGGGCGTTGGCGGCGTTGCGCTTTCGCTCGGCCTGCAGGACACGCTGTCGAACCTCATTGGCGGCATTCAGATGACGCTCATGGGCGTCGTACGCCCGGGCGACAACATCGAAATCGGCTCGGAAACGGGCGTTGTGACCGACGTGGGGCTGCGCCACACCACCATCATCACGAAGCTCGGCGAGACCGTAATCGTTCCCAATTCGGTCATTTCGAAAACGTCGCTCGTACAGCTTCCGCCAGCGGAGCAATTCAAGGTGCCGTTCTGCGCGACGGGCGACGCGAGCAAACTCGATGAAATTGCGGCAGAAATCGCCGAGCGCGCGAAGGCCGCAGCGGAAAGCGTCTCACCCGTGACGCAGGACCCGAAGGTGTTCTTCTCGGAAATCACGGAATACGGCTTCCGCGGCTCCATCGTGATGCGCGTGGAAGATTCCGCCGCCACGGGAAGCGCAGCCGACGCCGTGGTGCGCGCAATCGCGCCGCTCACGAGGTAGCGCGACAACGCCCAACCAAACGTAGCGTCAGCGGCCGCGTCTATCCACCCATCCAGGTTCGCTGCACTTCTCGAGTCACATAAGCAGATACCGCATACCGCACAGCAAGGCCCCACGGGAATAAACCCATGGGGCCTTCGACAAGGGCACCCGGCGTGAAGCCGTTATTCGCCCTTTTCTGTGTCGATTTCCGCCTCTACAGCAGGAAGTCCTCACGCGCGATGGTGCGCTCGGCGCGACGCTCGGGCGAGGCAATGGTATCGGCCGCATAACCCACGGTGAGCATGTGGTACGGATACACGCCTTCGGGCAGGTCGAACTGCTCGCGTGCGATTTCGGGATTGAAATGGCACACCCAGCACGTGCCAAGGCCAAACTCGGTCGCTTGCATCATCATCTGGTCGCACACGATCGCGGTGTCGATAGGAGCCGCATTCATTTGGTCGTACGGACGCACCCACGCGTCATCGTCCACGCCGCACACCAGCAACACCACGGGCGCCCCAAAAATCGAGCCGTCGCGCGCGAAACGCGGCTGGCACGCGGCAGCCTTCTCGAGCAGCTCGGGCGTGGTGCACGGCAAAACGCGCACGGGGTGGTTGTTGCATGCCGTGGGGGCAAGGCGCCCAGCTTCAAGAATGGTATCGAGCTTCTCGGGCTCGACAGCGCGTTTCTCGTATTTGCGGCAGGAGTAGCGCTCAAGAGTCAAATCGGCAAAAGACATGGCACGTCCCTTCTCTTCAGGAGGCCCGCCGAACACAACGGGCAGCCCTCGTTACTGCAAGTGTAACGCGCCGGCGCGTCTTTTCCGCGCGGCTTTCCGCAATCGTTCGTAGTTTTCCGCGCGCCGCCCTGGGCACCTTCCACAAATGAACGCTACGCCCCACTCGCCAGGCGTTCGCCCATCAAGCAGCCCATGACCGACGCCATCATCAGGCCGCGCGTCCAGCCGCTCGAATCGCCCAGGCAGTGCAAGTTCGCGATGTTGGTGTCGAAGTTCGCATCCATCTTCACGCGATTGCTGTAGAACTTGAGCTCGGGCGCGTACAACAGAGTCTCAGCCGACGCGAAGCCAGGAATCGCCTCGTCGACGGCGAGCATGAAGTTGATGATCGACGTCATCGTGCGATACGGCAGCGCAGCGGTCACGTCGCCCGCGACGGCATCGGGTAGCGTGGGGCGAACATTGGAACGCGACAATTCCTTTTGCCACGTACGCTTGCCGTCCAGGATGTCACCGAAACGCTGCACCAGAATATGGCCCGCGCCCAGCGCGTTGCACAGCTCGCCGATTTTCTTCGCATACGCGATGGGCTGATTAAACGGCTCGAGGAAGTTGTGCGTACACAGAATCGCGAGGTTGGTGTTCTCGGACTTGCGTTCCTTATAGGAATGCCCGTTCACCACCGCCAGGCCGCCATCGTAGTTTTCTTGGCTCACGAAGCCGCCAGGATTCTGACAGAAGGTGCGCACCTTGTTGCGGAACGGATTCGGATATCCGATGAGCTTGCTTTCGTAGAGCACATTGTTCACGCGCTCCATGATTTCGTTGCGCATCTCGATGCGCACGCCAATATCGACCGGGCCGGGCGCGTGCTCGATGTCGTGCTCGCCGCAGAGGCGCTCGAGCCAATCGGCACCGCGGCGGCCCGTCGCCACAACGGTTTTCTCGGCGATAATTGAGAACTCCTCGCCCGCACGCGTGCGCACGCGAACGCCTTTGCATGCAGCCGAGTCGATCGCGGCGTCGCCTTCGATAATCACGTCGGTGCATTCCGTTTCGAACAACAGCTTCACGCCGGCATCGCATAGGTGGTCTTCGATGCGACCGTAAATCTCTTGCGCCTTTTCGGTTCCAAGGTGGCGAATGGGACAATCGACGAGCTTCAAACCCGCCTGAATCGCACGACGACGAATGTCTTTGACTTCACCAGGATTGTCGATGCCCTCGACATGTTCGTCGGCGCCAAAAGACAAGTACGCGTCGTCAACCCGCTTGATTGCCGCCTGCGCCACGTCTTCCCCAATAAGCTCCGGCAGGTCGCCGCCGACCTCGTGCGAGAGCGACAGCTTTCCATCGGAAAACGCGCCCGCGCCCGAAAAGCCCGTCGTAATGCGACATGGCTCGCATCCGACGCAATGGCCCACTTTCGCCTTAGGACAATTGCGCCGCTCGATGGGAAGGCCCTTCTCCACGAGCGCAATGGTCGTGGAAGGGGCATCTTTCAGAAGCGCCAACGCCGTGAAAATACCCGCAGGACCGGCACCCACGATAACGACATCGACGGTCATATTTGAAGTATTCGAATTGCTCGAAATATTTGAAACAGCTGAAACGAAAGCTCCCACAGCATCCCCTCTTATGCCTGAAACGCAAACGCGTCCCATTGTAACGCACAGCTTCAAAAGGCGCCCCGCCAAAACCCGCGCCCAACGGTTCCCTACCAGTTGCTCGGAGCGGCGGATGCCTTCGGTAGCGTCGTTCCCGGTTCCTCTTCGAAAAAGGAGCAAACGACCATCCAAAAGCGCCCGATTAGCGACCCTTGAAGCTTGCCCATATCGCTCGTGGCAGAATAATGCGCCCAAGGGTCGTGAAATCGCGTAATTCTCCTTCTCCTGGCAGGATACGCGTCCCAAGGGACACATATCCTGCCACACCCGCGAAACGTAACGAACCATCCCCGAGAAATCGAGTCGAGATACGCAAAACCCCAGTTCAGAAACCGTTGCCACAACCAACAAATCACGCCTTTGGTTGCAAAATGCCGCTTAGAGCCCCGAAACCCCATTCGAAGGCAATTTCATGACCCTTCCACGCGTTATTCTGCCAGGAAGAAAGCCGAGAAGACGTCATCACAGGGAAGGCTTCAAGAAGGAACTCTTGGAAGGGAAACCAGCTATATGAAGTCAAGGGCTAAACCATAGGTTTTCGAGAACAGCAAGTTGCCAGAACGCCCGGGACCGCAACCCTCCAAAAGAAATCCGAGGCGCCATGTCGCCCCATCTAGCTAATCCGCCGCCTTGCCCGAACGGAGTAGGAAGCCATTCTCCTTTACGAAAACGCACCCGCCCCCTCATCTGAAATGTCGGTATCCCTGCCCGACAGAGCCCGCATTGCACCTGAAAGCATTCGATTTCAGTCCCAGATGCAACAGCTAAAAGACAGAAACCTCCATGCCGCGCGACCGATGGCAGCGCGACAAATTGCCCGAGAGGCCCTTAAGAGAAACCGTTTTTTCGGCAACGAAGCAAAGAGGCTCGGAGTCCTATTCCGTCAGGCCGGAATCAGGCTTCATGGAACCGGCCCCATTTAAACGCGATGCTTTCAAACGCGATGTCCTCGCGGCTTTTGGCGCAGAATTATTCGAGAGCACCTGAAGCAACAGGTTTTCGGGATCTTCAATGCGGCGTCGAAGATCGTAGCGTTTTCGCGGCCAACGTTCGCACGAGTGGCGCACCCGTATATGGAGCGCTTTCGCTATGGCGCGTGCAGCGTCGTCGAACAAATCGGGAGACGCCATCTGGTCGCTCGTCACCGTAATCACCGTGTAGCCCATCGCCTGCAACGTATTTCGACGTTCGGCGTTGCTCGCAAGGGCGCCAGGAGAACGATGAAATGCATTGCTGTCGTATTCCACATCGAGCATCGCGTCGGCCCAGAATAAATCGAGTACGAAATATTTACGCGGAGTGAGTTTGCGTGCGTCACCCGTCACGTCCACGCGCCAATTCATGCGCGGCGCGGGGAACCCATAGCCGCCGAGCGTTTGCCTTAAGCACAGCAGCATCGCAAGCTTTGCTTCCGCGGGAGACGCCGCACCGTCGAACGCGTAGCGAAGCGCCGTTGCCGCCTTGACGGAACCAGGAAACGGAGCCAACGCCTCGACCCGGCTCGCCAATCGCCTCACACTCGTCAGTGGCCGAGCGGCAACAAAACTCCCATCGGAAAGCAGCGAGTATGTGCCGCACAGCTCGAACGCGAGCAGCATCAAGCTCTCGACCGACGCGCGCAGGGAAACCTGCGCAAAAGCATCCTCGATGGAGACGACGCAAACGTCGGGAGTGATACCAAAAAGTCGAGGTGGCACTTTTGATGAAAAAGAGCAGTGGCACGCAACGGAAAATCGACTCGTCTTGCCGTTCTGAGAAGCAACAATAAGATGCGGCCGATCGAGCGCAACAACCGTCGACAATGATGAATCGCGCAAGGCTCTCACTTCACGTGCCGCAACTTTTTCCGGAACTGCCGCATGCGAAATACTTGGCGCAGGCAAAAGAGAAGCGCGGGCGGCACGCCAAACGGAAAGGGCTGTGATATGCGAGAGACAGATGGACATGAAGGCAATGCTAAGACAAAAACCTTGCCCGTTTTTTGCCCGAATGCGTGAGGTCTCTTGCCCGAATACATGAGCTATGCGTTAGTTTTCATGGGATTTTCCCACGCTTCCCATGCGCAAATGCTCGCCTTTTCTGACGCACTCGCCCCTTCATGCATTCTCACTGCAAAAGAGCACGCGCTCGGCAACGCACGGCGAACGCGCCAGCGACGAAAGCATCCAACAAGATGAAGGGTGGCGAAAAGAGATACGAATCCGATAGATAGAGAAGGCATCGAAGCTCGAATATGCGCTTTGGCGCATTCAATTAAGGGTTGCTTTTTGTTATGTCGGTCTTCTAAAAATACCTGATAGCGGCGTACTGTTTATAATTATTTTACTGTGTATAGCTCCATTTCTGGAGCAAACCTCATTTCGTAGCTCATTTTTTTAGCATAAAGAAAGGGCCACAATGGCCCTTGTTATTGAGTTCGGCTCCAAAGGCTTGCCAACCAGCTTCGGTCGCCTGCTACGGTCAACGCAAACCCCTTCCGCAGTCGAGACAAAATGCTTTCCCCAGTCGATTCCGAAGTTCTTCCGGCGTCGTCTCGAGCGCAATAAGGCAGCTTGCCGCATGCGCTCGACGCTTGCCGCGTAGCACCCAAACAGGCAACAACGAAGCGTCTAATCGGAAACGTCGAGACCGCTCATCGCCAACCGCGGCAAGGCGCAAAATCGGCAACCTAATTCGCAAACAAATCGAGCAGCTCTTGCCGACTATGCACATTGAGTTTCTGATAGATATGCTTCACGTGGCTTGCCACCGTGTTTTTCGAAAGCACCAGCGCATCGCGAATATACGGCTGCGAACGGCCTCGAGCCAAATAGCCGAGCACTTCTGTCTCGCGCGCCGAAAGCCCACCTTTGGCGGCTATGCGCGCAACCATTCCATCGAGATTCTCTTCCTGCGTCAACAGTCCATTGCCCTCGGCCTCAAAAAAAGCATGAAGTGCCCTCTCGAACGCTGCTGAACCACCCTGCGAAACGGGTAACTCGCCGGCGCCCATGGAATCTGCATCATCGAGGCCGCCCGCATAGCGAAGACCAATTCCGCCCATGTTTCGATCAGAGGGCGCAAGCGCCATGGCAACCGAAAAGACGCATATCACGACAAGCGAGGTCTCCCATAAACCATAACCGCTTGACGTTGTAGAGAGCGCTGACCACTTCCCAGCCAAATTGCCCACCAAAACACCGAGCTGAATCATGCCCTGCCCCACGCCAATGGCGAACGCAGGTGAAAATACGCCGGCTCGCGCAAGGTTCACCAAGCTTAGAAACGCAATGATTTGCAACACGGTATCGGCCACCGACATCGTTGCGCTCGCGACGAATTCTGGAGCCATTCCGCTAAAAGGAATGGCGGCCAAACCGATCATGATAAGCGACGCCACCCAACGCAAAAGCGCGGGCACATTCACTCGTGGAGAGAAGAAGATGAACCAAAACGCCAAACACACACCGCACACCGATCCGAGCATAGTCGCAGCGTCAAAACCATAGGCAGCCTGGAATGCGTCGGTCGCACCGCCGGTGGCAGACGCCACGCCAATCGCCATGTACGCGGCAAAAAGCACCACGGATATCCTCACAAGAAACGCCAGCGCTTTCCCCCGAGGCGCTTGCGGGTTTTCGTCTCGACGAGCGCACATCCCCGAAAAACGCATTCCGTGCCCATACCTCTGGGAAGCATCCGAACCACGCGCGGCGCTCATGAATAAACCCACACGCACCTCTGCCCGCAACGGGTCCCCTTCCGAAGGATGTTCGACAAATCGACCCGCATCAATATCGTTCCACGTTAAATAAAGGCAAACCATTGAAAGAATAGGCAGCGACGAAACGCCGCACACACCCGGCAGGCCCTGAATATAGGGAAATACGAACGAGCACGCGAGCATCACTCCCGATGCCGCGGGAACCGCAATCTCAACACGCTCGGTTTCGAGGCGGGAATACACATCGCCCCAAAACAAAACGAGCAGACCGCTGCCAATGCCTCTCGCCACACCACATAGCGTGCCCACCCATGCAGGCAAGCCGGACGTTCCCAAGAAGAAGGTTCCAGCGGCCATAAGCACGGTGCCCACAAACGCGGCCGGCCTCATGCGCAACATATCAACACGACGCCACGCGAGCGCGAATACGAAAAAGCATCCGACAACGGCAACGGCCGAAGCGAACCACGAAGAATCAGCATTGATGGACGAGCCCGCACGACCCGCAAACAACGCCGAGGTCGAAAACGCACAGTAGATCCAAGCCCATACGAAGCCAAGGCCCAAATGTCTCGGTCGAACCGAATCCTCGACCTTCGACACAAAGTCGTTCATAGCCAAAACGCAACCCTCCATTGCGAATAGCAAAAAATCCGCCAGCCCTTCACGTTCCCAAAGCGCAAGAGGCCCCTATTAATAACAGTGAGTTTGTTAGCATCACCGCATGCAAACCTCACCGATGGTGACGAAAATCCCAGTTCAAAACCTCACCTATTCTAGGTGAAAACAGCTTGATTTTACGCCAAACACTGCATTTGGGCGATGTTTTCCCCCGCATTGCCGAGCATGCTGCAACTGCCTGGAATGCGGCACGACCGCACAGGCACAACATGCCAAAGTCCAGAACGGACCCCTCCCTCATATCCGCTCTGGCCCTTGGCGGAAAGCTAGCGCCCCCGGGCGCACACGGGAAGGGAAAACAATGACTGCAGAAATGAATCGTCGCTCGTTTCTGACGGGCGCAGCGGCAACCATGGGCCTCGCCGCCGTCGCAAGCATGACGGGCTGCGGCTCGCCTAAGCAGAGCGGCTCCAAAGAAGCTGTCGCCACCGATGGTGACAAAGCCAATGATTGGCTTGGCGAGGCACCCCAAATCGCCGATAGCGACTGTGTTGAGACGCTTGACTTCGAAGTCGTCGTCGTCGGCGCCGGCACGTCGGGATACTTTGCCGCCGCAAGCGCCGCAGAAAATGGCGCGAAAACGCTGCTCATCGAAAAGGCCGCATCGGGTTCGAGTGTGCGCAGCTCCGCGCTTGGCGCAATCAACACGAAGCTCCAGGCCGCGCAGGGCACCAAGATCAACAAGATGGACATCGTCAACGACTTCGACCACTACGCACTCGGCCAGGTGAACAGCAAACTTATTCGCAAATGGGCTGACAATTCCGGCGAAGCCATCGACTGGTATACCGACCTCATGAACGAAAACGGCATGGAGGTTCAACTCGAGTGGAACATGCCCGAGGGAACCCGCTATCCGGAGTGGCCGACCGGCCACGGCACCAACGGCGAATATCCGAGCCGCGAGGGCGACGTCGCTGAAATCATCAACACCTACATCGCCTCGTTCTCGGGCTGCGAAGTGCTCTTCAACACGCCCATGCAGAACCTGATCGTCGAAAACGGCAAGGTCGCAGGCGTCTACGCCAAGAATTCCGATGGCAAATACATTCGCATCAACGCAAGTAAGGGCGTCATCGTCGCAACGGGCGGCTACGCCTACAACGAAGACATGTACAAGGCGCTTCAACCTGAGCGCTATTCGTGCCTGGGCACCCTCGACGCATTCCCGAACTGCACGGGCGACGGCATCAAGTCGCTTCTGTGGGCCGGCGCGAAGATGGACGCGGTGCACACCTCGCTCACGTTCAACCGCTGCCTGCTTACCAAGGATCAGCAAGTTGGCGACCCCTACTCGATTTCCGGCGATGATTACGGCTACTACTTCTTCAGCTCCCAGCCGTTCCTGCGCGTCGACAACAACGGCCTGCGCTTCCATAACGAATCGACTCCGTACGATTTCGTGCTGAACGCCATGACCAAATACCCCGAAGGCCAGCGCAACTGGCATCAGGTTTGGGATGCGAACTGGAAGGGCGATGTTGACCGTTTCCACACCGTTGGCTGCTCCACCATCACCTATCGCGAAGGCGGCGACCATGACGCGTTCCCTGGAATGATGGACGAATGGATCGAGCCCGAGATGGAATCGTTCGTCGACGCCGGCTACATCGTGAAGGCCGACACCCTTGAAGAACTTGCTGGCAAGCTCGGTTTCGAAGGCGACACGAAGAAGAACTTCCTTGCCACATGCGAACGCCAGAACGAGCTTTTCGATGCCCAGGAAGACCCCGACTTCGGCAAAGACGCGTTCCGCCTGTCCGAGCTGCGCACGGCCCCGTTCTATGCAACCGTGAAATCGTGCGGTCTCACGCTGTGCACGCTCGACGGCATTCAGGTTAACGACGAGCTGCAGCCCATCGGCGAAAACGGAGAGCCCATCGAAGGCGTCTATGTTGTCGGCAACGACCAAGGCTGCTTCTATGCTGGCACCTACCCCAATCAGGCCGCAGGCCTGAACGCAGGCCGCTGCGCAACCTTCGGCCGCATGGTCGGCAAAAAGCTTGCAACTGCGTAAAGAAATCGCTTCTTTACATTGTATAGCTCGATTTTTGCAAGAGATTGCAGCATTTTTGAAGAAAAGGGACCCTGCGAGGCCCCTTTTCTTTTCCCATCGCTCATCGAAGGACATATGGAAAGAGGAGCCGCAAGCTCCTCTTTCCATCTATTGCTAGTTGATTTTCACGATGGGCGCGTAGTCTTTCAGCAAAGTCTTCGTCTGGCCCGTGCGCGCGAATTTGATCACGAGCGAGTCGCCATCGACCTTGAGCACCTTGCCGCGACCGAACGTTTTATGGTCGATTGCATCGCCGGCCGCGAACGTATTGTGCGCCGCCTCTTTCTTGCCAGCCGATGCCGCCCTGGCTGCGGCAGATCCGCCCCAACCGCCTTCGGGCATATATGTGGGAACCTTGCCGCCGCGCGCTCGGCTCGCGCCGAGCGACCCTGCCGCGCGCGTCGAATGCGGCGCGTGCGAGCTTTTGCGAGCGGCGCCGCCATGACTTGCCGTAAAGTCAGAAAACGACTGCCCGCCGCCAGGCTTGCCGGTCCCGAACGTGCGCCCGCCCGTTGAAGAATTGCGACGCGCCGACACGTTCGCGCTCGACTGGCCGAACACGCGACCGCCGCCCGCTTCCACGCCCGAGCCCGAAATGCCGCGACGGCTGCCGCGCTTTTCCCAACCCGTGCCCGAGAAGCCCATGGAGCCAAGACCGATGGTCTGGCGAAGCTCGCCCGGAATCTCTCCAATGAAGCGAGAAATCGGATTCGCAACCGTATCGCCGAAAATCGTACGCGACTGGGCGCACGTCAAATACAGCTTCTTGCGCGCACGCGTAATGGCGACATAGGCAAGACGGCGCTCTTCCTCCAAGCCCGATTCGTCTTGCGAGGAATTCGAGTGCGGGAACAGCGTTTCTTCCATGCCCGCAACGAACACCACGTCGAACTCCAAGCCTTTCGACGCGTGCACCGTCATAAGCGTGACGGCAGAATCGTCTTCGGCCATGGAATCCAAATCGGTGCGCAGGCGAACCCACTCGATAAAGTCGGCCAGCGAATCGGGCGAAAGCTGGCGCACGCCTGCGAGGTTCTCGCCTTCAGGCAGCTTTGGCTCTTCTTCCTCGGAATTCTGGTGCGACTGCACATATTCCTCGACAACCGACAAGAATTCCTTGATGTTCTCGACGCGACCGCGCGCCCCATCGGTATTCTCGTTTTCAAGCGCGGCAATGAGTCCCGATTTCTGGATAACCGCCTCGATCACCTTGCGCAAATCTCCGCCATAGCTGCGGCACTCTTCGACAAGCGAGACGAAGCCGCCGAGCGCCGTGCGTGCGCGCATCTGCAAGTTCTCGTCGGCGACGCACAACTCAGCCGCCAGCATAAACGGCATGTTCGTCATTGCTGCGGCCTGGTCGATATAATCGATGGTGGTTTTGCCGATGCCTCGGCGAGGCGTGTTGATGACGCGCTTGGCCGCAATATCGTCGTTAGGATTTACAAGCAACGTAAGGTATGCCATAACGTCGCGAATTTCAGCGCGATCGAAGAATCGCGTGCCGCCGACAATCTTGTAGGGTACGCCAGCGCGCAGCATCATATCTTCGAGCGAACGCGACTGAGCGTTCGTGCGGTAGAACACAGCCATCTCGTCATACGAGAAGCCTTCGGATCGGCGCTTGTCGATTTCGCCAGCGATCCAACGACCCTCGTCGCGCTCATCCGATGCCACGTACACGTAAATCTTGTCGCCATCGGGCTGGGAAGTGCGCAGCGTTTTGTCTTTGCGATGCTGGTTATGGCGCACCACGGCATTTGCGGCGTTCAGGATGTTGCCCGTTGAGCGGTAGTTTTCCTCGAGCTTCACCGTTTTGCAATTCGGGTAGTCGCTCTCGAACTCCAGAATATTGCGAATGTCGGCGCCACGCCAGCTATAAATCGACTGGTCGTCGTCGCCTACAACCATGATGTTCTGGTTTTTCGCGGCAAGCAGCTTCGTAATTTCGTACTGAGCTTTGTTCGTGTCCTGATACTCGTCCACGAGCAGATAGCGGAAGCGATTCTGGTACGCCTCGAGCACGTCGGCATGGTTCTTGAGCAGCAAATGCGTGTAGAGCAGCAAATCGTCGAAATCGAATGCGTTGGCCGCCTTCAAGCGCTGCTGCAGCTTCTCATACACGCGCGCCGCGACCTTCGCGCCGGGGTCGCCCGTGGCGCTTTTCGCGAATTCGCCCGGAGTCATAAGTTCGTTTTTCGCAGAAGAAATGCGATTGCGAATATTATTGATAGGCCAGCGCTTCGGATCCAAATCGAGCTCGCTGTAGATATCTTTCACGAGACGCTTCGAATCGTCATCGTCGTAGATGGTGAAGCCCTTGTCGAAACCGAGCTTCTCGCAATCGACGCGCAGAATGCGCACGCACATGCTATGGAAGGTAGACACCCACATGCCACGTGCGCCCGGACCCACGAGCCTGCTCAAACGCTCGCGCATCTCGGCGGCCGCCTTGTTGGTGAACGTGATAGCCAGAATCTCCCACGGCTGCACGCCATTGTCGGCGAGCATATGCGCGATGCGATACGTGAGTACGCGCGTTTTGCCCGAACCAGCGCCCGCAAGCACGAGCAGCGGGCCCTCGGTGCACAGCACGGCCTCGCGCTGCGCGGGGTTCAAGGAATCGATATCGATGCTAGTCATATATCCACCTTCGACGCAAGCAAATATAAACGAAGCCCCATGCCTCGGTGCGTGGTTTTCCGCGCAGTTCCGCACGAGCCAAACAGCACCTCATGTGCTGTTTGCGCGAGCTCAGGACTGTTTGAGCATGAAACCATGCACTGGGGCATGGGGCGGACAGGTCCGTTTCCCGCGAGTTTTCTACGGCAACATTCCCATGGTCTCGAACGCGAAGTAGCCCAAAACCAACGCACCCACGATGATGCGGTAAATGCCGAATGCCGTGAAGTCGTTCTTCTTGATATAGCCCATGAGGAACTTAATAGAAATGACCGACATCACGAAAGCGGTCACGATGCCCACCACGAGCACGACGATTTCGGTCTGGGTCATGGCGACGCCCGCCAACACGAACTTCGCCACTTTCACTACGCCCCAGCCGAGCATCACGGGAATGGCCAGGAAGAACGTGAACTCGGTCGCAGCCGTGCGCGAGCAGCCCGTGAGCATGCCGCCGATGATGGTCGCGCCCGAGCGCGACGTGCCGGGAACCATGGCCAGACACTGAAAGAAGCCGATCTTCAGCGCGGTTTTCCAATCGATGTCATCGACGTTCGTTACCTTGAACAGCGACGCCTCGGCTGCGGCTTCGGCATCGGCCTCGCTCACGCGCGCATGACGGCCGCGCGGCGCTTCCACTTCTGCGAGCGCTTCCTTGAAACGGCGACGATTGCGTCGCTCGAGCACGATGAACACGATGCCGTACAAAATGAGCATGGCCGCGACGGTGACCTTGTTATAGAAATGCTCGTTCATGAAATCGTCGAGCGCAAAACCGAACACAGCTGCAGGCAGGCATCCAATGACCACCATGCCCCAAAGGCGCCACGTGCTGCAACGCTCGTCGACCGTTTTGCTCGGCGAGAAGGGGTTGAGCTTATGGAAATACAGAATGATGACGGCCATGATGGCGCCAATTTGAATAACCACCAGGAACAGCGCAAGGAACGAATCGGAAACTTGCAGTTTCACGAACTCGTCAACAAGAATCATGTGGCCCGTCGAGGAAATAGGCAACCATTCAGTAATACCCTCGACCAGACCAATGAGCAGTGCTTTTAAAGCTTCGATAAGCATGGGCGCTAAACCTTCCGCATTCATGTGTATTTACGCAACCGTTGAATTTTATATGACGAGCGCGCATTCCTCATGCAAAGCACGCGCATTGCCTTGGAAAAACAGAACCAGAGCGTTATTATGGCAGACGGTGCGCAAAAGCAAGAAGCGCCATCCAAGCAGTTCGGGTCCGAAATCCTGCTTGTAAAACCTAAAACCAAAGGAGAAAGTCGCAATGCGCAAATTTTTCGAAGACTACAAGGTCTTGCTGCGGAGCATTCCCGCTCCCACCGTCACGATTTTCATCGTGAGCGTCATCCTCATGAACCTCATGGCAAATAAGGAACTTTTGAGCACGCCATGGCTCGCGCTCGACTGTGGCTTTGCCGTGAGCTGGGTTTCTTTCCTTTGCATGGACATGATTTGCAAGCGCTTCGGCGCAAAGGCATCCATCAAAATCTCGATTCTCGCGTTGGGCGTGAACCTGGCGGTGTGCCTGTTCTTCTGGCTCATGAGTCTCACCCCCGGTATGTGGGGCGCGTACTACGACACCGGCATGGTCGAAGTCAACGACGCCTTGAACGCCACCATCGGCGGCACGTGGTACGTCGTGTTAGGCAGCTCGCTTGCGATGCTGTGCTCATCGACCGTGAATTCCCTGCTCAACGTGGCCATCGGCCGCCTTTCTACATCGAACACTTTCGGCGCGTTCGCGAAACGTTCCTACATTTCCACGGGTATCGCGCAGTTTGTCGACAACCTGATTTTCGCCATTGTCGTGTCGCACGTCTTCTTCGGCTGGACGTGGATTCAGGTGCTCACCTGCTCGTTCACGGGCGCCGTGGCTGAGCTGCTGTGCGAGATTCTGCTGAGCCCCGTGGGCTACAAAGTCGTGCGTGGCTGGGAGCGCGAGAACGTGGGCGCAGCATACATCAACCGCATCGCTGCACAGAAGTCCAACCAATAATGAAGGCACTCATAACGGGCACTTCGGCGGGCATTGGCCACGCATGCGCCGAGCTGTTTTTGCAGCGCGGATGGCATGTATACGGCTTCGATATCGCACCGGCATCGATTGCTCATGCGGAATACGAGCATTTCGTCGTCGACGTGCGCGACCGCGCGGCGTTTCCCGCCGGCCTCGAGCCCAACGTCATCGTGAACAATGCTGGCGTCCAGGGCGCAGACGACATCGCCGTTAACCTGCAGGGCACCATCAATATCACCGAGGCATATGCGTTCGTGGGCGACTTCCCCGCCGCGAAGCCCGCGCCGTGGATTCGTTCGGTTGTCAATGTCGGCTCGGCGAGCGGACACACGGGTTCCGAATTTCCCGAGTATGCGGCGAGCAAGGGCGGCATTCTTTCGTACACGAAAAACGTCGCGAACCGCCTGGCGCCGCAGGGAATTTGCAACAGCGTCGACCCGGGCGGTGTGCTTACCGAGCTCAATCGCCCCGTGATGGACGATGCCGCCATGTGGGAGCGCATCATGCAGCTCACGCCGCTGCGCCGTTGGGCCGAACCCGACGAAATCGCCGAGTGGGTCTATTTCGTTGGCGTGACGAACCGCTTCATGACCGGCCAAAACCTTCTTATCGATGGAGGCGAGGCGGGCGCCGCCGAATTCGTGTGGCCCGAAAACCAGCCGTACCCGAGCAAAACGAAAAGGAAGCCTATGCCGCTTGGAATAAAGCCGTAGCTGGAAACCCCTTCGAGAAAATCAGCCCGCTTTCTTAAGGAGCTAAAATGTTTGTTATGGATGGGCTTGCTTTCGCAAGCGAGCCGAAAGCAAGCCTGAAGGTTCTAGACGCGAAAGCTGTCAATGGCCTATCGAGACTCGTCATTTTCTCCACAGGGGGAAACGCCTTTTCGACGCGTCCGAGTTAACCGACAAGCCAGCATTCAAGTCCCTGAAAGATTCTCGCATTTTTGGAGCCTTTTCAATCGACCATGACATCGTTACGTGGGACAACGGGGAGATACACCTCGATCCCGAAACGATGTACGCCATGAGCTACCCATACGAAAGCGTAGCCTAGCCAGCATAACGAAGCTGTCATCCTCGGCCAATCCACGCTTTTCTATATGGATGACAGCGTCTTTTTACTACAAAAATGCATGTTTAGAGGCAAACTCGCCCATTATTCCGTACGGCCGTTCACCAGGTTGAACAGTTGCTGCTTTTTGTTGATTCCCAGCTTCGAGTAGAGCCTGCGTGTGTGGGTTTTGACGGTGTTCTCGGAGATAAACAGCTCTTTTGCGATGGACGACATCGTATAGCCCTGCATGAAGAGCTGCATAACTTCAATTTCCCTTTGCGACAAGTAGTATTCCTCGCCAATTGCCTCGCAACGTGCGGACAAGTTGCCGACGTAGCTCAAATCGCTTTCATGGCCTGCGGCTGGCTCTTCGTCGCCTGCCGCAGGCCCCTCATCAGCCGCAACGTCCGCCGTCTCATCGTCGGCAACGATTTCCGTCTCATCAAATGGCGCCTCTGCCTGGTGCGGCTTTCTCGCAAGGGACAGGAATTCGACGCTTCTCCCATCGGTCTCCTGCGAGATGAAAAGCCCGCGCGTGAAATAGACGACAAGGGCAAGCATGGCAAGCGAAATCAAAGCAATTGTCGCAAGCGGCGGAATTTGCGAAAAGGGCTCGCTGTTGACAGCATTCCCCAAAAGATAGCCCAACCCCTGCATGCAAACGGAAACACCGGTTTGGAAGCTGATGCAAAACGAGGGGCTCACGCCATAGTCATGGGTTACCTGAACGCACAGCACTTGCATGCTTAGCGACATGAAGCTGTACACCATGTACAACGCAGCAGCGGGCCAGAAAAACGCCTTCATGTCGAAAAACGGCAGGGCGCAAACAAGTAGCACCAACAGGGGAAACAGTACCTGAAACACGTGGCTGATGCTGTACCGAACCGTTTTGACCCTCCATATGGCCACAATAGCCAGCGCCGAAAGCAAGCCGCCCAGAATGGATGCGTAATTGATATAGTTCATCGCTACAATCTGCAGCGACAACGACCGAATAACGCCGCCAAGAAACGCAAACGCACCGCAATACAAGGCGCACTTCCATATGCTCCCCAAAGCATGGATATAGCTATTCTTGTTCTCCCTGGGCACATTGACAACCATGGGCAAGCCAACTTCAATCCGTTTCGACTGGCCAATCAGCAACAACCATGCAGCGCATATCAGCAGCATCGAGAGCGCGAACTTCACGATCTCGGCCTCGAACAAGCCGAAAAATGCGCGCAACGCCACCGTGAACGGCCACGCCAGAAGAATACTAAGCAGGCTGTCTTCCACGTTGTGTGCGGCAATAACGCTGAACCAAGCGAACACAAACAAATACGTACCCACCGCAGGGATGACGAAGCCGATAATCGTATCCAGCGCCACAAACCCCATCGGGGCAATAAACAGGCGCGAAGCCAAAAGCGCGACAATCATGATGGGCGGAAACACCCTTTCAAGGAACGTTCTCAGACTAGCCGGGCTCGCAAAAGACCAGACGAACGACGCAACGCATGTCAGCAGGCCGACAAATATGCCAACCCCGTGCTCGTCATACGGGGATTGAATTGGCGAGGCAAGCCAACCGCCCTTCCAAAGAATCAGCGAGGAAAGGGCCATGGATATAGCCAGGCCCAGCGACAGGCGCACGACCTGTTTCGTGTTAATAAGCTGCGACAAAATGACCCCATCTTCCATCGTGATAAACCATCTATGGCCCAGAATCGTAGCATAGGGCTTGCGGCATGGGCGGCACCTATCCCGCTTCAATTGCAGTCACACTAATCCCATCAGGGAAAACAACAATATTTCACGAAAAATGGTGACAGCGTTTACGAAGATTCACCAGGTTTGGGTCTCACTTTTCTTCCCGCATACAGCCGATACTTCCTTCACGAGAAAGGCGCAACCCGAAGACGCCTTTCCTGAAAAAAGAAATAGCGAAAAAAAGGGGGGCCTATGGGCCAGAGTAACGAAATGGAAGTCTCGAGGCGCGACTTTGTGGGGGCTTTGACCGTCGCAACCCTCGCCGCAGTTGCCGCAAGCGGCGTATCGGGCTTGTACGGATGCGTGCCGAAAAAAGCAAGTAAGGAAGACTCCGCCAAATCTGAAAACGGAATCGTGGCGAATGAAATTCCCGAGGAGGGTGAGATCATCTGGCAAAGCTGCTGCCACTGTGGATTCACGGCCTGTCCCATTAAATGCCACGTTGTGGACGGAACACTTCGCTGGACCGGCAACGATGACGATGGGGACCCGGAATTCGGCGGCGTCTCGTTCAGGTCGTGCCTGAAAGCCCGTTCGATTCGCAAGTGGATAAACAGCCCGCAGCGCCTTAAGTACCCCATGAAGCGCGTCGGCAAGCGCGGCAGCGGCGAATTCGAGCGCATCAGCTGGGACGAGGCTCTCGACATCATCGCAGAAAAATGGAAGTACACCCTTGACACGTACGGCTCCGAGGCCTTTTACAATTGCGCAACCGGCACGCGCAACTACCCCATTCAGCGTCTTATGAATCTGACAGGTGGCTATCTGGGCACCTACAATTCGGAATCGAACGGTCAGATTGCCCAAACTGCAAACTATCTTTTCGGGTTTGACCCCGTAAACTTCGACTGCGCTGGCGGCCTGGGAAGCAACACGGCGGCCATCAAAGACGCAGATTGCGGCGTGTTCTTCGGCTGCGGCAGCGGCGAGTCGCGCATGTGCGGCATGGGCGAGGTCTACGAAGTGGCGAAAGCCCGCGAAGCCGGAATTCCCGTGGTATTCATCGACTACCGCCTTGGTGAAGCGTCCTCGGGTAACCCCGACGAATGGTTCCCCATTTACCCGGGCACCGATGGAGCGCTGGCAAGCGCCATCGCCTACGTCATCATCAGCGAAGGAAAGCACGACAAGGAATTCCTGGACAAATACACCGTGGGATTCGATGCGGACACCATGCCGGAGGGCGCGCCCGAGAACTCATCGTACATGGATTACATCATGGGCACGGGCTATGACATGATTCCCAAGACGCCTCAGTGGGCAGCTCCCATTTGCGGCCTTCCTTCGGAGAAAATCGAACACCTCGCCCATTTCATTACCGACCATGAAACGTGTTTCATCACGCAAGGCTTCGGACCGCAGCGCCACCATAACGGCGAATGGAACGCTGCCGCCATCGCGGCGTTGCCCATCATCACCGGAAACATCGGCAAACCCGGCACATGCCCCGGCCTGAACGGCAAAGGCATGCAGATGAACTTTGACGGCGGCATGTGGAACAGCGTGCCCATCGGAGACAATCCCGTTACGAAGAAAATCTCTATCTCGGGCCGATTCAACGCTATCGACCATCCCCTCGAAATGACGGCGACGACAGACGGCGTTGTTGGCGGCGACCGCCTGAACGTGGGAATCAAGTTCATGGCGCTTTACGAGGCGGGCTGCTTCGGAAACTCCAGCTCCGACCTGAACTGGGCGGCATCGGTCCTCGAAGACGAAAGCAAATGCGAGTTCATCCTCGGCGTTGACGTCATCATGTCAACTTCCCTGCCGTATTGCGACATCATTCTGCCCGATCTCATGTACCAGGAACGCATGAATTTTGTGTCCACCGTCACGGGCGGCTCGGCATACGGCTTCGTATTCGGTAAACCCGTCCAGGAGCCCCAGTTCGAATGCCGCCTGAACTACGACTGGTGCGCCGATTTGGCCGAACGACTGGGATTGCGCGACGAATTTACCGAAGGCAAAACCTGGGAGGAATGGATGGAATCGCGCTACGAGGAGTACAGCCGCCCTTCCGCACCCCACAAAAACGCGCCCTCTTTCGCCGAAGGCCTTGAAATGGGATTCTGGCGCGACCCCGAGCCAGCCGAGCCCTATGTCGCCCTGCAAGCCTACGTGGAAGACCCCAAAGGCCGAGCGCGCACCACTCCCTCTGGCAAAATCGAACTGTATTCCGAACGCCTCGCAACCATCCGCGACACATGGACCTTCTACAACGGCGACCGCGACGTCGTGCGACCCGTTCCGAGCTATTTCCCCGAAATTGAAGGAGTCGCAGACGTAAACGAAACATACCCGCTTTTGTTTGCCACATGGAAAGCGAAAAACCAGTTCCACAGCCGCTACCAGGTAATTGAGGAGCTGCAGCAGGCATGCCAGCACTGCCTGTGGATCAATCCTATCGATGCCGAGCCCCGCGGAATCGAAAACGGCGATACGCTCCTCGTGTTCAACGATCGCGGCTCGGTCCAAATCACGGCTCGCGTGACCGCGCGCATTATGCCCGGCGTCGTAGGCATGCCGCATGCGCATCGTAGGGAAATGGTGAACGGCGTGGACGTCGGCGCAAACGCCAATACGCTCACCAGCCACCACTGGTCGCCCATCTCGAAGAACTGTCCGTCCACGGGCTCTACGCTCGTACAAGTCAAGAAGGCATAGGAGGTAAATGATGGCTCAGTATGGATTCCATTTCGACTCCTCTCGCTGCACCGGTTGTAAAACCTGCGAGCTCGTGTGCAAGGACTACCACGATCTCGGGCCCGCCATCCTCTTCCGTCGCATATACGATTACGAAGGCGGAACGTGGACGAAAACGAAAGAGGACGCTTGGGAGAAAACGGCGTTCAACTATCACGTTTCCATTTCGTGCAACCACTGCGATTCCCCGGCGTGCGTCGAGAACTGCCCAACGGGCGCCATGCAGAAAGACGAAGCAACCGGTCTCGTGAACACCGACCCCAACGTGTGCATCGGCTGCGGAACCTGCCGCAATTCCTGCCCGTATGATGCGCCGCGCATCGACGCATCCGCAGGCGTGTGCCACAAATGCGACGGATGCCTTGCCCGCGTGCGCGACGGAAAAGAGCCCATGTGCGTCGGCAGCTGCCCCCTTCGCGCCCTGGAGTTCGGCCCCATCGAAGAATTGCGCGAAAAATACGGCGACTGCGCCCAGGTGCCTCCGATGGCCGCGCCAGCTACCCGTCCCAATATCGTCATAGGCACGTGCCAGGCTGTAGATTCCGAAACGTACAACCTCGACGAGGGATACGTGGCCAATCCCCTCGAAGTGGAGTAGAGATGGGCGCCGATTTTGCAAACGCAGCCCCTTGCGCCACACTCCTTGGAACGTTGCTTATGGAAAGTCCGAAAAGCGACACGACATCCAAGATTGTTCGAGGGCTCTGCGAAATGGACCTCGTAAACGAATGGCCTTACGGCACAGCCGAAGAGAAGAAGGGCGCTGCCCTTCTTCTCAAAGAGGCGCGGAAGCTTTCCCTCGAGACCCTCGATAGAGAATTTCACCATCTGTTCGTCGGGCCGAACGACCTCGAAGCGCCGCCTTGGGGATCGGTTTACCTCGATTCCGAGGCTGTCGTCTTCGGCGATTCCTGCATGTCCCTCGTTCGATGGATGAAGGAGAACGGCATTGCTTCACAAGAAGGCCCGAGCCGCGAACCCGCAGACCAAATAGGCCGCATGTTCATGCTTCTTGCCTGGCTTTGTGAAAACGACCCCGATTTGGTGGACGAATACTTGCAGCAGCATTTGTTGACATGGGCGTTTCGCTATTTCGAGCAGCTTGAAGCCGCTTCGGAAGGGTCGTTCTACCGCGGCGTTGCCAAGCTTGCATCAACTACGCTCTCAGACATCGCCGCCCAGCGAGGACTGAAGATTTAGCCCAAAGCCCCACCGCCCGATATTCCGCATCGCGTTCTCGAGAGAAAGAGCGATGCGGTGAGCGTCTACGGAGGCAAGTGTCCACACGGGCACCTCCCTCCCATTTAGACATCAGCGCCACCACGCAACGGCCGCCAAAAGCCCCGGACGTTTCTTGTCTCCCTCTCCCCAAGGAGGCCTTGCGTCGGCGCTCGATAGACACCCGGCTTGGCCGAAATGCCAAGCCGGAAATATCCCCATGCTATTCTTATTCGCAAATTTGCAAATAAGAAACCAACCCTCCCATGAAACGAAGCGGTCCGGACTATTCTTCGTCCGGACCGCTTCGTTTTATGCCCGTTTGCTTCGCGTTGTTAGCTATGCATTAGCAACGACGCGCCGCAAGGTTCGCGGTGGTAATGGCGTTTTGAATGTTCAGCGGGGTCGGGCAGTCACCCACGGCCACAACGTCGAAATCGCCGGAAAGTTCATCGGCCAGCGAAGTGCCGGCCACCATGTTCGAAGCGTCGACCACACAGTCGCACGGAACGGTGATGTCGACACCGAAGCTCGTGTAAGCACCACTTCCCCATCGCCGACGCTCTTCAGCTTGCTCTCGGATCGCACGCTGCCACCTGCCGCCAAGAAGACCGGCTCCACGAACTTGTCCAGCATCATCGACTGGCCCGTGCCGAAAGCCTCCTCGGGCTCATCTGACACGATGGTCACCTTCTTGCCCTGCGCAGTAAGGTAGTGAGCAGTGTCAACGGTCTGCGCGTTGAAGCCCAGCACCGCTACCACGTTATTGCCGATTTCGGCAGACAGGGAATCGGTCACGCCGATAACCGGGGTGGCGCTGCTGCCCGAAGCGGCAAGCCCGGGACGCTTGGAGCCCGTGGACACGATAACGACATCGGGCTTTTCTTCGTGCGCGAAGGCCGCGTCGACCTCTTTGCCGGTTACCACGTTCACGCCCTCTACCTCGAGCACATGCGACAGGTAGTTCTTCAAGCGGCTCAGGCTTTCGTGCTTGCCCTTCACCATTTCGGCGAAGTCGAGCAGGCCGCCCAGCGCGCTTTTCTCGCACAGCGACACATCGTAGCCGCACTCGGCGCACACGCGAGCAGCCTCCATGCCAGCAGGGCCGCCGCCGATAACCATGACCTTCTTGCTGCCATCGCAGGCAGGCACTTCGAAGCCTTCGGGCATTGCCTCGATGAAGCCCATCGCGCTAGTGGGGTTCACGCGGCAGGGGCCGCCCATGCAATTCAAGCAGCGGCAGCAGGGGCGAATCCCGTCGATGCGGTTTTCCAGCAGTTTGTTGGCGTATTCGGAATCGCAGTTCGAAACAGCACGATGCACGTAGATAAGCTCCAGCGTGTCATCGTTGAGTGCCTGTCCAAAATAGTCGGGGGCCGAAGCCGGGTCCATGAATACCACGCCGCCCACGGGAATCTTCACGAACTGTTTCACGTAACGGCACGCGTCCATAATGAGGCCGCAACCCGAGTGGCTGCTGTCCAAGATGCCCTGAAAGTTCGACTTGGGATCGAACGCGATACCGTAGCTCATGGTGCCGTCGTAACCATAGCCGGCGAAGCACACGTCGTTGATGAACTGAGCCTCGTTGAAGGCGAACGTACCCAGCCGCAGTTCCAGCGCGTCAGCGCCGGCAGCCTCGATGGCCTGGCAGATGGCAGCCAGCTCCTCTTTGGTGTTCACCAGGGAATCGAAGCCCGCGCCGTGGATTCGTTCGGTTGTCAATGTCGGCTCGGCGAGCGGACACACGGGTTCCGAATTTCCCGAGTATGCGGCGAGCAAGGGCGGCATTCTTTCGTACACGAAAAACGTCGCGAACCGCCTGGCGCCGCAGGGAATTTGCAACAGCGTCGACCCGGGCGGTGTGCTTACCGAGCTCAATCGCCCCGTGATGGACGATGCCGCCATGTGGGAGCGCATCATGCAGCTCACGCCGCTGCGCCGTTGGGCCGAACCCGACGAAATCGCCGAGTGGGTCTATTTCGTTGGCGTGACGAACCGCTTCATGACCGGCCAAAACCTTCTTATCGATGGAGGCGAGGCGGGCGCTGCCGAATTCGTATGGCCCGAAGACTAGGTTTTATGGCGCACATTCCGACGCGCAAGACGAGGTCGGCCCTAAGGCCTCTTTCATGAAAGATGGGCCCCGAGCTATGCTAACGCACTAAGTGGACTTGCCATAAGCCCCCTTTTCGGACCGTGCGAATGCGCCTCGATAGCCAAATTCCATCAAGAAAGCCGCCCAAGGGCGGCTTTCTTGCGATGTTCGATATTTGTTTTCGAGATCGATTTCGGCTTAGAAGTTTTCAGCCGAAATTTCGAAGTATGCCTGCGGATGGTTGCAAACGGGGCATACGTCCGGAGCCTTCGTGCCTACGACGATGTGGCCGCAATTACGGCATTCCCATACCTTGACCTCGCTCTTCTCAAACACAGCGGCAGTTTCGACGTTGTGCAGCAGCGCGCGGTAACGCTCCTCATGATGCTTCTCGATGGCGCCAACCTGACGGAACTTTTCAGCGAGCTCGACGAAGCCCTCTTCTTCAGCCGTCTTGGCGAACTCGTCGTACATGTCGGTCCACTCGAAGTTCTCGCCATCGGCTGCAGCGGCAAGGTTTTCCGCCGTGGTGCCGATGCCCTCGAGCTCGCGGAACCACATTTTGGCGTGGTACTGCTCGTTTGCCGAAGTCTTGCGGAAGATTTCGGCGATCTGCTCGTAGCCTTCCTTCTTCGCAACCGACGCGAAATACGTGTATTTATTGGTCGCCTGCGATTCGCCAGCGAACGCGGCCTGCAGGTTTTTCTCAGTTTGGGTTCCAGCGTATTTGGACATTTCGAATCCCCCTTTTTGGATTTCCAGCCGTGAGCCCTTCGCCCGTGGCTTATGCCGTAAATGATACACTGTCTCAATACTAATTGGTAGGTTTTGCAGCGATTGTTTCCAAATCGGAATAAAACAGGAACAAAAATGCCATCTCTAATCGAGCCTTGCTGGCCTCCTGCATGCATATCCGCGGAGTGGTCCGACAAAAGTTTCGGGGCACATAGCCGAAGGACCGACGCGCCTCGAGCCAGCATTGCGTTGGCCGCGCCCGAGGCCAACGCCGGCTTAGCCGAGCGCGGCCTCTATCGCCTCTACGAGGAATTCCGTCGCACCTTTCCCCGCACGGGAGTCGTAGTACTCGACGAATCGATCGTCAGCCAAATATCCTCGAGCAAGACAGACGTGCGCTTGCGGCGCGTAAGCGCCCTGCGCCCATTGCATGCGAATCCAGTCGGCATGCATGTGCGCCAATTTCGCCGCTTCAGGGCTCGACGCATCGCCCGTCAACATCGCCTTCTTCAACTGCTCGATAATCGCGACTTCAAGCTTTTCTTTCGTCTTCCACTCCTCGTCGCTCATGTCGAGCAGCCTTTCGTTTGATGCATCGACCGCCGCATCACCATAGCGCTCGCGAGCCTCGACGCCATAACGCATCTCGTTCGAATGCACCGCGCTCCAACGTTTCAGATGCGGCAGCACCGCGCCCATAAGAGACACGGCCTCGTCGCGCGTCATTCCCGTGCTTTCCGCCAAGCGCGGTGCGCAGTCTTCAATCATGGCGTCCATTGTTGTTTCATAGGTATATTCGCCCTGTTGATAGCACCATTTGCAATAATGCGAGTCGGCAGAGCCATGGACATCGGTGCCATATTCTTCGGGTGCAAGCATCATTCCGCAGCTTTCGCAGTAATGCTCAGGCCAATCAAGAAGGTGCGCAACGGGCTCGTTCAGCACATTCGCGATAAGCTTCAGCATATCAATGCCGGGCGTTACTTCGCCCCGCTCCCACCGAGACACCGCCTGACGCGTCACGTACAATTTCGCCGCAAGCTCCTCCTGCGTGAGCCCATTGCGTTTGCGCAGATCAATAAGCGTTTCTCCGAATTTCATTCACGGCCTCCCAAAAAAAATACCGTTCAAAATGCCGTCCATCGACTTCCCTACTGAAACTTTATCGCGTGCGAAGCGCCATTCCAAGCAACATCTAGTTGCGCAAAACACGAGGCAACTCGGGCAACACTGTTTCGATGAATCCCGCAAAGACTTTTGAGCAAAATCGCACGGAGTGCGTACCTTACCGGTTTCTATGCCCTCGCATGGGCCGATTGGCTCGTGTGCGACAATCCCTACGCGCAAGGCGATCGCGCTGCTATCGCGGCTGGCGCACTGGGATACCTTAATACCATTGCCATAACGCTACGCAAGCTTTAGTCGATAACGCCGTGCAACTCGAGCATTTTGCGCTGTAAGCCACCTCCGCAATGCAAGAAGGGGCCACAACGGCCCCTTCTATGGTTTAATGCACCCTTTTCGACGTGCGGCTTTAACGGCTTTCGCGCTACGCAGCCTTTTCGACTTTCGCCCCCTTGACGCCCTTCCCAGCCTCTTCGGCTTCGAGCAGCTCACGCGCGTGAGCGATGGCGTCATCGATGTTCGGACGGAAGTGCTCCTCGCCAACCAGGTTGACGAAGCCAGCGCGTCGCATGGTTTTCATGGGCTGCTCGTTGGCGTGGCTGAAGATGAGCTTCACGCCATTTTCCTCGCAGTAATCGTAGAGATTCTCGAGCGCATTCATGCCCGACGAGTCGAGCGACGGCACGCCGCGCATGCGGATGATCAGGTATTTCGTGAACTCCTTTACCGAAATGTCGGTAATGCGGTCGGTCATGCCGAAGAACATGGGGCCATTGATCTCGTACACGCGCACACTCTTGGGCAGCTCGCGCAAATGCGTGACCTCGGAATCGGCGTCGCAGTAATACTGCCAACCTTTGACCTCGGTTTCCTCGGAAACCATCTTCATGAACAGCACCACGGTAATGAGCATGCCCACCGCGATGGCCGTCACCAAATCAAACACAATGGTAAGCATGAACGTGAGCAAAAGCGTGGCGATCGCGCCCTTCGAAGCCGTGTGGCACAGATGCGCGAAATTGCGCCAACCACTCATGTTGTAAGCGACCTGCAGCAAAATGGCCGCGATGGTCGGCATGGGGATGAGGGCCGCGTATGGCATAAGGAACACAAGCACCACAAGCAGAACGAGCGCGTGCACCATACCGGCGACCGGCGTGCGTCCGCCGCTCTTCACATTGGCGGCCGTGCGTGCGATGGCGCCCGTCGCGGGAATGCCGCCGAACAGCACCGATCCCATGTTGCCTACGCCCTGGGCCACGAGCTCCATATTGCAGCGGTGGTGCGAGCTGATCATGGAGTCGGCGACGACGCACGACAGCAGCGACTCGATGGCGGCCAAAATAGCGATGGTGATGCCGTTTGGCAGCTGATCGCGCAGCAATTCGATCGAAAGCTGCGGCACATGCAGCTCGGGTAGGCCGGCGTTGATGGTATACAAATCACCAATGGTGTTCACGTTCATGCCGAACAGGGGCACCATAACCATGCCCACGATGACGGCAACGAGCGAGCTGGGAACTTTGGCGCCCAGTGCGCCCAGGCGCGGCCACAAAAACAGCACCGCAAGGCACACCGCACCCACCAGGAGTGCCTGCCAATTGAAGGTGCCGAAGTTCGCCGCGAGCGCCGAAACCTTGTCGGCCGTCTCGACCGTCGCCGTGCCGGCGGGGTACGTGAGCCCGAAGAAATCTTTCAGCTGGCCAATGACGATGGTCACCGCAATACCCGCCGTGAAGCCCGTGGTGATGGTATACGGAACAAAGCGGATGATGGTGCCCAGCTTGAGCAAGCCCATAACCACGAGCAGCACGCCGGCGATAAGCGTCGCCGCCACCAGGCCGTCGATGCCGTCGATCGCAACAATGCCGGCCACGATGGTCGCGAACGCCGCCGTAGGTCCCGAGATTTGCACGCGCGAGCCGCCGAGCAGCGCGATAAGGAAGCCTGCGACGATGGCCGTGTACAAGCCCTGCTCAGGGCCGACGCCCGAAGCAATCGCCAGCGCGATCGAAAGCGGCAACGCCACGATGGCGACCACGATGCCCGATACGATGTCGCGGGGAAGCTGCTCTTTAAGCTCCTCTTTGCTCGAGTGCTTAATGATGCTGAACAGAATCGGTTTAATTTTGTCGCGCTGCAAAGGTTCTCAATTCCTCTTCGTCGTATATCGATTGCGTCGCGCGCGCCGCCCGGAGGCAAAAGCCGCACTGCCAAGATAGCCTGAGCAGCCCAAGCAAAGGGCCGCCTGGCCAGGCGGTAGCGCAGCCAGCGAGGCCGCTTCGCCCAGAGCGGTGCCCAAATTCGAGGCCGCCCCGATCGGGCGGCGTCCAGGCGAAAGCGCCCAGTATAATGCGCCCCGCAAAGGATTTCCTTCCTAAGAGGCGCCCAACTGGACATTTCGCACGCGCATCACCCATCCCGCATTTGGGATAGAAAAATTCCACCCAGGCAACCCCGGGTGGAATTCGAATTCTTCAGTTATCGCCAAAAGGCGCGTATGGGAGGATTCGTATTGTAACGGCCCAGCAACGCGGCTGCTCACGCCACACAAAATCGCCAATGCCACGGCACAACTTGCCCGCAAGCGAGAAGTGAGGCAAGGCGGCAAGCCGTTAAAATGCGGCGCGACCGAGACGCGCCCGAAGCGCGCCGCAAGCCTTATGCTTCCCAGTTGCCCACTTCGGAAAGCTCGATGTCGGGATTCTTATCGACCGCCCAGTTCACGTTCCACGGACTCGTGAACAACAGCAGACGGCGCCCACGCATGTCTTCAACCTTGAGCGTGTCACGCGTGACGTTCAGGCTCGAGAACTCGAACGTCTTCGGGTCGGTTTTAATCCAGCGTACGTCGGTGTACGGAAGGCCCGTGCGGCGCACCTCAACGCCGTATTCGCTCTTCAAGCGCTGCTCAAGCACCTCGAGCTGCAGCACGCCCACAACGCCGACGATGACGCTTTCCATGCCGAAACCCGGCTCACGGAAAATCTGAATGGCACCCTCCTGGGCGAGCTCTTCCATGCCTTTCACGAACTGCTTGCGCTTCAGCGTGTTCACTTGCGTGATGCGACTGAACATTTCGGGCGCGAACGTGGGAATTTCGGGAAACTGCACATGCGTTTTACCCGTGCACACCGTGTCGCCGATACTGAAAATGCCCGGGTCGAACAAACCCACGATGTCGCCCGCGTACGCCTCGTCGACAATCGCACGGTCGTCGGCCATAAGCGATGTGCCCGTGGCGAGCTTGAGCTTCTTGCCGCCCTGCATATGGAAAGCCTCCATGCCGCGCTCGAATTTGCCCGAGCAAATGCGCACAAACGCGATGCGATCGCGGTGGTTTTTGTCCATATTCGCCTGGATTTTGAACACGAAGCCGCTGAAATCGTCGCGCTGCGGGTCAACCTGCTCGCCGGTAAGCGTGTCGGTGTACGGCAGCGGGCTCGGCGCCAGGCGCAGGAATTCTTTCAGGAAAGGCTCAACGCCGAAGTTCGTGAGCGCTGAACCGAAGAACACCGGCGAAAGCTTTCCGCAGCTCACAGCGGCGTAGTCGAGCTCATCGCCCGCGCCATCGAGCAGCTCGATGTCATCCATCAGATTCTCGTGGTTCGCCTCGCCGATGAGCTCGCCCAGCTCGGGCGCACCGAGCTCGGCCTCGATTTCGGCAACCTTCTTCGTGGCGTTCGCGTGACCGTCGCCCTCAAATGCGATCACACGGCGGGCCTGACGATCGAACACGCCGCGGAAGTTCTGGCCGCAACCGATGGGCCAGTTCATGGGATACGTGCCAATGCCGAGCACCGACTCGATTTCCTCCATGAGGTCAAACGGATCGCGCGCCTCGCGGTCAAGCTTGTTCACGAACGTGAAAATAGGGATGTGGCGCAGCGTGCAGACCTTGAAAAGCTTTTTGGTTTGCGCCTCAACGCCCTTGGCGGCGTCGATGACCATGACGGCGGCGTCGGCAGCCATGAGCGTTCGATATGTGTCTTCGGAAAAGTCCTGGTGGCCAGGGGTGTCAAGGATGTTCACGCAGCAGCCGTCATAGGTGAACTGCAGCACCGACGACGTGACCGAAATGCCGCGCTCCTTTTCGATGTCCATCCAGTCGGACACGGCATGTTTGGAAGACGATTTGCCTTTGACCGAGCCGGCGGTTTGAATGCTGCCGGTATAGAGCAGCAGTTTTTCGGTGAGCGTGGTTTTGCCTGCGTCAGGGTGCGAAATAATCGCGAACGTGCGGCGCGAGGCGATTTGGTCGGCAAGTGGTGCCACGGGGGTCCTTTCTATGGGTGCGCCCGCTGCGAAATGCGCCGAAAAGCGGCCGGCGATGCGGGCGAATGCATACAAACTGGTAAATTATAGCACGCGTCTCGAAAACACTTTATAAAGCGGAGACTCCTTACATAAAACTCCTGATGGGAATATTATTTCGAACAGCTGTCCGATTTTTTCTTGCAAGACCGAAGAGCTGCGTGCTATAGTCGAAATGCACACGACAGCGGAGCAATCCGCTTTTTATCGCGAAAGCACTGGGGGCGGCAACGGCGGCCCTTGCTTCCCAAAGCGTGTTACAGGCTTTTCGCATTCTGAACGACATGGGGTCTGCAACGGCGGGCCTTGCTTGTAAGCGGCGTACGGCGTCGCGGCGTGTTACATGCTCGTTCCTTTTCTTCCTACAACCGAATACGAGGACATGTATGGCAGGGTCGGCCCTTGGCGTCTTCGTGCGCTTTAAGCCGAACCGGCCACGACTATCCGCCTGCGCATTTGCGCCCTTCGAAAGGAATGGCATGAGCACATCTGTCTACTCACCCCAAATTACACAAGAAACCGCACTTGGCCTCGAACGGTTCGATATGCGCGACGAGATGCTCGCCTGCCGCGAGCTCGAATTGTGCGGGCCCGTCGACGCGGAATCGGTCGCAGATATCATCCGCGGCCTACGCCACCTGCAGAAAGCCGACCCTGCCACACCCATCACGCTGTTCATCAACAGCCCCGGCGGCGAGGTGCAATCGGGGTTGGCGCTCTACGACGTGATGAGCGCCATCAGCTGCCCCGTGCGCACCGTGTGCCTGGGGCTTGCCGCCAGCATGGCCGCACTGCTGTTTATCGCCGGCGACACGCGAGACATGCTGCCGCACAGCCGCGTCATGATTCACGACCCGCTCATCGACGGCGCAGGCGTGGGCGGAAGCGCCCTTTCGGTGAAGGCGCGCGCAGACGATTTGATGCGCATTCGCGATATAACCGCGCAGGTCATCGCCGAGCATACCGGCATGCCGCTCGAGCGCGTGTTCGAGCTCACTGCCCGCGACACGTATTTCGAAGCCGAAGAAGCCGTTGCCGCGCATTTGGCCGACCGCGTGATTCGCGAGCTGTAGAAGCGACGCGCCATTGCGGCCGCAATGCGCACCGCAGCAACGGCCGCAATGCGCGCGGCGCATGCCCGAAAAGCACGACGCGGCATGGCGCGGCAGAACGCAAGCCTGGGAATACGCTTCTTCCCCCGCACGCTGCGCCAACGGCTGCGCTGGCCGCGTTTCTCGCACTCCTCATGGGCGAACACGCCCGTCGCATTCCTCATTCGCCAACAGCCTTTACGGAGGATCTTATGAAAATCGCCGAATTTGAAACCCTCGTTGAAAACGCAGCCGAAACCGGGCACAGCGCCTGGACCGACGCCGCCGTGGAATCGGGCCTCATGCGCGAAGTCGACACGCGCGACCCACGCCTCGCATACCGCGGGAGAACTCTGCTCACCGCCCATACCGAAATCGAAACCGATACCTGGCAAAGCGGTTTGAACAACAACGTGCTCGTGCTGGGCTGCTCGGGCGGCGGCAAAACCCGCCACCACGTCAAGCCCAACCTGCTGCAAGCATCGGGCTCCTACATTGTGCTCGACTGCAAAGGCAGCTTGTATCGCGAAGTCGGACCCTACCTGGCCGAGGCGGGATACGTAGTCGACCAGCTCGACTTCTCAACCATGGGCGGCACCGTGGGCTACAACCCACTCGCCAATGTGCGCTTCGTTGACGGCGAACCCCTTCAGCAAGACATCATCGCCATCGCATCGGCAATTTGCCCTATCGAAGACCACGAAAGCGACCCATTTTGGCCGCAAGCCGCCGCGAATTACCTGTGCGCCTATATCACCTACGTGCTCGAAGCGCTCCCCAGCACCGAATGGCACATGGGATCGGTGATACAGGTGTTCGAAGCCGCCTGCTCCGGCCGCGTTGACAGAATGTTCGCCCAGCTCGATGCCGACGATCCGAGCGCATTTGCGCCTGCGCTCTATCGCCGCACGAGGGTTACCTGCGGCGCCGAGAAGATGCACTCGAGCATTCTTGGCATTCTTGCGGCGAACCTCATGCCGTTCGGCTTCCCCGAGGCCACAAACGCGTACCGCCGCGCGCGCCAAGTGGACTTTCGCTCGTTCGGCCGCGAAAAGCGGGCGCTGTTCGTCACCATCAACGACATGGATCGCAGCCTCGATAGGCTCACGAGCATGTTCATTCGCCAGGCGTTTTGCGCGCTTTGCGATTCAGCCGACCACGATTACCCCGACCATCGCCTGCCCGTGCCCGTGCGGTTCGTGCTCGACGATTTCGCGAACCTGAACCTGCCGCACATCGACGACGTGCTGGCGGTCATACGCAGCCGCGAGATCAGCTGCACGATCATTTGCCAAACCATAAGCCAGCTTGAAGCGCGCTACGGAACGCCCGCCGCGAACTCGATCATCGGCAACTGCGACGCGCAGCTCGTGCTCGCCTTCCAAGACGAGCGAACCGCGCAGTACTTCGCCACGCGTGCCAACAAGCCGGCGAGCGCGCTGCTCGAAACCCCGGCCGGCATGTGGTGGGTGTTCGTGCGCGGGCAGCGCGGCCGCATGGAGCAGGCCTATCGACTCGAAGACCACCCGCGCTACCCCAAGCTTGTCGCATGCCTCGAGCGCGCCGAGACGGAAGCGGTTTTCAGCACGCCCGACGAGTGGGAGTTCGAGGAATTCTTCGACTTCGACGAGCCCGACGAACCGTTCAGCCCCTGCCCCGCCGCATAGGCGCAGGGCAGGCAGCCCCTACCAGGGGAGCTCAACTTCCGCCGCGCCCCCGTCGGTTTGCCCCGCGGCAGCAGGCTTCGCGGCGACAGGCTTCGTGCCAGCGGCTTTCACGCTAGCAGTTTCGAGTTTTTTCTCAGAAGCGTCCTTTGCAAACGCACGGTTATCGCAGGTCACATCGCTGGACGCCTTTCTGACGTGCTCTAAGTACCCGCGAATGCTGTAATGATCGGCCCCGTCGAAAGAGTCCTTCATGTTGCCATCGGCCTCGAGGCTTCCCAAATATCCGTTGTCAACCGTTCTGCCCGTTTGGTCGATAACCGACGCGTACCAGTGGCCCGTTTTGTCGGCAGGCTCGCGCAGCTGACAGGTAATCGCAAGCTTGCCGTTGTCGGCCTGGGTGAAAGCACCCGATTCACGCAGCTGGCGCAGATGCTCGCCATCGATCCAGAAACTTATAAACGGCGCCTCGTAGGCATCGGTCAGCATGCTGTTGCGGTTGTCATAGACGTAGCACACGAGCGCGCGGGTTCGCGCTGCGCACAGCATGTCGACTTCACTTTCCTTCAGCATGAAGTACACCGTCGTATAACCGCGCACGCCCTCCCCCGCTTCCTGGACGGTAACCACGGCGGTTTTCACCTGGAACATGAGCGTTTCGGGCTGCACGGATGGGTCTTGAAGCTGGGCCTTCAAGTTCACCGTCACCACATCGACGCCCATATCGGCCGGTGGGCGCAGCGCGTCGAGACCATTGCGATACAGCGCGCCTATCAGCTGAAACTCGCCCGTGTAGCCGTTATAAAGAAGGTTGTAGAAGTTCTGGTCCATGGCATTCCTATCGCGATTTTTTATGGGTGCCATTGTACGCCATTCGCTTCTCGACAAGCGGCATCGAACACCCTTCGTTTTTTCGACGAATGCCGCCGCAAACATAATCGCGAAGTGCGTAGGTTTCCCGAAAGCTGTCAAGCAAGCCGAGCTTTCGAGAACGTGTGACCTGAGGTTTTACGAAGCCTCAAAAACGGCTGCACGCCGCTCGCGCAATAGGCTACGCACTTCGTGGCATTTTTTGCGAAACGCAACAAATGCACACGCGCGAAAAGCAGCCGCTTAGGTCCCATCGCGATGCATTTCGCGGAGTGATGTGAAACGCGCTGTACAATCGGTCGAGAAACTTCCCCGTTCGAAAGGTTGCCGCCATGCCGAAAATCGTTATCACCGACTCCGATTTCGAGAACAACGACTTCGAGTTCGCCATGGCACGCGCCGCGAACGTCGAGATTGCCGCGTTTCAAGGGCCCAAGCCGCAGGATATCATCCGCAACGCCGCCGACGCCGATGCCATTGTGACCTCGTACGGCACATTCACGCCCGAAGTTTTTGCGGCGCTGCCAAACTTGCAGGTCGTAAGCCGCACGGGCATTGGCTACGACACGATTGACGTGCCTGCCGCCACGAAAAACAAAACCGCCGTGTGCGTGGTGCCCGGCTATGGCACGGAAGTGGTCTCCGACCACGCTATTACCCTTGCCTTATGCGTGCTACGACGCATGAACGAAACCGACGCGGACATGCGCGCGGGCATTTGGGATTACGCCCGCAACCGCCCGCTGGGCCAGGTGTACGGCCGCACGTTTGGCGTGGTGGGCATGGGCGAAATCGGACGCGCGACCGCCCGCAAGGCCGCAGGGCTCGGCTTCCGCGTGATTTGCACGTCGCGCTCGCTCGTGCCAGGGCGCCGCACGCCCGAGGGCTACGACATCGTGGAATACGAGGAGCTGCTTCGCCGCGCCGACGTGGTAAGCTTTCACACCGCACTTACGCCCGACACGCGCCACATGCTCGACGCACACGCGATTTCCCTGATGAAACCTGATGCCATTGTGGTGAACACCGCCCGCGGAGCCGTTGTCGACACGGCGGCGCTCGCCGAAGCGCTCAAAGCCGGTAAGCTGTGGGGCGCGGGCATTGACGTATTCGAAAGCGAGCCGGTCGAGCGCGACCATCCGCTGCTTTCGGCACCGCACACCGTGCTCACGCCGCACGCGGCATACTGGTCGGAAGAATCGGGCGAAGAGCTTCGCCGCCGCGCCATGCAAGCCGCGATCGACGTCGTGAGCGGCGTGCGCCCGATGGATTGCCTGAACCCCGAAGCGCTGCGTTTCTAAAGGAAATCGGGCGAAGCGAGCACCGCAGCAAAAACCGAGCAGACAGACGTATCTGCCCGTTTTTCGACCGGGCGCCTAGGCCAGTTCCGCCAATGCGGCGTCAAGCACCTCTTCGCTGAACAGATTCCCGCGACCGAGCTGGCCTTTCGAATCAATTTGCGCCTTCATGCGCGCGCTTTCCGCGATATGGTTAGCACCATACATTTCTTCGAGGAAGTGGGCCTTGAGCTTGCCCACGCCATGCTCGGCCGACACCGCGCCGCCCATGGCCGACACCTCGGCGGCCCACCGCGCGAACAGCTCGGTGCCGCGCGCGTATTCCTCGGCGGAGCGCGGCAAAATGTTCACATGCACGTGGTTGCTTCCAATGTGGCCCCACGTGGCGCTCTCGAAACCGCCTTCGGCGAGCGTGCGGCGATACATCGCGATTACATCGCGCAAGCGATCGTCAGGCACCGACATGTCGCTACCGAGTTTCGTGATGGAAGGGTCGGTGCGACGACGCTGGTCGATGAGCATGTTCACGCATTCGGGAACTGCATGGCGGAAGAAGCGCTGGCCCGCGCGCTCGGCTTCGGTCGTCGCGACCCACGCGCCCTCGGCATCACCGCCGCACGCTTCCAGCTGCTCGCACAGCACCATGAGCTCGGCCTCGGCGGTTTCCTCATCGTCGCAGTTCAGCTCGACGAACACGCATGTTCGCACATCGTCGGCGAGTTCGGGAAGCTCGGCGAATGCCGGGTTGTTCGCCTTTTGCGCGCGCAGAACGTCGAGCGCAGCGCCGTCAAAGTACTCGATGGCCGTCGCATATTCGAGCGCGCCGCGCACGGCGATCGTGAAATCGACCGCCTCGGCCTCGCCCGGGAAAAAGCAGCTCGCGCCCCATACCTCGACAGGCACAGGCAAAAGCGCCAGCTCAAGCTCGCAAATCACGCCAAGCGTGCCACATGCGCCAATGAACAGGTCAATTGCGTCCATGTCGTCGCACGCAAAATAGCCCGACGCATTTTTCGCCTTCGGCATATCGTACGTGGGAAGGTTCAACACCAGCTCGCGACCGCCCTCGGTCACAAGGCGAAGCTCGCGGCCGGTCGCGAACACCTCGCCGCGGCGCAGGGCGAGCGCATCACCATCGGCGAGCGCCACACGCATCGCTTCAACGTGCGGGCGCGCCGCCCCATAAGCATAGCTGCGCGAGCCCGACGCGTTGCATGCCACGATGCCACCAAGCGCTGCCGATGCCTCGGTCGGGTCGGGCGCGAAAAACTGCGCGGGCGCGGCTTTAAACTGAGCCAGCGCGGCGAGGCTTTCATCGTTCCAGCCCGCCGTGTCGAAACTCGCCTTCTGCAGCATGTCGCGCAGCTCCATGAGCGAAAGGCCCGGTTGCACGCGCACAAAGAAGCGGCCGTCGGAGCCGCGGCGCATGCCGAGCACGCGGTTCATGCGCGACGTGTTCAGCACGCAGCCGCCATGGGGAACCGCACCAGCCGCCAAGCCGGAACGCGCGCCCTGCACGGTGACAGGCACACCTGTGGCATGCAGGGCGTGCAACGCATCGCGCACATCGGCTTCCGATTCAGGGAACACGATACTTTCCGCAGAACCCACACTGCGCGATTCGTCGCGCAGGTACTCTTCAAACTCATCGGTGCAGGACACGATTTCAGCCATAGGTTCCCCCTTCGGAGCTTTCTTCAGCTTTTTGCAGGAATGTTCACCATAGCGCATTAACGCACGATACGGAATGGCCATGAACAAGGCGGCGAGCAAGGCGGCCTTGACATCGCCCGACGGCGCCCTGCGGCGCTCAGCGACAATACCGCTGGCCATTGTCTACGCCGATGGCACTCGCCGCCCAAGCTTGCGCCGATGACACCCGACATCTATCTCCTGCGCCGATGCCTCATGTTCATCAACCATTCTTGCCAACCCCGTGCTTCGTTCCGACGCGTGCTTTCCAGGGCGCCTCGAAGCGGTTCACAAGGAAGACGCTACCCTTAAATCACGACGCCGTTGCAGTGGTCGATTTCATGCTGGACGATTTGCGCGTCAAAACCCGAGAACGACTTTTTGCACGGCGTGAACGACGCGTCGAGATAAGCGACTTTAATGCGCCTGTAGCGCGTACACAGACGCGAACCCTCGAGCGACAGGCAGCTTTCCTCGGTTTGATACTCGCCCGACGCTTCCACGATTTCGGGGTTATACATGAGCACCGCGCCGCCCGCGCACGCGGCCACAATGACACGCTTGCGCACGCCAATCATATTCGCCGCGAGCCCCACGCATTCGTGCGCATGCGCCGCAAGCGTGTCGAGCAAATCTTGGCCCACGGCAGCATCGGCGGGCGTGGCATCGACGCTCGGCGTCGAGAGCAGCACAGGGGACTTTACGATAGGACGAATCATAGAGAATCCTTTCAAGTGGTCGCATGTAGAAATACGGAAGCGCGATTCATCAGGGAAAACGATAGCAGCAGCGATGAGCGGTCGACAATCAGCGGCGTCAATCGGCAATCGTCAACGTTAATCGGAAATCGGCGACAAGCCGAGCACTCGCAGCGGAAAGAACAATATCGCAAGCACTCCGCGAATCGTTCGGAGTTTCCGTCAACTACTCGCGTCTCAACTCGCACGCCTTCGATTTCGATGGCGAATCCTCGCCGCAATTCGAAACCGCCCAGCAAATCGCCTTCGCCATGCGCACATCGGGCTCTTTGAAATGGTTGCCCGGATTGCTTTCGAAAGCAGTTTGGACGCCTTTCGCCTCAAAGGCAGCGACAACGCGCTGCGTGCCGTCGGCCACGCCGCGCAAAAGGCGGCTCGGTGTGCGCGCCTCCTTCGACCCAAGCGAGAAGTATGCACACCGCAGCGGACGCTCGAACTCGCCGGCCTCGACGTATTCCGCGAAGTTTGGGTACCACATCGAGCCCGACGCGCTCGCAACTGCATCAAACAGGTCGGTTTGAAACGGCGCCCACGTGGCGAACAGCCCCGCAAGCGAATAGCCGGCGATACAGCGATGGGCGGGATGCCCTCCAAGTTGCGCTTCCGTCTTCTGCACGATTTCCGAAAGCGCTTCAAGCTGGCGCTTCGCATGCCCCGCAAACGGCGCGTCATCGGCGAAAATTCCCGGACATTCCCATGGCGTGAGCATGTCGTTCCATTGGGGGACATGAATCGCGACCAGCACAAACGGCGGGCACCCCAATTCCGCGCACCGCTTTAACACGGCATCGCTTTCGTCTTGGATTTCATGCATGTACACAAACGGCACGCACGATTCGACAGCGTTGGGCGCGACGCTCGAACCGCTGAAGGGCACATGATGGCCACCGTCGGAGGACGCGCGCAATTCAACGGCTTCAAGAACGAGGCTTGCGTTGCCCAAAGCCGCATGGGCCTCATCGCCAAAGGCCGTAACCGTTACGCGCTCGCCCGCTATGTTCAACGTCGTTTTCATACCCCGTATGATAGCCTATTAGGAGTTCAATCTTGCAAGCGCTCCCTAGGACCAACGCGGAACATTCGCCACGCTACATTGATGAACGCGAAGCATTCTCTATGCCATATTGGCTGACGCGCAACGGCCCAGGCCGCCTCGGCGGGCACGGACATTCGCCATATCGCCTCAGCAGGCGCGGCATTCGCCACGCTACGTTTGACCATAAACGGCGTTCGCGCGACGCCGCCAAACGACGCGTTCGCGCAAACGCTGGCAAACGAGACGCATCGCTGGGCCAGCGAAGACCTTTTTTCTTACCTTTTTTGCCCCTTCGCCCCGACTGTGCCGTCGCCCAACTTCCCCTTCTTCGTCGACCTCGCCTTTTTCGGCGCAAAATCTCGCTCGTAGCCAGGCACGTTCATGCTCGATATCGCCCACAAATAAAGGCTCGCCACGCTGCCATAGGGGCTGTAGCGGCGCCGATACCGCTCGAACATCTCGCGCGTCACCTTGCGGTGGTGGTACACCATGCGCATCCCGCGATGAATTGCCAAATCGCCGTAGCTCAGAATATCGGGGCGGCCCAAGCAAAAGAGCAGCAGCATTTCGGCGGTCCAAACCCCAACGCCTTCGAGCGAGGAAAGCGCCGCGATGGCTTCGGCGTCGTCCATCTCGCGCACCGCATCCAAATCGAATTGCCCCGAAGCGACCTTTTCGGCGCAACTTTTTATGTACCGTGCCTTCGTAAACGTGATGCCGCACGACTGCAGCCCCTCTTCGGTAGCAGCGCACACCGCAGAGGGCGTCACCTCGCCCAAGCGTTCCCGCATGCGATTCCAGATGGTCGCCTGAGCTGCAGTCGAAATTTGCTGGCCGATAATCTGATGCACGATTGCCGAGAACAAATCGTCCTCGTCCATTTCCCGGCGCACAACGCCCACCGCATCGATCGCAGCGCCGAGCTTTTTGTCTTTCGCCTTGAGGTATTCAACGGCATCGGTGTCATATTCGAAATAGCGCGTCAACGTGAACGCCTCCTTGCGACTTGCGGAATACGGAATCGAAAGCGCGAAGCCGCCATCGTGCTTCTATCTGGCGCCTTTCGGGTCTCCATCGGGCCAATTATCGAGTCTTTTATCGGAGCGCCCATTGAGGACCTTGTTGAGTCCTCTTATCGGAACGCACGGCGAAAACCGCAATTGAAGCTCCGGCGCCAATGCCGTCGAAAGCCTCGCTCTAAGCGATTCCGTGCGACCCAAGTGAACGGAGCCGGCAGTTTCCTATTGGTTGCCCGAAATGAGGAGCGCCTCCGGCGGAACGCCCCAAACCCCCTTCAAGACAAGGACGAACGACCATCAGGGGGCGCCCAATCGACGCCCCTGGACTTGCCCGCATCTTAAGGCAACGCGTCAAGTGATTGCCGCCGAGCCTTGCTGGCGGCTGCCTTGGGCCGCAAGGGAGCTACAGCTCGATGCGACCGAACTTCGCAAGCAGCTCGCTTGCCGCGGTGCACGACGGACAGTTGCAATACTTCGCGCCGGCCTCCTTGCGCTTGAGCTGCTCGGCGAGCATTGCCGCAGCGGCCTCCTCGCCCATGAGCTGCTTTGCGGGGCCTTCGGCAAACGCAATCACGCCGTCGATAGTCGTGGGACGACCCTCGAGCACGTCAAGCAGCTTGTCGGTAGCGGCCGCAACGGCTTCATCGCTCGCATCCGCCGCAACGGCAGCCTCCCATGCGGCTGCTGCGTCTTTGGTGACCTGCGTGCTTGCATCGTTGGTCGCGAGCACTTCGGCACGCTCGGCCACGTAATCGAACAATTCTTTTTCCATGGGATAGCCCCTTTCTTCAGCGGTCATTACGCTTTGCATGATAGTGCTTGCATGCTGCCCCCACGACGAGGGCAGCCCATTCCGCCATGGAGATAGTCGCACCGCTCATACGCATTTCCATATAGTTCATGCGTATTCCCATATACTTCCATACCACATGGGCCATGCGCATTCCCATATGCATACCGCATGAATCAAATCGCGCGTCCGCCTAGCAGCACGGGACGGGGATACACGCCCCATACCACATGAGCCGAATGAATGCCTATGCCAGAAAATGCCTCAATGGGGCCTCACTGCAGCGATTCGAACCTTATATGGCAGAAAACGCCAGAATGGGGCCCGTTTCCCCTTCGCGCTCAATTGCAACTACGACAAACGGATTAAGAAAGCCCAGGTCAAAGATTTAAGCAGCCGGCCATGGAGGCTCAGAATCGAGCTTTTCTTCCTTATTTCTCATGCAATGAGGCCCCCTTCTGGCATTTTGCGCCAGGAGGCCCAGAAAACGCTGCACTGCATGCGGGCGCACCATGCTGCACGAGCTTCCGCGCGGCGCGCAAGTTGCGCCTAAAGGCAAAACGCCTCTTATTCCAGGTCTTGCACGAATGGCGAAAACGAATTCCTAAAGCCCGCGCAATAGCGCATGCGGCATCGTCAAGCAAATCCGCCGAAGAAACCTGACCATTGGTCACCGTGATTACCGAGAAGCCCATCGCTTGCAACGCGTTGCGTCGCTCGGCATCGCTCGAGATGCCAGCCGCGGAAGTATGGAACGCATCGCTATCGTATTCGACATCGAGGCGGGCGCTCTGCCAAAACAGGTCGAGCACGAAGAACTTCCGAGGCGTGCACTTGCGACCCTCGCCAACCACATCAACCCGATAGTTCATCATCGGCAGCGGCAAGCCGTAACCACCCAACGTTTGCTTGGCGCAGAGCAGAGCGACAAGCTCCGACTCGGCGGGCGATGCCGATTTATCAACCGAAAAACTGAGCGCTTTTTTCGCTTTCGCATTTCCAGGATACGATACGGCCGAAGACGCAAACGACAAAAGAGACGCAACGCTTGAAACGGGTTTCGCAGAGACGAAATCAGAGCCATCGGGCTTCATTGAATACAACCCGCACAGTTCGCACGCAACAAGCGCAAGAGCTTCTACCGATAAGGAGCGAGCAAGCTGGAGAAACAGCGCCTCGGGCGACAGCACGAACGTCTTTTCGTCGATGCGCATCGCTTTTCCCGCGAAACATGCATCGCAAATATCGTGGCACACCACCCCAGGTCTGTTCCTTTTACCATTTCGCGCCGAAATCGCAATGTGAATCGGTTGCTGGAACGGTAAAAACACTTCGCTCGTCCATGGCTCGTCGAGCAAAGACGCGATTTCGCTCCGGTTCGTTTTTGCGGGCAGCGCAATGCGAGCCGCGCGAGGCTTCGGGCGAAACCCGCAGCGCACGGCCCTCCAGTACTGGAGCGCGCTTATATGTGCAAGGCAAATAGTCATACGGAAGACTCTAACGCGAAAACCTTGCCGAATTCTTGCCTGAAGGCCGCGAGATTCGTGCCCTAAAACTGCAAAATCCATGCTCGAAAGCCGCGATTTTCATGTTTGAAAGCGACGTTTTTCATGCCCGAATAGCACGAAAACCATTTCCAAGCACCGCGAAAATCATGCTTGATAGCCGCAGGATTCACGCAGAAACTCAACCCAAGCGTTGTCGACCCCCCCACGGAATCACGCGCAGATGCCGCCTCGCTCCCGCGAATCCGCGACTCGGCAGCGCCGTACCGCCAGCCATCATCGTCGCGCTCCGGGCAGCGGCGCTATGGTGCCGGGCAACAACTCCACATCACTAAGCGGCATCGTTGGCCAATGGATCGCATTGCCGGCTATTGGACGGCGTCGCTGCGATAGTGTGAGCCGCAGCTTTCTTTGCGCGCGAGCATGGCCGCAACGGTCGCGCTTGCTGTTTCGAGCTGTAGGCGAATTCTCATAGTGGCAGCAATCGACGCGGCATCGGAACACGGCGAAGATGAAGGCGCGAGCCCCGACGCAGACATAAGCTCAGAAGCAGGCCCAGATTCAGACCCAAACGAGGCCACAGGCGCATAAACCGCTTTTCCAACGCGTTCCTGAAGAGCGGAAATCGCACTCGCCGCCGCTTTAAGCCCGTCGGCATCGCGGGAAATCATGCAATGCGTCGACATCGTTTCGCGCAATTCGCGAAGCGCCGCACCGTTTGCAGGATATGCGCGTTCCTCGACTTCAAACGAAACCGACCCACAGCGCGACCGGAAACGAGAGCCTCCTGCGCAACGGCCGTTGCGGGAATCGCTTTTGGTCGCGATTCCTTCCGCATCGGAATCTCTGCAGCTTCCCACATCGAGCCCGCAACCCGAAGCCAGTGTGTCCACGCTTGCGAAACCGAGGGTTTCGCTGCGCGCATTCGCGCCCCCGCCCGCGCGCTCGCCCACAAACCCCCTCGCGAATTTCGCCGCGGCAACGCCCGCGCGGCGGCCAAAAACCAACGCATTCGCACTCGCGAGGCCGCCGATCCTATCGGCACCGTGCATGCCACCCGTGCATTCGCCGGCCGCGAACAGGCCCGGCACGCCGCACGAGCCATGCTCGTCAATCGCGATACCGCCGTTCGAAGCGTGCGCATACGGAGCGATGCGCGCAGGGGCGCTCGCCGAAACGCCGCATTCCCGCTCGAGCCATTCGGAAAACGTGCGCACGAATTCCGGCGAGCCATCACCCACGTCGCACGCGATTTCCATGCCCCCATCGCCGCACGCCTCCATGGCGAAATCGAGCGGCGCACCGGCTCGCTCGCACGAAAACGGCCCATGCTCGCTACGGGCTTCAAGAACATCACGCGCGATCGGCTCGCCCGACGCGTCCCAGGCACGCGCGAACCGAAACGCCTTCTCGTTGAACACGATGTTGCGCCGCGGCGACACGAGCCCCGGCATGATCTGCATGAATTCCAAATTCACTAAGCGAGCGCCACAACGCGCGGCAATTGCCTGAACCGTTGCGGAATTGCCAGAAGCAGAAAGGCTGCGCTTGTAAAGCCCGGCCACACCGCCTCCCGCGAGCACGATTGCCCCACACGACACCGCACGAAAGCGTTTGACCGAACGGTCGAAGAACAGCGCACCGCGCGCACGGCCATCGTCCATGGCGATATCGATCAGCTCGCACCCGTCGAAGCGAACAACTCCCCCTTCGCAAAGAGCCCGGCCGAAACCGCGCTCCATCGAAGCACGTTCAAGGCCACGCCACATACGCAGCGAATGGTCGAAGCAGGGAATGTATTGCGGCTCATCGGGATTCGCGGGTCGCTTCAAAGAAACGCCCATCGCTTCAAGCGCGGCGATAGCCTCGGGAATGCCCCGCACGAACGAGTCGACGAGCGCCGCATTGGCAACGCCGCGACCGACGTGCAGAATCGCCTCGACCATATCGTCGATATCGGACGCGTCGCGAGGCCCGACAAGCCCCAAGCCCCACGTTCCTGGATAGAAGCTCGAGCCGGAAAAGACGCCCGACGCACTCGCGAGGCACACCGAAGCACCAGCGCGCGCCGCCTCAATCGCCGCGCAGCATCCGGCAATGCCACCGCCAACGACAACCACGTCAAACGATGATTCCGATTCGATATGCACGATTCCCTCCTGAGCCGCACGCGCGATCCGCTTTTTGTCAAAGGGGATAATAGCGTTTCCGACAAACGAACTCGCCCGCGCGACACATTCGGCGACACCTCAACAAATACATCGCTCGCAACGCTTAAAGCTCGCGAAAGCATACGAAACTCCCGACGAATGAAGCTCGAACGAAACAAAAACCGTGCACTGCTCGCGGAATTTCCGACAAATGCAAATCGGCTCGACGACGAACCGAGTATCAACGGAAAACGACACTTTAGCGCATTAGAGTGTTGACGTGTGCGATTTCGCCGCTATACTAAACGCATTCCGCGACCAGTCGGGAACCGTGCTCGACGAAATGAACGTCCACGGCACACCGAACGAAGGTCGCGCACGTCGCCCGCTTCCTCGGGCCGAGTTTTAAAAGGAGCACGCGTGAGCAACGCCGCCGCACATACCTGCGCAGCCGCCGCCGGCTTCTTCTGCCATGCCCACACGGGCCGCTACCCCGAGTACCTCTATTCCTATCGATACCTCTAGCGCACGAGGGCCGCTCGTCGCGTCGCACGCCAGCGTCGCGTACAGCCACAGCCGTCGTGTGCGCCTCCATGTCCGCGTAATTTCGCGCATTTGGGCATGGTCCGGTTTCTCAACAAGGGGCGAATAGGGCAAACGGGTGCCCCGTCGAGAAATCGGTTCGCGCCCAAACGCGCAAGACCGATTGGAAATTCCAATGATCGCAAAAATCACCATGGTGCTCGCCTTCGCGGCAATCGCCATCATCATCGGCATCCTGTGCCAAAAACACGCCGGCAGCGTGACCGGCTTCATTCTGGGCGGCCGCAACGTAGGCCCCTGGCTTTCCGCGTTTGCATTCGGCACGTCGTACTTCTCGGCCGTCATCTTCGTCGGCTACGCCGGTCAATTCGGATGGAAATACGGCCTGTCGGCCACGTGGGTAGGCATCGGCAACGCCATTTTGGGCAGCCTGCTCGCCTGGTGGGTGCTCGGCCCCCGCACGCGCGAAATGACACAGCGCCTGGGTGCTGCCACCATGCCCGAATTCTTCGGCAAGCGCTACCACAGCCGCGCGCTGCGCATCGCCGCCGCCGCCATCATCTTCGTGTTCCTCGTCCCCTACACCGCGAGCGTCTACAACGGCCTGTCTCGCCTGTTCGGCATGGCGTTCGGCCTGCCATACGAGGCATGCGTCATCGGCATGGCACTTATCACCTGCATTTACGTGGTGCTCGGCGGCTACATGGCCACCGTGGTGAACGACTTTCTGCAGGGCATCGTGATGCTGTTCGGCATCACCGCCGTAATTTGCGCCGTGCTCGCCGGCAATGGCGGCTTCTCACAGGCGGTCATCGACCTGTCGCACGTGCAAGCCGAAACGAACCCCGATTTGCAAGGCGCGTTCGTGAGCATGTTCGGACCCGATTTGTTCAACCTGCTCGGCGTTGTGGTGCTCACGAGCCTCGGTACGTGGGGCCTTCCGCAAATGGTGCAGAAGTTCTACGCCATCAAAAGCGGCCCCGCCATTAAACAGGGCGCCATCATCTCAACGATTTTCGCTATGGTCGTCGCCGGCGGCAGCTATTTCCTCGGCGGCTTCGGACGCCTGTACTCGGGCCAGATCGAGATGTCGGCCGCAGGCACGCCCATCTACGACTCCATCATCCCGACGATGCTGTCGACCCTGCCCGATTTGCTGGTTGGCCTGGTGATTGTGCTCGTGCTTTCGGCCTCGATGAGCACGCTGAGCTCGCTGGTACTTACCTCGTCGAGCACGCTCACGCTCGACCTGCTGAAAGACAACGTGGTGAAGAGCATGGACGAGAAGCGCCAGCTTGCATGGATGCGCGGCCTGCTCGTGGCGTTCGTGGCCATTTCCGCGATCATCGCGCTCGTGCAGTACAACTCGTCGATCACGTTCATCGCGCAGCTCATGTCCATCAGCTGGGGCGCGCTGGCCGGCGCCTTCCTCGGTCCCTTCTTGTGGGGCTTGTACTCCAAGCGCATCTCGAAGGCGGCCGTGTGGACGAGCTTCATCGTTGGCGTAGGCCTGACCAGCGGAAACATGCTCGCAGGCTTCTTCGGCCACGCGATTATCGCGAGCCCCATCAACTGTGGCGCGCTCGCCATGGTGCTCTCGCTTGCGATTGTGCCGTTCGTGGGCCTGGTCACCAAGCCAGTCGATTTCGACATGGACATCGCGGTGCCGAGCCGCAAGAGCGCGACCGACCGCGAGATTGAGGCCGAAGCGAAGGCGGAAGGCCTGGAGGAAATGGACCCCGTTGCATAAAAAAAACGCCGCGGAAATCAATCCGCGGCGCCCTTGCCGTCTTCATCGCGATACGACTGAGCCAATCGACGATTTGGGCTTATAGGACAAAAAGTGTGTCTGGAGGCTTTATTCAGTCGACGGAATACGGGTACCTCGTTTTGTGGTGTAATTCCTCCCAAACAAGCCCCTCGCCCCACTTCTCGGGCTTCTCGAGGCCATCGGCCTTGATGCCGTAGCGGTCCCGGAGCATGTCGATGTCGGCATCGGTGGGCATCTCGCGCAGGGTGTCCGCCATCGATCTCGGATGCTCGACGTGCAGGTAGCACCACCAGAAGACCGCCTTGACCCGCTTGAGCTTCGTGAGCCCCCGATGGAAGCGCAGCACCGATCTAAGCTGCGCGTTCACGCCTCCCTCGATCCTGTTGTTCGTGGCCGGAAGCGGCCCTTCGGCCGCGAGCGCGGGGTCCAGGTACGTGAACAGGGTGCCGGCGTTGGCGAGCCGCACCAGGCCCGACCGCGCGCGCCGCA
>OLRB01000068.1_pt1 | contig 91705 bp, 83 predicted proteins | sample 1672751 | NCBI WGS metagenome assembly OLRB01 (sample SAMEA3136720, study PRJEB25190) | human gut metagenome | biome: human gut; feature: human-associated habitat; material: faeces | place: Austria | collected 2013
AGGTAGCAAAAATTGCTCCCATAATAATCTGTCCTTCTGCACCGATATTCCAGAAACGCATTTTAAACGCCAAAGTAATACCCAATGCCGGAATTAAGAGCGGTACCATAAGCTTAATGGTAGCCTGAAATGCCATGGTACTGCGGAACGCTCCCGAAACAATGGTTCCGTATACGGAAAACGGATTATATCCAATAAAAAGGATGAACAAACCGCCTGCTACAATAGCTAATAATACAGAAAGCAAACGAAGGCGCATAATCTGATTGTGAGTTCTCTCGCTTCTTTTTTCAATACGAATGAGAGGCTCTTTTTTCTTCCTATTTTCCATTTTATGCATCCCCCTTCTTCTTACCAGCCATCATAAGGCCCAGTTCTTCTTTTGTTGTGCTCTTGGCATCTACAACACCAATTGCTTCTCCATGACACATAACCATAATTCTGTCAGAAATCTGTAACAGAACGTCTAAGTCTTCACCAATAAACAGCACTGCAACACCTTTTTTCTTCTGCTCATTTAACAAATCATAAATAGTATAAGAAGAATTGATATCTAAACCACGTACTGGATATGCTGTTACCAATACAGAAGGATTGGACTCAATTTCTCTTCCCAGAAGAACTTTTTGCACATTACCACCGGACATAAGACGAACCGGCGTATCTACGCTTGGTGTTACTACACCTAGTTTTTCAACTAAGTCTTCTGCCATCTTTCTTGCCGGCTTTCTGTCTATGAAAATTCCCTTTGTTTTATCGTAGGTCTTCAATAAAATATTGTCTACCATTCCCATGGAAGCTACAAGTCCCATACCAAGACGGTCTTCCGGTACAAATCCTAAGCTGATACCTAGATTTGCAATCTCTCTCGGTGTTTTTCCTACAATATTTTCCTTGTTATGTAAAATTGCTCCTGCCTGCACCGGAATAAGTCCTGCAATACTCTCGCAAAGTTCTTTCTGTCCGCTTCCTGCCACACCGGCAACTCCCAGTATTTCCCCAGCTTTAATTTCCAGATTTAAGTCCTTTACAGCCATGTTTCCATCTGCTGCCTTTACAGACAAATCTACAATTTTCAGTCGTGTAAATACATTTTCACACTGCGGTCTTTGAATTTCCAGAGTTACCGGACGTCCTACCATCAGCTCTGTCAGCTGTTTTTCGTTGGTTTCACTGGTATTTACCGTTTCCACACTCTGTCCTTTTCTTAAAATTGTAACTCTGTCACTGATTTCCATAACCTCATTCAGCTTATGAGTGATAATAATAATGGCGCTTCCCTGTTCTTTCATTTTTCGCAAAATGCGGAACAGCTTCTTTGTTTCCTGTGGTGTAAGTACAGCAGTAGGCTCATCTAAAATCAAAATATCTGCATTTCTATACAGAACTTTTAAAATTTCAACTGTCTGTTTTTCACTGACTGACATATTATATATTTTTTTCTCCGGCTCTACTTCAAGTCCGTATTTTTCTGTCAGTTTTGTCAATTTTTCCTTTAATTCTTTTGGCTTTACTCTTTTCCCTTCCATTCCCATGGCAACATTATCCATGGCTGAAAAAACATCCACCAGCTTAAAATGCTGATGTATCATACCAATCCCCAATTTTCCCGCATCTATTGGGGAATTGATGGTTACTTCTTTGCCGTTGATTTTAATCGTTCCCTCGTCCGGATGATAAATACCGGAAATCATATTCATCAACGTTGTTTTTCCTGAACCATTTTCTCCAAGCAATGCCAGAATTTCTCCTCTGCGAACTTCAAGATTGATGTGGTCATTGGCAACCACACTTCCAAAGGTTTTGGTAATCCCCTGAAGCTCGATGGCTTTCTCCTTCTTATCCAAAGCCAACTTGTTCACCTCTCATTTCCTTTCTTTTGTCTGTCAAAACACTGGATATTGTATCATAGTTTATTTCTATTTTCCATATTCATCTTCAAAAAGATTGCACTGTTGATATTGTTTCATTTAATGCCTATAACAGGACTGTTTTCTACAAGCATTTTATCATTATTCCACAGTCTAAAATTGCCTGCATAACAGAAAAAGAGACTGTTCCACGAAACAACAATCTCCTTTTCTGCCATAATATTCTGTTTTATCCTAAAATTTTCTTTAAATCTTCTTCCGGTGTGCTGATTGGTGAAATATGGAAATTCTCCACCAAATACTGCAATACATTTTGAGACAGAAATGCAGGTAATGTAGGTCCTAAATAAATATTCTGAATTCCCAGATGTAATAATGTCAGCAAAATACATACCGCTTTTTGTTCATACCATGATAAAACCATGGAAAGAGGTAATTCATTCACACTACAATTAAATGCTCCTGCCAAAGCAATCGCTACCTGAATAGCGCTGTATGCGTCATTGCACTGTCCCATATCCATCATTCTTGGCAATCCCTCAATTTCTCCTAAATCAAGGTCATTAAAACGATATTTGCCGCATGCCAAAGTAAGAATAACAGAGTCCTTTGGTGTCTGTTTTACAAATTCTGTGTAATAATTTCTTCCTGTTCTGGCGCCGTCACAGCCTCCTACTAAAAAGAAATGGCTAATTTTTCCGGCTTTTACTGCACCAATAACCTTATCTGCTACGCCTAAAACTGTACCATGACCAAATCCCGTAACAACATATTCTCCGCCGTTTATTCCTGTCAGATGTTGTTCCTGCTCATAGCCTCCTAATTCCAATGCTTTTTCAATTACCGGTGTAAAATCTTTCTTTTCATCAATATGAACTACATTCGGATATGAAACTACTTCGGTTGTAAATACACGGTCTGCATAGCTTTCCTTTACCGGCATCAGACAGTTTGTTGTAAACAACAATGCTCCTGGTATATTTGCAAACTCTTTCTGCTGATTTTGCCATGCAGTTCCGAAATTTCCTTTTAAATGTGGATATTTCTTTAGTTCCGGATAAGCATGTGCCGGCAACATTTCTCCATGGGTATATACATTAACACCTCTGTCTTTTGTCTGCTCTAAAAGGAGCTCCAAGTCTCTTAAATCATGTCCTGTCACTACAATAAACGGTCCTTTTTCAATGGAAAGAGGCACTTTTACAGGAATTGGTGTTCCATAAGCGGTTGTATTGGCTTTATCGAGAAGAGCCATACATTTTAAATTCACCTCACCTACTTCCATAACAACAGGAAGCAGATGGCTCATATCTAAATCTTCACTGATTATTCTTAATGCTTTATAGAAAAATTTATTTACCTGTTCATCTGTATATCCCAGAACCATTGCATGATAAGCATAAGCTGCCATTCCACGAATACCAAACAAAATCAAGGCTTTTAAAGAACGAATATCTTCCTGTGTTTCCCATAAATTGTTCATGTCATATTCTTTTATCTGATCACAAGAATTTCCACCGCCACACATCTTACACAGACTTTCTCGTTCTTTTCTGATATTTCTAATCATTTCCTTAACTGTCTCATCATTAAAATTCACATTTGTAACGGTCGTGAATAAACCTTCTATTACAATCTTATCTGTACTCTCTGTTCTTTTATTTTTCTCGCATACTTTTGCTAAAGCAATTAATTCGCTTGTAAGTTCGTCCTGAAGCTTGGCAGTTACAGAATTTTTTCCGCAAACACCTCTATTTCCTGTACACCCTGCACACCCTGCGGTCTGTTCACATTGAAAGCAAAACATTTTTTTATCCATCTTTCTATCTCCTTTGTTTTGACTTCTACCTCTTTACAGGCTTATCATACAAGAGAAAAAGAACTATGCACGTTGCACACGCAACATATTTGCGAAAATTATTCAAAATTTTTTAACAGACGAAACGTATTTTTATCAAAATCAATGTATCCTTCAGATTTCATAATGTTCAGCTCTCTTGTCAGGGCGCTGCGGTCTGCACAGAGATATTCTGCCAGCTGCACACGTCCCAGCGGAATATCAAAATACAGACTTTGCTGCTTGGAAGCCTCTTGTAGTAAATATGTAGAAATCTTTTCCCGCAGTGTCTTCTTTGACAAAATATCTACTTTATCCATTAGTGCAACATTTTTCTCTGCAATTACCGTAACCATATTTTCAATCAGTCTGTGATGAAATTTACAGGACATATTACAAGTTCGCAAAATACGGGAAAAAGGCAGAAATAATATGGTAGACGATGTATCTGTCACGAAAGAAACCGTAGCGTTTTTTACAATGCCACAAGAAAAGCTCTCACCGAACAAATCTCCTTGCTGCATAGATACCAGCAAAGTTTTATTTCCCCATAAATCCTCTTTAATCATATCCACTTTTCCTGAAAGTAAAATCCCCACTGCTTCCACATTTTCTTCCAAAGTAATAATATATTGATTTTTCTTATATTCTTTCAGATAAGCGCCTATGCAGCCAAGCATTGCTGTCATTTCTGACTCTTGTATTCCGTAAAATAATTTCATGGTTTTCAATTCTGAAAGATACTCTTTGCATAATTTTTGCATATTCTACCTCAAATACTTTTTATTTCCCGGTTTTCCATATATCCGGCACATATCCTACTGCCTGACAGACAGATTGCAGTTCACCTTTACTCATACCCTTTTCTTTCATATTATCTCTTTTCTTTTCCAACACAATAATTGCCATAGACTGCTGCCACAACACTGTATAAAATTCCGGCAACCGGCCAAATCACCCAAGTAATGCCCCATTTCATTGTAACAAAACTACTAAAAAGATATACGGCTGTGACAATCGGCCAATAAATATTCCCGATACTTTTTTCTCGCTGCTTTGCAATCCGTGTATAATCTCCTTCTTCCAGCAAAACTTGATATCCCTCCCAGATAATCGATGTTCTGACGATAAAAAATACTCCTACGGATACCAGCATCAGTAATATCCCTACCGCCATTACCGTTAGAAAACCATCATCTCCGTAAAAAAGCTGTACAAAAAAAATCGGAATACAGGAAATAATGCAAAGCACTACGCCCATTGAAAATTCCATTATATGTGACTTTTCATATTTTTTCATTTTGTCACGAACCATACCGTCAATTCCATATTCTGTGTCCAATGGTTCTTTTTCTAAAAATTCATAGGGAGCGCCCTTGTGTCCATTAATAATAAAAATAACAACTGCTGACGCCACGATGCAAAACATTATAATCAATCCAAGCATTGCGCCTTGGTCTTCTGTAAGAGGAATTTTTTTCATTTCTCCTGCCACACCCAAATAAATCAATAAAATGGGGGATAAAATGCAAAGCATAACTCCTGCTGCAATGGAAACCGAACTTTTCTTACGATGCTCTAAATACTCATTTGCCGTCTCCAGAGATACTTTTATTAAAGCTTCCCCCTTATCGTTTTCTATGGGTTCAGCTTCTTCTGAAGGATTTACTGCGCAAGGCAATTCTTCCATATCGTCACGAAGCAAATAATCCGTACTTACAAAAAATACTTCTGAAAGTTTTAAAATTCTGTTCATATCCGGAACAGATTGTGCGCCTTCCCACTTTGATATGGACTGACGGCTGACACCTATTTTTTCTGCAAGCTCTTCTTGTGACCATCCTGCTTTTTTTCTTAAATTTACAATTTTATCTGCTAATATCATATTCTTCCTCCTTTACAGTCCTTCTTTCTTATCTTAACAGACTTTTGATAGGAAAAATATACAAAGTTTTGCAGTTGCATACCACCAACTGTGCTTTACAATTACGCAACTGCCTGTATTTTAGCAAAAAAATTGTATTTTTAATCTGCATCTTCTTCCAAAGCTTCAATAAAAAAGCTCACCGGACGAAATCCATCATTGCAGGAAATCATTGCAGATTTTTTATTCTTCATCCAGCCATTATAAAAATTTTCTCCTCCGTGTGCCAGTGTCATGACAAAAGGAGAGATACTGTCCCATGCGCTATCACAAAAATCATCCGGTTTTTTCCAGCCGTTGGCGATAAAAACCTGCCCTTCCTTCATGTCACAGGCATTAGAAATGGGATTCTCATATTGTTCCATCAAGTCTTTGTAACAAGAAATTCTCTTTACTGTAATTCTGCATTTTTTCATTTAGATTTCTCCTCGTATTGATGTTTTCTTTATAGATTTCTTGCTCTATTTTATCATCAATTCATAAATCTGTTAACCTGATATTTCTGTCAAGTTGAAACCTTTGTGTAAATATAGCAACGTTTCTTTTTCACTCTATCACCGCCTTTCGGTTGCCCAAGGTACGTTCGTTAGTTATCCTTGGATCTAAAACTATAACGCACTTTTCCGATTGCGTCAGTGCGTAAAATGCGCCGATTTCAGAAAAAATCGACGCACTCTACCACTAACCATTTTGCTGTTTTTCCGCTTCTTCTCTTTCTATCTCAGCCAGAACCTTATGATCATATTTTTCAATCATTCTCGCCATAAACTCCGCAAAACGCTCCAGTTTCTGCCTTGTTCTTCTATCCATTTCCCTGTCATACGTAAACGCAAAATAGCGAGTACCTGTTCAAAATCATCCGATGTGAGATAATAGACTTTTTCCTCTCCCATGAATTGAATTTGCGGATATAAGTCCGAAAGTTCTTTCTGTATGAATTCTTGAACTGCTTCATCTATTGCAGTTACATAATCAAATACGCCTTTTTGTTTTATTTGTTCAGCCGCATTACGATTTGAAAATATTTTTGCCGCCTCACGAACAATTTCCTGTACTTTTAAAATCTCAATCATAATACTTCTTATCCATTAACTATTCATTATTCTAATTTACCAGGACAGAAACATAATCTCCGCCAAGGTTATGTATTTCTTTTAATGCTTTTTTCAAAATGCCTGCTGTCTTCACCTGAAAAGATGCATTTGGTGAAATTACGATTTCATAATTTCCCTTTTTCATCTCTTCATAAAGTTCTTGCACAGTTTCAATACTATGTGAAAACTTCGTACGAACACATCCATACTGAACGGCCTGATGTGTATCGCTGCCACTAATCATTGGAACATCTAATTTTTTTGCAAGCATGCCTGTTTTTTCTTCAAAATAGTCCTGATTCAACGCAATATCCTTGCCATTTAAATCTAAAAAGTGCAGGCGTTTTAACTGCTCGAATGATAGTTCCGGAATATGTCCGCCTTCACGATATGGATGTGCAGCTCCTATTACTATCGGATACTCTTCAAATAAATCCATTAACTTCTTAAAAGGTAAGAATTTCCCCTTTTCCTTATAGGTCGCTAAGCGAGCATTTAATCCTAAGATATGCTCTGGCGTTCCAAGCGATAAAATATGACCACCTTCTGCAATATCTGTTTCCATTCCAGTAAAAACACGTAGCCCTTCCGTTGTTACAAGTGTATCTCCTTCTCTTTTACATTTTTCCATTAAATAGCCATACACTTCATCAAACTGCAACGTATTAAAATGTTCTGTCAAACAGATTGCATCTAACCCTGCTTCTTTTGCCTCTCTTAAAAGCCAATCTGTGTATTCTTTAGAAAACGGCAATTTTTTTGCCAGTTTTCCATGTGTATGAAAATCAATATACATTTTTTCTTTCTCTCCTATACATATACAATTACAACAGCAATAATTGCCATCCAGAGAAAAGAAACTGCTAAAAATAGCAAATCATCATATGTGATTTTTAATGATGATAATTTCATTCTCTTTACGTCCTTATTGGTTGCTGCATAACGATACCCTCTCATTTCCAATGCTTCTACCGTTGTACGGGATCTTTTAGCAGTATTTAACATTAATGGATAAAATGAATGAATAATTATTTTTATTTGATAAATTAAATATTTTATTTTCCCTACAATACCATTAGCTTCAGGTGCTTTCCCTCTTAAACGATAAGACAAGAGTACGTTTTGAAACTCCTCCATCAACATAGGAAGCATTCGATAGGCATAAGAAATCGAAAATGATAATCTTTCCGGACATCCAAACCACATCAATCCATTCGACAATTTATCTGGATCCAATCCAGAGAATACTGTGATAGATGCAAGTGAGACCGTTGCAACTTTCAAAGTCAACACTAATAGTGGGATGATTGTTTCTGTATTTCCACCAAAAAACAAAGATACGATAAACAAATACCCTGTCTGTGAAAAAACACCTAATAAAAACAGAAACAAAACTAATCCCGCAACTCTTGCCAATATGGTGGTCACAACTACCAACGCAAAACAACCTGCAAGAAAGGTAACATTACCGGAAAACCAAGGCACTAGTCCAAAGAACAAATACCATCCGATTAACACTCTTGGATCCAATTTAGCTATTACTGTATCATCATTTCCATATGCATTTTTTAATACCTGATTGCGTAAGAAATCCATAGAAAATTTATCCAATATATTTTCTGAAAGTTTTTTTATTGTCTTTTCCATTTTTCACTCCATCTCTATTCCCTAAACAAAACTTTGTAAAAATTCATCTACGGTATAACAGAATGCATCTTCATGAAGTTCTTTTCCCATTGAAAAGATTTCCGGTGGTCTGATTCCGACCATATCAACAATTTCTTTGTTACCAAAAATTTCATTTCTACTGCCATCAGCAATCACTTTTCCTTGGTAGAGTACAATGATTCTTTCTGCCCATTCTGATACAAGCTGCATATCATGTGTTGCAATCATTACCGTATCTGTCACATCGACCATATCCTTTAATGTTTTCATAATTTCTTTTCGTGTCGCAATATCAAGATTTGCAGTAGGTTCATCTAACAATAAGATTTCTGGATTAAGTGCCACTCCGATTGCGAGACTTGCTCTACGCATCTGACCACCAGATAATAATCTACCATCTTGGTTTTTCAATTCTGTTAAACGAAAACGTTCTAAAAGATCCGCTGTTTTCTCTTTCCAGTTTTCAACTTCTCGAACCTGCATTGCATAAGCGATATCTGCTTCAATCGAATCTTTTATAAACATATCTTCTGGATTCTGATACACCATTGATACATATTTCGATAATCGTTCTGGTTTTGTATCCTGAACTGCCACACCTTTTAGCATGATTTCTCCTACATTTGGCTTAATAAGACCTGTCATCAACTTCATCATTGTTGATTTTCCTGCACCATTAGACCCAATTAATGCAATCTTCTCTCCTTTTAGCAATTCTAGATTCATTTGTTCATAAATTTTCTTTGGTTCACCTTTTACTGAACGATATGATACTGACACATCCTTAAACGAAACAGACACATCACCACCCCGAGATCTATTTTCATGAATTTCAGGTTTTACAAATCTTAGATTTTTAAATACATTTTTTCCATCTGAAATCGTTGAGGGAAGAATACATTCTTTTTCCAATTTTCCTTGTTTTTTCAATTCGTTGGCAGCTAATGTAACCTGTGGCGGAAAAATATTACTTTCCTGTAAATCTTCAACCCTATCCAGCGCTTCCTTTGTTGGGAGCAACCATTCCACATGCCCTTTTTTTAATAAAACAACGTGTTTACAATAATCAGCTATGTACTCTGTATGATGTTCAATTACAATTATCGTCTTTCCTAAACGTTTATTTAAATCCTTTAAAATTCCATAAATCAAATCTGCATGTTTTGGATCCAACTGCGCTATCGGTTCATCTAAAATCAACACATCCGGTTCTAACGAAACCGCTCCGGCCAAAGCTAAAAGATGGGTTTGACCACCTGAAAGCTGCCATATATATTCATCATCTTTTCCTTTTAATCCGCAATCCTGTAATGCCTTTTTCCCTCTTTCCAAATAATCTGGCATTGCATAATTCATACAGGCATATGATGCATCATCCAAAACCGTTGGTCTAACAATCTGATTTTCAAAATCTTGATATACGTAGCCTACTGTTTTTGCCAAATCTCCGATTTCTACTGTTTTGGTATCAATTCCGTTTACCCAAATACATCCTTCTAATTTCCCTGTAATAAAATGTGGAATTAATCCATTCATTACTTTGCATAACGTAGATTTGCCACAACCGTTGTTTCCAACGATTGCGATAAAATCTCCTTTTTCAATATTTAATTCTAAATGATTCAATGTTGGAGCATCTGCCCCTGGATATGTAAATGTTAAATCTTTAATCTCTATAATATTGTTCATTTTATTTTTTGCACCTTAGAATCATCTGCTTTTTTCTTCATAACTACTAATACTACAACTACTACCACTGCTGCAACCAGCATAGCAATTGCCATTGCTCCAGTACTTTCTGCCCACTCAGCTTTCCATTCAATTAATTCAGATCCTGTTTCAGCTAAAAACTCTGCCACAACTGCACCAACAAATGCAGCTCCACATCCAACGATCATCTTAGGTCCAATTGTTGGAAGGGCTGTTTCTGCTGTTCTTGGCTGCATTCCAAGAAGGGGTTCTATTTTTCCATAAAGTTTAGGAACTAAGAACAGTGTTGGCAGTAAGCAGAAAAGAATTCCTGAAAATAACAAATCATTAAAAAATGCAAAACCTTCTGTAAAGAATACTGATTCTGGAAGTCCAGCAACCGCTTCAAAATCTTCAATTGCAAATTGAACTTTTAAAATATCCACCATCATTCCCATAAATAACTGTGCTCCAGTACCAATCATTGCTGCAATCCCGACCATCTTCTGGTTCTTAGGATTTCTAACAAGTCTACCTGCGATGTAGACACCCAATGTTACTGTTACAAATTTTTCAATTTCGCCAAGTCCACCAAATTGTCCTAACATAATTTCACTAAATACCAACTCACCTGTTGCCGCTCCAAGCGCTGCAGAAAGTGGATCAAATAACATAGCCAATACAAGTGGAATAAACAAGAAAAATTCTACTGAAAATTCTACAATTCCTACCTGAAATTTAGGAATCAATTCCGTAAATAAAGTTGCCAAACCATAAAGGGACATTGTAAGTACAAATACCATTAATTTTTGTGATTGTGTTCCTTGTTCTCTTTTCATAACAAATTTCTCCTTTTGCTGTTAGTTATTTTGAATCAGATTAATCGTAACAAACACATGTAAAATCAAAAATCATAATCATGTAAAACTTTTCTAAAAAACTTTCATGTATTCGTAAAATTATCATTCCCTTTGTTGAAATAAACAAAAAAGTATTGTTTCCTATACGAGTTCAATTTAGAATATTTTTCACAAGAAGGAATGTTTATGCTTACTTATAACAAAATTACTAAAAACGAAGCGATAAAAACATATATTATCAGGGCAGATGAGTCACTTGGAGCATTAGGATTTACAGAACATAGTTTTGCACATGTAACCCATGTGGCAGAAACAGCCGGATATATTTTAAAAACATTAGGACACGATGATAGAACTATCGAACTCGCAAAAATAGCTGGATATTTACATGATATTGGTAATCTGGTTAATAGGAAAGACCATGCTCAGTCCGGAGCTGTAATGGCATGGAGTATATTGAACGATATGGGATGTGATGCTGCTGAAGTAGCTACAATCGTTACAGCCATAGGTAATCATGATGAAGGAACAGGCGTTCCAGTAAATACAGTAGCTGCAGCTATGATTCTTGCCGATAAGGCTGATGTGCGAAGATCACGTGTTCGTAATACTGATATTTCAAAATTCGACATTCATGACAGGGTAAATTATTCTGTAAAAAAATCCACTTTGAAGATTAACGAAGAAAAAACCATCGTAAAACTTAAACTTACCGTTGACACAAAATTCGGCTCTGTTATGGACTATTTCGAAATTTTCATGACTCGAATGGTACTATGCCGCAAAGCTGCTGAAAAACTGGGATTGCAATTTAAACGAGACTATGAAGAAAAGTCTGTAAATAAGATCTTCTATGATAATGATAGGCGGAAAACTGGAATGAAATCAGCTTTTCGCCTTTGTTTTATATATAACAGTTACAAAATTGCATGTCAAGAGCGGGCGGGAAATCCGCCCGTCTTTTTGACCTTTTTTATTATTCCGGTAAGCGTCCCTCATACATAATGCTTAGTTCACCATAGACCTGTGCCCAGTTTCGGAGCGTTGCTGTCCATTTTTTCGTGGCTTCAAAGGTAGCTAGATAAAGGGCTTTTAAAAGAGCTGTATCGCTTGGAAAGACGCTCCTCTGACGGTTCAGCTTTCGATAAGTGGAATTCAGTGATTCAATGGCATTTGTTGTATAAATGATCTTTCTAACCGTTGCTGAAAACTTGAAGATTGGGGAAATAGCATCCCAGTTATCCTTCCAGCGTAGTTCTTGATATCAGACGCTCCGGTAATCTTCGCATTGAAGGGAATGACGACAAGACGACGCCAGATACCATCATCGTTTGCACCTACCTTTGGCAGGTGATTGGTATAAAGCACCAACGTATGCGATGGCACAAAGGAGAACGGATCTTTGTATTTCTTTTCCGCCTGGATTTCATCTGTGGAACATAGCTGTTTTACCGTTGCGGTATTGAGTCTCATGCCCTCTTCCATCTCGGATGCAATGATGAGACGCTTCCCCTTAAGCTCTGCCATTTCCGGCTTCACGTTACGCTTGCAGTTCATGGTCAGCGCTTCTGCAGAAATCTTTCCTGCATAATTACCAATCACACGGAAGATCGTATTCCAGAAGGTAGACTTTCCATTGGTACCACCGCCGTAAGCAATGATCATGTGCTCCTGGAACACCTTACCTACTGCTGCCACACCGACGGTCTGCTGAACATACTCGATCAGCTCTTGATCTCCCATAAAGAAGGTATTCAGCGCATCTTCCCAGATGGTCTTTCCTACCTCGGATGGCGCACAAGCTGTGATCTTTGTAATCAGATCCTCCGGATTATGTTCCCTTGCTCCGGCCATACCTTTTTCCATATCAAAGGTTGATTACGGTGTATTAATTAAGAACGGATTCTTATCGAGTTCCGATACATTGATGGCGAGCATAGGCTTTGCAGCATTTAATGTAGAAACGATGTACTTGTAATCTCTGCGCTTCTGCACAAACTTGAGATACGTTTGGGCTCCTAGAAGCATGAAATATAACTTCATCAACTTCGGAGTGTCGCACGCCTTTTCCAGTGCTTTGCCACCTGCCCTTGCTGTCACTTCATCAACGCCTGCCGCAATCAAAGCGTTCACTGCTGATTCCACCGCATCCTGTGCATCTGCAAGCTGCAAATCTAAAAACTCCTCTGTGGCACCAACCGCTAACTGCTTATCTTCACGCCAGCAATCACCGTCGTAACGAAGATAATCCGTCGCTGTTGTGAACTTGAGCTCATTGCCATATTCACGAGTCAGCATCTTAGCTTCACCGATATCAGAGTAATCCTCCGGCTTCATACCAGCTGATCCAAATTCGTCGTTGTATTCTTCTGGTGGCACATAGCCATCTGAAGTCATAACTTTCGTTGTGTAAAAATGAGTGGCACTGTTCCAAATGGTAGCGACTTCATTTTTTGGAAGCGGCGGATCACACTTGTTCACATATTCCATAAATACCTGGAAGGAACGATCATCAGATAATCCATACTTTTTCAAGATTCGACCTGCATAATGGCTCAGTGTCTTATTACGACTTCCTTCTAAAATTGGACCCGAATGTGCTGGAGCATCAAACTCCTCGTCTTCCTCTGAAGCACCCGTCACCAAGTCTCCGTCAGACAAATCGTCCATAATGCTCATCCAACCTTCATGCCAGGTAACTTCTGACACATCACAACCAAATAAGAATCTGGCAGCGTCCAGTGCATTTCCATCGAAGAATGGGTACTTCTTATAAAGGACTTCCTTTACCTTTGCATACTCATCTGCATTATTGATTGCTTCCACTGGAAAAATCACATGGAATCTAGGTGCTGCCAGGTGCGATCCCTTTGGCAACATATGATGGCGACTCGGTACAAGACAATAATCGATGTCTGGGAACATCTCATCCATCTTGGCTTCTGTAATGAACTCCGATGGATCATCTGTGTGGTCGTTATCCACATCCATGACGATGGCATTCGAAGTCACGAAATTGTCCTTGCTTCTGTAGTTACCTTTATACTCAGCGCAAACATGATCTTTTTTGACTGCTTCCTGGAGAACATCAGGACTATCTACTTCCACCCTGTGTGGGTAGTCGCAGTTAGCTTTATTCCCTGTGCAGTCGGCTGTATAAATAACAAAATTCATATTTAACATTCCTCCTGCAATCTCTCTGGCCCAATCTCCAGAGCTCTGTTTGTTTCGCTACACGAACTATTGAAATATCTAATTTTCTTCCCGTGTCTCTTGGCTTTTGCTATCTCAGCGCACATGCCTGCACTAGCTTCTTCACCAAATACCCACAGCTCGTCACACTTTCCAAGCAGCACCATATCCATAAACATGGCCAGCTCTCGTTCCGACTCTTCCTTCATATAAAGAGGAAGCAGTAAATGTGGCGCGAGTGGTATGGCATCCTGGTCCACTGCGAATCGGCTGTATCGTTTCGCTGCTTCTGTATTAGTAACAACATCACCGGAATACTTGGAGCAGATGTAGACAAGCGGCAGATACTTCTTCTTACTTGCCTTCGCGATTGCTTCAGCTGCAGTTGGATCAGGATAGCCTTCCTGATTACGTCCAAATACGCTCATGGCTCTCACTCTCCTTTCGTTAAAAGATAGAAGTTTTACCTTCTTCAACTTCCTAAGGGGAATTGGTCACCCAGATTCCGGCGCTTTTCAAAAATTTCTAAAAAAAATATGTCAGGTACGAATCGCTTCCTTATATAAGCATATAAGCGAAACAGCCTGACATTTTTATTTTCACAAAACCCGGAATTTCATCTCGCACTTTCCCTTAGGTAGTTAGAAGGGCATGAGGCACCGGTCAAAAAGAAAATTTAAAAAGTTTTCAAAAAATCCGGAATCCACTCCTTCGAATCCCCTTAGGAAGTTAGAAAGGCAGAAAGCCAATCGGAAAGCGAGGTTAGGAAGATGACAAACACAAGAGATTCTGCCAGTCCTATTGATGCAGTTGATGAAGAGCTTATTGACACGCTCATTGCCATCAGCGTCGTAGCAAAAAGACTGGCAGCCAAACTAAGACAATCTACTGAAAATCAAAGAGAAAGTGAGGAATCTGAAAATGAGTAAGATGTCGAATTTAGATCTTGTCCTTGATGAGATGATCACCGCTGGACAGAAAATGATTGATGCAGCTACTACATTAAAAGAAATGTTCTCAGAAACTGCTCCTGAAATGAGCAATGCTGAAACGAAGTCAGAAAAGAAAGAATCCCCAGCTCCTGCTCCGGAAGTTAAGAAATACTCCTTCCAGGAAGTACGTGGGATCATGGCTTCACTTGCTGGTAAAGGAAAGAAAGCTGAAGCAAAGGCCCTCTTAACAAAGTATGGTGCTAGTCGCCTGAGTGATGTGAAAGAGGAAGATTATCCTGCTTTAGTGGCCGAGGCCGAGGTAATTGCCAATGGCTAAGCACGCATTCCTCTCCGCATCAGCTTCGCACCGCTGGATCAACTGTCCACCTTCTGCAAAGCTCTGTGAAGGAATCAAAGATGAGTCCTCACACTATGCGCAGGAAGGTACCGACTGTCATGAGCTTTGTGCCTACCTAGTAGAAAAGGCGCTGGGACGTGATGTAGAAGATCCAACTGAGAACCTTACTTATTACAGTGGTGAGATGCAAAACTGTGCGGAAGAATACAGAGATTGTGTTCTGGAGCAATTCGAACGTTCCAAGAAATTCTGTAATGATCCAATGGTGTTCATTGAGCAGAGACTAGATTTCTCTCGCTGGGTTGAGAACGGATTCGGAACCGGTGACTGCGTCATTATTGCTGACGAAGTTCTCCACATTATTGATTACAAGCATGGTCTTGGAGTACTTGTGGAATCCGAAGGTAACAGTCAGATGATGTGCTATGCGCTTGGTGCTTTAGAGGCATTCGATGACTTGTATGACATCAGCACTATCGAAATGACAATCTTCCAGCCACGAAGAGAAAACGTATCTACCAGCACCATCAGCAAAGAGGATCTTCTTAAATGGGCTGAGGATGTATTGAAACCTACCGCTGCCCTCGCTTATGAAGACAAAGGTGAATTTAAGGCTGGTGACCACTGCCAGTTCTGCAAAGTAAAAGCTACTTGTAGAAAGCGCGCAGAAACCAACCTGGAACTTGCTAAGTACGATTTCGAGATGCCTGCTACCCTTGATGATTTCGAGATTGCAGCAATTCTTCCACGAATCGACCAGTTGATTTCCTGGGGAAATGACATCAAAGATTACGCACTGACACAAGCACAATCTGGAACCCACTATGATGGTTTCAAAATCGTAGAAGGCAGAAGCAACCGTAAATACACTGACGACGCTGCTGTCGCAGAAGCGATAACCGCTGCAGGATATGATCCATATGAAAAGAAGCTTCTCGGTATTACTGCCATGAGCTCACTGCTTGGAAAGAAGAAGTTTGATGAGATTTTAGGTGGACTTGTTTATAAGCCACCAGGCAAACCTGCTCTTGTTCCTGAGTCTGATAAAAGACCAGCAATGAACACTGCAGCAGATGATTTTAATTACAATTAACAGGAGGAAAATATTATGTCTAAGATCGCAAACCCTACAAAAGTTATCACAGGAGTAAACACAAGATGGTCATACGCTAACGTGTGGGACCCTAAGTCAATCAATGGAGGCGCACCAAAGTACAGCGTTTCTCTTATCATTCCAAAGTCAGATACCGTAACCGTAAACAAGATTAAAGCCGCAATCCAGGCAGCCTACGAGGAAGGTGAATCCAAGCTTAAGGGAACCGCTAAGGTTTGTCCTGCACTTGATGTTATCAAGACTCCTCTTCGTGACGGAGACAAGGAGCGTCCTGGTGATGAAGCTTATAAGGACAGTTACTTCATCAACGCCAACTCTGCTACTGCACCTGGCATTGTAGATGCAGATCGTCAGCAGATCATTGACCGCTCCGAAGTTTACAGCGGCGTGTACGGTCGTGCTTCCATTAACCTGTACGCTTTCAATTCCAACGGTAACCGTGGAATCGCCTGTGGACTTAACAACCTCCAGAAGATTCGTGATGGTGAGCCTCTTGGCGGTAAGTCAAGAGCAGAGGATGATTTCGCTACCGAAGAGGATGACGATTTCTTAAGCTAATCTGCAACAAATAAACCCGGCTGGCAGTGGAACAACTGCTGCCAGTCATCTTAGAAAAACGAGGTGAAATATAATGACAAATTATCAAGAATTAATGCTATCGGTTTGCTTTGGCGCCACAATGGGATACCTTCTCGCTGGTCTTGGAATGATTATCTATGAAGGTATTTACTTTATCAAAAAGAAAGTCAGAGCTCATAAGGAAAAGAAAAATCAGCAGAATACTGATGACAATGAAAGGACAGGTGACAATCAATGAGTATGGAATTAATTAATCAATTCATGAACGATGCTGTAAATTTCACGTTTACTGCTATCGTACTTGCATTAACACTTTTTGCACTAGCTGCTATCTGGAAATGGCTGATCGGAGTATCGATTCGCTTCGTACATTGGCTTTGCCCAGGGCTTGTAAGGAAAAAGAAGAACAATTCTTCAGACAGCAAAATTTAACATGTAGGCGGCAGTACATATCGTGCTGCTGCCTATTTTTATAAAGGAGCAAACACATGGAAAAGATAAAAGAAATGTCCATCGACTTAGAAACTTACAGCGATGTTGATATAAAAAAATCCGGCGTATACAAATATGCCGAATCTGAGAATTTTGAAATACTATTATTTGCGGTCTCCATCAATGGCGGCGATGTCATCGTATATGACTTAGCCTGTGGCAATGTTCTTCCTGATGAGATTCTGGATGCTATTGTCAGCAATGACATAATCAAATGGGCATTCAATGCTTCCTTCGAGCGCATCTGTCTCTCCTACTGGATGAAGCGTAACTATCCTGACCGCTTCTGCAGTTACAGCATTCCTGAGGACACCGTTGGCAATTACCTCGATCCTGCTTCATGGCGCTGCACAATGATTTGGAGTGCCTACATGGGACTTCCACTTTCACTGGAAGGTGTCGGTGCTGTGCTTGGCCTTAAAGATCAGAAAATGAAGGAAGGCAAAGATCTCATCCGCTACTTCTGTGCTCCATGTAAACCTACCAAATACAATGGTGGCAGGACCAGAAACCTTCCCATGCATTCACCGGAGAAATGGTATGTTTTCAAGTCATACAACAAACGTGACGTTGAAGTCGAAATGGGCATCAAAGACAAACTCCACAAGTTTCCTGTACCGGACTTCGTATGGGATGAATATCACCTTGACCAAGAAATCAATGATCGCGGTATCCTTGTTGACCTGCAAATGGTAAACAACGCTATTACCTTTGACGAACGTTCCAAAGCAACTATCGCAGATGAGATGCGCGGCCTTACGGATATCGATAATCCAAACAGTGTGTCACAGATGAAGTCCTGGTTATCTGATCAGGGGATTGAAGTAGAATCACTTGGTAAGAAGGCCATTGCTAAAATGATCAAAGATGCACCTGAGAATTTAGCTCAGGTACTATCCCTTCGTCAGCAACTTGCAAAAAGCTCTGTCAAAAAATATCAGGCAATGCAAAATGCTGCCTGCAATGATCACCGCACTAGAGGCATGTTCCAGTTCTACGGTGCCAATCGTACCGGTCGCTGGGCTGGTCGTCTGATCCAGTTACAGAACCTGCCTCAAAACCATATGAATGATCTGGATGCAGCCAGGGAACTTGTTCGCATTGGAGATTATAATTCTCTGTCTATGTTATATGACGATATCCCGGATACACTCTCCCAGCTTATCCGTACTGCCTTCATTGCAAAACCCGGATACAAATTCTATGTGGCTGACTTTAGTGCAATCGAAGCTCGTGTCATTGCTCACCTTGCCGGAGAATCATGGCGTGCAGAGGTATTCAAAAATGGTGGTGACATTTACTGTGCGAGTGCCAGTCAGATGTTCCATGTACCGGTTGAGAAACATGGCATCAACGGTCACCTTCGTCAAAAAGGTAAGATTGCGGAGCTGGCTCTTGGCTACGGCGGCAGTGTCGGCGCACTGAAGGCAATGGGTGCCCTGGAAATGGGGCTTAGCGAAGATGAGCTCCAACCGCTGGTAGACGCCTGGAGGCAGTCCAATCCAAATATCGTAGCTCTCTGGTGGAGCTTCGATACAGCCATCAAAAATGCAATCAAGATGCATTGCAGCACTACCTCTCACGGTATCAAGTTCACCTGGCGCAGTGGCATGTTCTTCATTACTCTTCCATCCGGCCGAAAGCTCACTTACGTCAAACCACGCATTGACGAGAATAAATTCGGTGGTGAATCTGTAACCTATGAAGGTATCGGAGCCACTAAAAAGTGGGAACGCCTGGAAAGCTACGGTCCTAAATTTGTCGAGAATGTGGTACAAGCTATCTCCAGAGACCTTCTGATGAATGCCATGAAAACCTTGTCTCATTGCTTTATCTGCGCTCATGTCCACGATGAACTGATTATCGAATGCTCTGAAAAAGTGTCCTTAGAAGTTCTCTGCCAGCAGATGGCGAGAACACCAGACTGGATGCCGGACATCCTGCTCCGTGCAGATGGCTATGTTACAGAATTTTATAAAAAAGACTAACGAAAATGGCAGTACTGATCATAGCGACCGGTACTGCCATTATGCTTTATTTATTCAATTCTGCTACCATTCTTTTAAGGATTTCATCAACCTGACCGGCGCGTTGTCTGCGCTCGAAGGAGCCATTACTAAAATGATCTTCTCTTAAAATAGCAGTCAGCAGTGCAGTACATAATTCATAATCTGCATTTGCCACACGCTGCAATTCCTCATTACAATTGATCGGTTCCGTTGTCATGTAATCCGCATAGTTACCCTTAAGGTCACCCAGCTCTTCAAGCAAACTATAATAAGTTTTTTCTCTTCCTGGATGATCAATGACAGCCTGTATCATCTGTGCTTTGTCTTTATTTGTCATTGTTCCTCCACTATACCGCTTTCTCAATACCATCAAAATGCGCTGCTGCAATTTCATCTAGCTGCTTAACAATCTCGTCAAATGGTTTATTCAAGTCTAACGTTTTAACGCTAATCTGATTACCATGCATTTGATATACATTATCCGGTTGAATCAAAGCGTCCGTTCTTGCATACAGCAGCATTCCAGAAACCTTATTGTCTACATCTCCAAATTGATATTCACGATTTTTTACATAAGTAAATATCTGATACAGATTATTCGAATGCAAAGTATGTTTATCAAACTGAACCTGTGTTGTATTAGCATAATACTTGGCATCAATAATCAATACTGTATTTTCTTTTTGAATGTGAATATCGCTCTGCATTACTGGAAGCATATCTCCAACACCATCATCTAAAGACCACGGTATCTGTGAAGCACTGACGGTTAATTCCGGATAATGCTTTTTATAATATTCGAGAATGAACTTTTCATACAGACGGCACATTCTCTGCTCATCAAGAAAATCCATCAGCTTTGTAGTTCCAGCCGTGTTTGTTTGGATCAAACCTTTCACTACCAAATAACATGTAGAAATCAGCATCTGATAGGATTGATTGTTCCTGTTATATTGCAAATTCCAGTTCACAGAATACAAGTCAATCGGTGTTACATCCGCAAAGAATACCATTAGTTTGCGGAGTTCCTTTTTTCTACTTTTTGCAATATCTGCTTTTAGAAGAAGTTCCACTGTTGATTTGATAATACGATTCATTGTGCTATTAACAGAAAAATCGTCGTATGTACAAATCAACTTTTTTCTAAGCATACTTTGTGTCTTTATCGACTCCGCAATATCAATTTTGCCACGAAGCGACGACAACTCTTCAGTTTGAGAAATGTATTCTTTTCCAAGCCCACGTTTTAGCTGGACAGCAATACCTTTTGCCAATATTGCTGCCATCAGCTCAGCAGTATTATTAAATTCTTCAGTAGCTATTCTTTTGTATCCCTGTTCATTCAGAACTTTGAAGGCATATGACAGCATATAATAGACATTTTGAACCGGTATCACTTAATCGTACTCCTTAGTTTTTCGCTCCAATCTTTCACCTTTGTAGGCTCATCAAACCAGTATTCTTTCAATAAAGGTATAAGCTCATATTCCACAACACCATAGAGCCAACTATCATCAATTGTATCAGGCTGTAAATTGCAGAAGTAGCTGTGACCAATACAGAACCCTTCGCCCAGAGATTCATCGACGGAAATCTCTCTATTCAAACTCTCGACGCAACTGATCAGTTTGTTGAACTTCTCATTATCTAATGCCATGCGGTACTCACGGAACCCCGCAGTTTCAAACCCCGGCTTGATATCAAAGAAAGCAAACCTTCTACGAAGTGCATAATCTAGCATAGCCAGGCTTCTGTCTGCAGTATTCATCATGCCAATAACATAGACATTCTTCGGCACTGCAAACTTTTCATCCGAATACAGAAGCTGTAGCGCATTTCCTCGCTTATCATTTTCAATCAGCATAAACAGCTCGCCAAAGATCTTACTAAGATTGCCGCGATTGATTTCATCTATAATAAAGAAATACTCATTATCACTATCTACCTCGGCCTTCTTGCAGAAATTGTAGAATGCCCCCTTCTTAAGTTCAAATCCTGTAGCAGATGGACGAAAGCCCATAATAAAATCTTCATAGGAATAACTCTGATGGAACTGTACCATCATGACACGCTCTACATCTTTTACACCCATCATAGAATAGGCCAAGCGCTTAGCAGCATATGTTTTTCCTACTCCTGGTGCACCCTGCAAGATAATATTTTTCTTATTTCTAAGCAAACCAACTAATCTGGTATAATTATCTTCAGACATGTACACATCATCCAGGAAATTTTCTGCTGTGTACTCCGGATAGGCAATTTCCTGCTCATCATCTGCAATATCGTCTTCCTCAAACAAAGCCTTAATTTCTTGTACGAAGTCACTATATGGCGTGATATCGGTCAGAGTCTTCTGAGGGGACTGATGATTAATTGTCCAATCGCCCTTGTTCGTCCAATTTACTTTTCTAACATTGGAATATTCATCTGTGCGATCTGCATCATATTCATAATCAGACTCAACAATTCCTTTGCCAAGAATTCCATTATTGCCTTTTTTAACGTATACCACGTCGCCAATCTTAATATCATGTACAAACTGCCAAGTAGCATGAGCTGAATTCTTATAGGAACTGCTATCACCGTATTCTTTCTTCATCTGCTGCTTCATTTCATCCTTAGAGCTGAATACTCCAAGATCTCCAATCTCGCCCCAGCCCAGTAGCATATAACCATTCTTATAACACTCTTCCCATTTATTAGCGTTTTGTCCTGGAGCATAAATCCAGTAATGAACTGTATCGACATCACTATCTGCAAGAGCATCGCTATCATTCGTTTTCTTACTCTTTGCATCAGCGACACCTTTTTTGAAAATATCCGATGCCATCTCCGCTGTTAATTCTACTGACTTGCCTGCTTCAGTAAGTGTCCACACACCTCTTACGCTTTTATCAATATATCCCGCTCCAACGAGATAGTTTCTAGCGAAAGCAACTTCATTTTCAAATTTGTTAACCTTCGTTTTCCCTCTGGTTTCGCTTACTATCTCATCCGACAAATGCTCGTTTTCTATAATTTTCTTTCTCGCTTCTACCGGTGTCGCAGATCCTCCTAAATCGCGTAACGCCTGTAGCAATGGTTTAAACCACTTAAGAAATTCCGCTTTTGAAGTCTTTTTGCCTTTTTCAGCAGCCTTTTCCTGATTGACTTGTTCAGATATCTCCCAGGCCGTATAGGATAAATCAGGAAAGTTCTTGTATTCATATTCACCTGCATCCAGAACTTTCTTACACAAATTCTTTATTTCAAGATAATCTGCAGCATACGGCACTTTCTTAAGTTTCTTCTCGGCTGCGACAACAAACTCGCCAGGCATATTCTGGGCATCTGCTATAAACCAGCGATTTCTGGAATCCAAGTTGATAAATGTATAAGGACGAATCCAATAAAGGCCCATCGTAATATTCCAGCGAATGCAAAGCTGATCATGCACCTTGTCATAAGCCTCGGAGAATTTCTGACGGTTATCTTCTGTGTCATTGTCAGCCAATGCAAGAGCTACCTCAAACAAACTCCACAAGTTATCAATATCATTTGCTTTTCTATCATCCTTAAATCCATAAAACGTAGCCTTCAGATTATTAAGAACCGGGATTCCATCAAAATTGCTCGGCACAGTTGCAGCAATTCCAAACTCTGACGCTATCCCGTTAAGAATAGCAATTCTATTAGCATTTGTTATTCCCTTGTTAAATGTGCCAAAGATGGTAAACGGATCAATATCAACAATCGCATCACCACTTTCAAGTTTCGGAACGCTAATTCCAACAGTGTCATACACCGCATATATTTTCTGAATAAGAGCCTTTCTATCAGTTTTGAAAGGAAGAAGCTTCGTAGCAAACTCTGTATAAAAATCTATCCAATCGTATTGCATTTTCACGATATCTCCTGTTCATCGTTGATTTTCTACTTTTTTACTGGCGGCTGGTGAATTAGATGATCTTTTGATTGAACTTTCAATTCTTCATAGATATCATCATAATCCGTCGTCCATTTTAAATGAAGAAGCATATCATATGTTTCATTGTCATCGCCCACTTGACCTTTGGAAGTCATATTCAACGTCAAATCAGCAAGACTAAGCATATGGTTACTAACTCTAAATGGAATATGTATACCTAAACACGCAGATATCACATTTGACTTAGTAAGGTTTTCACCCTTCTTCATGTTACTTATTGTTCTGTTATCCAAACCTGTAATACTTCTTAAAAGTCTTGCTGTATAATTACAGATACGTTTATCCATTAGGGTATCAAGTGCTGGTCCGAATTCTTCCCCATCAATTGCATTTAACATCTCTTTTGACATTTCATTTACTAGCCCATACTGAGATAGCAAATCCTCTGTTATAGCATCATTATAATTAAATGCTTCATCCGCTTTTGATTTTGGAAGCTTCACATAATGCAACGTTCCATCTTTTTCATCCACAATGAATTGTAAGAAACATTCTTCTTCATGTGTCTTTGCATATTCAGTTAATCTTATTTTTCCACCATCAGTACGCTCCATGCATTCCGATGTTGCAACACAAAGTTTATCTTCCACATACGCAAAACATTCTGACTCAATAACACTTTTTACAGCTTTGCTTTCTGAATACCAGTTTTCTAAGGTCTTGTAGCTGACAGAAGTTCTTACCTCTCTACCGACATAATCATTATCTGTTAGCTTAACAACAACCACTTTCGGTTTATTGTATTCCCCCGGCTCATCAGCAGAACGTGTAGATATCTGTTCTACCTCAATAACATTTAAATATGGATCTTTTCCGCCAGAGAAAATAAAATCACGTAAGTAATTCTCGCTGTAAATTGGTAATCGTAACGGAACATAGTCATCCTTAAATACCAATCTAAAAAAGTTCTCTGCCTTTGTCTTATTAACTGATTTTTTTAGCTCAGTAAATGTTCCTCGATCATCAATGTTACTTGGAGTTGCGTGACGATCTAGTAATTCTTTAAGCAAAGCATAGTAACATCCAAGACGTCTAACAACACGATTAATTCGTGCATGCTCATCTGCCTTCATATAATCAGTAATATAATCTCTGAACGTTTTTCCTGGAACTAAATTTGCCTGACCACTTTCTACAGCATGAATAAATCTTTCTGCATATCGTTGTTCTTCCTGTGAAAGCATCGAAAATGATCTATGTAATTCCTTCAATGCCGCATCGACAACTCCTGGATCGCTATCGCCTTGAATCAACTTGACATACTTATCAAAATTAGAATTCATGTAATTTGCGTCGATCTTTCCGGTATCATATTCTGTAATATGAACGTCAATTTCATACGGAACATCTCCACTGGCTCCACCACCGCCACCACGAGTTATCTCTTTATATCTAGCTAATAATGTCAGGTATGTCTGTTCATCGATAAGCATTTTTATAGCATCTTCATTCTGATCCTCATCCGGATAAGAATTCTTGCTCCAAGTAAACCCTTGTATAATAGCTGCTTCAAGATGATTCACAAATTTATTAAATTCTTTTGCGAACTTTCCTATCGCTGCATTATCAGCAGGCAACTTTTCAAAATTTACAATACCTGCATTTTTGAATATCTGTTCTATACTTTGGAAAAGAACATTCATGTTTCTTAGATTGTTTGGCAATTTATCCACAAACAATCCTGTAGGGACATCACCTGAATATGCCTTTACAGCCGCTTCAATATTCTTCTCCATTGTATTTGGTCTACGATAGTATTTGATAATTCCAAAAGGCTTCTCAGCCATATTGTAAAGTCTGTTTGTACGCGAAAAGGCCTGGATTAGGTTTTCATACTCCATCATCTTATCCAGATATAATGTATTTACAAACTTGGAATCAAATCCAGTAAGCATTTGATTAACTACAATAAGAATATCAATTTGCTCATCCTTACCAATACTATCAAATGGTTTTTTATGGCCCAATCTTAGGCTGACTTCCTTACGAAATTTATCATACGTTGGAATCGTATACTTCTGATTGAAGTGCTTATTATAAGCTTCCAAGATTTCAACAATTCCATCTTCCTTCTCTAAACTTCCACCACCTTCATTATCAATAGTAGGATCAAACATTGCGGTGATGAATAAGTCAGGAAAAGCTTTGACCATCAATCTATAATATTTAACTGCTTCTGGAATACTGCTGGTCGCAAAAATAGCATGAAACTTTCTATTTCTACTGTATAGCGTCCATTTCTTTTTTATATCCTGTATTACGCCATCAACATACTCATCTGTTTGGTACTGCTCATTAGGCACAAAATCTTCTATGCCTTTTACATATTTTCCATTTACCAATTCTCCATACATCTTGATTTGAGATGAATCCATGTATTTAAGATATACTTTTTCCTTTTTAGGATCGCTAAAAGCGTCCGCTTGGTCTTTTGCTTTGGCTTTACTGAGCGCAACCTTCTCTCGTATATCAGCATCATCATAAATACGCACCATATATGGATCGAAGCCAAGAACATTTTTATCCCTGATTCCATCACCTAGAGTATATCTATGAATCTCATCCCCAAATATTGTCGGGGTTGTACTGTCTTTTTTTGCATTTAAGTCTTGAATAGGTGTTCCGGTAAATCCAAAGATCAATGCATTTTTGAATGTGTTTTTTATATCTACAAGCATATCTCCAAACGTAGAACGGTGGCACTCATCAATGATGATAACCATTCTCTTACGCTGAACAATTTTTAAATCTGCTTCTATATTAACCACGTCTTCCCTTGCGATATTACTCAACTTCTGGATTGATGTAACAATCAAGGTATTATCAGAATCTGGGCTTTTTAATTTAGACATTAAAATATCTGTATTTTCCGTTGCCTGAACAGATTCTGTTCCTGTAGCAAATGAACGGTACTCCTTAAGTGACTGTATTCCTAATTCTTTTCTATCAACCAGAAAAACCACTTTATCCGCATCATGATTAGCAGCAATGAGCTGAGCAGCTTTAAAACTAGTCATGGTTTTTCCACTTCCAGTTGTATGCCACACATGACCACCAAGCTGCTTTTTATCATCCCAGTGGCTCTTTTTCTCCGCAACAATATTAGCAATACCAACTGCAGCATAATACTGATAACTTCTCATTACTTTTAATAGACCTTCATCAGTATCTGCGATTGTATAGAAGCCAATTAACATATGTGCCATAGGTATAGACAAAAACTTTTTAATGAACGTATACCATTCATTTATAGGATAGTTATTGAAATCAGCCCAGTGGAAATAAAAAGCCTTATTGAACACGCCTTTTTCTCCTGGATTTGCAAAATATACAGATTCCTTAGGTTGCATTGCCACAAAGATCTGTACTAGAGAAAAAATACCTCTAAATACACCTTCATGTGAATATTTTTCTATCTGATTATATGCCTCACTAACTGGAATTCCGCTACGTTTCAGTTCCAGGTGAATGACTGGCATACCATTAATCAATAACATCAGGTCGCCTCTTCTGCTATTGAGAATAGGTGACTTTGTTTTAAACTTTGGCTGCTGAACAATCTGATATCTGCTCTGTCCTAACGCGATTTCCTGACGATCATAAATCTTTAAAGAAATTTCCTTACCTAGGTGAAGAGGATCATCTGGGTTGTCACGAGTAATAGATATACTACGCCCATTAATAAACTCATTTAGAGCCATTGGCGATTGTAAATTTCTTATTTGATCCAAAATCTGTGCCATCTCTCCGGAAGTTAATGGCTGGTCATTCAAACGTGTTCCCTGCTTATTGTTGTTAAATAATATGTTCGCCCAATTCTGTATTAAATCTTCTTCGGATGGATATCTAATAACATCAGATTCCCATCCATGCTCGATGAGGGCTTTTATGACAGCTTCTTCAAAATCCTTTTCTTCATTAAAAGTAATATCTGACAAGTCTATCCCTCCTTATAAGAACATCTTCTGAAGACACCCTTTTTTCATTCTTTTTGTTAATTCTAATTCCTGTTCTGCATACATTATCATCTCATCAAGGTTTTGCAAAAATCCTGCAATCTTTCTCTGTTCTTTAATATCGTCTGGTACACGAACTACGATCTTGCTAAATGCAGGATATTTCAAATTCCACGTATCAGAGGTTAACCCTTGAGAGTTTATTTCAAACAGATGCGTTATATTTTTCTTTTTAAACATATAAGCAAAAAATAGCGAATCTATTCCTTCATTTGGTTTCACAACGGTGTATGCCGGGCTGACAATACCTTCATATGGCGAAAAGCCACTTGCCCCTTGCCACATTCTCATAGAATTGTACGCAATATCTCCCACACAAACCTTTTTGTATTTTGATTTATCACTATTAGAATTATCATGTCGACCCAAATCGGCAGATCTTTTTATTCCTGAACTAATTGTTACAGATAACAATTCTCCATCAGGCATGCTTTCAAGTCTTTCTTCAAAACATGATCCCAGCATTCTTTTTCTCCACTCTGTAGTAAAGCCATTAAATCTTATTTCTGGTACAGGATCGTCATTTTGTGGAAACATCTTCTGAAGACAGGATATCTTCATACTTTTTAATTTCTCTAATTTTGAACATTGAAGAGAAATAAGATCATCCAAATTTTCAAGATATTGCGCGATTTTTTTCTTTTCTCCCATCGTAGGCGGTTCAAGAAATTTCATATCTTTCAATGTAGAGAATTTGACTCTTCTTTTTTCAATTAAAGATCCGGTAGCTACATTATCAAATTTTTTTAATGATTTTGCAGTTTTAAAGTATGAATACCAAAATGAACTACACTGATCATCATCAATCGAAAATACATCATAGTAACCAGAAACACTTACATTAAATCCAGCTTTGTTATAACCGAATGAGCCAAAGCGAAAATTCATTGGATTAGTTACAAACTCATTTGGGTGAACAATCTTAAATATAGAATCTTCTTTTTGTACCAGAAACGACCTTTCGTATCGTTCTGTTTTAGGGGTCACACCGTCTTCAATAGTTAAACTATATAGCGGATTTTCTTTGAAATCTGCAGTTTTATTTTGTCGTTCTTGTAATATTTCGGATAATTTACGTTCTTTCCAATCTTCAGCATATCCATTAAAACGAAGTTCCGGAGATCTATCATTATTACTCATTTTCTACTCCTCCATGTACTTCTTAAATTCAGCAAGACCTTCTATATCCTCAGCACTACCTGAAAGATCCTCAATCATACTAATAATTGATCGTGATGTTGAAATTTTAGATGTCTCAATATTCTTATATGTGGTTGCATATTTTGTATTTAATTTTTCCACATCTGAAATAAGCGAAGAAATAACATCCGCTGGTAATGTCTCTAGTCCAGATAAAATTGGTCTTATCCATTTCAACTCAAGAAGATATAGTGCTTCATCCTCTTCGAGACTCTTAATTTTATCTATTGTTTCATTTTCTAGCTCTACTTTCTGATTTTTGAGTTTTTTCTTCAAATCACTCTCTTCATCCATCAAAAGCATGACCTGCTTCATTTTCGCCTCTAGTGATTCTCCTGTAAATTCATAATCCATCTGCAATTGTAAAATTCTTGCATTTACTGCAGGTCTTCCAAATGTACCGTCCTTATTTGCAACCATTGTGTTCCAATCAACCACTTTTCTTTCTTCAATATAAGCAAGTTTTTCTTTCTTAGATGAAATCTTTAAATAGTCCTTCAATGCATTGATTTCAGGGCTTTCAACATCAGCCAACGCCTCTACAACATATGCCTTTACTTCTTTTCCGACGAAGGCATTCTTGTCCTCATTTGTAATCTGCAGTTCAAGTTCATCCTCTTCGAGTGACTCTAGTATTTCAGTATAGTAGCCATCAATTTCCACTAATCTATTTTCATTTGATTTTATTTCAGATAATTGTTCGCAGTGGAATACTTCCTGTACAAGCTCAAATGGTAAAATATGACCTTTCCAGCCTTCCTGTACTTCAGTTACCTCATCCTCATCTTCCTTCTTTTTCTTTACTACCATATTAGGATCAACCTGGAATATAGCATCAAATCCCTCTCCCTGGATCATTTCTAAATCAGAAGTGATTGTCTCCCAATTTTCAGATAGAATCTGAAACGCCTTGTATTGATCAACTAATTTAATATTTGATGTTCTACTAAAAATATCTGTACATACATCTTCTTTAAGACTTTGTGCATTAACATCAAGGATATCTTCTATCAAGCAATCCTTTAAATGCTCTCCAAATCCACTGAAAATATAATGATATTTTGCAATATAATCAGAGACAGATACAGAATTAGATACCACACTTTCTATATCATCTACTATAACTCTAGAATAATTAGCTGAAAGAGCACTAAAAATTTCCTCTCGTAGACCCGGAAATGCATCCCAATACTTATGAAGACCTTCTATTTCCATATTAGGAATTCCGCCAAACATAATAGAATGGATATCCCATGGTTCTTCATCATCAGATGAATCAACATATCTCGGAATATTCAAATTATATTCATTTTCCCGTATCTCTTCCTTTGTAACTAATTTTGAAAATTTTGTCACAGATTTTCTAGCCTTCAAGGTATCAACAATTTCTCGAATATCTCTTGCTCTTAACTTATTATTTTTTCCAACTTTCTCAAATTTTTTTGATGCATCAATAATCAAGACATCTGAATCTGCTCTTGTTCTTTTCAAAACCATAATAATTGTAGGTATACCAGTTCCAAAGAAAATATTCGCAGGCAAACCTATAATTGCATCTATATGATTTCGTTCAATCAAAGTCTTTCTAATTGTTTCTTCTTCTCCACCTCTAAATAAAACACCATGTGGCAATACAATAGTCATAATTCCATCATCCTCTAAATGATAGAGTTCGTGAAGTAAAAATGCATAATCTGCTTTTGCCTTAGGTGCAACTCCAAATTCTTTAAATCTAGGATCAAATTCTTTATTCTTTGGATCCCATTTCTGTGAATATGGAGGATTTGAAACTACTGCATCAACTTTAACTAACGAATATGTCTCGTCTTTGTTTTCATCTGTTTCAAAAAATGGCCAGTCATCTTCCAAAGTATCACCGTTTCTAACATTGATATTAGCTGGATTAATTCCTCTCATAACCAAATTCATGCGAGTTAAGTTATAGGTATTCTCCTTCAATTCTTGCGCATAATAATCAATCTTGTTCTCGCCTTCGATATATTGAGCCATAGATGCTCCAATATTAATGAGCAATGAGCCTGAACCTGATGTAGGATCATAGATTTTAATATGCTCTCTATCCTTAAGATGGTTGGCCACAATTTCAGACATCAACACTGAAACTTCATGTGGTGTATAAAACTCTCCTGCTTTCTTTCCAGCGTTAGCTGCAAACATGCTGATGAGATACTCATAAATAAACCCTAAAACATCATAGTCTTGCTTTCCATCCATCGGAATTCTCTTTATTAACTTAAGTAGTGCCTTTATGGATTTTGTCTGTTTTGTTGATGTCTCTCCAAGTTTTGAAAGACCGCTCTGTAATGTCTTAAAAATATTTTCAAATAATTTCTTATATGTTGGTTCGATATTGATATCAAAATTACTCAATGCATCTCTTACATCGGATACGTCAAAATCATCTCCTTTCGAAAGCCATGTTGAGAATAAGTCCTCATAAGCAATAAAGTATCCAATATTCTCGCTGATATGCTTTACAAGCTTCTCGTCATTTGTCGTCACTTTTTTGATATCTTCATCAGAATACTTTTCCCCTTTCAGAAATGACACTTCACGATCTGAAAGATATTTATAGAACATAAATCCAAGAATATAGTCCTTATATTCATTTGCCTCTATCTTTGATCTCATCTGATTGGCTGACTGCCAAATAGTAGATGCTAATTGTTGTTTATTCATCTATTTTTACCTCCTGCCGCTAAGTTGCGTGATTGTTTAATTATTTGCAGCTTTACCACTTCGAGCCCATTCCTCAAGTTCAGAATATTTGAACTTCCACGCCTTACCAATTTTTTTTCTTGGAATATTCTTACCTTTACGAATCCAATCCCGAATTGTTGCCGGCTTTACTCCTAGAAATTCTGCAGCTTCATTTGTTCCAATCCATTTTTCTTCATTATTGGTAGTAGTCATAGGTTCTCCTTTCCTAAATATACTAAGCCAATTTTTATTGTATATTATTTTGTGTCAAATTTCAATCATTTGTATAAGTTTGTATGTGTTTGCGTGGTGCTATCAATTTAGAAAAATATTTTTGGTGAACTTTCTTCAACATTTACATCTTAATTTCATACAGAATTATGTCTTTTAGCTTCAAAAAATCTCCATTCTTCGCCTCATAACCCGTTGAACTTTCTTCAACGGGCATTTTTAACGTTTGCTGTATCATGCAATCAAGGGTTAAACCCCATCATCAGACGATGCGTTCCCTGATCAAGAACGGTCCTATCTGAATCTGATGAACAACAAAATAACCAAACCAGCTGAATAGGACAAGCTGGCCAACCAATAGGAGGAAACTCGCTATGGCAATGGCCAACTATATTCAGGTATCGCACATGTGGAATTTCCTCCGCGTCAATCCAAGGAGGAAAGCCACATGGCAGAGACAAAGTACGATTACAGTAACAAACGTAGCTACAATGGCGTAGCACCAAAGGAGAACGAGGCATTAGTTCCATTCTTAGCACATGAAGTTTTAAAGAATTACCATCAGGATATTAGCGACGGTATTCGCAAGCGTAATGAAGGAATTATCGAAGATAACTTCGAAACCTGGAACATTCGCGGTAGAAAGATTCTTGTAGGTTTCACAGCTATCCATAAGGATCAGGTCGAATCCTACATGCAAGGATTCTGGAAAGAAAAAGATGCGTATCTTGAATCGACTCGTAAAAAGAGATGCTTAATTCTTAATTCCAAGGGCGAATACATCCGCTGTCCTAAGTGCAATGAATGTGAAAGGTGTGAACGTCCTGAAAAGGATCAGTACCTCTCGCGCTATATTTCACTGGATAAATTTATGGATGATAACAGCGACGACGATACTAATCGCAGCGGTTGGGAGCCAACAGATAACACTTCAACTGAAAACTCGGTTCTCAGTCTTATGATGATCGACGATCTCATCAACGAGGTATCCCTGAAGTACCCAGAGGCAAAAGCTATCTTTTCCCTTCTGATGGAAAATCCACAAATCAGCAATGCGCTGAAACAGGTCGATTTGAAAAAGGGAAAGAGCCAGGCATACGACTATGTTAAGAAAATGCAGTCATACGCAAAAGAACTCTACAATAAGAATTATCGTTAATGACGTGCAGCGGTCGGAAACTTCTCCAGCCGCTGTTTTTCTCACTTTTCTTATCGTTATAAGGTGAACCCCAGGGTTCATTTTCTCTTGTTATCTATCCCCTAGTGTCAACCCTGCATTGTGGACCAATTCCCACAAAGCAATTTTCAAGCATAAAAAGAAAGGCTTTCCAGCAGCCAATCGTACTCAATAACGATAGCTCTCTGAAAAGCCTTTTATTTACTACATATTTTTTACTTGCCTGGGTTCACCTTTGACATCAAAACTACCGTCTCCACATGCACCGTCTGACAAAATTGATCCACACAGCACACCTTCTCCACCTGATATCCTCTCCCCAAAAACATCTCCAAATCTCTTGCCAAGCTTGTAGGTTTACAGGAAATATACACCAGTTTATCCACTCCATAATCAATAATCTTCGGCAATGCCTTTGGATGAATTCCATCTCTTGGCGGGTCTAATATAATAAAGTCCGGCTTTTCCTGAATATCATCCAGCACTTTCAGCACATCCCCTGCAATAAATCTGCAATTTTCAATTCCATTCAAATGTGCATTTTCTCCCGCTGCCTTTACTGCCTCTTCCACAATCTCCACACCGATAACTTCTTTTGCCACAGAAGCCATAATCTGTGAAATTGTACCGGTTCCGCTATAAAGGTCAAACACTGTCATTTCCTTTGTATCACCGATATATTCTCTGGCAGTTTTGTAAAGCACCTCTGCCCCATAAGAATTAGGCTGGAAAAAGGAAAATGGCGTAATCTTAAACTTCAATCCTAAAATTTCTTCGTAAAAATAGTCTTGTCCATAAAGAATTCTGGTTTCGTCACTTCTTACCACGTCAGAAAGAGAATTGTTGATAATGTGCAGGAAACCTACAATTTTTCCTTCCAGCGGCAATGCTAATAATCGTTTTTGCAGCTCTGCAAAATCTGTTTCTATTTCGCTTGTAGTTACCAAATTTACCAAAATTTCCCCTGTTGTATTTCCTCTGCGTAAAAGTAAATGGCGCAAAAATCCTGTGTGCTGCATTTTATGGTAATAGGAAAATCCTTCTTCCCTGCAATATTCTAAAATACAGGTAAGAATTTTTGTCATGTCCTCATGTACTAACTTGCAATCACAGGCATTTAACACATCATAAGTACTTCCCTTTTTATGAAGTCCTAAAGATAAGGGACCGTCTTTATATTCATCTCCAAAGGAAAACTCCATTTTATTTCGATATGCAAATTCCTGTGGACTTCCTTTAATTCCCTCGAAAATATAATCCGGTTTGCCTTCTGTATCCACCTGTCCGCCTCTGATTACTGCTTCATCAATTAACTTTTTGACCTGTGCTGCCTTCATATTTAACTGTTCTTCATAAGACATTGTCTGATACATACAGCCTCCACAGGCAGGAAAAATGCTGCATACAGGCTCTCTCACTTCCAAAGGAGATTTATCCAAAACTTCTAAAAGTCTGCCTTCCAGACGTGTTCCCTTCTTTTTATTAATCATAAAGCGAACCTTCTGTCCCGGAATGCCATTTTTTACAACAACTGTTTTTCCTTCTACTTGCACTTTTCCCTTATTTGGGAACTCTACTGTTTCAATAATTCCTTCGTAAATTTCTCCCTTTTTCAAATTACAATTCCTTTCTGTCTTTCATTACATAAAAAGATTGCGCAACAGCACAATCTCCGCGTGCGAGCGGTTCACATAGTGATAATTTCATCTCCGCGAGCTGCGCATCCTTGCGAAGCCTTTTTTGTTTCATAGGACGCAATTTCCTATGAAACAAAAGAAGCTCCGGTCTCCCGAAGCTTCCTATTTCTTTCCTATTTATCTTCTTCGTCCTCATCTTCGTCTTCAAAATAGTCATCGAAATCATCATCAAAGTCTTCTTCAAAATCTTCCAGATAATCCGGTGTAAAGAAGCGGTAAACTGCATAAGCAATTCCGGCGATTGCTGCTACTGCACCAATAATTGCCAATACCCATAATACCGTATTTTTGTTTTTTTCTTCCTCTTTCTTCTGTAATGCTGTGATTAAATCCTCAATACGATTCATATACTGCACCGTCCTCTCTTTTTACAAGCTGTTGTAAAATCTTTTTGAAAGCTGCTGTTTATTCAACTTTTTCTTCTATTATACCACCGTAATCTGAATTTTACTATCCCTTCTTAAAATTTTCAAGGGGCGTTTTTCAATTTTGAAAACTCATTAAATTTTTTTTAATTTTGCAAAAGATGCAAACATTTTTTTCACACCAACTTTATCAAAATTCACAGTGACCTCATAGTCTCTGCCGCCTTCTGTAATATCTGTCACCACACCTGCACCAAACTTAATATGTTTTACTGTGTCACCTACTACATAGTCCAGTCCCTGTGCTTTTTTCACCTCAAACTGCTTTGGAATAAAGGCAGGTTGCTTAAATGCCTGTTTCATCTGCTGATAAGATGTTGGCATTGGTATTTCTTTTAACTTTTTCTCTGGAAATTCTCTGCCCAATTCCACTAATTCTCTTGGAATTTCTTTAATAAATCTGGACACCTTATTATACTGTGTTTCCCCTCTGATCATTCTCTGCTGTGCACAGGAAAGAGTTAGTTCCTTCATGGCTCTTGTAATTCCCACATAGCAAAGGCGTCGTTCTTCTTCAATTTCCGTAGGATCATCTGCTGTAATTGTCATATAGCTTGGAAAGATACCATCTTCCATCCCCGCAAGGTACACATAAGGAAATTCCAATCCTTTCGCACTGTGCAAGGTCATTAAAAGTACCTGATTATCATCATCATCCACAGAGTCAATATCTGCCACCAGCGCTACTTCCTCTAAAAATCCGGACAAAGTAGGAGCTTCGTTTTCTTCCTCATAGGAAACTACTTTTGTAATCAACTCGTCAATATTTTCAATTCGAGCCTCTGCCTCATCTGTGCCTTCGTTTCGCAATTCTTCTACATACCCTGTACTTTCTATAATATCCTTTAAAAGCTCAGAAGGTGAAAGAAATTCCTGCTTACTTCTCAACGTTTGAATAAAAGTAACAAAAGGCTCTACTTTTACAGCTGCTCTTCCAATAGATGGAATTTGTTCTGCCTCTCGAAGTGCATCATAAAATCCCATTCCTCTTTCGCTGGCATAATCCTGCACACGACTTAAAGTCGTTGCACCAATTCCTCGTTTGGGCACATTGATAATTCTTCTGACTGCCAAATCGTCTTTTGCATTATCTACTGTTTTTAAGTATGCAAGTAAATCCTTAATTTCCTTTCTGGCATAGAAATTTACACCGCCTACTAATTTATACGGAATATTTGCCATCAAAAGTTTTTCTTCAAAAAGACGAGACTGGGCATTTGTTCTGTACAGCACAGCAAAGTCACGATACTCACCCTTCCCTTCCCGTACCTTTTTGCTGATTTCTCCTACCACATATTCTGCTTCTTCATAAGCATTCATAAACTGTCTGAAATGAAGCTTTTCACCTTCTTCATTCTCTGTCCAGAGAGTTTTTCTCTTTCGTTCCATATTATTTTGGATAACCTGATTTGCTGCATTCAAAATATTCTGTGTTGAACGATAATTCTGCTCCAGACGAATTACCTTTGCATTGGAAAATACTTTTTCAAATCCTAAAATATTTCCGATATTTGCTCCTCTGAATTTGTAAATAGACTGGTCATCATCACCTACTACACAAAGATTTTGATATTTACTTGCCAATAAACTTACAAATTTAAACTGTGCTGTATTGGTATCCTGATACTCATCCACCATAATATAACGAAAACGCTCCTGAAAATATTCCAGCACGTCAGGACAGGACTGAAAAAGTTCTACGGTTTTTACAATTAAATCATCAAAATCCAGTGCATTATTTTTTTTCAGTTCTTTTTGATATTCCTTGTATGCTAAAATAATTTTCTTCTTGGAAAAATCTGCTATATTTTGTAATTCATATTCTTCCGGACTGATAAGCTCATCTTTCGCAGAAGAAATCGCCGCCAAAATCGCTTTTTCTTTATAAACCTTTGTGTCAATATTGAGACGTTTACAAATGTCCTTCATCAATGTTTTCTGGTCATCTGCATCATAAATCGTAAAATTGGTATCATATCCCAAACGGTCGATAAAACGGCGAAGCATTCGCACACAGCTGGAATGGAAAGTAGATACCCAAATACTTTCCGCACCAAAACCTACGATTTTATCTACCCTTTCACGCATCTCGCCCGCTGCCTTATTGGTAAAGGTAATTGCCATGATATTCCATGGATTTACCCCTTTTTCTTCTATTAAATAGGCAATTCTGTGGGTAAGAACCCTTGTCTTTCCTGAACCCGCTCCTGCCAGAATAAGCACAGGTCCTTCTGTATGGAAAACAGCCTCTCTTTGCTCTGTATTCAGTGTATCATAGATACTCATTGTTCATTATCCTCCATCTAAACTCCTGCTACTATCAAAACATTTGTTCTTCTAATATAACATATCCTTTTTTAACAACGCAAGCATAAAAATATATGAAACAGATTTCTTCGTCAATTCTAAAATCCGGTCTTTACAAATAGTATTCAAAACCATATAATAAGGAGTAGAGGTGATAACATGACAATAGACACAAAAGATATTTTAAACAGCATATTAGCCAGCATTTCACGGATTGACTACATCAAACCAGATGAAATCCCTGGCATTGATTTATATATGGATCAGGTTACAACATTCATGGAAAACCACTTATCTTCTTCCAAGCGTCATCCTGAAGATAAAGTATTAACCAAAACCATGATTAATAATTACGCCAAAAATCATTTACTGCCCCCTCCTGTAAAGAAAAAATATTCTCGTGAGCATATTTTAATGCTGACATTTATTTATTATTTTAAAAATATTATGTCCATCAATGACATACAAGTTCTTTTAGGACCTATTGCAGAGGAATTTTTTCCGGGAAACGGCAGTTTGAAATTGCAAGAAGTATATCAGGAAATTATGGATTTGGAGTTAGAACAGATTGAGCCATTGATAAAGGATGTTACAAAAAAATTCAACAAAGCCCGTTCTTCTTTCTCTGATGCAGATGAAAAAGAACAGGACTTTCTCCAAAAATTTGCCTTTATCTGTATGCTGAGCTTTGACGTTTATGTAAAAAAACAGGTCATAGAAAATCTCATTGACCAGATGGCAACGCAAGACTCCTCTAAAAATCAAGACTGATTTTCTATATATAAAAAGATTGCGCAATAGCGCAATCTCCGCGCGCGAGCGGTTCACAAAGTGATAATTTCATTTCCGCGAGCTGCGCATCCTTGCGGAGCATTTTTGTTTCATAGGACGCAATTTCCTATGAAACAAAAAAGCTGTGACATAAGTTATCCTGTTTACCAGCCACCTATGCCACAGCTCTTTTTTTATTTTTCTTCTACTCTTTCAAATACCATGTCATATCCGTCATTTCCATAATTCAGACTTCTATTAACACGGCTGATTGTTGCAGTAGATGCCCCTGTCTTTTCTGAAATTTCCAGATAAGTTCTCTTTTCTTTCAACATTTTCGCTACTTCAAAACGCTGAGATAAAGATAAAATTTCGTTCACAGTACAAACATCTTCAAAAAACAGATAACATTCTTCTCTGTTTTTTAAACTTAAAATTGCATCAAACAGTGAGTCAACAGCCTCTGTGTGAATTTTTTTGCTCATAATTTTTGTTCTCCTTACATTTGTAGTGTACGCCCCATTCCTCCTATATATAGTAGCACAGTAAATTTTTAAAGTAAAGAAAAGTTACCGATTTTTTATAAATTTTTATATTTATTGACGTATTTTTTCAATTCACATACACTTCTGTTCACTACTAAGTCCTCCGGAAAAGCAATTTCGTCAAAAATCTCTTGTGCATACTTGTGAAATCCCACTAAAGCATCTGTGTGCGCATCACTGTTTACTACTACGGGAACTTGATACTGCATACAATATTTCAGCATAATTTTGACATTTTCCGCTCCTCCCTGCCGTGTACAGCGAGGGTCCAGCGAATTATTGTTCACTTCCAAAAGAATTTTATATTCCTTGGCTGCCTGTACCAGCGCCAAATAATCCACAGGATATCGTCCGTCATCCGGATGCCCGATAATATCAATATAAGGCTTTTTCATTGTTTCGATATATGCCTGTGTATTTTCTTCTCTCGTTCCCGGTTTTATACAGGGAATATGAAGACTGGCAATGATAATATCCAGCTTTTTTCGGATGTTTTCCTCTAAATCCACGTTTCCTTTGCTGTCTAAAATATTTACTTCACTTCCCAGCAAAAGCTCTGTTCCATACATTTCCTGCTCTACCATTTTCAGGTTTTGAAAATAATATTCATGGCATGTTCCGGGCATTGCCATAGCATGCTCTGTAATTCCCAAAAGCTCCAATCCCTTATCTGCGGCTGCTTTTGCCATTTCTCTCATGGTATTATAGGCATGCCCACTGGCAATGGTATGTGTATGCACATCCAGTACGTAATTCATATTCCCTTCCTCCCTGTATTTTTCGATTTTAAGAAAAGAGACTATTGCATAAACAGAAATATGCTCTTAATGCAACAGTCCCTTTTATAAAATTTATACAATTTCTTTAAATAAATCCTTCACTGTGGGATAGATTTTCGCAAATTTCCGATATTTCTCCTCGTATTTTGCAGCTAATTCATGCTCAGGTTCTATGGTATCAACAACCTCTACAATCTTTTCTGCCGCTTCCTCCACAGAAGCAAATTCTCCGTTGGCAACAGCCGCCAACATAGCTCCGCCTAAAGCCGGTCCTTCTTCTGCTTTGATAATATCCACTTTAATATTTAAAACATTTGCAATTATTTTTCTCCAAAGAGGGCTTTTTGCTCCGCCGCCGCAGATTTTTGTTCTCTCAATTTTAATTCCCAGAGATTTTGCCACCTCAAAAGAGTCTCGAATGGCAAAAGCAACGCCTTCCAAAACAGCCTGCGTCATATCCGCTCTCGTTGTGTCCATGGTAAGTCCGATAAAAGTTCCTCTTGCATTTGGATTGTTGTGAGGAGAACGTTCTCCCATCAGATATGGAAGAAAGTATACCTTATTTTCCCCCAGCTTGTCAATCGCCGCCTGTTCTTTTCTGTAATCCTTTGTACCGATAATTTCATCCATCCACCACTTATTGCAGGATGCTGCACTTAACATACATCCCATTAAATGATAATTGCCATCTGCGTGGGCAAATGCGTGGAGCGCATTATTGGGGTCTACACCAAATTCCTTGCTGGAAATGAAAATTGTTCCGCTGGTTCCCAAAGAAATATTACATCTTCCGTCACCTACTGTTCCGGTTCCCACGGCTGCCGCCGCATTATCTCCGGCACCTGCCACAATTTTACAGGTATTCGGAATTTGAAGCATCTCTGCCAGCTCGTCCTTTAATGTTCCAACTGTTTCATAGCTTTCAAACAGCTTCGGCATCTGTTCTTCTGTAATCCCGCAGATTTTCAGCATTTCTTTTGACCAGCATCTGTTTTTCACATCAAAGAGCAACATTCCGGATGCGTCAGACATATCGCAGCAGTGAACACCGGAGAGCTTATATGCCAGGTAATCCTTCGGCAGCATGATTTTTCTGATTTTCTTAAAATTCTCCGGCTCATTTTCCTTCACCCATAAAATTTTCGGCGCTGTAAAACCTGCAAAAGCAATGTTCGCTGTACAGGCAGATATTTTTTCTTTTCCGATTACTTCATTTAAATAATCGGTTTCTTTCTGTGTTCTTCCGTCATTCCACAGAATTGCCGGACGAATGACCTCATCATTCTCATCTAAAATTACAAGGCCGTGCATCTGCCCGCCAAAGCTGATGCCTGCCACCTGACTTTTGTCACATTCTGCCGTCAATTCCCTAATTCCCTCTAAGCTCTGTTTCCACCAATCCTCCGGATTTTGCTCAGACCAGCCGGGCTTTGGAAAATACAAAGGATATTCCCTTGATACAATTTTTTCTATTTTCCCTGTTTCATTCATCAAAAGCAGTTTTACCGCCGAAGTGCCTAAATCTACTCCAATATATAACATAACAAACCTCCTGTAAAACAATGAAGGCTGCCCGTAGAAAGACAGCCTCTGTAATTATATCTATGCAAATGGATTTTCTGTTGGGTATAATGCGCCTTTTGGCTGATTGTAGTTGATTTCATCAATCTCTACGCCTAAGAACTTAAATACTTCAAACAATGTTTTTCCGTAATGTCCAAAAGCAACCGCTCCGTGATGAGGATAATTTTTTTCAATCAGCACATGGCGATAGAAACGTCCCATTTCAGGAATTGCAAAAATACCAATTCCCCCAAAGCTCTGTGTTGCCACCGGAAGTACTTCACCCTGTGCAATGTATGCACGAAGCTTGCAGTCTGCTGTGCTCTGTAAGCGATAGAAAGTAATATCTCCGGGGATAATATCTCCTTCCAGAGTACCCTGTGTTACTTCTTCCGGCAAGGTTCTTGCCATAATCATCTGATACTTCATGGAACATGCTGTCAGCTTGCTTGCCGCTGTATTTCCGCAATGAAATCCCATGAAAGTATCTTTCTGTGTATAGTCATATTTGTTTTTGATTTCTTCATTATAAATATGAGAAGGTACTGTGTTGTTAATATCCAGCAGGGTAACGGTATCCTGACTGATAACTGTACCGATATATTCACTTAATGTTCCCCAAATATCCACTTCACAGGAAACAGGAATTCCTCTGTCTGTCAGACGACTATTTACATAACATGGCACAAATCCAAACTGTGTCTGGAATGCAGGCCAGCATTTTGTTGTAAGCGTTACATATTTTCTGCTTCCTTTATGTGCTTCTACCCAGTCTAATAAGGTAATTTCATACTGTGCAAGCTTAGGTAGGATTTCAGGTTTCATATTTCCTTCGCCTAACTCTGCTTCCATTTCTTTTACAACGTCAGGAATACGTGGGTCATCTGCATGTTTATTAAATGCTTCAAATAAATCAAGCTCAGAGTTTTCTTCAATCTCTACACCTAAATCATATAATCTCTTAATCGGTGCATTACATGCAAGGAAGTTTGCCGGTCTTGGACCAAAGCTAATAATTTTCAGATTTTTCAATGCAACAACAGCTCTTGCAATCGGTGCAAATTCGTTAATCATTTCTGCAATTTCTTCTGCCGTTCCCACAGGATATTCCGGAATATAAGCGTTTAAATTACGCAGCTTTAAATTATAGCTGGCATTTAACATTCCACAGTAAGCATCGCCTCTGCCTTGTACCAGATTTCCTTCTTCTGCCGCTGCCACAACCATAGATGGACCATGGAAAGCTTTTACCAGCATAGTTTCCTCTGTTTCAGGGCCAAAATTGCCAAGGTAAACAATCTGTGCGTTACAGCCTGCTTCTCTTAATTCCTTAGCAGCCTTCAGCATATCTGTTTCACTTTCTACAACTGTGGGGCATTCGAAAATTTCTCCGCTAAAATTTTTCTTGTAAGCCTCTACTACTGCTTTTCTTCTGTTTTCTGACAAAGACATCGGGAAACAGTCACGGCTTACTGCAACAATACCTAATTTTAATTCCGGCATGTTTGATAAATTCATACTTTTTTCCTCCTGAAAATTTTTATTCTTCTGAAAGGCTCTCACCTTTTACTCTCAAAAATGTGCTTTCAAGTTTCGTTCAGTTACACTTAGTTTAGCCATTAAACTATATCTTTATGCTAACATTACACCCTTGAAAAATCAAGTTGTTTTTTCAAAAAACCGCCTGTAAATTTATACAAAAAACGAGAGGATTTTTCAGGCATATTTTCCCTGTTTCCTCTCGCATTTTTTTATTGAACCGGAATACTGATATCCTTTTCAAAATATTTTTTTGAAATCTCTCCGATACTTCCGTCTTTTCTGAGTTCAACTAATTTTTTATTGATTTCTTTCGCCATAGGATTACCTTTTTTCGTAAAAACCGCAATTTTTGTATCTTCTGTGTTTTTTCCTATTACATCTTTTACCTCTGCAATGTCTGCATAAGCATCAGTGTAGGAATAATGGCTCTTATTCCAGTCTGCAAGCCCCACTGCTGATATGACACAGTCATATAGTTCCGCATCCAAGGATTTCAAAAGATTTTCCTCTGATGTATCTACAATCTCCAGCTTCAGCTCCAGCTTTTCTGCGATTTTCTGTGCTACTTCTACTTCAAAACCCTCAGGCATACTGCTTTGCGATGGCACATAACACATTTTATCAATCTGCAAGTTCATACCTACCTTTAAAGTTCCGCTTTCTATTGGTCTTGCTTTTTCTTTTCCTAAGCTGCATCCGCTCAGTCCTGTAAGGAGCACGGTCATACAGCACAAAATACTTATTACTTTCTTGGCACTTTTTCTCATACGTCTATCCCATTATCTTTCCATTTATTTAAGTTCACATTACCACAAATTGAAAACCTTTGTCAACGATATCGGGAATGGCAGACTCGATTTCTGTCTTATTCTTTCTCTTGTAAAAGAATTTTTCCAATGGTATGATATAGAAAGAAGAAAAAAAGGAAGGATTTCTTATGGAAAACTGGAACGGAAAACCATATCATTCTTTTGATTATATGCTAAAGGAGCGATTTGGAGAAAAAATATATAAAGTTGCTTTGGACGCAGGTATGACCTGCCCCAATCGTGACGGAACTCTTGGCAGCCGCGGCTGTATTTTTTGCAGTGCAGGAGGTTCAGGAGATTTTGCAGGCAGTCGTCAGGACTCTATTACACAGCAGATTGAAAAGCAGGCAGCTTCTATTCGGCAAAAGCGGGGCGTAGCAAAATTTATTGCTTACTTTCAAGCCTACACCAATACTTATGCTCCTGTGGATTACTTACGAAAAATTTATACGGAAGCGATTTCACACCCTGATATTGTAGCAATTTCTATCGGAACCAGACCGGATTGTCTGGGTGAAGATATTTTACAGCTTCTGGATGAGTTAAATCAAAAAAAGCCTGTATGGGTGGAATTAGGTCTTCAAACCATTCACGAAACCACTGCCCGATATATTCGTCGGGGCTATCCGCTTTCCTGCTTTGAACAGGCTGTTTCAGAGCTTCGAAAAAGAAATCTGGATGTGATTGTACATACCATTTTAGGGCTTCCCGGCGAAAGCAAAAACGATATTTTATCTACCATAGAATATCTCAATCACCGGGATATTCAGGGCATTAAATTGCAGCTTCTTCATGTATTAAAAGGAACCGATTTGGCAGAGGATTATCTGCCAGGAAAATTTCAGGTATACTCTATGGAGGAATACTTGGAGCTTGTCATAGACTGTCTGGAGCATCTTAATCCGGAAATTGTCATTCACCGTCTCACCGGTGACGGTCCAAAGGATTTGCTCATTGCCCCTCTATGGAGCAGCGCAAAAAGAACCGTTCTAAACACCCTTCACCGAGAATGTAAGCTTCGGCACGCTTTTCAGGGAAAACAATATAAACCAATGGAAAATAAGGAGGATTAAGTCATGTCAGAGCCACTCACACTCTATAAACTGATTATTCTGTATATGTTGGAAAAAGTGGATTTTCCGCTTACGAATGCTCAGATATCCGGTTTTGTGCTGGATAAAGGCTATACCACCTATTTCCATCTCCAGCAGGCAATTTCAGAGCTGATTGACTCAGAGCTGATTGAGTCCAAAACCATTCGAAACTCCTCTTACTTTGAGATTACTGCTCAGGGTAAACAGACACTGTCCTACTTTGAGGATCAGATTTCCGATGGGATTAAATCTGATATTTCTGCTTTCTTCAAAGAAAATATTATTCAGATGCGAGAAGAACTATCTGCTATTGCAGATTATTACAAAAGTGAAATCGAAGGTTATCACGTACGCTGTCGTTTGAAAAAAAATGACTTTTCCGTGGTAGATTTAACCATAGCAGTTCCCACGGAAGAAGCTGCTGCTGCCGTCTGTATGAACTGGAAGGAAAAAAGTCAGGATATTTACGAAAATCTCATTGAATTCTTAATGTAAGACAATATAACGCAAAGGAGTTGTCGCTTTAAATTCATATCTCGAATATTTTTAAAGCAACAACTCCCTTTTTAATTCATCATTTTCTTTAATTCGTCCATAAAGGTATCAATATCTTTGAATTCCCGATATACAGACGCAAATCGGACATAAGCCACTGCATCCAGCTCCTTGAGCTTGTCCATAACAATTTCCCCTATCAGTGTACTTGGAATTTCCCGCTCTTCCTTATTGAAAATTTCGGTTTCAATATCATCAATCAATTCTTCGATTTTCTTTACGGAAATCGGTCGTTTATAGCAGGCACGTGTAACGCCTCCCTGAATTTTCGAACGGTCATATTGCTCTCTGCTCTGGTCTTTTTTGATTACCACAAGGGGAATTGTTTCAATTTTTTCATACGTTGTAAAACGCTTCCCACATTCATCACACTGACGTCTTCGTCTTATAGAATTATTATCCGGTACAGGTCTTGAGTCGATAACTCTTGTATTTTCCTGACCGCAAAACGGACACTTCATGGCAAAGTCCTCCTGTCTTTTGTAGTTTTATCTCCACAGATTTTGATTTCTTACCCCAGTAAAGCCTCTGCCAGAGTCTCCAGCTTTTTCTCATCAGCTTCTTTCATTACAGATTTGATGCTGACAACCGGCTCACAAATCTGAACGTCTTTCATTGCTTCCAGATAAGCCTTCATCAATTTTCCGGCCATAGGCGCCCATGAACCGTTTTCCACAATACCTACGGTTCTCTTTTTGTAAGTTTTTACTTTTAAGTGATATAAAAAGTCTTCCATGCAAGGGAACAACGCTCCGTCATAAGTCGGAGACATGATTACCAGCTTGTCATAGCGGAATGCTTCTGCTACTGCCTCTGCCATATCATCTCTCGCCAAATCAAAGCAGCAAACTGCCTTCGCACCTTTTTCTTTTAAAATCTCAGCCATCTTTTCGGCTGCTTTTGCCGTATTTCCGTGAATAGATGCGTAAGCAATTACCACGCCTTCTTCTTCCGGCTCATAACTGCTCCATGTAAGATATTTGTCAATATAATATCCTAAATTTTCTTTTAAAACAGGACCATGCAGAGGGCAAATAGTCTGAATATCCAGAGTTGCTGCCTTCTTCAATAAGTTCTGTACCTGTGTACCGTATTTGCCTACAATATTAATAAAATATCTTCTTGCCTCATCTGTCCAATCTTCTTCCACATCAAGAGCACCAAATTTTCCAAATCCATCTGCTGAAAACAGAATTTTTTCAGACTGTTCATACTCTACCATAACCTCTGGCCAGTGAACCATTGGCGCCATAAAAAACTGCAATGTGTGACTTCCAAGGCTTAAAGTATCTCCTTCTTTTACTACAACACTTCTATCTGAAAAATCCATTGTAAAGAACTGTGGCAGCATAGAAAAGATTTTTGCATTTCCTACAATTTTCATATTTGGATATAATTCAGCTAATTTTTGAATATTAGACGCATGATCCGGCTCTAAGTGAGAAACCACAAGATAATCTACAGTACGACCATTTAACGCCTGAGATAAGTTTTCCAGCCACTGTTCTGTGACACGTTTATCCACCGTATCCATAACGGCTACTTTTTCATCTAAAATCACATAAGAATTGTAAGAAACTCCATTTGGTACCTTATACTGACTTTCAAACAAATCAATGGTTTTATCATTCACTCCAATATAAACAACAGAATCTGAAATTTTCATATCATACATGGGTTATATTCCTCCTTGTCCTTAATATGTCCATACTATTTCTATTATATATGGAATGAATGAATTTTTCTACTACAATTTTCTTTTTCTTGACGTAATATAACGAAAAAGCTACAATGGGAAAAACAGGAGGATTGAAAACCATGAAAAAATACACAGATTATATTTTAGAACAATTACAAAAATTACTATCCATTGACAGCCCCACCGGCTATACAAAAAATGTAACCAATTATCTCATGGATGAATATAAGGCAATGGGCTATCTGCCAACACAAACCGTAAAAGGCGGTGTTTTAGTAGATTTAGGCGGAAGAAATGCTGATAATGCTGTTTTTCTGGAAGCTCATGTGGATACTCTGGGTGCGATTGTTACAGAGGTAAAAGCAAATGGCAGACTTGCCATTTCTCCACTGGGAGGTATGAATGCTAATAATGCAGAAGGAGAAAACTGTAAAATTATCACACGTTTTTCCGGCACCTATGAAGGTACCTGCCAATTATGCAATGCCTCTATCCACGTAAATGGAAAATATGATGAAACTTCCAGAAATTTTGATGTTATGGAAATTGTTCCAGATGAAAAGGTTTTCTCAAAAACAGACACCGAAGCACTGGGAATTATGACAGGGGACATTGTATGTTTTTGCCCACGTACAACAATTACCAAAAGCGGATTTATTAAAAGCCGTTTTCTGGATGACAAATTAAGTGCAGCTATTTTAATGGGATATGCCAAATATTTAAAAGATAATCAGATTTGTCCGGCAAGAAAACTCTACCAGCACTTTACTGTATATGAGGAAGTCGGACATGGCGGTTCTGCTTCTATTCCTGAAGGTGTCACAGAAGTTTTATCTGTTGATATGGGTTGTGTAGGAGACGGACTAAATTGCAAAGAGCATCAGGTATCTATCTGTGCCAAAGATAGTGGAGGTCCTTATAATTACCAGCTTGTCAGTGATTTAATTTCCGCTGCAAAAAATGCTGGCGTAGATTTCGCTGTGGATGTTTATCCACACTATGGTTCTGATGCAGAAGCTGCTCTTCGAGCAGGCTATGATGTTCGCCACGGTCTCATTGGTGCAGGTGTTTATGCCTCACATGGATATGAACGCAGCCATGTAGAAGGGGTACAGAATACCTTATTACTTTTAAAATCCTATTTAGGATAACTTTCTTTTAATTTTTCTTAAGAGAGTTTCTATTTTTTTTATAAACCAGACATAATTTCCTCATATTTTATCCGTATAATAAATCATGGATAGTTGATAAACCACTCACTATCTCCCCCCTCAAGTTGGAAAGGCCCGATACTTATGTATCGGGTTTTTTCTGTTGCTTTTCTTTTCTGTAACCGATATAATGATGTATAACTATAAATAATAGGAAAGAAGGACTTATTCTATGGGCAAAAAGAAAGTTGTAGTAGCTCTCGGTCACAGAGCTCTTGGCACAACTCTTCCGGAACAAAAATGTGCCACAAAATCTTCTGCCAAAATTCTGGCAGATTTAATTGAATGCGGACTTAATCTTGTAATCACACACAGCAATGCACCTCAAATTGGCATGATTCATACTGCCATGAATGAATTTGGAAAGGTGCATCCTAATTTTACTGCTGTTCCCATGTCTGTATGCTCTGCCATGAGTCAGGGCTATATTGGCTATGATATACAGAATTCTTTAAGAGCAGAACTTCTTCGCAGAGGCATTTACAAACCTGTCAGTACAGTTTTGACTCAGGTTACTGTAGATCCTTATGATGACGCTTTTCATGAACCGGTAAAAGTAATTGGAAGAACACTTACAGAGGAAGAAGCTCTCCAAGAAGAAAAAAAGGGAAATTACGTAACAAAGACTGAGCAGGGATACCGTAGAATTGTAGCTGCTCCAAAACCGGACAAGATTATTGAAATTGACGCAATCAAAACCTTATTTGATGCAGGACAGGTTGTCATTGCCGCCGGAGGAGGCGGAATTCCCGTTTTAGAACAAAATGAAGAGCTTACCGGAGCAAGTGCAGTCATTGAAAAAGACTTAATCAGCGAAAAACTGGCAGATGAACTGGACGCTGATATTCTCCTGATTTTAACAAGCGTAGACTGTGTTTCTGTAAATTACGAAACAACACAGGAAAAAGCACTTCACGAAGTAACTGCTTCCGAATTAAAAGAATATATGGAAGAAGGACAGTTCGAAGATTATACAATGTTGCCGAAAATTCAGGCTGCCATTGACTTTGTGGAAGCTAAGCCGGGCAGAAAAGCCATTATTACCTCTATTGCAAAAGCAAAAGACGGATATCTGGGTAAAACAGGCACAATTATAACAGCATAGAGTTTTTTGTTTACCTCCGGAACTGAGTCCATATTATCAAAAAGCATTATATTTAAAGAAAAAGAATTGTTGTACCAAAAGCGCATTCGAACTGTTTATATATTTTGCGAATTTGTCGAGTACGCTTTGAGACCTCAGGCTCAAAGTGAACGCAGACTGAGCATAAATGCATAAACAGTTCCGATATGCGTACAATAACAACAACTCTTTTTTTATTTCCTTCCATATAACGCTTTATCTCCAAATAACCGATTAATGGTTTTCTGTGGAATTTCAAACACCAGAATAATTCCCAATACCATTGCAATGGCTATTCCCAAGGTTTCCCTTCCGTAATAAAGCCCTTTTTCATGATTTTCCTGCACACTGTAATAAATGGTTCTATACACACCAATTCCCGGCACTTCCGGAAAAATCCCCGCAATCAAAAATAAAGTTACCGGACATTTTCTTACTGTGCTCCCAATTCGTGATGCTAATGTAATAAATACAGTAGCAATAAAATTAGCCTCTACTACATCGCTATGCAATACATGAATTAACGTCCAGCAAAGCATCCAGCCTGTTCCCCCGATTACACCGCACAACGGATAATGTTCTTTTGGTACAGAAAATAATACAGAAAAAGCAATCGTACCAAAAAAAGCTGCCAAAAATTGTAAAACTGCATCTGTAATCATAATAGGCTTCCTCCTGTCATCCGAAAGTAAACCACGTGCATCAGACTGACTCCCAACGCAATTCCAAGAGCCACCATCAAAGCATCTAAAAAGCGGACACCGCCTCCGATGTAATTGCCCTCTGCAAAATCACGGACAGCATTCACCAGAGATACGCCCGGAACTAAGGGCATAACAGAACCTACCAAAATACTGCCTGGTGCATTTCCAAGTCCCATGCGATAAAAAATCACAGCAAAAAGCGAAACGCAAAAGCCGCCAATCAGATTAACCACTATTTTTGACGTATTTTTTTCTCTTTTTTCAAAAGCAAGAAGTATTACATACAATAAGAAGCCTGAAAGAAATGCGGCAAGCATATCCATAGCCTGTCCTCCCAGCAGATAACAGAAGCCACCGGAGCCTACGCCGGACGCGAGCATTCTGCTGATGTCTGATTTTCCCGGCTCATTTTTTATCTCCTCCAGCCTTTTTTCCGCTTCCTCAATAGTATATTTTCCCTCTACAATTTCTCTGGAAAGCTGATTAACGGCTGCAATTCTATGAAGCTTTGCTCCCTGAATGGGAATATGCTTAACACTGGCATACATCTCTCCCTCTTCGTTTTCGGCTGTAAGGAAAATACCGGTGCTCATAACAAAAGGACTGCATTTTTCAATTCCAAATGCCATTGCAATACGCTTAATGGTTTCCTCTACCCTGAAAATTTCTGCACCTGCATCCAGCAAAATTCTTCCGGCCTCCATAGACAAATCCAAAACCCTTTTATCTTCGTTCTCCATCTTAATCCTTCGTTCCTTTCTCAATGTCCCGTAAAATCAAGAACAAGGGACTGTCACACTGCAACAGTCCCTTTTCATTATCTGAATATTGTAAAGAACAGCATTACAATAATACCTAATACAATTCGGTACCAGCCAAAAGCTTTAAAATCGTGTTTTTTGATATATCCCATAAGGAATTTAATTGCCAAAATAGACACCACAAAAGATACAACTGTTCCTACACCTAAAATTGTAAGTTCCCAAGAAGTAAAGTCAAATCCAAATTTTACAATTTTTAAAAGACTTGCACCAAACATAACAGGGATTGCAAGGAAAAAGGTATATTCTGCTGCCACTGTTCTGGATGCTCCCAGAAGAATTCCACCGATAATCGTTGCTCCGGAACGAGATGTTCCCGGAATTAATGCTAATACCTGAAAAATTCCAATCAGCAGCGCTGTTTTCCATGTAATATCTGCAATAGAATGAATTTTCACCGTTCTCTTTTCATTGTAATCCTCCACTACTAAAAAGAGAACACCATATACAATCAACATAACTGCTACTACAAACCAGTTATTGAACTTCTTTTCAATAAAGTCATCAAAAGGAAGACCGATTAAAATTGCAGGAAGACAGGATACCATAATCTTCAGCCACATAATCATCTTATCGATTTTGACAAAACGACATAAAGTTCCTGCTGCCTTTTCTACTTTTGTCACATTTTCATGCTTTGGTTTCTTATTTCGGAATGGCCAAATATCTTTCCAATATAAGACAACTACCGCCAGAATTGCACCTAACTGAATGACTACCATAAACATTTCCCAGAATGCTTTACTTACATCCAGCTTTACAAATTCTTCTACCAGAATTAAATGTCCGGTACTACTGATAGGAAGCCATTCTGTAATACCCTCTACAATTCCTAAAAAAACAACCTTTAACAGTTCTAAGATTTCCATATCTTCTCCTCTTAAATTGCTGCGATATCAATCAACTCCAGCTTTTGAATATCTGTATTTTCCAGACTGGTTACCAGTGCCTCTGCCGTATCTAATGCGGTTAATACATTTACGCCTGTTTCAATGGCATTTCTTCTGATAATAAATCCGTCCTTTGCCTTATCCACACCCTGACTCGGCGTATCAATAACAAGGTCAATCTTATGTCCCAGAATTAAGTCCATCAGGTTTGGTGACGGCTGCTCAATCTTATTAGTTCTCACTGCCTTCACACCGTTTTCATTTAATACTTTTGCAGTGCTTCTTGTGGCATAAATCTTATATCCCAAATCAGAGAAACGTTTTGCAATAGGAATAATATCCTGTTTGTCTTCATCTCTTACGGTGATAATCATATTTTTATGCTTTGGAAGATTGATGCCTGCTCCCAAAAAGGCTTTGTACAGAGCTTCATTAAAGCTTTCGGAAATTCCCAGACATTCTCCTGTGGATTTCATTTCAGGTCCCAGACTGATGTCCGCACCTCTGATTTTTTCAAAGGAGAATACCGGCATTTTCACTGCATAATATTTTGCTTCCGGCTGAAGTCCCGGTGTATATCCTAAGTCCTTTAATTTATGTCCTAAAATTACCTTTGCAGCTAACGGAACGATTGGAATACCTGTCACCTTGCTGATATACGGTACGGTACGGCTGGAACGTGGATTTACTTCAATAACATATACTTCCTCACCACATACAATGAACTGAATATTAATCATTCCCAGCACATGAAGAGATTTCGCCAGTCTTCGTGTGTATTCCTCAATAGTCTTTTTCGCAGTCTCACTGATGGTTCTTGCAGGATATACAGAAATACTGTCTCCGGAATGAATACCGGCTCTTTCGATATGTTCCATAATTCCCGGAATTAAAATATCCTCTCCATCACATACTGCATCTACCTCGATTTCCTTACCCTGTAAATACTTATCTACCAGAATTGGATGTTCCTGTGCAATACGATTGATAATTCCAATATATTCTTCCACATCTTCATCATTAATAGCAATCTGCATCCCCTGTCCGCCTAATACATAAGAAGGACGTACTAAAACAGGATATCCCAGCTCATTTGCAGCTTTCTTTGCTTCTTCTGCTGTATATACTGTATGCCCCTTTGGTCTTGGAATATGACATTCCTCCAAAATACCGTCAAACAGCTCTCTGTCCTCTGCAGCATCTACATTTTCTGCAGAAGTTCCCAGAATTTTCACACCCATTTTAATCAAAGCTTCTGTCAGCTTAATGGCAGTCTGTCCACCAAACTGTACGACTGCTCCATCCGGCTTTTCTACATTTACTACATTTTCCACATCTTCCGGTGTCAACGGCTCAAAATAAAGCTTATCTGCAATATCAAAGTCTGTACTTACTGTTTCAGGGTTATTATTGATAATAATGGTTTCGTAGCCTTCTTTTTCAAATGCCCATGTACAGTGTACGGAGCAGAAATCGAATTCTATACCCTGTCCGATACGAATAGGACCGGAGCCTAAAATCAATACTTTTTTCTTGTCTGTTTTACCGTCTGCTTCGTTTTCGCCGCCGTAAACAGAATAATAATATGGTGTACTTGCCTCAAACTCTGCCGCACAGGTATCTACCATTTTATAAGCTGCTGTAATGCCGTATTCTTTACGCAGAGCTTTTACTTCATCTTCTGTTTTACCTGCCAGTTTTGCAATCACATGATCCGGAAACTCAATTCTCTTTGCTTCTCTTAAAAGGTCTTCGGTAAGCTCTTTCTTTCCAAGCTCCTCTTCTATTTCTACAAGAATGGCAATTTTATCAATAAACCAGTTATCAATCTTCGTAATCTTATGAATGGTTTCGTAATCAACGCCTCTGCGGATTGCCTCGGCAATTCTCCAGATACGCATGTCATCTACAATGCAAAGCTCCTCTATTAAATCCTCTTTGGAAAGCCCTGTAAAATCATAAGACATGAGACTGTCCACATGCTGCTCCAGTGAACGGATTGCCTTCATTAAAGCGCCTTCAAAGTTATTGCAGATACTCATAACCTCTCCGGTTGCCTTCATCTGGGTTGTCAACGTTCTCTTAGCGCTGATAAATTTATCAAACGGCAGACGAGGAATTTTTACAACACAGTAATCCAGCATTGGTTCAAAGCTGGCATAAGTTTTTCCTGTAATGGCATTTTTAATTTCATCTAAGGTATATCCAAGGGCAATCTTTGCCGCTACCTTTGCAATGGGATATCCTGTAGCTTTAGATGCCAGCGCAGAAGAACGTGATACACGAGGGTTTACCTCTATTACACAATATTCAAAACTATTAGGATTTAAAGCATACTGTACGTTACATCCGCCTGTAATTCCCAGCTCTGTAATAATATTTAAAGCAGAAGTACGAAGCATCTGATATTCTTTATCACCCAAGGTCTGAGATGGTGCGACTACAATACTGTCTCCGGTATGTACACCTACGGGGTCGAGATTTTCCATATTACATACGGTAATGCAGTTTCCTGCACTGTCACGCATTACTTCGTATTCAATTTCTTTCCAGCCTGCAATGCAACGTTCTACCAGTACCTCTCCTACACGAGACAGGCGAAGTCCGTTTTCCAGAATTTCTACTAATTCTTCTTCGTTATTGGCAATTCCGCCGCCGCTTCCTCCTAATGTATAAGCAGGGCGAAGAACTACCGGATAACCGATTTTATTACTGAACGCAATTCCGTCTTCTACATTCTTTACTACCAGAGAAGCTGCAATAGGCTCTCCGATTTTTTCCATAGTGTCCTTAAATTCCTGACGGTCTTCTGCCTTTTTAATGGTTTCGGAGGTTGTTCCGATAAGACGCACATTATGCTCTTTTAAGAAACCTCTTTCTTCCAGCTCCATAGCAAGGTTCAGCCCGGCCTGTCCGCCCAGAGTCGGAAGCACACTGTCCGGTTTTTCCTTTAAAATGAGCTGCTCTACCACTTCCACTGTCAAAGGCTCAATATAAACCTTATCTGCAATATCCTTGTCCGTCATAATCGTAGCCGGATTGGAGTTTAATAAAACGACCTCAATTCCTTCCTCTTTTAAGGAACGGCATGCCTGTGTACCTGCATAATCAAATTCTGCTGCCTGTCCGATAACAATCGGGCCGGAGCCTATCATCAATACCTTTTTAATATCTGGATTTTTCGGCATTATTTGGTCACCTCCATCATTTTTAAAAATCTGTCAAATAAATAGCCTGAGTCCTGTGGGCCCGGACAAGCTTCCGGATGGAACTGTACGGTAAAGATATTCTTTCCTGTATACTTTAAGCCTTCATTTGTCTTATCGTTAACATTGATAAATGCCGGAACAGCAATTTCCGGATTTAAGGTCTCTGTGTCGACTACATAACCATGGTTCTGAGAGGAAATATATACTCTTCCTGTTTCCAAATCTTTTACAGGGTGATTTCCTCCTCTGTGTCCATATTTCATTTTCTTTGTATCTGCTCCTGTAGCAAGTGCCATAAGCTGATGCCCCAGACAAATAGCAAAAATAGGCACTTCAGAGTCATACAATTTTTTTATTTCTTCTATAATAGATGTACATTCCTTAGGATCGCCAGGTCCGTTAGAAAGCATAATTCCATCAGGATTTGTCTTCAGAATTTCCTCTGCTTTTGTAAAGGCGGGATAAATAGTTACTTCACAGCCTCTTTCATTTAAGGATTTTGCAATATTATCTTTTGCGCCAAAATCCATCAAAGCTACTTTAGGGCCTTCTCCCTTTAAAACTGTCTTTTCTTCACAGGTTACACATTCAACCACTTTTCCTGTGTTATATGCCTTTAATCTAGGAATAATTTCTTCTAATTTATACGCCGCATCTGTTGTAATCATTCCGTTCATTGTGCCTTTTTCTCTCAGCAGCTTTGTAAGAGCTCTTGTATCTATTCCTGCAATTCCCGGAATATCATATTGCTTTAAAAAGTTCTGAATCGTATCTTCACTTCTGAAATTGCTTGGCATACGAGATAATTCTCTTACGATATAACCATCCGGCCATGGTCTTAAAGACTCCTGATCCTCATGGCAAATACCATAATTTCCGATTAAAGGATATGTCATACAGACTGCCTGTCCTGCATAAGAAGGATCTGTAAGCACCTCTAAATAGCCTGTCATAGATGTATTAAAGACAATTTCACTGATAATTTCCTTTTTAGAACCAATGCTGGTTCCTGTAAAAACAGTCCCGTCTTCCAGTATCAAAAATGCTTTCATGCTTTCACCTGTCTTCCTTTCTGAGCGGCTCTTTTGTAAAGCCCTATTTTTTCCCAAATTGCTAAAAGTTTATCACAACATATAGTAATTTTCAACCTTTTTTTTCATACTCTTGTGTAGAATATTCTCATAAAAAAACTTAAATTTTTTTCAAATTTACTGTTGACATTTCGAATAACATCATGTATTATATACCTTGTGCTTAAGACAGCACAAACTTAATAAGAAATGCAGGAGTGGCGGAATTGGCAGACGCGCAGGCTTCAGGTGCCTGTGGTAGCAATATCGTGTGGGTTCAAGTCCCATCTCCTGCATCTTTTTTTGTTTTACAGGATTTTATAAGAAAAGTGAAAGCATATCTTTAAACAATATCAGGAATGTCTATTCTCTCTAAAATGCAGTTCTGCATGAAAGATATAAATATTCCTGATATTTACTTAATGATATGCTTTTTTATTTTGCTTCCAGCATAGGCATTTGCTGACCTCTTAATAAAATTCTCGGACCGCCTGTATGCTCAATATATTCTTTTGTAATAATCACTTCTCCGATGCTGTCATCCTTTGGAATTTCATACATAATATCCAGCATATATTCTTCCAAAATAGCACGAAGAGCTCTGGCTCCTGTATGTTTCTCCAGCGCCATATCGGCAATGGCTTCCAGTGCGCCGTCTTCAAATTCCAATTTTACTTCATCCAACGCCAAAAGCTTCTGGTATTGTTTTAAAATCGCATTTTTCGGCTCTTTTAAAATTTCCACCAGCATATCTCTGTTTAATCCCGTTAAAGTAAAGATAATCGGAAGACGTCCCAAAAATTCCGGTATCATACCGAATTTTTTAATATCATCCACAGTTACTTTTTCCAGAAGGGTATTATCATGGTCGTATTTATCTTTTAAATCAGCCTGAAAACCAATAGATGCTGTTTTATTTAAACGTTCTTTGATAATTTCTTCCAAATCAGGGAAAGCTCCTCCGCAGATGAATAAAATATTTTTTGTATTCACAGTTGTCAGCGGAACCATAGCGTTTTTACTGTTTGCTCCCACAGGAACTTCAATTTCACTGCCCTCCAGAAGTTTTAACATTCCCTGCTGTACTGCCTCGCCGCTTACGTCTCTCTGATTTGTATTCTTTTTCTTGGCAATTTTATCAATTTCATCGATAAAAATAATTCCATGCTCCGCTCTTTCCACATCATTGTCTGCTGCTGCCAAAAGCTTACTTACCACGCTTTCAATGTCATCACCGATATAACCGGCTTCTGTCAGAGAAGTTGCGTCGGTAATGGCAAGAGGCACATCCAAAAGTCTTGCCAGCGTTTTTACAAGATATGTTTTTCCACTTCCTGTCGGTCCAATCATCAGCATATTGGATTTCTCGATTTCAATATCATCGTTCATATCCGCAAAAACACGTTTATAATGGTTGTAAACAGCTACGGACATTACTTTTTTTGCCTTTTCCTGTCCAATCACATACTCATCCAGACTCGCCTTAATTTTATGAGGCGCCGGAATACTCTTTATGTCAAAAACCTTTGGAGCTACCTTTTCTTTTGGCGCTTCCTGTTTTTTCTTTACCTTTTGTCTGTTTGGAATTTGATTTTGCAGAGAACTTAAATCAATCATACTGATATTCGGCATATTACGCATCAGCTCATCATAATTGATATTGCTGTTATTCATGGTATCAAAGCTTCTCTGCATACAATCTGTACAAATATGAATATCATTTGGAAGGTCTATCATCTTCCCTGCTTTGCTTTCCGGTCTTCTGCACATAAAACAGATTTTTTCATATTGGTCCTTATTTTCCTTCTCATCTGTTTCTTCAGATGGATTATTTGTCTTTAAATATTCTTTATCATCTGACATATCTCTTTCCTGCTTTCTTTCTGTTTTCCTCAGCTTAAACCACTTGTGGGTATCTTATCACAAATTAGTTTTTGCTACAAGTAAACTTTTTATAAAGGAAAAGGAAGCTGCGCCTAAAGCAACAACTTCCCTTCTTTATAATTAACGATTACCTAAGATTGGATTTCCTGATGTGGATGGTGCATCCTTTTTCGCACCCAATTCTACGGTAATGGTTTCTTCTTTATATTCTCCGCCGTTTGCTCTTGAAACTACGAAATCAATTTCTTCTCCGGCTTCATAATACTGAAGCTGCTCAATCAAACCTTCGTTTGTGCTTATGCTTGTTCCGTCAATTTTACGGATAATATCGCCTGCCTGAATTCCTGCTTCTTCTGCCGGTCCGTCTTCTACCACACTGTCTACAAATACACCTGTTGGCATGTTGTACATTTGAGATGCCTCTGCTGTCACATTTTTACAGGTAATTCCAAGGTAAGCGGCTTTATTTTCATCTTCTACTTTGCTTCTTGTCTTCTTACTCATCAAGTTATCTAAAATCGGCTCGGCTCTGGAAATCGGTATTGCAAAGCCCATACCTTCTACTTCATTGGAAGCAATTTTAGAGGAGTTAATTCCAACCAGCTCACCTTTCATATTCAAAAGAGCGCCGCCGCTGTTTCCGGGGTTAATGGCTGCATCTGTCTGAATAAAGGTACTGTCAATATTGTCAGAGCTTACTCTTTTATTTAATGCACTGACATAACCGCTTGTTACTGACTGTCCGTATCCTAACGCATTACCAATCGCAACAACCTGCTCACCGATAATCATATCATCGGAACTGCCAATGGTAGCCACTTTAATCTGGCTTAATACATCTGCCGGAATATCTGCTATTTTTACTGCGATAACAGCCAAATCATTATCTGCATCTGTACCCTTAATCTGTGCCTCTACTGCTGTACCTGCCTCTAAATCTGTACTATTCTTATCTGTTGCTGCGGTATCTTCCAAATTATTCTCGCCTGTGGAAGCTGCCGTACCATCCTGATTTGTAAAGCATACGGTAATGGACTCCGTATCTGCTACCACATGATTATTTGTAGCAATCAACAGCTCTTCGTCATTTTGTCCTACAATAATTCCGGAGCCGCTGCTCGGTACTGTCTGCGCCTGCACGCCAAAACCAAAGTAATTTGGAATTTCCTGTATGCTTATTCCCGTAATGGCTACAATAGACGGCATTACATTCTTAGCAACATCTGCCACTGTATTGCCTGTGGTTTCTATATTATTGATTGCATCTGCACCTTCTACGGTTTTACCGTCTGTAACCGGTGTATTGTCAATCTGAACCTTTTCCGGTCCCACCACTTCATTTCCCACATAATTTACACCTAAGAACACACCGCCTGCAACTAATCCGAAGACCGCTGCCACTGCTGCTGTCATTCCCAATTTTTTTGCTAAACCGGAAGACTGTTTCTTTTTCTTCGGCTGCTGTGGCTGATTTGGAGCGGAAAACTGATACGGCTGATATTCTTTCTTTTCTTCCTGTTTCTGTTCCTCCATTTTCGGTTCTTCAATCTTCATATCATCGCTGCCTGCTTCCTCTTTTTTATAAGAACGTGCATAGCATGGATTTTCCGGTGTAGGAATTTCTCCCGGCTCTTGCCTTGTTTCCTTGTTTTCATTTTGATTTTCATTTAAGCTTCCATTTTCCATTTCTTCATTTGTATTATTATATTCATCACTCATAGCCTTTACTTCCTTTCGTGAATTTCATTTCCCTTTTACGAGTTTTAGTCTATCAATTAATTGTGTTCAAATTGTGATAAAAAAGAAAATAAAAAGTGAAAAACCGCCTTTTCCTTTTTATTTTTTATTTCAAGAAATCCCCGTGTATGCTATACTATATATGATTAGAAAGAAGGAGGGATTTCACTTGCGTTATAAAAAACAAATACAAAAACTATTACTATCCGTCTTTTCCTTGCTGTTATGTCTTTTATCACCTTTATCTGTCAGTGCTCAGGATTTCCCCTCCGGATGGCCTTCTGCTCCTGAGATTTCCAGTGCATCCGGTGTCCTTATGGAGGCTTCCTCCGGACAGGTGCTTTTTGATAAATCTATGAATGAAATACGCTATCCGGCAAGCACTACAAAAGTAATGACAGCTCTCATTATACTGGAAAACATACCGGATTTAAACAAAAATATTACTTTTACCGACATTATTCTCCCAGACCTAGCTCCGGGAAATTCCACCATTAATGCACAGATTGGTGAAGTTCTTACCGTAGAGCAATGTCTTTATGCTATTATGTTGGCTTCTGCCAATGAAGTTTGTACGCAAATGGCTGTGGAAGTAGCCGGTTCTGTGGAGAATTTCACGGCTATGATGAATGCCAAAGCCGCCGAAATTGGCTGTACTAACACGCACTTCGTCAATGCCAACGGATTGCCCGATCCTAATCATTATACAACAGCTTATGACTTGGCGCTTATTCTTCGGGAGGCTGTAAAAAATGAAGCTTTCTGTAAAATCGCAGGAGCTGCCAAATATACTATTCCTCCTACGAATAAAACTGCTGCCTCCAGAAATATGGAAAATCATAATGCGCTTCTGGTTGACGGAAAATATTATTACGAAGGAGCTATTGCAGGTAAAACCGGACATACAGAAGCAGCCAGAAACACTTTAGTTACCGCTGCCTCCAGAGAAGATATGACCTTGATTTGTGTGGTTCTTCGTTCTGAAAATGACGAACGCTTCACCGATACCAGAACACTTTTTGACTATGGATTTGACAATTTCCATAGCCAATCCCTTTACTGGATGGACAAAACCACACCGGCAGGAAACGTCATTCTGCCAAAAGCAGTCACTGCCGATGCACTTTCTGTTTCAGACAGCGATGAAAATAACCAGCGTACCCGTACTTGGTCCTATAACGGAACAGAACTATACAGAACTTCTATGCAACTTCCTCTTTCCGTAGAAACACAGATTACTGCCGATATGTCCATGTTCCGAATAGGCACTGTAAAAACAATTTTTCCTTCCCCACTGCTTCTGCCTATCATAATAACTTTGACAATTTTATTTGCAGTCATTATGATTATACTGATTGTAAAATACCACATCAGAAAACAAAATCGAAAAAAGAAAAGCTAAAAATTATGAGGTTGTCCTATGAAGTATTACTCCATAAAACAGCCTCATAATTTTTTTACAAAAACTCCACAATTCTTTCCACCAAAAACACAACAGTGCAAGCTGACAAAGCTACTACAATCAAGCTTTTCTTTCTTAATCCCATAAATACAGCCATGATAAAGCCACAAAATGCAGCGATTGGCGAGCTGGCTGCATAGAGAACAGCCGGAAATGTCATTGCAGTCAGGCAGGCATAGGGAATATAGTATAAAAACGAACGTACATAGACATTGGTAATCTTCTTTTGCACCAATGTAAGAGGCAGCATCCTAATCAGATAAGTGACTCCTGCCATTACAAAAATATATGCGTATATCATTCCTGTTCCTCCTTTATTGGAAATAAAACGGCGCCTAAGCCGGCTGCAAACACGGTGCAGATAATCATGGAAAATCCGGAAGAAATCCGCTTTCCTATGGGCAGATAATAAAGCGCTGTACTCAGACAAAGGGCTGTAAGAACAACTACCTTTACTTCCTTGTGCTCTGCTGCTACGGGAACTACAATGGCAATAAACATTCCATATAAAGCAACTCCCAGCGCACTGATTATCTCAGCAGGAAGAAGCGAGCCTGCCGCTGCTCCTGCAAAAGTTCCTCCTACCCACCCCAATACAGGAAGAAGTATTAATCCATACATATAGTGTGCCCCTATTGTTCCCGGCTTGGAGCTTGCCACTGCAAAGATTTCATCTGTCACTCCATAAGACACTGCCAGTCGTTCTCTCACTTTTACACTGCTGTCTAACTTCTGAGACAGGGAAAGGGACATCAGACTATATCTTATATTGATAACAAGCTGTGTCAAAGCCATTTCCATAAAAGATGCCTGAGCAAGAATTGCGTTCATGCCTGCAAACTGCCCCGCCGAAGTCAAATTAAGCAAAGAAATCAACACCGCATGGAATATGGATATACCGCTTTTGGCTGCCAGCATACCAAAAGTAAAACTTACTGAAAAATAACCGATTGCTATGGGAACTCCGTCTTTTATCCCTTGTTTCATCTTATTATGTATCATTTTTCTTTTTCCTTCCTTTTTTATCACAAAAGAGGACCATTGCGTTCATCAAGCAACAGTCCTCACTTTCTATTCCCCTAAACCGCTTTCTATTGCGTCTACGAGAGTTTTCAATGCAAGCTCTTCATCTTCTCCTTCGCATACCAATTCAATTTCTGTTCCCGACTTAATACAAGCGCCTAAAACGCTCAATACGCTTTTTGCATTTGCCGTTCCCCCACGGAAATTAAATGTTATCAACGATTTAAACTGCATCGCCTCTTTGCAGAGAACTCCCGCCGGTCTTAAATGAAGACCGGTAGGATTTTTTATTATTACCTTTTTACTAACCATACAACCCTTTCACTTCCTGCCCGTTCCTTTACTTTTCAGCTCCCGGAACTAATTTCACCTTTACTTTGATACTTTCTACCAGCTCATATCCACCTGGCAGCGTAACAGTTACCGGGACTTCGTATTCCCCTTCTCCGTATCCGCTCAAATCAATTTGAACCTGTATATTGGCAGCACTTAGACTATCTAAATCCTGCTCTTTTGCTTTTGCACGAATTGTAATCTGTTCATCCTGAAATACCAAATCTAAATCTTCCGCTTTATTATCTGCTTCAATCTGAGTAACGGAAACCTCGTAGTCCCTGCTGTTATACGGAAGAATTTTTACCGTAGCAATTACAGAGCTGTTCAAATCTCTTACCAGCTTCAAATCCTCTGGAAGCAATTCACTCAAATCAATATTTTGTTCAAAATCTCCCGTCTTGTCTGTAACATCAATATATTTCCCCGGAATTTCCAGTGTATTGCCTTCCTGTTCCAGCTTCTTTAAAGCCTCATCAGTCCCTGCCACGCTGATTGTATCCGGCACCAGATTAATACTGTCTACCTCATAGCCACGCTTCGGTTCTCCCGAATATTCGGCTTTTATCTTCACATTCTGTTTTACTTTCCAGAACTGCGCCTGTATTCGGATAGTATTATCACTGATTTCTTTTATATTCAGATATTCCAGCTGTTTTGGTGACAATTCATCCAGATTTTTATCATATATCTTTAGTTGAGACTTTATTTCTATATTACTTTCTTTTCTTCCTGTCACATCGATTAAAGCAACTACCTTATCAATTTTATTAATGATGGTTTCCGGTCCTGAAATCGTAACCTTCTCAGGATTTGCTTTTAAATTCCCGATTTCATAATCCTTATCCGGTTGTGTATCTCCGGTGCTGACAGCAATGGTTTTTTCCACACTTTTCTGTTTTTCAATATCTACCTGGATATTTCTAGGTCTCACTGTAATATCTGAGTCTGATATACCTGTACCGGTAACCTCCACAGGCACCATAATCGGTGTAGTATCTTTTGAAATAATTTGTGTCATATCTGCGACAGCCTTGATATCTTCCTTTTTCAGCTTACTCACAACAGAACGAGCGCCCTTAACTCGAACTTTCACGGTATCCTTTCCATCCACCAGTAATGGAATTTCTAAGTTTTCCGCAAGATAAGAGGCGTTTTCAATGCTTACCGGTATTTCATAAAAGGTTCGCACAACAATTGGATCATCCACATTTCGAACCAATAACCAAATCAAAATCGCAATAATCAGTGAAAGAACTTTCAGGGTAAATTTGTTAATCATGTTTTTTTTCATTCTTCACCAATCCCTTCCACAGCTTCAATTTTGATTTATGCTTCTGTTTTTCCTGATTATTTTTGTTCTGTTCTTCCACCAGAACATCTTTTAATTCTTCCTTTGTCAGTCCAACCTGAAGCTTGCCATTTCTCGCTACTGACACTCTGCCTGTTTCTTCTGAGACAATAATCGTCAAAGAATCACTGACTTCACTAATTCCCACTCCTGCGCGATGTCTTGTACCCAAATTTTTATTCAGGCTTAAATTATCTGAAAGCGGAAGATAACAGGTAGCTGCGATAATTCTGTCTCCCCTTACAATTACTGCTCCGTCATGAAGAGGTGTATTATGCTCAAAGATATTAATTAACAACTGACTGCTGATTAAGGAATCTAATGCAATTCCCGTTCTGATAAATTCATTAAGAACCGTTTCCTCTTCTATAACGATTAATGCCCCTGTTTTTACCTCTGCCATTTCAAAGGTAGCACGCACAATTTCATTTACTGTTCTGTCACTATATCTTCCCTCATTTTCATTTTTACTACTGTCAAAGGGAATAATACTACTTACAATTTTCTTATGTCCTAACTCTTCCAGTGCTTTTCTGAGTTCAGGCTGAAAGATAATCAGAACAGCCGTGATTGCATATCCTCCTGCATTATAAACCAACCATAATATGGTATTCATCTGAAGAAAATATGCTATAAAAATGAACAGTACCACAATCAAAATACCCTTTAAAAGTGAATATGCTCTGGTATTTCTTATCCACAGCATAAACTGGTATACAAAAACTGCGATTAAAAGTATCTCCACAATATCCATCCATTGTATTTTATCAAAAGATGAAATTGAACCGAAATTATTTTCTATAAAATCAAAAAACCTGCTCATTTTTTCACCTCCCCTTTATCTTACTTCCTAATCCCTTATTCTTAAATTTTCTGTTTACTTATAAATCCTTCAATGACTCCTCTAACTGCTTTTCAAAATCAAAATTCTCCTCGCTTACCCGTTCCACAGGAGTTGCCTCTTTCTGCTCCGCAGCATCCTTCTTTTCAAATTCAGACGATATTTTTTTAATGCTTTTTTCCTTCTGTGCCACAATAGACTTTGGAACTGCCTTTACATAGTATACATATTCATCATCCTCAAACTGTGTATGCTCACTTCTGGAATAATCCACGCCCAATACTGCAAACTCAATGACAAGTCCAATCAGTACGGAAAACACAGCTGCTAAAATTACTCCCATAATATCAACATCTACGCTGAGGAACATACCTCCTAAAACCATAATAACTATGTAAATCACTGCACCAGACGCGTTCGCTACTCTCCATGAATAATCAAAAGAGCATCTGGAAATCAGATAAACTGTCGTCAATACAATAATAAACGCCACGATTGTAATCCACATTTCCCGATTTTTCATCAGTCCGTCTAATAAAAGCTGAAGTTTTTGAATTGTCTCTGTTTCCTTTCCCTGAAGAACCGCACTTTTTTCCTGTACCACCTGCATGAAAGAATATAAAACAACACCGCAGCACGCCGGTATCGCACAAGCCGGCCCTCTTAAAAGGCCACTGCCAATCGGTACTGCCACAGGAATTTTAAATGTAAAAGCTACGGGTGTCAAAACAAGCGCCAGATTATCCTGTGATGTAAATCTCAAAAATAACATAAGCAGCAACAAAATCAAAAGACCTGCAAAGCCTGCTACCTCCACGCTAATGGCATAGCAATGCGTAATAATCATAACACATGCAAGTACCGTCATTGCGTTAATGGGAAGAACCGCACAGATAATCGCCAAAATCAAAACCACAAAAATATTATCCAACGGTTTCATAAATCCTAAACTGGTATTAATTCCCTGAAACAAAAGAAATCCCAATAAGAATTTCAAAATAGAAAGCAACAGCACATCATGTTCACTGTAAAAGCTTTTTATTTTTTGTTTTAACTCTAATAATACTGTCATGACCGCGCTCTCCTTCCTGAAATTTTTCCGTTTCTTTTCTCTTCTCTGTCGTACATTTTCTTCATTTGATTTAATCCTTTATAATATTCTTGTATTCCTTTTTGGGCTCTGGAATATTTTACAGAGCAGTATATATATGTCAAAATACTATATCCCACAAGCATAATCAAATACACGCCAACAATTTTTATAATAAGCAGCGCCAAATTCATCCGATGGATATTCGCCATTAAATATTCACTGTTATATCCAAAATAAATCAGCAGCAGTATACCATAAGCAATTGTTGTCAAAAAAAAGTTTTTAATCAGTGCCAGCCCAATATAATCACTGCGATAATAATTGCTGATGGCCAAATGACGCTTTCCTTCTCCTGACTCGTACAGGGCCAATTTATGCATTTTTTTAATTTTCTGATTATTTAGCATAAAATACCTCTTTTCCTGTTTTTTCTTCAAAAACTTATAATCATACATACTGCATTATAGCATACTCAAAGGAACCTAATCAAGACTTTTCAGCTATCTGCACCAATGGCTATTGTAAGAAAAAAGATATTTTGTGCTCCTGCCTTTTTCAGCTCTTTTGCCGCTTCTTCTATGGTACTTCCTGTTGTGTAAATGTCATCTACTAAAAGTATATTTTCTTCTTTTAATTTTTTTCGTACAATAAAAGCATTTTTCATATTTTTCTGCCGTTCCCGATGATTTAATTCTTTTTGCGGCTTTGTATTCTTCCGTCTTTTCAAATTTTTTTCATCCACAGGTATCCCCAACTTCTTTCCCAATGCCTCGGCAAGCACACCTGCCTGATTATAACCTCGCTTTTCCAATCGGCGAGGATGAAGGGGAATTGGCATAATAATATCTATTTTCCATTTTTCTATTTTTTCTCTGGAATAGTATGCGGCGAACTCACCATAGAACGTACCGTATTCTTGACGTTTTCCGTATTTTAACTGAAATAAAGAATTTTGAAGAAGGGTACTGTAAGAAAAAATCCCCAGTCCCTGTTGAAATTGACGTGTTTTTCTGCAATCCTTACAATATTCCTGCTCTGCCCTTTGAAGCGGTTTCGAGCAGCAAAAGCATCTTGCCCCGTAAATGGGCTTTAATTTGTCTTTGCATGTATCACAAATTTTTCTTCCCCAAGGCACTGTAATCTCATGACAGACGGGACAGTGCCTTGGATATAAAATATCTAAAAATAAATTTCTTCTCAATGACTCTCCTTTATTCTCAAATCAAGAGTCGTATACCGACTTTGCTCCATTTTGTTATTTTCCATTTCTGCAAAAACCTTTTCATCCCCTACCAAAGTCACACATTTTCTGGCTCTGGTAACTGCCGTATAAAGAAGATTTCGGTTCATCAGCATTTTCGGTCCTGCCAAAAGAGGAATAATCACTGCCGGATATTCGCTTCCCTGTGCCTTATGGATGGTAATTGCATAAGCAAGCTCTAATTCCTCCAGCTGCTTAAAGCTATATTCCACAAATCTTCGCTCATCAAACTCTACGGTAATCGTTTCTGCAAAAGTATTGATTTCTTTTATAATGCCTGTATCTCCGTTAAAGACACCTACGCCCTTTTCCACAGGAATACCGTAAAGACCTCTGATTTCCCACTCCAACTGATAATTATTCTTAATCTGCATGACCTTGTCCCCTTCTCTGAAAAGTCCTTTGCCATGCTCCTTCTCTTTCTTTTCCTTAGAAGGAGGATTAAGATACTGCTGCAAAATAACGTTTAACCTCTCCACGCCTAAAAGCCCTTTTCGCATAGGTGTCAGCACCTGTATATCATAAGGCTCTGCATCTACAAACTTAGGCATTTTTTTCTGAATAAGAGTAATCACAACACTGATAATCACATTTGCATCATATCTCTTCAAAAAGAAGAAATCCATACTTTTATTATCTAAGCTTACCGGTACTCCCTGATTAATCTTATGGGCGTTTACGACAATATCGCTTTGCGATGCCTGACGGAAAATTTTCACCAGCTCCACAACAGGAAACTCACCGGAAGCAATAATATCTTTTAAAACACTTCCCGGTCCTACACTGGGAAGCTGATTTACATCACCTACTAAAATCAATCTCGTTCCCGATACCACCGCTGACAATAATGCGTGCATCAAAAAAATATCTACCATAGACATTTCATCAATGATAATTACATCCGCCTCTAAAGGATTTTGAGCATTTCTTTCAAAATAAATACTTCCTGACTTTTCCTCCGGAGCTCCTGTAAGTTCTAACATTCTGTGGATGGTTTTCGCCTCGTATCCCGTAGCTTCCGTCATACGTTTCGCTGCTCTTCCGGTAGGAGCTGCAAGGTAAATATCCAGTCCTTCCATTTCAAAATATCGGATAATACCGTTAATCGTCGTAGTCTTTCCTGTTCCCGGTCCTCCGGTAATCACCAACAAGCCATTTTTCACAGCTTCTGCAATCGCCTGCTGCTGCATCTCATCCAATTCAATTTTTTCTGCTTTTTGAATTCTTCGAATTTTTTCTGCAATTACCTCTTCATCTACGGTATCCTTTAAATTCAACTCATGAAGCATCTGAGCTGTATGCAGCTCAATTTGATAATATTGACTGGCATAGACAACCTGCTCTTTTTCGTCCGTAAAGTCGTCTGTAATTTCCTTCACTACAATTTTGCGGTCAATAGCCAAATCTACAATATGTTTTTCCATATAATCAGCCTGAACACCCAAAAGCTTTTCTGCTCTTGCCAGCAGAACCCTTTTTGGAAGATATACGTGTCCCTCTGCGGTTGCCAGAAGCAATATGTATAAAAGACCGCTTCGAATACGGTAATCTGAGTCCGTATGAATACCAATACGTGCTGCGATTTCATCTGCAATTTTAAATCCGACACCGGAAATGTCCTCTGCCATCTTATATGGATTTTCTTTTAAAATCCGATACATATCCTGTTTATACTGCTGGTAAATTTTAGCGCCTAAAGTCTGAGAAATGCCATACTGCTGAAGAAACATCATTGCCTTTCTCATATCTGCCTTATCTTCTACCTGTTCTGCAATCTCCCTTGCTTTCCGCTCACTAATGCCTTTTACCTCTGCCAGACGTTCCGGTTCCGTTTCAATAATCCGCAAGGTATCATCGCCAAAATGACGCACAATTCTAGCTGCCAGAGCGGCTCCGATACCCTTTATAGCTCCCGAACCTAAATATCTCTCCATTGCCAGAGAGTCCTGTGGAATGACAATTTCATAAGAAGATACAGAAAACTGCTGCCCATAAGAAGGGTGTCCCTTATATACTCCTTTGGCTCTTATAGCCTCACCTTCATTCAGATACTGAAAAATCCCCACACAGGTAATCTCTGTCTCTTCTGCAACAAGGTTTGCTACAGTATATCCGTTTTCCTGATTTCGATATATGATATGCTCTATATATCCTTCAATGGTTTCTTCCACATTTCTTCCTCTCTGTATCTCTATAATTTTCCGTTCATTTTACTCATCATTTCCATGTATTGCCCTGTGCCTATGGCAACCACCTGTGCCGGATTATCTGCCACAATGGTATTAATTCCCGTTTCTTCTTCAATCAGCTCTTCCAAACCACCCAGCAAAGCGCCTCCGCCGGTGAGCACAATGCCTCTTTCTGCCACGTCTGCTGCCAGCTCAGGCGGCGTTTTCTCTAATACGCTGTGAATAGTCTCCATAATCTGAGTTGTGGCATCCCTTAAAGCCTCTTTGATTTCTTCTGAAGTAAGCGTAACACTCTTTGGTAATCCCGTAATCGTATCACGCCCCTTTACTTCCATGCTCTTGGGCTGCGGAGAGGAATACACTGTTCCAATCTGGATTTTAATGTCCTCTGCTGTTCTCTCTCCGATCATCAGATTGTGTTTTTTTCGCACATGACGCATAATTGCATCATCAAAATCATCTCCTGCAAGCTTAATAGAAGTGGAAACCACTGTGCCGCCCAGTGAAATTACGGCAACGTCTGTTGTTCCTCCTCCGATATCCACAATCATATTTCCGAAAGGTATTGTAATATCAATGCCTGCGCCAATGGCTGCTGCAATGGGTTCTTCTATAATGTGCACTTCTCTGGCGCCTGCCTGATAAGTGGCTTCTTCTACTGCTTTTTTCTCCACCTCGGTGATGCCGCTTGGCGCACATATACTGATACGTGGTTTTCGAAATGCTCTCTTTCCGATTGCTTTGGAAATAAAATATTTCAGCATTTTCTCTGTAACCTCATAGTCAGAAATTACTCCCTGTCTCAAAGGACGCACTGCCACAATATTCCCCGGTGTACGCCCTATCATCTGACGGGCTTCCTCGCCTACTGCACGTATTTTATTATTATCTTTATCGTATGCAACTACGGATGGTTCTTTCAAAACAATCCCCTTACCCTTGGCATAAACAAGGATACTGGCTGTTCCCAAATCAATTCCAATGTCTGATGCTGCCATTCATTTACCCCTTTCCTAAGACCTTTCGCCTTGGCTCTACTTCATTATATACAACTTCCCCTCTATTGAAAAGGGGCAATCATCTCAAATATTTTGACACATATTGACCTGTATAAGATGCCTGATTTGCTGCAATCTCCTCAGGAGTTCCCTTTGCAACCACAGTTCCTCCCTTATCTCCGCCCTCCGGTCCTATATCAATAATGTAATCTGCTGTTTTAATGACATCTAAATTATGCTCAATGACTACAACGGTATTTCCGCCTTCGGAAAGCCTTTGGAGAATTTCAATGAGCTTATGCACATCTGCAAAATGCAGACCTGTTGTCGGCTCATCTAAAATATAAATCGTCTTTCCGGTACTTCTCTTGCTCAGCTCTGTGGCAAGCTTAATTCTCTGCGCCTCTCCTCCGGAAAGCTCTGTGGAAGGCTGTCCCAAACGAATATAGGACAATCCCACATCGTATAAAGTCTGGATTTTTCTCTTGATAGACGGAACATGGTCAAAGAAAGCCAAAGCTTCCTCTACGGTCATATTCAGTACATCGTAAATACTCTTTCCTTTGTATTTTACTTCCAGTGTTTCTCTGTTATATCGTTTTCCCTGACATACCTCACACGGTACATAAACATCCGGTAAAAAGTGCATTTCAATCTTTAAAATACCGTCACCGCTACATGCTTCGCATCTTCCGCCTTTTACATTAAAACTAAACCTGCCCTTTTTATACCCTCTTGCCTTTGCGTCTGCCGTAGCCGCAAAAAGGTCTCTGATTTGGTCAAAGACACCGGTATAAGTTGCAGGGTTTGAACGAGGTGTTCTTCCGATAGGCGACTGGTCAATATCAATAACCTTGTCTAGTTGCTCCACACCCTCAATGCACTTATGTTTTCCCGGAATTGTTCTTGCACGATTTAACTTTCTTGCCAGACTCTTATATAAAATTTCATTGACGAGAGAACTCTTTCCCGAACCGGAAACACCTGTTACACAAGTCATCACTCCCAAAGGGATTTTTACATCAATGTTCTTTAAATTGTTTTCTGCTGCTTTTCGGATTGTGAGAAATCCTGTTGGTTTTCTCCTTACTTCCGGAACAGGAATTTTAATTTTTCCGCTTAAATACTGCCCTGTAATAGAATTTGGATTTTGCATAATTTCTTCTGCTGTTCCGATTGCCACAAGCTGACCGCCGTGCTCCCCTGCTCCCGGTCCGATGTCTACCACACAATCTGCTGCCCGCATAGTATCCTCATCATGCTCCACTACAATCAAAGTATTTCCCAAATCCCGCAAATGCTTCAAGGTTCCCAAAAGCTTATCATTGTCCCTCTGATGAAGTCCGATACTTGGCTCGTCCAAAATATATGCAACGCCTACCAGTCCCGAACCAATCTGGGTTGCCAAACGGATACGCTGGGCTTCGCCCCCTGAAAGCGTTCCTGTTGCCCTTGCCAAAGTCAGGTAGTCCAGACCTACATTCACCAGAAAACCTACCCTTGCCCTAATCTCTTTTAACACCTGCTCACCGATAAGCTGCTGTGTTTCTGAAAGCTGTAAGCCCTCTAAAAATTCAGAGAGACTGCTGATTGACATAGAGGTGACCTCATAAATATTCTTATCTCCCACAGTCACTGCCAGAGCTTCCGGCTTCAGTCTTTGCCCTTTACAGGAAGGACATGGAGTAATACGCATAAAGGACTCGTATTCCTGCTTCATGGTTTCCGAGCCTGTCTCCCTGTATCTCCGCTCCACATTCTTCACAATTCCTTCAAAAGCAACATCATAGACCCCCTCTCCACGCTGTCCTTTATAATACACCTTCACTTCTTTTCCGTTTGTTCCGTGAATTAAAACATCCTGCACCTCCTGCGGATATTCTTCAAAAGGCGTATCTAAGTCAAAGTGATATTCCTTTGCCAGTGCATCTAAAATCGCTCTGGTAAAGCTTCCTTTGTCAGCACAGGACTGCCAGCCCATTACAGTAATTGCCCCTTGAGAAATACTGAGGCTTCTGTCCGGTATCATCAAATCCACGTCAAATTCCATACGATATCCCAATCCAAAACAGGAAGGACACGCTCCGAAAGGATTGTTAAAAGAAAAGCTTCTGGGTTCAATTTCATCAATACTAATCCCACAATCCGGACAGGCAAAGCTCTGGCTGAAATTCACATAATTTCCATCCATGGTATCTACTACCAATTTTCCCTCTGCCAAATTCAGTACCGTTTCAATAGAGTCTGTCAGTCGTTTTTCAATTCCCGGTTTTACAATCAAACGGTCCACAATAATTTCTATATTGTGTTTGATATTTTTATCCAGCTTTATTTCTTCATTTAATTCATATAGGCTTCCGTCTACCAGCACACGTACATAACCGCTTTTTCTCGCCTGCTCAAAAAGCTTTGCGTGAGTTCCCTTACGACCTCTCACCACCGGAGCCAAAAGCTGTATTTTCGTTCGTTCCGGCATCCCCATAATATGGTCCACCATCTGGTCTACGGTCTGTTTTTTAATTTCTCTGCCGCATTTCGGACAATGTGGAATTCCAATTCTTGCATACAACAGACGGAAATAATCGTAAATCTCCGTCACCGTTCCTACTGTGGAACGTGGATTTCTGTTCGTGGATTTCTGGTCTATGGAAATTGCGGGAGAAAGCCCCTCAATACTTTCCACATCCGGCTTCTCCATCTGTCCCAAAAACTGGCGGGCATAGGAAGATAATGACTCCATGTATCTTCTCTGACCTTCCGCATAAATTGTATCAAATGCCAGAGAACTCTTTCCTGAGCCGCTGAGTCCTGTAAGCACGACCATTTCATTTCTGGGAATATCCACATCAAGATTTTTCAGATTATTTTCATTTGCACCACGTATCTTTATAAACTGCCTTGCCTGCATCTTTACTGCCATAGTTCTCCCTTTCTTCCGTATATCTGTAAACTTAGTTTGCACTTCTTACTATCTGATTTATACATTGTACCACATTGCCTTTATCTTTTGCAAACATTTGTTCTATTTTTTACGCACAGACGCAGAAAACTGCCGGCACCTTAAACGCCGACAGTTTCTTTCTCTTTGGTATCTTCTCTTTTACATGAGGAACAAATATACTGCATAATATCCCGTCTTGTGACAATCCCGATAAAATTCTTCTGGTCGTCCACTACCGGAACAAAATTCTGTCTCATTGCCTTATCCAGCAAATCTTCCATATCTGAGTCCACACGTATAGGTGTATAATCCGTTCTTCTTTCAAAGGAAGTAATCGGAACCTCCTCTGCACTTTTTAAATTCAAATCTGCCCTGTTCTTTAATCCCCATAACAGGTCGCCTTCTGTAATCGTACCTGTATATTTGCCCCGTTCATTAATAATCGGAATACATGAATACTTATGATATTCCATCTTTTCCAATACTTGTCTAAGACTATATGTATCATAAATATATGCAACATCTACTTTGGGGGTAAGAAAAAACAAAATATTCATACAATTCCTCCCCTGTTTTTTCTGTTCTTATTCTGCCACAGAAGAACATAGAAATCCAGAACAAAAGAATTAAACTTTATTAAAATTCCATAAACTATTTTACAAATCAAACAAAAACTCTGACAAAACCATATTACTCAAAAGAGTTCCCTCTTCTGAAAGAAAAATTCTGTCCTTATGTTCCAGCAGCATCCCATTTTCCAGACATTTATGTAAAGCCTTTTCATAAACCATATCCATTTCTCTGCCAAAAATACGTTTAAATTCCTTTTTTGACACACCTCTTGTTTTTCGAAGTCCCAAAAACATAAATTCTTCCATCTGACGAGGCTCTTCCAAAAACTGCACGTCCTCCCGCATGGTTTTAGGCTTGTCACAGCGTTCCAGATAAGTCCTCATATCTTTTGTATTGCTCATGCGAATATTTCTTACCATTGATGCCGCTCCCAAACCTAAGCCTAAATAATCTCCACGCTCCCAATATTTCAGATTATGTCTGGACTCTTTTCCCGGCTTGGCATAATTGGAAATTTCATATTGCTCATAGCCTGCTTCTTTTAAAAATTTGCCTGTCCAAAGATAGATTTCTCTGCTGGTCTCCTCATCAGGCAAAAGCTCCGGATGTTCTGCATATTTTTCATAAAAAGGCGTCCCCTCTTCAATAATAAGCTGATATACAGAAATATGCTCCGGATTTTGTGCTGCTGCTGTTTCCAGCTCTTCCTTCCATTCCTGCAAGGTCTGCCCCGGCACAGAAGAAATCAAATCTATGCTGATATTGTCAAACCCAGCTTTTCTCGCCAGCTCATAGCTTTCCACAAACTCCTGATAGGTATGAATTCTGCCTAAAAGTCTGAGTTTTTCATCTTTTACAGACTGCAGTCCCATACTCAAACGGTTTACTCCATTCTCCTTATAGCACTGTAATTTTTCCTCATCCACAGTTCCCGGATTTACTTCTACGGTAATCTCCGGTCTTCTTTCCAATTCAAATATTTCATAAATTTTCTGAAGAATATCTTCCATCTGCTTTGGCAATAAAACGGACGGCGTACCTCCCCCAATAAATATTGTTGATACCCGATATCCTTTCGCAAATTCCCTGTAACTTTCAATCTCTGAAAGCAGCGCAGCTACATACTGCTGCCGTTCTTCCTCCCCTGCATTCCAGGACAGAAAATCACAATATTCACATTTTTTCACGCAAAAAGGAATATGAATATAAAGTCCCAAATCCTTCTTCATACAATACCTTCCCCTATTTCTTATTTATCATCTAATTTTAATACACTCATAAATGCCTTCTGTGGAATTTCTACGTTTCCAATCTGGCGCATACGTTTTTTACCTTCCTTCTGTTTTTCCAGAAGCTTTCTCTTACGAGAAATATCACCGCCGTAGCATTTTGCCAATACGTCTTTACGCATTGCTTTTACGGTTTCTCTGGCAATAATTTTACTTCCTACTGCTGCCTGAATTGGAATTTCAAAAAGCTGTCTCGGAATTTCTTCCTTAAGCTTTTCGCACATTTTGCGTCCTCTTTCATAAGCAGAACCTGCAAATACAATAAAGGACAAGGCATCCACTTCTTCTTTATTTACCAGAATATCCAGTTTTACCAAATCACTCTGCTCATAGCCCAGCATCTCGTAATCAAAGGAAGCATAGCCTCTGGAGCGTGATTTCAAGGCATCGAAGAAATCATAGATAATTTCATTCAGCGGCAAATGATAGTGAAGCAGGGCACGGGTGGTTTCCATATATTCCATTCCCTGATACTGTCCTCTTCTCTCCTGACATAAGTCCATAATCGGTCCGATAAACTCTGTGGTTACCATGATTTCCGCTTTTACCATAGGCTCTTCCATATAATCAATTTCAGACGGGTCCGGAAGGTTTGACGGATTGGTAAGGTCAATCACTTCTCCGTTTGTCTTGTGTACCTTATAAACAACTCCCGGAGCTGTTGTAACAAGATCCAGATTATACTCTCTTTCCAGTCTTTCCTGAATAATTTCCAAATGCAGCAAGCCTAAGAAACCGCAGCGGAAACCAAAGCCAAGAGCAATGGATGTCTCCGGTTCAAAAAACAGAGAAGCATCATTTAACTGCAATTTTTCCAAAGCATCCCGCAAATCCTGATACTTTGCGCCGTCTGCCGGATACACACCGCAAAATACCATAGGGTTGACCTTCTTATAACCCGGCAACGGTTTTTCACAAGGTCTTTCTTCATCTGTAATCGTATCGCCTACACGGGTATCTTTTACATTTTTAATGCTGGCAGTTACATAGCCTACCATTCCTGCGGAAAGCTCCTCGCATGGAATAAATTGTCCTGCGCCAAAATATCCCACTTCTACAACCTCTTCCACAGCTCCTGTTGCCATCATACGGATTTTTGTACCCTTACGGACCGTTCCTTCTTTAATACGGCAAAATACGATAACACCTTTATACGGGTCATAAATCGAGTCAAAAATCAACGCCTGCAAAGGATTTTCAGGGCTTCCTGAAGGCGCCGGAATTTTAGCTACAATCTGCTCCAGAACATCTTCAATATTCAAACCTGTTTTTGCTGAAATCAAAGGCGCATCCTGCGCTTCAATCCCGATTACATCCTCGATTTCATTGATTACTCTTTCCGGGTCTGCACTTGGCAAATCAATTTTATTGATAACCGGAAATACATCTAAATCATGATCTAACGCCAGATATACATTCGCCAGTGTCTGTGCTTCAATGCCCTGCGCAGCATCTACTACCAAAATTGCCCCGTCACAGGCAGCCAGACTTCGTGATACCTCATAGTTAAAGTCCACATGTCCCGGCGTATCTATTAAATTAAAAATATATTCCTCTCCGTCCTTTGCATGGTATACAATACGGACAGCCTGAGATTTTATAGTAATTCCTCTTTCTCTTTCCAACTCCATATTATCTAAGACCTGTGCCTGCATCTCTCTGTCAGTAAGCAGTCCGGTTTTTTCGATAATACGGTCTGCCAATGTAGATTTGCCATGGTCAATATGTGCGATAATACAAAAATTACGAATTTTACTCTGTTCGATTGACGGCATATAATTTCCTCCATAGTTTTCCTTCATGCTAACATACGAAACATATAAATAGGCATACTAGATAAGTATAGCATGGTAATCTGAAATTAAGCAAGAAATTTATGTACCTGTCAGTACCTTATTTAAAATATCCGCCAACGGTTCCATGGCATTCATCTCTTCCTGTACCGTATTGGTTTGCGCTCCGCACTCCACCAACAATGCTTTTGGCCGTAAATGCAGATTATAACGATATCCTCTCAAATAAATGGTTCTTGCAATATCCGGATAATACTTCTTTGTTTCCAGCATCATCTGCAAAGAAAACGCCAAATTTTCTTGAATGTAGGGATTTGGCAGATAAGAAATCTCTCCGTTTTGTTTTGTTCTGCTCAGTCCGTTGAAAAACATAATTTTCGCCGTTTCTTTTCCGTCTATATTGGTAACCAGCCTCTTATTTCCGGATACACCGTCTCTATGAAGGTCAATCACCACTTCTACACTGGGGTTTTCCTCTAAAATCCGGCTTATTCTCTCCTGCGCATAGGTATATGCTTTATCTCTGTCCAGCTTTCCGTCTACAATATCAAAGGTATCTGTTACATGAATGACATTATATCCGTATGTGTCCCGCAGCAAGGTCGTGAGATAGTCCCCTACCCCTACAATAGTCGTGGAAGGATCTCCCGGCACAGAGTCAATAAATTCTTCCTGAGAGTGACTATGGTAAATGAGAATTTGCGGCTGTTCATTATTTCCCTGCATCCGCATATCCATTTCAAGAAGCGCCGGTGCATTTAACTGTTCGCTGTTGATACTGGTTGTTTTATCTACGGTGTAGAAATTACGCATAACAAAATCAAAATCCTGAAACTTCTCCAAAGGAATATCCGTAACAGGCGCTCTTATCTGATTAACAGTTTCCTGACTTGGTGCATCTCCCGGTATTTCCTCATCTTCTGTATTTTCATAACCGGAAGAAGGCGGACCAGCCTCCCGATTTTCTTCTAAAATCTTTGCCTCCAAAAATTCTGTATTTTCCCGCATAATCCGACTGCTTGTTTTTGCATCGATTTCCGGCTTCTTTTCCTCCTCTTTGGAATACTTTTTTAATATCGGCAGTTGTGCTTTTATTTTTTCCCACAGCCACTGTTTTCCGTCTTTTTCTCCTTCAGTTTCCGTTATTCCCGGAAGATATATCTTTAATGCCTGATGCTGTATATTTCCCATCATATATTCCATATCTTTTTTCTCAAGAGCCAGTCCCTTTACAATAATATATCCCGCCAGCAAAACCATTAAAATCCAAAGCAAAATTGAAATTCCCCGTTCTACATCTCTTTTCTTCACCTTATCACCTCATATCTATATATGAGAAAATATATTTCAATTATGCCTTGTCTTTTTCAAATGTAAAATTCAGTCCCTCTGAAATGGTATAAGAAAGCCGCTTAATTGTATCGTCTACATCTTTTGGCGTTACAAACATACTATAAAGAGAAGGCGCTATCATCTCTTCTAAAAATTCCTTCTTCTCTGCCTCCTCTAAAGTATCTAAAAGATGCGCCATAGAGTCATGCACAATCGTTGCTGCATCTACTACCGTAGGTACTCCAATTCCAATTACTTTTACTCCCAGCACAGCTTCATTTAAACTGTTTCGATGATTTCCCACGCCTGAGCCGGGGTTAATTCCCGTGTCAGTAATCTGAATGGTTCTGTTTAAACGCTTGATGCTTCTGGCGGCTAAAGCGTCAATGGCAATAATTACATCCGGCTTTGTTTCCTCTGTTACCCCTCTGATAATCTCCAATGTTTCCATTCCTGTCTGCGCCATGACTCCCGGAACAATTCCGCTTATGCTGCTGGCATGCTCCTCTCCCATTCCCTGAATACCGTATTCTTTAATAATATGTCTGGTAATATGAAGATTTGCCACTACCTCCGGTCCCAGCGCATCCGGCGTAATTTCTCTGTTTCCCAAGCCTGCCACCAGCACTCGAATATCTTCTTTTTTCGGCAAAAGACTTTTTACATGATGTGCAAGCTCTTTAGAAATCTCCCTGTGGTAATCTTCATCCGGTACAGACAGATTAGGAGCTTCTATGGTAATATATACCCCTTGTGGTCTTCCCATGGTTTTTGCTCCGTTTTCTGTTTCGATTCGCACAACTGTTGTTCTGATATCCTTCTCCTGATTATAATCCTCCTCGATTACAACACCTCGGATTTCCACATTATCTTCCTCAAATTTTTCCTTTGCCTCCAACGCCAAATCCGTATGAATTCTCTGCAATGCCATCTTCCTCTTCCTTTCCCTGCCTTTTTTAAGTATTTTTCGCAATTTAAAGGATTTTATGTATTGACATTTATGGACAAATATTCTACAATGAAAAAGCATGTTATATCGGAGAGTTCCGTGTCTTTCTCCGATAAATATATAAAAAATAACAAATTGGAAAAAGATTATATTCGGAGGTGTACGCTTTGGCTAACATTAAATCTGCAAAAAAAAGAGTATTAGTAAACAGAAAAAAAGCTGAAAGAAATAAATCTATCAAATCAGCTGTGAAAACTTCTATCAGAAAAGTAGAAGCTGCTATCGAAGCAAAAGATAAAGAGGCAGCATCTGCAGCATTATTAAATGCTATTTCTACTATTGATAAAGCAGCTTCTAAAGGTGTTTACCACAAAAACACAGCTGCAAGAAAAGTTTCCCGCTTATCTAAAGCAGTGAACACTCTTGCATAAGAATTAAGATAAAATTAAACCTTGGCTGACCGTCATCAGTCAAGGTTTTTTATTTTCTATATACTGCTGAATTTTACTAAAAGCAGTTCCACACTCATGGTATCTGTCATAAATCCTGTCTTTACTTTTGTTTCCGCCGCAACACATTCCTCTACTGCTTTTCTCAATTCTTCTGTACTGTATTTCCTTGCGTACGTCAGATAATTTTTCACAACAAAAGGCTGAATTCCTGCTTTTTTTGCGATTTGTGACTGGTCATAGCCGCATTTGGATAATTCCTTTACCTGCATAATCAAATTAAACTGCCTTGCCAGAAGAAACAAAATCCTCATAGGCGGCTCTTTTAAAGCCAGCAGCTCATAGTAAAGGTCCAGCGCTTTTTTTTGATTTTTCTCCGTCACTGCCCTAATCATGTCAAAAATATGATTTGTTATCTGCGTTGTACACACATTCTCAATATCCTGTGCCGTAATAATCTCTCTGTCCATGGTATAACATAAAAGCTTTTCCAGCTCTCTTTCTATATTTCCCATATCTGTTCCGGTTTTACTCAGAAAAAGCTCCATATCCTTTTGGGTAATCTTTTTCCCCTCTCTTTTCATCATTCCCAGAACCCAGCGCATAATCGTATTGCTGTCCTGCACACCAAATTCCACCGCTCTGCCATATTTCTTTACGGCTTTGTACATCCTGTTTCTTTTATCTACATCATTTTCAATGAAAACCATACAGATATATTCCGGCAGCTCTGCCATATATTCCGGTAAATCTCCACACTGGTTTTTAAAAAAACCGGTATCCTCCAGAAAAATCACTCGTCTGTCTGCAAAAAAAGGCATGGTTTCTGCCAAATCTATAATTGCCTTTGGCTCTGTTTTTTTTCCCTCAAACATAGAAAAATTCATGGAGTCATCCTCCTGAACCAGCGCCTTTTTTAGCTTTTCTTTATACTGCTGCTTTAAATAATTTTCTTCTCCGTACAGCAAATATACCTGTTTAAAATCCTGATTTTTAATATCTTCCTGTAAGCTTTTCATATTTCTCTCTTTTCTTACAATTTTTATAATTCGCCGCCTCTAGGCGACAAGCTGATTATATCATGGTTCATTTCTCCTGAAAAGATACCTTTTCTTGCCCAATCTGCTTTCTATACAAAAACCATTCTTACTCTCAGTCAATCTAATTTCTCCTTCTTCCATAGTAGAAAATATTTTTCCCGTGTAAAACTTCAATCTTTCCAACAATTCCTTATGGGGATGTCCATAAGAATTATCTTTGCCGCAGGAAATTACAGATGCTTTTGGACTGATAACTTCTAAAAATTCCTCCTTTGTAGAATTCTTTGAACCATGGTGTGCCACTTTCAGCACATCATATTTCTCACCTCTTTCCTTTAACTCCACAAAAAGCTCGTTTTCCCCCTCTCCCTCTATATCTCCTGTAAAAAGCGCCTTAAACTTCCCTTTAGTCATTCGAAATGCCTGAGACCCCTCATTACACTCCAAATCCTTTCTGTCAGGCGCAAGACATTCCAGCTGTATTTTTCCTTCCCGTATTTTTGTTCCTTTCTTTATGTATACAATTTTACATCCCGCTTTCCTTGCACTTTCCTCCAAAGCTTCCAGCTTCTCCTTTGTTTCCTCACACTCTGATAAAAAAAGCGTTTTCACCTTTATGTATGTTTCCTTTTTCCCTGCACATTCCAAAATTTCCTGTATTCCGCTAATATGGTCCAAATCGGTATGAGATACAAAAATCCCTTTTATTTCCTGTATTCCAAAAGCTTTCAAAAAAGGAAGAATTCGGTATTTCCCTACTCCTGACACACTGCTGCTGCCACCGTCTATGAGAAAGCAGCTTCTGTTATCGGTATGGATACAAATACAATCTCCCTGCCCTACATCTAAGAACGTAAGACTTCTCGTTTCCCACGGAAGCTTTCCATACAAAAGCAAAATACAGAATACTAATATTCCATAAAAAAATTTTCTACACTGTTTTTCTTTCTTTATCCACAATACCAGAAAAAGAACTACATAATAGCACACACACTTCCACAAAGCCGGTTTTCCTGTAATCCATACTGCAAAAGGGATATTCTGAATGGCCTTTCCTACACTTATATAAGCTTCTAAAATCAACAGCGCAGCCGCTGTAACAAGTTTTCCCAAGGGAATAATTCCACACATTCCCAAAAGACTTCCTACACAACCGGATATCAGTAAAATTCCTGCGGTTGGAAGAACCAAAAGATTTATAATTATTCCAAACACGGAGATTTCATAAAAAAAATACATCATCATAGGCAACAGCACTGCCCATACGGCAATTCCTCCCTTTATTCCATCCATAAAAAGATTTTTGATTTTCTCTCCTAATGTCTTCTTTCCTCTCTGCATTTTCTTTGAAAAAAGTGCAGGTTGAACAAGACCTAAGCCTAAAATTGCACCAAAAGACAATAAAAAGCTGCTGTCGTATAAGTACAACGGCGATTTTATGAGGAGTAAAATACAGGCTAAGGCTGCTGAAGATAAAAAATCATACGTTCTTTTCCAAATCAATGCTCCAATCCAGACTGAAAACATAATTGCCGCCCGCATGACTGCCGCTCCGCTGCCTGTAAGACCTCCATATAAAATCATTGCAATCATAGAAATGCTCCCTGCTGCCCAAAAGGGAACGGAAAGTCTCTGCAAAATTTTTAAAAGTCCTCCTCCCATAATAGAAAGGTGCAGTCCTGAAATGGCTAAAATATGAGAGCATCCCATAATTTGAAACAATATCTTCTGACTACTGTCCAAATTTCTTTTTTCTCCTAACAAAACAGACTCAAAAAATCCAATTTTATCCTCCGGAACAACTTTTGAAATCCCTTTTATCCACATTTCTTTAATCTTGTTCTGCCATTTTAAAAACAGATTAAAATTCTTTTTCAACACTTGTACAGACTCCCCGGACTGATACCATTTTATCCCTCTGGCATAGTTATAAACCCTTTCATTAAACTGTCCCAGATTAGCAGGCAGAGGAATTTCCTCCAACCTTCCTTTTACGAAAACCTTGTCCCCACAGCAAAAGGCAGTGCTGCACTTTTCTCTTTTTATATGAACTTTTACATCATCTATGGAATATTGTTTTGAATTTATAGTTAGATTTGCATTCTTGATATAAAGATTTGTATAAAGAGTAAATTCTTCTTTCTTATAAATTTCTCCGCTTACTGCTGCTTTTTCCAGAGGAATTTTAAGAGGAAGCTTCGGCGTTTGAAAAGTGAACGCCGAAACCTGCATCTGTCCCAAAAGCCACAGCATGACTGCCCATAAAAGGGCAGCCCCACATAATGGTCTTTTACTCACTTTCTTCCTCCTTTAGCAATCCGTAATCTGCATGATACGGCTCGTCTAATTTCATGGTTTCCCGAAACGTAACCTTTGTTTCTCCTTCCACTGAAATCTGCACAGCACGAATGTTACATGCGTCTGTAAGAGAATTGACAATAGAGTATATCGGAAGCTTTTCCTGCACATCCATGGAGTCTGTCAAAAAACTTTTATCCAGATTTACATAACAAATTCCTTCTACAATAGAAACGCCTAAAATTTTTGTATTCGGTGATAAGGTGGGTTTTAACCCCTCTGTCTTAGGGCCTTTCAGCAATCTTTCCACCACTTCCCGTTCCACCGGAACATTGCTGTTATAATATGCCGAAACCGTCTCTTTCACCAAGCTGCTTCCGCTTTCATCTGCGAAATAGAGGTTCAGATTACTGTGTACATAAGAGTTTACATTTTCACCTTCATTTTCTACAAAGGTATTCCTATCCATTTTCCCGATTTCCACACCCTCTGAGTCTGTCATGGGCGCTCCGTTCTCTGTAAATTCCACATACTCAACTCCGGGTATCTGGGTAAATGCTTTTACAATACCTGCTCTTACCAGAATTTCTCTGGTATTTTTCATTTTTTTATAATTTTCATTAAAATTAACAACAACCTTTTCTCCATCATAACTGCACTCCAAAATATTTACATCTTTTGGAAGCAGTCGAAAATGTTCCTCTTTTTTCGGCGTTTCATCCAGCATCTCGCCGATTTCCTTTACCATTGCCTCTGTTGTCCTTTTTGTCGGCTTATACTCATCCGTTTCCAAAGAACTTTCCGTAGGCGACAAGTAATACATTTGATATTCTCTTTTTTCATTTTTTTCTTCCTTTTTGCTGCACCCTGTTACAGCCACTATAACAAAGCAGAGCAAAAGAAACAGGATGCCCTGTCTTTTTCCTTTCACCTATATGCCTCCTATCCAATATAATTTAACGGAATTCTCACTGAAAACGTAGTTCCTTTATGCTCCTCGCTCTTTACCTTAATCGCACCTCTGTGCATAACAATGGCATTTCTCGTAATAGCAAGTCCCAGACCTGTTCCGCCGATTTCTCTGGAGTGTGACTTATCCACACGATAAAATCTTTCAAAAATACGGTCAATGGACTCCTGTGGGATACCAATTCCCGAGTCTTCTACGGAAACATAAAAATATTTATGATCTGCATTTAAAGTCACATGTACCCATCCGTCTTCCACATTATATTTAATACCGTTTTCTACTAAATTTGATAATGCCAGACTCAGCTTCACCTCATCAATCTCTGCAACAATGGGACGATAGCTTTCTAATACCAGCTCCACCTTCTTTTTATCAGCAATCGGCTTCAGTCTCTTTAAAATATTTTCCATGAGCTCATTGATGTTTACTTTCTCAATATTAAGCTCTGATGCCTTTTTATCCATTTTCACCAAAGACAACAGGTCTGTAATAATCTTATTCTCTCTGTCAATCTCAACTGCGATATCCTGCATAAATTCCTTATACAACTCTACGGGAACATCCTCCTGTCCTGCAAGGGAGTCCGCCAGAACTTTTATCGATGTCATCGGTGTTTTCAGCTCATGAGACACATTTGCCACAAATTCCTGTCTGGAGTCGTCTAAAACCTTCATTTTCTTCAGCATTTTATTGAAAACACTGCTTATCATCTCCGTTTCTGTATAATCCGGCACTGAAATCTCTTCATCTAAATACCCGTCTGTCAATTCTTCAATAGCTTTTCCAACTCGTGCAAACGGGCGAACCAATGTTTTGGACCATACAAAGCCTAAAATTAAAACAAATACACAAATAATCAACAGCAGTAAATTTGCCCTGTGTCTTAAAATAGCGATGCTGTCTTTAATATCACTGGTAGAAATACTAATGAGCATTACACCTTCTACCTGCTTATTTATCATGTTTTTCAGAGGAACCGTCTGTACAATGTAAGAATTATCTTTATCATAATATCCTGTATTTTCTCCTTCAAAACACTTAATTACAGCCTCTGAAAGAACATATTTTCCCTCATCCATATCATAGGTATCCTTTACAATTCTTCCATCTCGGTTAATCACTAAAATTCTTCCGCTGAAAACGGAAGAAAACATAGCCAACTCACTGTTAATAACCTCTGACTGGGGATATTTTAAATATTCCTCCTTCATAAGCTGTTTTCCCAGAATATCGCATTGATTTTTCACGCTGATATTTTTCAGCTCTACTGCTCGATTTTCATAACTGCTTACAATTACGCTTTCTGCAATGATACACGGCAAAATTCCGATAATCACCAGAAGTACCATAACTCGAAACCTAAGACTCTTCAAAAATGACAGTTTCATCTTTATCTTCATTCTAATTTCCTCACTCTATCAATAGGGCTTTTCAAAAAGCCTCAGAAAAGAATTGCCGCAATAGCATCTATCTACTGCGGCGTTAGCTTAGCCCTGAAAATAATATCCAATTCCCCATTTTGTATGAACATATTTCGGGTCACTTGGAACAGCTTCTATTTTTTCTCTTAAACGCCTGATATGTACATCAACGGTACGCACATCTCCCGGATATTCATATCCCCATACTAAATTTAAGAGGTTTTCTCTGCTGTATACTTTGTTTGGATTTTTTGCCAAAAGCTCCAATACATCAAATTCTTTTGCAGTCAGATTAATTTCTTTCCCTGCGATAAATACTCTTCTGCCTTCGCAGTCTAATTTCAAGTCTCCCGATACCAATGTTTTTCCAAAGCTTTCTTTTGCTTCTTCTTTACGCATTCTTCGCATAATCGCTTTAATACGTACTTTTACCTCCAGAATATTAAAAGGCTTTGTGATATAATCATCCGCACCGTATTCAAGCCCCAAAATTTTATCCATATCTTCCCCTTTTGCAGTTAGCATAATAATGGGAACAGATGAAAACTCTCTGATTTGTTGACAGACCTCCAGTCCTGTAAGCTTCGGAAGCATAATATCCAGAAGAATCATATCATATTCCTTCTCTTTAGCTTTTTCCAGTGCTTCTTCTCCGTCATAAGCACAATCCACTTCCATTCCTTCCTGTTCCAGACTAAAACGTATTCCTTTTACAATCAGTTTCTCATCGTCTACTACTAATACACGCTTGCTCATCTATATTCTCCTTATTTTACTGTTATGTAATCCTTGACTTTATCAAATGTTTTCCCTTTAATCCCCGGTACCTCCTGAAGCTGTTCAATATTCTGAAAACCTCCGCAGGCTTCCCGATACTCCATAATGGACTGTGCCTTTTTTTCTCCTACTCCCGGAATTTCCTGAAGCTCTGTCAAATCGGCTGTATTTATGTTAATTTTACCACCGCTTTCTGTATTTTCCGATGAGCCGGAAAACATTTCAGGCTGTACTTCCATTTGTTGTACTTCTTCTATTGTATAGATTTGAAGCTTTTCCCCGTCTGATAAAACAGAAGCCTGATTAATTCCCGTTGTATCTGCATTTTCCAAAAAGCCTCCGGCTTCCTGAACTGCCTCAAATACTCTGGAACCCTGTTTCAGACGATATACCCCCGGAGCGCTCACTGCTCCGCTGACATCTACCCATATCCAAGCTTCTTCTTGTTCAGAATGTTCCTCTGTTTTTGGTTTATTCTGTTTTTCTTCCGACTGCTCTATCACAACCGTTTCCTCTTTTGGGGAATTACAGGAACTAAAAACAAGACATATTATGCCCATAAGCATTATAAATAAGATATTTTTTGCTTTCATCATACAATTACCTCCTTACGAGCTTGTAAAGAGAACTTCGTACAACTACGTCTATTGTAACGAATTTGCAATCTCTTTACAATATCAAATTGATAACTTCTTTTCTAAAAAATACATAAACTTTTTTGTGTTCTAATACGTTTTATGGGTATTACGGCAGAAACACCGATTTGCCTATTTGAAATGTAGCTTCAGTATAGCACTATTCTTTTTTTCCTGCAATCCAAAAAACAGCCGTAAGCAACCGGCTGTTTTTGTCTATTTTTCCCATTTAAAAATAGCGATGCCCGCAATAGCGATTGCCATTCCCAAAAGCTTTCTCCATTGAAAATCCACCTTTTCCACACCGAACATCCCAAATAATTCAATAAGATATGCCACTGCAAGCTGTGCGATTACAATCAGCATTGCCGCTTTGGCAGGTCCTAAAGAGGACATACTCTGAATAACTGTTACAGTAATAAAAGCTCCGATTACTCCACCCAAAAGTATATACTTATTTTCGACCTTCATCAAAGCTCCCACGGACTCACGTCCCGTAAACAACCATGCTGCCACACAAACAAGAAATGCTGAAATCTGCACCCACCCTGTTGAAACCCAAAGACTTGTCTGCTTTGTCAGCTCCGTATTAAAAACTCCCTGTACACTCATAAGCGCTCCTGACAGCAATGCAATTAAAATTCCCCACATTTTCATTTTCCTCCATTATTTTCTCTTCATATTTTTACCTGTATTTCTTTTTTTATTCATATCTAACCTTGCATATAGATGTATATTTATTCTATTTTTATCTGTTTTATAAGTTTTTTTCTATTTTTTTAAAAAAACTATTGCATAATTATTTATTTAGGTGTATATTACATTCATACAAAATAATTCTTTGGAGGATTTCGTTATGAAAGAAAAAGTTATTTTAGCATATTCAGGCGGTTTAGATACAACAGCTCTTATTCCTTGGTTAAAGGAAAATTTTGATTATGAGGTTATCTGCTGCTGCATCAACTGTGGTCAGGGTTCAGAATTAGATGGTTTGGAAGAACGTGCAGCTTTATCCGGCGCTTCAAAGCTGTATATTGAAGATATTGTAGATGAATTTTGTGATGATTATATTGTTCCTTGCGTTCAGGCAGGCGCTGTTTACGAAAATAAATATCTGTTAGGTACTTCTATGGCTCGTCCGCCTATTGCAAAAAAATTAGTAGAAATTGCAAGAAAAGAAGGCGCTGTCGCTATCTGTCACGGAGCTACGGGAAAAGGAAATGACCAAATCCGTTTTGAATTAGGAATTAAAGCGCTTGCTCCTGATTTAAAAATCATCGCTCCATGGCGTATGACAGATGTATGGACCATGCAGTCCCGTGAAGATGAAATGGAATACTGTAAAGCACATGGTATTGACCTTCCGTTTAATATGAGCAACAGTTACAGCCGTGACAGAAACTTATGGCATATCAGCCATGAAGGTCTGGAATTGGAAGATCCTGCTGCTGAACCGGATTATGAACATTTACTGGTTCTGGGCGTAACTCCTCAGAAAGCGCCGGACAAAGAAACTGAAATTTCTCTTACTTTTGAAAAGGGCGTTCCTACTGCATTAAACGGAAAATCCATGAAGGTATCTGAAATTATTACAGAATTAAATGAATTAGGCGGCGCCAATGGTATCGGAATTATTGATATTGTAGAAAACCGTGTTGTGGGTATGAAATCCCGTGGTGTATATGAGACTCCCGGCGGAACAATTCTTATGGAAGCTCACGCACAGCTGGAAGAATTGATTTTAGACCGTGACACAATGGAAATGAAAAAGAAATTAGGAAGTCAATTTGCTCAAATCGTTTACGAAGGAAAATGGTTCACACCTCTGCGTGAAGCAATTCAGGCATTTGTGGAAAGCACACAGGAGTATGTAACCGGAGAAGTAAAATTAAAACTCTATAAAGGCAACATCATTAAAGCAGGTACTGTTTCTCCTTACAGCCTGTATAATGAGTCTCTTGCATCCTTTACGACAGGTGATTTATACGACCACCATGACGCAGACGGATTTATCACTTTATTCGGTCTGCCGTTAAAAGTTCGTGCTATGAAAATGGCAGAGGCTGCAAAAGAAAATAAATAATTTTTAGCGAAAAGAGGGGCTGTTGTATAAAACAGCCCCTCTTTTTATCTTCCTCCTATTTTTCCGTATATATTCTGGGGAACTCTCGCCTTTATTTCAATTCCTTTGTCCGTATATTCCTCTGAAATCAGCTGTCCATATTTTCGAATAAGCTGTATCTGTCCTGCTTCCTGATAATCTAAAATTCTTTCCAGATATATTTGATTTTCTGTCAATATTTTTTCTAGAACTTCCTTTAATTCTTCCAATCCCTGCCCTGTTTTTATGGCTGTCTTCACAATATAATCTGCTTTAAAATCTCTTATGGTTTCAGCATCCTGAAGCTTATCCTGCTTATTAAACAATGTAACAATTTTTTTATCTTCTACCCCCAATTCCTGTAATGTTTCATATACCACAAACATCTGCTTTTCCCTTTGGGGATTGGAAATGTCCACTACATGAATAATGAAATCTGCATACTTTGCTTCTTCTAAGGTACTTTTAAAAGCTTCAATTAAATGATGGGGAAGCTTCCTGATAAATCCTACGGTATCTGTCAAATAAAGCTTCTGTTTTCCCGGTAATTCTAAAATTCTGGTAGTCGGGTCTAAGGTGGCAAAAAGCTTATCCTCTTCTAAAACTTTTGCATCTGTCAGCGTATTTAAAAGCGTGGATTTTCCTGCATTTGTATAACCTACAATCGCTGCTGTCATAATATTTTCTCTGCTTCTTCCTTCACGTAAAACCTGTCTGTGTCGTTTTACCTGCTCCAGCTCTTTTTTCAACTGAGAAATCCGAAGCTTAATCAGACGTCTGTCCATTTCCAGCTTTTTCTCTCCCGGTCCTCTTGTTCCTATACCTCCTCCCAGTCTTGACATGGAATTTCCAAGTCCTGTTAAGCGTGCAGCTCTGTATCGAAGCTGCGCCAGCTCTACCTGTATTTTACCTTCACTGGTATTTGCTCTTGCCGCAAAAATGTCTAAAATCACCATGGTTCTGTCCATGATTTTACACTGCAATTCTCGCTCCAGATTATTTATCTGTGAAGGAGAAAGCTCATCATCACAGACAATTCCCGTAGCTCCGTATCCGTCAAGCATCATACGGATTTCATCCAGCTTGCCTGTTCCCACATAATACCCCGGATGAACGGCTTCTCTTGCCTGTATAACAGTACCTAAAACCTCTGCACCGGCTGTTTTTACAAGCTCCTTCAACTCTTCCAAGGAGTCCTCCGTATCATCGTTTTCTCTTGTCTGCACACCGACCAAAATTACCTTTTCCTGCTCTTCTTTTAACTCATATAATTCCATAAAACTCTCCTATCTGTTCTCCAAAACAAATTCTTGAAAGCATTTCATACTTTTTGTCAGAAATTTGCTCTTATGATATACAAAATAATATTCCCTCACAATACTTTCATCTGTAATTTTAATTTCTCTTAAATGATGGCTTTTCATATAAGGCTCTAAAACTGATTTTGTGAGAAGCAAAACTCCCATTCCTTTGGCACATGCTTCAATCAGGCTTCGAATACTAATGCTCTCCATTACAATTTCCGGTTTCTTTTTATATTTGCTCAGAAGAGCCTCCACCATACTCCGAGAGCCGCTTCCCAATTCTCTTAAAAGCAGCGGCATCTCAATAAGCTCCTCCATTTTTGCCGAACCCTGCCAAGAATAATCAGACGAACAAACTGCTATCATTTTATCCGTTCCCACAGGCACGCTTCTAAAAAACTGCGGATTAGAAGGATAATCTGTAATTCCAAAATCCAAATCATTTCTTATTAGTTTTTCCTCAATCTGTCTGGAATTATCCACTAATGTATAAATGGGAATTTGCCCATACTCTTCTTTAAATCCTGCAATCAGCTGCGGAAGATAACTAATTCCATAAGAAGCATTTGTTCCCACTCGCACTTTGGTCACCGTCTGAATATCCCGCAAAACGTCCCTTGCCTCATCAAACTGCGCCAAAATAGAGTCTGCATAAATTAAAAGCTGCTCTCCTGCCTCCGTGATATACAAGCGTCTGTTCATCCGCTCAAACAATTTTGTTTCATAATACCCTTCTAATTCCCGAATTGCATAACTTACTGCCGGCTGCGCCATGTTCATTTCTTCTGCGGCAAGAGTAATGCTTTCCAAACGACAAACCGCAGAAAATATTTTTAAATGTCGTAATGTCATATCTCTCCTTTTACATCCATATCTTTTTTATTATACATAGTATAATAACATAATAATTGCTATACAGCTAGAAAAAAGCTAAAATAGAATAGAATAAAAAAATGTGAGGTATTATTATGTTATTAGTAGTTTTCTTTCTAATCTGTTTCTTTGCCTCCATCATAGGGGCAATTTGCGGTATTGGAGGCGGCGTTATCATAAAGCCTGTTCTTGACGCATTTGGCGTTATGGATGTTGCCACCATAAGCTTTTTATCCGGCTGTACTGTACTTTCCATGACTACATATTCTGTAATCAAAAGTAAATTAAGCGGCAGCTCTAATATTGAGCAGAAAACAGGTTTACCATTGGCGCTGGGCGCTGCTGTGGGTGGGCTTTTAGGAAAATGGATGTTTTCTTTCGTATCTTCTCTAAGCCCAGACAAAAACAAAGTAGGCGCTGTTCAGGCTGCCTGCCTTATGCTGGTAACTGTCGGTACGTTAGTTTATACCCTTTACAAAGAACGGATTAAAACATACCATGTAACAAACTTAATGGCTTGTGTCGCCATCGGTATTTTTCTGGGAATTCTCTCCTCCTTCTTAGGCATTGGAGGCGGTCCTATCAATCTTGTTGTTTTATTTTTCTTTTTCTCAATGACAACAAAAATTGCGGCTGAAAATTCTCTATATATTATTTTCTTTTCCCAGATAGCCAGTTTATTATCATCCATTGTAACAAAAAGCGTTCCTGATTTTGAAATCGCAACCCTTATCTTTATGGTAATAGGAGGCATTGGCGGAGGTATCGCCGGAAGAGCTCTCAATAAAAAAATTGAAGAAAAAACTGTGGACAAGCTTTTTATTGGTTTAATGGTTGTAATTATTTTTATCAATATCTATAATATTTATCAGTTTATCGGATAACAAAAACTGCTGAGGTTTTACCTCAGCAGTTTTTGTTATTTGCTATCATTTATGCCAAAAAATAAGAGAAATGTTTACTTTAAAACATTTCTCCGTCTTTTACTTAATGCCGCAGACCGGAATCGAACCGGTACGGGAGTATAAGTCCCGCAGGATTTT
>OLRB01000081.1_pt1 | contig 87485 bp, 59 predicted proteins | sample 1672751 | NCBI WGS metagenome assembly OLRB01 (sample SAMEA3136720, study PRJEB25190) | human gut metagenome | biome: human gut; feature: human-associated habitat; material: faeces | place: Austria | collected 2013
AAAAACGCCCATCGAAAGGGAGAATCCCTCTTGACAGAACTATAGGAACACCTCCCAAGAAGATTGGCACAATGCCGCTCACAGCAAGAAAGCCAATAGCAAGAAATGGAGCAAAGGGGAAATCGTGCGCCGGGCGGCCAACCGCGAACCGGGCCACACAATACAGAAGCGATGCGACACACGCGACGCAAAGCGCCGCGATACCCCCTTCGAAACCAGCAAAAAGCCCTATGGGAAACAGCAATTTCACGTCACCTGCGCCAAGCGGCTCGCCGCCACGGAAGCACGAGACCGCAAGCGAACACCCAAGCGCGAAGGCCGATACCCCGAAAGCCCCTATGACGCTCGATGTAGCCGTAGACAATATCGACTCTATGAGGTTCGACGAACACGCGTCAGCCAATTCACAGGGACTTCCCGGCGAAGCATTCATCGCGGACGAAGAAGTAGCTCCATTGAAAACGAGACCAACCGCACTTGATGGCTCGTAAACAAAGAGCCACCCCTCAATAACGCCTACGACCCGGGCGAGAAGGGAAACGCACCATAACGCGATTCCGGCAACCACAACTCGATTAGGAATGATTCTCTCCCGAATGTCGATGAAGCTCGCATAAAACAAAACGGCGAGAAACGCTACAGAGAGTAAATTGGGAGTCATCGACGAGAAAAAGTCAGGGGTCGTTGCTGAGACGCTCTCAAGAGTTGCCACCATACCCCCCTTCGCATGCCTATTGATGCTCTGGCGGAAAGACGCAGCCGCCAAGAGCTTCGGAGCAAAGGCGCCACGAGCAAAAATTGCAGCGCAGCGTATCGTATGAAGTCGAGCGCGCCATTCCGCTTATAAGCGCATCCGCGCCCCATGCGACAACTCTAGCGCGCCAACCTTGCCGAAACCTTGCCCACATGCGGGCGATTTGGCTCAAAAATCCCGTCGATTTCCTCTTTTCCTCGCGACAATTGCCCTCATTTTCCATTGAAGCCAACGTCGTTTTCCCTCGCAATTACTCGCGTTTTCCATCTGGGCACCGGGAGCTATCCGTTTATTCTTGATTAAGAGGGTGAGACCTTATCGTCGGAAACATCGCGCGCGTATTCATGGCGGAATCGCGTATGGCGTTACAACGACATCGCGCACGTCACCGCAACAACATCGGGTATAGCGCTACAGCAGTTCCTTAAAATCATCGGCGGTAAGAGCACCAACTCGCAAAATATGCGGATGTTCATGCGTGCAATCGACGATGGTCGACGAGACGCCTGAGCGGGGAACATCGTCGCCAAGCACAACGGGCACCTGCGCCGCAAATTCGGGATCGACATCGGCCAGCATTTGGGGCGGTTTCTTTCCTTGGAAATTCGCGCTCGAGGTTGCCAAGGGGAACCCGACACGCTCAATGAGTTCCAAGGCGACAGAATCGTTCGGCATGCGCAGCGCAATGGTGTCGTTCGCGCCGCGAAATGCCTCGGGCACGTTGTCGCCCGCTTTCACCACGAGCGTAAGAGGCCCAGGCCAAAACTGCGAAACCATATCGTGCGCGAGCTGCGACACGTCGCGGCCATAGCGCGTAAGCGCCGCAGGAGAGCCAACAAGCCACGGAATAGCTTTGTCGGGATCGCGACGTTTATCAATAAAAATAGCCTCGGGAGAACACGCGAGACCGACGGCGATGCCGATCCCATATACGGTATCGGTTGGGAAAACGACGGGCTTGCCCGCGGTAAGCGCCGCGACGGCCTTGCTCAGTTGGGCCTCATCGACCATAGTTGCCTCTTCCAAACGCGCCGCCCACGTCGGCGGCATTTTCTTTAGTCGAATTGTACCAACCACATACCTTCGAATGGCAACACGTGCGTAAAAGTCACCATGACGCCACGCGAGCGCGAGGAACCAAAGCCCCACGGAGCCGAACCAAGCACAGGAGTCAATGGGCCACTGCACACGGATTCCCATCACACACCGATTCCCGCCACGCATGAATCAACTGAGGCGTTCGACTGAAGCGCCGCCCGCGCAACAACGGACCCCATCGCATACGGAATAGTTACTCGCCCAGCGCGCTTTTCTCAAACAGCTCGATGAGTGCATTCTTGCCCGCTGCGCCCGTTTTCGCATACACGTTCTTCACATGGCTCCATACCGTATTTTCCGAAATCACGAGCTCTTCGGCGATATGCTTCGCCGAACGGCCACGCACAAGGTACGAGCATATTTCTGTTTCGCGCGGAGTAAGGCCGTAGGTTTGGGCAAACGATGCGAGCTCACCGCGCCAATCGGGCTCCGCAGCGCTTTCGGCGGCAGCGTCAATGCCCGCTTCCTTTTGAGCGGCATGCCCTTCGGCAGAGCTACGCTGATCGACGTCCAATTGACCATCGTCCATGAGCGCATTGTCAACCTGGTGCCCTTGCGCCACCGCATCGCTCGGCGATGAAACATGCGGCAAGGCCGCGCCCGCCGAAACGGCGCTTTCCCGAAGGACCCCTGCCATCGTATCGCCAATCGCCTCATTGCCCCCGAGACGCACGTTCGCTCTAACATCGCCCGATGCCACGGAACCTTCCGCCCCATCCCCTTCTGAAGCGTCGCCGAACACGCGACCGCCTTCAGTCGATTCGGCACCAGGCACCGACGCTCCCCCGCCGGCGATTTCACGCTCCGAATGGCGCATGGCGAACACAAATGCAATGCCGAGCGGATATAGAGCAACGAATGCGAGCAGCGTGAGCAGCGAGACGCCTCTGCTTGCCGAAAACGCGCCCACAACCAAACCGGCCGCCAACCCTAACGCGAGAAACGCGTTCGACCCTATGAGGTAAATGCCCGAAAGCGCAAAGCTGCTCACGCCCGTTTCGCGTGACGCATTCGCAATATAGAACAAGAACAACATGCCGCACACGTCATAGCACATGATCATAATGGTGCCCGAAATAGGACCTAACGCATCGCCGATGAAAGGCATGAGCGAAAGCACCACGAGCATTACCGGCAAACATGCCTTGTACGCCGCCGCGGGATTGCCACGTCGTGATGCGACAAGCGCAATGGCGGAAGCTACCGCAGTCGACGCGAACAGGGGCGCCGCCATGGAAACGTCGCCGACGATATGCTCGGAAGACGACCCCAAAACCGACGTATGCAAAATGCCCACCACGCCAACGAGCGCGAACAGGCACCAGTAGTCAGGCCCAAAGGTGAGCAGAATGCGTCGGACAGGTATCGTCTCACCTGCGGATTGCGCAACAGCGCGCGCACCGCCAACAGCCTCGCCTAAAGATTGCGCGGCATTGCCTGCGCCATGGTCCCCCAATGCCGACGTGCGAGCAGGCTCATGCGCCAATGCAACCGACACGCGATAGCAGACAAGCGAACAAGCTGCCATGGCGCACACAATCAAATCGAACGCAAGGCCGTACCCGAAACAGAAAGAGCCAGCGACAATGAAAGCCTGCAAAACCAAGCCGCACACCATGCATATATGAGAGCGCTCGCTCTCTTGCATGGAAAATATATCGAGCCAAGCAATCGAAACCACCGTTTGCCCAATGCCGTAGAGAACGCCCAGAAGCGGCGCCATCTCGAGCGCAACGCCAGCCTGCGCGAAAACCGCCGAAGCGGCGAACCCCGCCACGAGCGCGGCAACGCCCGGCCACATCGCAAACGAGCCCGGCTTCACCGCGCCGCGACATGCAAGCGCGATGACGAGAGAAGCGACGATGATTGAAGCCGCCTCGCTCGCGAACATGAACCAGAGCTCGGTGACGAAGCCCACGCTCTGCCCCACCGACCCCATGGCCGATAAATATCCCAACGAAGTGGCCGCCTTTGCCAAGCCGAAGCCCACAATGGTCGCAGCCGCTTCCTTTTTACGTTGCTCTTCCATAATCCCTCCCCATATGGAACATGCCTATTGTAGCGTCTCCACGGGAGTCTTTCGGACATCGTTACGAACATTGTTATTCTCAATGACCCATTTATCAGGCTTTTTGCAAATATCACCGATAGTCGGTGAGGACTTCGTTGAGCGATGAGAGTAGGTTTGGGCCCATACGAGGCAGGCAAAGCATGGAAGGCTTTGCGCAATGCGAATACCGAAAACGGTAAAACAAGCCAACGGCACGCATTGGCCTTCAATAACAAGGAGGGGTTTCATAATGGAACTTTCACGCCGTAATTTCTTGAAGGGCACCGGCGCTCTTGCGGGCATTTCCGCGATGGGCGCAATTGGACTGGGCTGCTCGCCCGCGGCAAACGAGGGAACCGAGGCAAAGGGCGGTAAGGCCGAAGCGCCGAAGACGCCGGCAGAAACTACGCCCACCGCGCTGAAAGAAGCAACCGACGGCAAGTTCACCGCCAAGGCTATGGGCCACGAGAATTACGTCTACGTCGAAGCCACCATGGCGGGCGGCGCCATCGCGAACCTGCGCGTGCTTGCCCACGACGAGACCGTCGGCGTTGGCAGCCTTGCAACCGAGATGTGGCCTGCGAAGGTCGTCGAGACCCAGAACCTCGACGTTGACGCCATTTCCGGTGCAACCACGACGTGCACCGCTATCAAGAATGCTGCCATCGAGGCCATTTCCAATTCCGGCGCCGACGTCTCGCAGTTCCAGAAGGGCGCTCAGGCTCCCGAAAAGGGCGAAGACCAAACTATCGATACCGACGTCGTGATCATGGGCGCGGGCACCGCAGGCCTCACCGCCGCGACCCGTTTGCTCGAGAAGGGCTTCAAGGTCACCCTTTTCGAGAAGCAGGACATCCCCGGCGGCTCCATGTCCATGACGTATTCCGGTCTCGCCTGCGCTGGCAGCCAGCTGCAAAAGAATTACTCGCTCGGTCGCTTCGACTCCAGCCCGTTCTTCGACAAAGACGCAATGCTCGGCGTACTCAAGGGCCTCGTCGTTCCCGAGAACGACCGTTTCGACGGAGCCATGCCTTACGACGATGCCTTGTACACCACTTCGCCCGCCCTGGTCGATTGGCTGCATGAAATCGGCGTCGGCTTCTACAGCATGGGTGTGAACAAAGCCTACGGCGTGACCCCGTACCTGGCCCCCGGCTGCTATGAAGGCGGCTGCGGCTACGCCATGCAGTACCTCGTCGACCGCATTGGCGCCTTGGGCGGAACCATTATCTACGGCGCGAAGGTGACCGACATCACCATGACCGAAGGCCGTGCAACGGGCCTCGTCGCCGAGGGCAAGGGCGGCGAAACCTACACCGCCACCGCCAAGGCCGTTCTTCTGGCATCGGGCGGCTTCGGCGCCAACCAGGAAATGGTCGACGAATACTACCCGCAGTACAAGGGCCGTTCGTTCAACTGCTGCCCCGCCTCCACAGGCGACGGTATCGTGCTCGGCCAGAAGGTCGGCGCGGGCATCGAGTGCATGGGCCGCGAGCTTGGCGCTTACATGTCTACGACCGCCCAAGCCGGCAGCCGCATGGAGATCGCCTTCATGTATCAGACCACGCCGGGCATCATGGTAAACGCGTCGGGCGACCAGTTCGGCAACGTGATGAGCGCGAACCACTTTGTCATTGGCCGCGCCCTGTGCGACGACGCCAACGGCGGCAAGTTCTTCTGGATTACCGACGAGTCGGGTGCCGTCACCACCATGAACAACCTCACCTATGCGTTCGACACCTACAAGGCCGTCTTCGAGCGCGGCGACATGGTTCACTATGCGTCCGTCGAGGAAGCCGCCGAGGCTCTGGGCCTGTCCAACCTGCAGCAGACCCTCGACACGCACAACGCCCATGCTCTCGCAGGCGAGGAAGACGAGTTCAAGCGCAAGAAGCTCCCCTACATCGACACGCATGACGGCGTGTGGGTGTGCGGCATCGAGCCCACGTTCTACCTCACCACGGGCGGCTTGGCCATCGACACCTCCGCGCATGTTCTCACCGACGACGGCAGCACCATCGCGGGCCTCTATGCCGCGGGCGATGTGTGCGGCTCCATCGAAGAGAAGGACGGCAAGCAGTACGGCATGGGCTTCGACGCAGCCATGAACTTTGGCTACATCATGGCCGAAACCGTGGCTTCGGAAATCGCCTAGCCCCCCCCTTTTTTTCAGCCCCTCCATTCCTTGGGGAGCCCCTCGATAGCTTCCCAAACCCAGAAAGCCGACCCATTTCGGGTCGGCTTTCTTATTGGAAATCAACTGCCAGGAACCTGTTAAATGCTCGTTGCGTTTAACAGGTGAGGGGTGCCGAATCCGTACACGACTTCAGGCACGGAACTTACATGGGCTACGCTTTCGGGCGGCACACTGGCAGACCACAACCTGTTAAATGCTCGTAGCGTTTAACAGGTTTCCGCCAGCACCGCCCACACCTCAAAGCGTGCTCGCAACCTGTTAAATGCTGCGAGCATTTAACAGGCTTCAACAGATTGCGCGCGGGCAATGGGAAGCACCGCTAGAACAGGCCACAGGTGAAAAGGAATTCCAAGCTCTTCAGCTTGCTACCGACATGCTCGCGTACCCACGCCTGGCACAAATGAAGAATCTCGAAGGAAATATGGCGCGGCACCTCACGCTGCGCAATCTCGTCAAACGTCGACATCATAAGCCAGTGGGCCCACGAAAGCACGTCGCTTCCCACTTGCACGGTATCAGAAAACATGAGGCAATCGCGGCACACGGCGCCGCCTTCCGCAGGCGAAAATGCAATCTGCACCCGAGAATCATCGCTCGCGAGTGGCCGCCCACACATCACGCATCGGTTCAAGCTCGGACGAAAACCCGAAAACGCAAATGCCTTCAGCATAAATGCCGCACATACCGCGAGCGCCCCCGTCGCATCGCACGATTCCGCATGCTCAAGCGCAGAGGCGCTCAGGTCGTAGAGGCGAGGCGATTCCAAATCGGGCTGGGTCAGTCGCGTAAGCAAATCGACGATGGGAGCCGCGGCTGCCGCATGCTCCATGTCTTCCCGCACGCCAATATGAGCATTGAACAATTTGGCCTCTTTCACAATGTCGAGGCTTTTGCCGCATACGAGCAGCAAGTCGACTTCCGAAAAAATCTCGAGGCGCGAGGCGAACGATGAGTTTGGCTTGCGCGCGCCTTTGGCAACCGCACGAACCTGACGGCCATCTTGGGCCAGAAGCGTAACGATCAAATCGGTTTCGCCGAGTTTCGTTTTGCGCAGCACCAACGCCTGAAGCGAATACGTATCTGCCGCCATGACCCACTCCCCTTCCAAACAAAAAAGCCGCCTTAAAAAGACGGCTTTCATTGTATATCAGCACAGCTTCACGTGAACGGCCGCCCAACATTCCAGGTGCCGTGGCGCGAAAACACCGCAGAACGCGAACCTATGCACGGTCGGCGATTTCCTTCGAAATTTCGGCAACGAATTCCTCGATAGACTTTTGCACGGTCTCGTTCGATCGGTCGCGTACGGAAATATTGCCCTCCTCGGCTTCCTTCTCGCCCAAAATGAGCATGTACGGAACGCGATCGACGCCACGGGCCTCGCGAATCTTGTAGCCGATCTTCTCGTCGCGATCGTCGACCACCACGCGCACGCCGGCCTCTTCGAGCTTGGAAGCAACCTGGTGAGCGTAGTCGCGCGACTTCTCGGACACGGGGAGCACCTTCACCTGCACGGGAGAGAGCCACGTGGGGAATTTGCCCGCGAAGTGCTCGATGAGAATGCCAATGAAGCGCTCGATGGAGCCGTAGCATACGCGATGCAGCATGATGGGGCGCTTCTTCGAGCCGTCGTGGTCGGTGTACTCGAGGTCGAAGTTGAGCGGCATCTGGAAGTCGAGCTGCACGGTGCCGCACTGCCAGGTGCGACCGAGCGAATCTTCCAGATGGAAGTCGATCTTCGGGCCGTAGAAGGCGCCGTCACCCTCGTTGACCTCGTAAGGCATATTGAGCCTCTCGAGGGCGGCCTTCAAGCCGCCTTCTGCTGCTGCCCAGTCTTCGTCGGAACCCATGGAATCGTCGGGACGGGTGGAAAGCTCCACATGGTATTTGAAGCCGAACTTCTGGTACACCGAATCGATGAGGTTCACGACGCCGATGATTTCGTCGGTAAGCTGGTCGGGGCGCACAAACAGATGCGCGTCATCTTGAGTGAAGCAACGAACGCGGAACAGGCCGTGCAGCGCGCCGCGCATTTCATGGCGGTGCACAATGCCCAGCTCGCCTGCGCGAATAGGCAGGTCACGATAGCTGTGCGGCTTCGAAGCGTACACGAGCACGCCGCCCGGGCAGTTCATGGGCTTCACGCAGTACTCTTCTTCATCGATGATGGTGGAGTACATGTTGTCTTTGTAGTGGTCCCAATGACCCGAGGTCTTCCACAGCTGCTTGTTCATGATGAGCGGCGTGGAAATCTCAACATAGCCGGCCTTGCGATGGATCTCGCGCCAGTAGTCGATGAGCGTGTTTTTCAGAATCATGCCGTTGGGAAGGAAGAACGGGAAGCCGGGAGCCTCGTCGCGCATCATGAAGAGGTCCATTTCGCGGCCGATCTTGCGATGGTCGCGCTTCTTGGCCTCTTCGAGCACGCGCAGATGCTCGTCGAGCTCTTCTTTAGTGGCGAAAGCGATGCCGTTGATGCGGGTGAGCATCTTGTTGTTCTTGTCGCCCTTCCAATAGGCGCCAGAAACGGCCGTAAGCGTGAAGGCCTTCAGGGCCTTCGTGTAGCAAATATGAGGACCGACGCACATATCGATGTAGTCGCCCTGCTGGTAGAACGTGATGCGAGCGTCATCGGCCAAGTCGCCGATGTGCTCGACCTTGTACTTCTCGTTGCGCTCTTCCATGAGCTTGATAGCCTCTTCGCGCGGAAGCTCGAACGTCGAGAACTTCAGGTTCTCTTTCACGATCTTCTTCATTTCGGCTTCAATCGCGGGAAGGTCTTCCTCGCTGATTTTCTTGTCGCCCAAATCGACATCGTAGTAAAAGCCGTTGTCGGTCGCGGGACCATAGGCGAAGTCGGCCTCGGGATAGAGGCGTTTGATGGCCTGCGCCATAATGTGCGCCGCGGAATGGCGCACAACGTGCGTGACCTCTTCCTCGGGCAGCTCGGCGACGGTACCGTCGTTGTAAAGGGCCTTCATAGGACTATCTCCTCTCGAATGCGAATACGCATACGTTACTGAAATCGAGTTCCAATTATAGACAGACGGCGTGCAGGAACAAGCTGCACCGCTCAGCATACAGAATGGCGACATGACGGCAGAACAACCGCCTCGCCTACCTGCGCGATTTAGGTCGCGACAACAAGAAAAGCCGCGCGCAGGCGGCTTTTCTTAAGGCAGGATTGCAAACCAGATCGGCGCTTACTGGCGCGGTGCCTGGCCATGAGCCCCGACATTCGCCTGGGGCACAGCCTGCCTCGGCGCGCCGGTAGTTCGACCGCTGCGACGAGCGCCGATGCCGGGAAGCGGCGTTGCGCAGTACGGACAAACGGTCCACGAAGGATCGAGCGCATGACCGCACTTCTGGCATTGGTTCTTCAAACGCTGGTGGCAGTTCGGGCACAGCACATAATCGGCCTCGACCGGGTAGCCGCAGTTGGCGCATTCGCCATACTGCATGAGCTGGCGCTGCTTCAGCGCGACCTCGAGCTCTTGCTCGTCGCGATCGATTTGCAGCAGCGGCGGACGAAGCAGGCAATACGCGATGACGCCCAAAATGGGAACGAGCGCGACGATAGCCCAGATGTACCACACCGTGCCGCGCTGGTAAGCATCGCGAACAACCCAAATAATAGAGAGCACGTAAACGGCCACGAGCATGACGATGCATACCGTGACAGCCATTTGCAGCTCAGGAGTCCAAAGCTGCGAGAGAATGTCGCTCATTGAGAAATCCTTTTCGTACATCAATACACTAATCACGCATTGTAGCAAAGAAAGAAGCGCCCCGCATACCGCGAGGCGCTTCTCTATGCAATTTTGAAATTCGGCGGCACGCAGGGTCGATATTCGGCAGAAAGACCCTCGCCTACAGCTCGGCGATCTGCTGGGCAACCAGCTCGAGCTTCGCAGCGAACTCGGCGCGCTTCGCCTTGTCCTTCTCGACGATTTCAGGCTTCGCCTTGGCAAGGTAGCCCGGGTTGGAGAGCTTCTTGTCAAGCTTGGCAACGTCTTTCTCGAGCTTCTCGCGTTCCTTGGAAAGGCGAGCACGCTCAGCCTCGAAATCGACCAGGCCCTCGAGGTGGCAGTAGACCTCGCAGCCAGAGACGAGCGTGGCGTTAGACGCCGCGGGCTTTTCGGCTTCGGCGGAAACCTCGGCCACGTTCACACGCGCGAGCGACACAATAAGCTCCTGCTGCTCGTTGATGGTGGAAACCACCTCGGCGGGCGCCTTCACCGTAATGGCAAGCTCCTGTTTCGGCGAGATGCCATAGCGGGCGCGAGTGGAGCGCACGGCGGAAACGACGCCGCATACCAGCTCAATCGCACGTTCGGCTTCGGCGTTCTTAAAGCGAGCAAGCGTCTCGGGCTCAGGCCAGGTGGCAACCATGAGAGCCTCGGCGTTTTCGCCTTCCGCATGAGGCAGCTGCTCCCACAGAGCCTCGGTCACAAACGGCATGGCCGGATGCAAAAGGCGCAGGGCGGAATCGAGCACGAACACGAGATTGCGCTGCGTTTGCAGGCGAGCAACCGGATCAGTGCCCTCGCGCAGGCTCGCCTTCGAGAACTCGATGTACCAGTCGCAGAACTCGTTCCAGAAGAACGCGTGCAGGTCGCTGGCCACTTCACCGAACTTGTATTCGGAGATGCCCTGGGTCACACGCTCGGAGAGGCCAGCCAAACGCGACAAGATCCACGCATCGGCAGGCGTCGCGGCAACGGGCTCGCCCGGCGTGAAGCCCTCGAGGTTGCCAAGCACGAAGCGGCTCGCATTCCAGATCTTCGTGACGAAAGCGCGCGCCTGCTCGGTGCGCGGCGAAGAAATGAGCTCGTGGGTTTCGGGGTCGATGTCGGCGTCGAAGCGCACATCCTGGTTGTTCGTGACCAACGTGAGCAAGTTGAAACGCATGGCATCGGCGCCGTATTTCGCGATGAGGTCCATAGGATCGACGCCGTTGCCCTTCGATTTGGACATGCGGCTGCCGTCCTTCGCCAAAATGGTGGCGTAAATCACGACGTCATGGAACGGAATCTCGCCCAAGAAGTACGTGGAGGACATGATCATGCGGGCAACCCACAGCGCGATGATGTCGCGCGCGGTAACGAGCGCCGTCGTAGGATGATGGCCCTCGAGCTGCTCGGGGTGGTTCGGCCAACCCTGTGTGGCGAAAGTCCACAGCTGGCTCGAGAACCACGTGTCGAGCACGTCTTCGTCCTGATGTACATGATGGCCGCCGCATTTCGGGCACACGTCCACGTCTTCCATGCACGCGTCTTCCCAACCGCAATCGGCGCAGTAGAACACCGGGATGCGATGGCCCCACCACAACTGGCGGGAAATGCACCAGTCTTTCAGGTTTTCCATCCAGGTGAGATAGGTCTGCGTCCAACGGGCCGGGTGGAACGTGACTTCGCCGCTCGTGACGGCCTCAGTCGCAGGACCCTTCAGCTTATCGACGGCAACGAACCACTGTTCGGAAAGCCACGGTTCAAGGGCACTCGGGCAGCGGTAGCAATGCATCACCGAATGATGGTGGTCTTCCACATGATCGAGCAGGCCGTGCTCCTCAAACCACGCGACAACGGCTTCGCGGCATTCCTCGCGGCTCATGCCGGTAAATTCGCCGTAGCCTTCAACCACGTGAGCGGTTTCATCGAAGATATTGATTTTCTCGAGGCCATGGCGCTCGCCCATCGCGAAGTCGTTCGGGTCGTGAGCAGGAGTAACCTTCACGAAGCCCGAACCGAAATCGGCATCGACATAAAAGTCGCTGAAAATGGGGATCTCGCGGTCGACGATGGGCAGCTTGACCTTCGCACCCACAAACTTGTCTTTGTCATGATCTTTCGGAGACACCGCAACGCCCGTATCGCCGAGCATGGTCTCGGGGCGCGTAGTAGCGACCACAATGTATTCCACGCCGTCGATAGGCTCGACGAGCGGGTAGCGAAGGTGCCACAAATGGCCATCTTCTTCCTGGTATTCCGCTTCGTCATCGGAAATGGCGGTACCGCAGGTGGGACACCAGTTCACGATGCGCTTGCCGCGGTAGATAAGGCCGTCATGGTACCAATCGCAGAACACCTTGCGCACGGCGGTGGCATATTCGGGATCCATGGTGAAGTGCGGGACGTCGAAATCGACCGAGCAGCCCATGCGCTTGATTTGCTCAATGATGTGTCCGCCGTATTCATGCGTCCAATCCCAGCAGGCGTCGATGAACTTCTCGCGACCGAGCTCGTGGCGAGAAATGCCCTGCGCGGCGAGCTTTTTGTCGACCTTCGTTTGCGTCGCGATGCCCGCATGGTCGGTACCGAGAATCCAACGGGTCGATACGCCGCGCATGCGGTTGAAGCGAATAATGGTGTCTTGGATGGTATCGTCCATGGCGTGGCCCATGTGCAGCACGCCGGTGACGTTCGGCGGCGGAATGGTGACCGTGCAGTCACCCACGCCCGGGCGGCGGGCATAGTAGCCGCCGGTGAGCCATTTATCGAGAATGCGAGGCTCGAGCGCCTCGGAGTCATAGTTCTTGGAAAGCTCTTCCACTCTCTGCTCCCAACTTGTTTGCTTGTAAGGCGGAATACTGAAACAGCCCAGCCGCGCGTGCGGCCAGGCCGTGGCATTTATTCGGAGACGACAGCCGCGTCGGCCGCCTGCTCGATTTCGGGTTTCGTTTCGCCCTCGATATCGCTCGGGCGAATAACCACCCTCGTGGGTCCGGCGTGCTCAGGCAAATCGAACATCACGTCTTGCAGAACACGCTCGCAAATGGCGCGAAGGCCGCGCGCGCCCGTGCCATGCTCGACCGCCTCGTGCGCGATGGCGCGCAGCGCTTCGGGCGTGAACACGAGTTCGGAATTCTCGAACTCGAACATGCGCACGTACTGCTTCACCAACGCGTTCTTCGGATCGGTAAGAATGTGCACCAAATCGTCTTCGGTGAGCTCGTCGAGCGAGCAAATCACCGGAATGCGGCCCACAAATTCGGGAATCATGCCGAACTTGTTCAAGTCTTCGGGCAGCACCTTTTCGAGAAGCTCTGCTTCGGCGTGCTTTTTCGACTGAGGCACATCGCTCGTGAAACCGATGCCCTTCTTGCCCACACGCTGGCCGATGATGTCGGCCAACCCCACGAACGCGCCGCCCAAAATGAACAGGATATTCGTGGTATCGATATGGATGAGCTCCTGCTGCGGGTGCTTGCGACCGCCCTGCGGAGGAACGCTCGCCTCGGTACCCTCGACGATCTTAAGCAACGCCTGCTGAACGCCCTCGCCCGACACGTCGCGCGTGATGGAAAGGTTTTCAGCTTTGCGGGCGATCTTGTCGATCTCGTCGATATAGATGATGCCGATTTGCGCGCGCTCGATATCGAAATCGGCCGCAGTAATGAGCTTCAGCAAAATATTCTCGACGTCTTCGCCTACGTAGCCCGCTTCGGTAAGCGTGGTGGCGTCGGCGATGGCAAACGGAACCTGCAGCGTGCGCGCGAGCGTTTGCGCGAGCAGCGTTTTGCCCGAACCCGTGGGGCCCAAAAGCATGATGTTGCTCTTAGCAAGCTCGACGTCGTCGTCATTCGACTCGGCGCCGAGGCTGATACGCTTGTAGTGGTTGTATACGGCAACCGAAAGCGCGCGCTTGGCGGCCTCCTGGCCAACAACATGCTGGCTCAGGCGATCGAAAAGCTCATGCGGCGTGGGCAGTGCGGCGAGAATCTCGGCCGCCGAAGGGGCGCCCTGCTCTTCGTCGTCAAACGGAGCCTGCGCAATGTGGCCTTCGTAACCGTCGAAGTCGCCGTCGAACGAATCGGGCATATTGCCCTGGCTGGGATGGCGCCCGTTAAGATAGCCGCCACGGGCAAGCACGTCGGTGCAATACAGAATGCACTCGTCGCAAATGCACGTGCCATCGGGGCTTTGAATCATGCCAGCGACCTCATCGGCCGTTTTGCCGCAGAAGACGCAACGCGCCTTTTTCGGGTCCATGGTTTGAGAATCGGGATTCTTGGTCTGCATAAGGCCTTATGCTTCCTTCTTCGGCATAGCGCGAGTCGTGATGATGTCGTCGACCAGGCCATATGCCTTCGATTCCTCAGCGGTGAGCCAGTGGTCACGCTCGGAATCGGCATGGATGGTCTCTATGGGTTGGCCGGTGTGCTTGGCGAGAATGCCCTCGAGGCGCTCGCGGCACTTGCGCATTTCTTTCGCAGCGATTTCGAAATCGGTCTGCTGCGTACGGCTCTCGGCGCCACCCATGGGCTGATGGATCATGATTTGCGAATTCGGCGTGATGAAACGCTTGCCCGGGGTGCCCGCAGCAGTAAGCACGGAGGCCATGGAAGCGGCCATGCCCATGCAAACGGTGGACACATCGCAGCGAATGAACTGCATGGCATCGTAGATGGCCAAACCCGCGCTCACGCTGCCTCCCGGGGAGTTGATGTAGAGCGAAATATCTTTCTCGGGATCGGCGCTCTCGAGGTGCAGGAGCTGCGCGATAACGACGTTTGCAACATCGTCGTCGATGGCGCTGCCCAAGAACACAATGCGGTCATTGAGCAGTCGGGAGTAAATGTCATACGAGCGCTCACCGCGGGGCGACTGCTCGATGACGTAAGGAATCGTATATCCGTTTTGCATAAATGCTGCCCCTTTATTCTGTATCGAAGTCGAAGCAATAATACAACCAAGGCTCGCTTCCGAAAACAGGAAGCGAGCCTTAAGGACTGTACCACGTTTATTGAGCGGACGAGCGATATCGCCGCCCTTGCAGCCAAGCCGTCACGCGCACTCCACGGTTTGTTCGAGAAAACGCGCGAGATGAAAGCTATTCAGCAGCGGCCTCGGTGTTTTCGACCTCGGCCTCGTCAGCCTTCTTAGCGGCCTTCTTGGTGGTTTTCTTAGCGGCAGCCTTCTTGGCGGGCTTCTTCTCTTCCTCGTCAGCCGTGGGAAGCTCGACCTCTTCGATCTCGGCTTCCTTCAGCAGAGCCTCGAGAGCCTTGCCGCGCAGAATGCCCTCGCGGACGAAGGACAGGCGACCCTGCTTCTTCCACTCAGCATAGAGCTTGTCGGTATCCTTGGCGCCGGAGTTCTTGAACTCGTCAACGACTTCCTCGTCGGTCACAACGATGTTGTTGTGGCGAGCATAGGCGTCGAGGGCCAGGTTCTGCTTGACGGTGTCGGCAGCCTGAGCCTTGACGTCTTCCTTGAACTGGTCAGCAGTGATCTGCTGGGCAGCCAGGTAAGCGTCGAGCGTAGCGCCCTGGCGCTGGAGCTGCTCGAAGAAGCTCTGCAGCAGGTCGCGCTCGGCGGCGTCGCACATGGCCTGGGGCACGTCGCCCTCGAGGCGCTTCTGCAGCTCGAACAGAGCGTTGTTCTCCATAATGCGGGGAATGATTTCGCCCTTCTGAGCCTCGATCTGCTCGCCCATGAGCTTGCGCAGAGCAGCGACATCTTCGAAGCCGAAGTTTTCCTTGACCCACTCGTCGGTGATTTCAGGAAGAACGACCTTCTTCACAGCCTTGACGGTGACGTCGAAGACGACCTTGGCGGTCTTGCCCTGAAGGATGCTGGTGAGCATGCAGGGGTTCGACTCAACCTCGATCTCGAAGTGCTTCTCTTCGCCCTTCTTGCAGCCGACGAGCTCCTCGTCGAATGCTGCCGGGAACAGGCCCTTGCCCAGTTCGTAAAGGCGAGCTTCGCTGCACAGCGCGGCAATGTCTTCGCCGTTGTCGTCGACAGCCTTGATGTCGAGCTCGACGACGGAGTCGGCCTTCACCTTGGTGTTTGCAGGAGCGTTCTTGTAGTCGTGATAAGCGTTGCCCAGGTTGTCGATTTCCCTGTCGATTTCAGCCTCAGAAGCGGTCTTGAAGGGAACCTCGATGTGAACCGGAGAGTAATCGGAAAGCTCGAGAGCGGGCTTGACCTCGCACTCAATGGAGAAGGTGAAATCTTTGCCCTCTTCAACGAGACCGTCGACCTCGGAGAACTTGGGCTCGGAAATCAGAATGAGGTCGGCTTCGTCGATAGCCACGGGGAACGACTCGTTGAGCATTTCGTCGGTAACCGTGGAGAGCACGGCTTCCTTGCCCAGGTTGGCGTCGATGATCTGACGAGGCACATGGCCAGGACGGAAACCAGGGAACTTGTACTTCTTGCCGAAGTCTTTGTAAGCCTTCTTGATGCGAGCATCGATATCGGCGGCTTCGATGGTCACCGTGAGTTTGGTGGCGCCGGATTCGAGAACCTCAACGTTCGTTTTCAACTTTTCCTCCATCTGGATCTTCGTTCAAAGCCTGTGTTACCAGACTAGACTGACCGAGACGCGCGTTCGGGCACGTCGGCGGCGCAAGCTATGGTGCGGGCGAAAGGACTCGAACCTTCACGGGGGTTGCCCACCAGAACCTAAATCTGGCGCGTCTGCCAATTCCGCCACGCCCGCATTTCGCAAGCGCACGCATGCCCGTATGGACACGCAACAGAGCACTATAGCAAAAAACCCGCAGGTTGTGCAGGTCAGCTTTCGAATACACAAGACCGCCGTTCGATGAGTGCTCCGCTAAAGAAGGCCACACCTTCAGGCCGACGCGGCCCGGGGTGCCTGCCGGCGGCCCTCCGTGTTCAAACTCGTTCTTCGTCTAAGGTTGAACACGGCGAAGCGAGCGCATAGCGAAGCGGTTGCGAGCTGTGGCAGCCGGCAGGCATCCCGGGCCGAGGCGGCCACCGAGCCCTTCCCCTACACCTTGTCTTCGAGCTCGAGCTGCATCATGTGCACGTTTTCGCGCATATGCTTCGCCGTATGGCGGTTGATGCGGCCCGACTCGTACATTAGCTGAATATGCTCAAGCTCAATCAAGAAGCCGGCACGACGCACTTCGGTCGCCTTGTCCTCGACGCGCGCCACGGTGCCTATGTCGCGGCCGATGCGCTTCACGCGTCTTAAATCGCGCTGCACCTGCACCATGAGCGAGCTCACATGCTCGGTGCGATAGCTCGGGTCGTCAAGGCGCGCGCGCAGATTCTTCACCACGTACTCGAGCGATTCGGCCTGGAGCTGTCGCACCTCGCGCTCCTCTTCGAAGCCGTCGGAAAGTACGTTGCTGTCGAGCAGCGTTCGCGTAATGGAGCGCGAAACAAGGGCAGCGCGGCGGGCGATGATGCCGAACAGCCACAACACATCGCGGTCACGCTGAATAAGGTTTTTCGACTGGCGAATGCGGCGCAGCATGCGATAACCCACCACAGGCGACACGCGTTCCTCATCGATTGCGGAAAGCACGTATTCCTGCTCCCACTCCAACGCCTCAAGGCGCAGCGCCGAATCGTCGTCCTGTTCGCCCGTCCCCTGCTTAATTCGATCGATGCGATCGTTGTACTGGGCCATGACCGTTTGCGTCGCGCGGCGGTTTTCCCTCGTTTGACGCGCCGCAAGCTCCTCGATAGTCGCGCGCAGCACCTCGATCGACGCATCGGTGTCGGTAGCGTAGTTCTTCTCGCCCTGCTCATCGGGCAAGAGCGCCGGCAATGCGAAATTCGCGAGCAACAACGTCACCAAAATAACGCCGCATGCGAGGAAGATGAGAAACTCGCGCTGCGAGAACACGCCCGGCGCGGCATTGAGCGACCACGGCAGAGTGAACATAATGGAAAGCGTGATAGCGCCCTTCGGACCCGCAAGCGCCAGGGCGAGCGATTCCTTCAGCGAATCGGGCGTGACCAAGCGAATCGAGCGCAGCACGCGGCGCACCTGCTCGGGCGTGCCGCCGGAATTCCTTTGCTCGGCCTGCGCAACCTGCTTGCGGCCGACATAGCTAATGCCCACAAACCACAACGTGCGCACGCCAATCACGATGGCGGAAATCACCAGCACAAGGAAAAACAGTTCGCCGTTGCTTATGGCCTTTTCCTCCCACATGCCCATCATGGCGTGCGGAAGTTGGATTCCCAAAAGCACGAACACCAAACCGTTGAGCACGAACGAAAGCACGCGCCACACGCTCGATGACACGATTTTCATGCGCGCGATCGATGGGCCCAAATCGCGATTGAAAAATGAATAGGAAAGGCCGGCCGCAACAACCGCCAAAATGCCCGAGACGCCTACGTGTTCCGCCGTAAGGAACACGGCGAACGGCGTGAGCACTTCGAGCAGCACATGAAACGTGGTGTCTTCAAGCCCGAGGTCGCGCACTCGAGACACCAAGAACGCGAGCAGGGCCGCGAGCACAAGGCCGAATGCAATGCCGCCAAAGAAGCTCACCAAAAACGCGCCCGTCGCCGAGATCAGCGAGAAGGTTCCCGTAGTGAGCGCGGCGATGGAAAACTGGAACGAGACGACGCCCGATGCATCGTTAATGAGCGACTCGCCCGAAAGCAAAATCGATTGGCGACGTTTGAGGCTCACGCGCTTCGAAAGCGAAGCCACGGCCACAGCATCGGTTGGCCCAAGCGCCGCGCCAAGGGCGAAGGCGGCCGCAAGCGGAATGGTGGGCTCAAGGGCGTGCAGCGTGAAACCGATGCAAAGAATGGTAACAACAACAAGACCCACGGCAAGCGAAAGCACCTTCGCGCGATTCGACCACAATGCCACCTTGTCGGTATTGCGCGCCTCGTGATAGAGCAGAGGCGCAATGAAGAGCACCAGGAACAACTCAGGGTCTACTTGGAAATTCGACGTTGTAAGGCCGGCAAACGCAAGCAGCACGCCGATGCCAATTTGGATAAGCGGGGTTGCGACGCCGCTCACGACCTGATTGATGGCGCTCGAGACGAGAACCGCGGCACCAAGGATGAGTACGAAGGTAAAAGTGCTCATTAATGGGCGGCTCCCTTCGCAAAGTACACGTCCAAAGCCCCCGGCAAAACAGCGATATCGAATTTCATGCCATGAATAGGCTCGCCATCGATCTGGGCCGGAGGCTCGCGATCGAATTCCAACGTGAGCGATTTCGCATCGAAGAAATCAAACGAACCCGTATGTCCGACGTGTTTTCCATCTTTCGCGCGGGCGAACAAATACGCTGCCTTCAGCATGCCCAGCGGCGCCTTGGCAACGCAGCAATCGAGCTTGCCGTCGGTCGCATCGGCGTTCGGGCACACCCGAAAACCGCCGCCATACGTAGGGCCGACCTGCACGGCAAACAGGTGCATCGAACCTTGTTTCGAAGTGCCGCCGTCTGCAATGGCGGTGAAATCGTAGGCATCACGGTGGAACACGAGCTGGTTCGCACCTTCTTCGACGAACAAACGCGTGCCTTCGCGACCCGTTCTGCGTCGACGTTCGTACGTTCCCAGCGCAATGGCAGCATCGAGGCCAAACGAAAGCGTCTCTGCAAAATACTCACCATTGCACACGCCCACATCGGCGCTTATGCGCTGCGCGGAGGAAAGCTGCGTAAGCGCTTCCTCCATAACGAACGACATGCCGAGCGTGCGGGCGTAATCATTGCCGTTGCCACACGGAATAAGCGCGAATGCGGGGCGCTTCTCGCGTGGAATTCGCATGAGACCCGCAAGCGTTTCGTGAACGACCCCGTCGCCGCCCACGGCAAGCACGCAATCGAAGTTCGATGCCTGCGCCGCAAGCGCCGTCGCATGCCCAGCTTCACGGGTGGTCTCAATCTGAATGCCCTCGAAGGGAGCCGCGGCCGAACCAGCCGCATATCTCAAAAAAGCTGCGCCGCGAGCGCCATCCCCATTTCTTGCCGCTGGATTCACAATTGCCAGCGTTTTGCCCATGCTCGTCACGTGCGCACCTCCCCGAATCGCCGCACATGCGGCGAAATATCTTCCGGTGGCATTATACAAAGGAATGGAGATGTCCCGTCGACCAAATAACGCGTTGAAACATAAGAGCAACTGCACAGCGCGCGGCACCCTCGGTAGGCGCGGGGGGGTGGAAACTCAAAAAAAAGAAAAGCCGCCCGAAGGCGGCATGCATACGAACCGAAGGTGTTTTCTATCGCCCGTTAGACGGAAGATTCAACGCAACGTTCACGGGAGGCTCGGCCATTTCCCAACTAGCGAGAAAAGCATCGGCATTGTCGTAGGGACGAGTGCAGCGCGACTCGCCATCGGTGATTTCAACCCAAAAGCCCTCGCGCCCGTATTTGCGCTCGAGCGGGTCGATTTTATATACATGACCCGGCTCGAGGCTCAAGCCCGTGACAAGCGCGCGTTTACCGCGGTACCTCATCATGTCGCTCATGCCTAAAACCGCCTCCTTCTATTCAAACCGCACACACGGTTTCGAAATTGACTCAAAAACTAAGCGTCTATGATAGCGACTGCCGGCACAAGGCGAAAGGGGGGAACGCCGATATTTAGCAGAGGGCCATCATTATTCAAGAGTTTTTTACACTCCCGAAATAAATGAAAAGACCAGGTACTTGGCCTGGTCTTTAAACTTCAGTGGTGGATCGTCGGGGACTCGAACCCCGGACCTTGGGATTAAGAGTCCCCTGCTCTACCAACTAAGCTAACGATCCAGAAAAGAAAGCATATGTAAAGGTTCGCGCGTTTAAACGCAATGTCATCTGCAGCTTAGCTTTCATTCAGCTGCAGCGACACCGAAAAGTGCAAGTGGTGGACCGTCGGGGACTCGAACCCCGGACCTTGGGATTAAGAGTCCCCTGCTCTACCAACTAAGCTAACGATCCAGAAAAGAAAGCATATGTAAAGGTTCGCGGTTTCCCGCAGTCATTGTGAACATAGCTTTCATAGCCCACAATGCCTTGTGTTGAAAAACTGGGGTGGGTGATCGGATTCGAACCGACGACCTCAAGAGCCACAATCTTGCGCCCTAACCAACTAGGCCACACCCACCATGTTTCTCATGCCGTTTGAGTGATGCCCAAGCGGCAAGCGAATACTATACAGATGTCCCCACCACAACGCAACCCCTTTTTTTAAAATTTTTTCGAGAGAATCGAAACTGCAGATCAGGGCATCGAATTCTTTAAGAATAGGAATGGGATAAATGAAAAGCCCGTTCAAAGAACGGGCCTTGCTTTTACATGGTGCCCCCGGCGGGAATCGAACCCACAACCATCGGATTAGAAGTCCGGTGCTCTATCCGTTGAGCCACGGGGGCTTGTGCAGCGTTTTATTATATACGAAGCTGCAGCAATATTGGTTTGTTAATTATTCGGCATCTTCGCTTTTCGGCTCATCGGGTTCGAAGTCAATCGTGGGAGCATCGTTCCACACCTCTTCGAGGCGATAGTAGTCGCGGCCTTCGGGCTGGAAGCAGTGCACCACAAAATCGCCGAAGTCGAGCAGGGCCCAGAAACCTTCATCGGCACCTTCGATGCCAAACGGCTTCACGCCAGCCTCTTTAACTTCGGCCTCTTCAATGGCATCGAGCACGGCGGCAACCTGGCGATTGTTCTGCGCGGTCACGATAACGAAGAAATCGGTCACGCTCACGAGCTCGCGAACGTCCTGAATCACGATGTCGGTAGCCTTCTTGGAATCGGCCGCCTTCGCAGCGATCATCACTTTCTCAAGGGCGGTAAGTCCTTTGTCTTTTGCCATTCGGCATATCCTTTCTAAGCTTTTGGGCAGGCGCCCAACGGTTTACTGAATGGGAATAATGCGCGCGCCATTCGGCGTGCACTCAACCTTGGATTTCTCAGGCTGCTTGGCTCGCGCCTCGGCGGCTTCGGCCTGCATTTTCGCTCGCTTCTCTTCACGCACGCGTTCGCGCTCTTCGGCAGCCTTGCGGGCAAGCGCCATTTGTTGTTTGGCCTCACGCGCCAGCTGCTCGCGACGAGCAATTTCGACAGCAAGCAATTGCGCTTCCGAGGCTTCATCCCCAGCCGGCGCATCGCACGCGGCACGTTCGGCCTCAAGGCGTTCTTTGCGCTCAACGACCAGGGAATTGTACACGTCAAGCGACGGCGGCGCCACTACCATGTCGGCAGAAAGCAGATACATGAAGTTAGCCTTGTAGGTGCGATAGAACAATTCTTCCAGACACACCTCGCCAACCGCGGCGCGCAACCCCTCGATATCGGGGAAATCGCGACCCGGCTCAATGATGTCGGCAACGAACACCACCATGTCCAAATCGGACATTCCAACCGCACCGCACGTGTGTCGGCCAATCGCCTGCAGCACAGCATCGGAAAGCTCGGGGAATTCGTCGCGCAGCGTTGCCGCAGCCGTCCACGAATGCAGCACGCCCGTCGCATGCTCGCGCACTTCCTTACCTGCGAGTTTGAGCTTTTTCGCCTTGCGCTTGAGCTCGTCGCCCGTTAGCGACTTATCCCAATCGTGCAGAAGGCCCGCAACGGCCGCCTCGCTCTGATTCACGCCATAGATGCGGGCCAGCTGTTCGGCGGTTTGGGAAACGCCGAGCGAATGGCGGTAACGCGACGCTTTCACGCGCGCCTGCAGCGCCTGGCGCATTTCGTCGAAACGGTCAGGAGAAATCGCGGCAACCTGCTCGCAGCGCTCCTGGCGCTTCTTCAGCTTCTTTTCTTTTTTCTTCGATTTGGCCTTGGCCATATCAATCGCCCCTTGCATACGTCCAGCGATTCAGCGCTGGTAGAGCCCGTGTGACTCGATATAGTCTGCCACAACCGCTGGCACCTCATCGCGAATGGAGCGCCCCTGACGCACTTTTTCCCTTAAATCGGTAGAAGATACATCCATCTGAGGCATCGCTACCTGCAATATCTCGCGCGCATCAATGATTTGAGCAAGGCGGGAAAGGTCACGCCCGTCAAGCGACACGTCGTCACGCTGCGACACCACGGCGAACCTCGCAAGGCCGCCAAGCTCGCTCGCCTCGCGCCACTCCCCCAAACGAGCCGCAGCGTCGGCTCCCATAAGGAAGCACAGCTCGACGTGTGCGGGAAGAAACCGACGCAGCTCGCGCAGCGTATCGACCGTATAGGTTTCCCCCACGCGATCGATTTCCCTGCGGCTTGCAGCAAAGCGCGCGTCGCCTTTAATGGCGGCCTGGACCATGGCAAAGCGATCTTCCGCAGGCGTCAAGGCGCGCCCATGCTTCATCCATGGGTCGCCCGCAACCACAAACAGCACGCCCGAAAGGCCGAGCGATTCGCATGCGCGACGAGCGATTTCGAGGTGGCCATTGTGAATGGGATCGAACGTGCCTCCCATAACGCCCAAACGGCACGGACGTCCATCGGCGCCCAGCTTCGCAAGGAACTGGCCTTCACTCGATTGTTCGACAGAACCGCAGCCGGCACTCAAGGAATCGCTCACATTCAAGCTTTCATTCGTCACGCTAGCCTCGCACCTGGCCCGACCCACGGAGTTGGTATTTGTACGTGGTAAGCGCTTCGAGCGCGAAGGGGCCGCGCACGTGCAGCTTCTGCGTGGAGATGCCGATTTCAGCACCGAGCCCGAAGCAGCCGCCATCGGTGAAACGGGTCGAAGCGTTTGCATACACCGCAGCGGCATCGACGCCCGCGAGAAATTCCTCGATTGCATCGGCGCCCGCCTGCGTCGTATCGTCGGCCACGATGCACTCGGAATGCCTGGTGCCGTAACGATTGATGTGCGCAATCGCCCCTTCAACGCCAGAAACCGTCTTCACGCTTATCTCGAGCGCAAGGTATTCACGACCCCAATCGTCATCGGTCGCATCGACGAACCTCGAAAGCACGGCATCCCCTGCCAAATCGGCAGCGTGCCGAGCCGCCGCATCGCCATGGATAGTCACGCCCGCTTCGGCAAGCGCGCGCAACGCCTTCGGCAGGAAATCGGCAGCGATGGATTCATCGACGAGAAGCGATTCGCATGCATTGCACACGCCCACGCGCTGCGTTTTCGCATTAAGCAGAATGGTGATGGCGCGATTGAAATCGGCCGTTTCGTGCACATAGGTATGGCAATTGCCCGTGCCCGTCTCGATGACGGGCACTTTCGAGCATTCGATGCAGTGGCGAATAAGGCCGGCTCCGCCGCGAGGAATGAGCACGTCGACAATGCCGTGAAGCTGCATGAGGGCATCGGTCGCCGCGCGATCGGCGGTATCGACGAAGGAAACGCAATCGGCGGGAAGGCCCGCGGAAACGACCGCTTCGCGCAGCGCGGAAACGATTGCCGCGTTGGAATGGAGGGCCTGCGAGCCGCCGCGCAACACGCATGCATTGCCCGACTTCAGGCAAATGCCCGCAGCATCGGCCGTGACGTTCGGGCGCGCCTCATACACCATGGCGACAACGCCCAGCGGCACGCTCACGCGCGTAAGTTCGATGCCGCCTTCGATTTCGCGGCGCTCGAGCACGCGGCCCAACGGGTCAGGCAGGCCGGCGAGCGATTCAAGGGCATCGGCCATGGCATTGATGCGGCCTTCATCTAAAGAAAGCCTATCGAGCAAGCCAGACGACATGCCGGCAGCTTTGCCAGCTTCCATATCGACCTTGTTGCCCGCGAGAATGTCGGCCATATTGCCCCGAAGCGAAGCAGACATGGCGAAAAGCGCCTGGTTGCGAACCTTTTCTGAAGCGCGCCCCACCGCATGCGAAGCCGCTTGCGCACGAAGTGCAATATCACGAACCGACTCTTCGATTGAGGTCATCATTGTCTCCAATCGCACAACCTGAGCGGACTGGGCTTGACATGCGCTTCCGCTTCGGGCAGTCCTGCTCGCGGCGAAGGCGCCACTGGCGCCTTCTGCTCGCGCGGAATCTATCGGAATCGCACGCCAAGCCCAGTCCGCAGCAACGTTATTCAGAAAACACCTGGCAGCCGCCTCGTATGGGGGATGCGGATCCGATAGATTCCGCACGTTGAAATGCCCGGTGGGCATTTCAATCCCACAATTCTGCGCCCGAGCGGGCGCGTTGCTGCTCGGCAAAGCCGAGGCGGCAACTGCGAGCCAGGACTGACCGAAGCGGAGCCGCATTCCCCATACAAGGCGGCCTTGATTGCCTACTCGAACAAGATTAGCTCATCGCGATGCACAGCGACGTCGGCTTTCCCCGAACGCATCGATTCGGCCGAGCAGCGCGCAAGGCCGCGCGCAATCACGAAACCGGCCTCATCAACCACATCGACCACATCTTCCGCTTCGAACTCGCCTTCAACGTTCTTCACACCCACAGCAAGCAGCGAAGCACCATCTTCGACGATAGCGCGAGCAGCACCCGCATCGACAAGCAGCGTGCCTTTCACCGAATCGCCAAGAGCGATCCAAAGCTTGCGCGGCGTGATTTCATGCGGAACATCGGCGCCCGTGAACAGCGTGCCAATTGGGTCGTCGGCAAGCGAGCGCACCACGGCATCTTCGGCGCGGCCGCTGCAAATGACGAGCGGAATGCCCGCCGCGCCAAGCACACGCGCGCTCGTGAGTTTAGTGATCATGCCGCCCGAGCCAACAGCGCTGCCTGCGCCCGACGCGCCGGCAAGAATTTCGGGCGTAATGCGATCGATGCGCTTGATGAGCTGAGCCGACGGGTCGGTTTTGGGGTTCGACGTATACAGGCCATCGATGTCGCTCAGAATAACGACGCGGTCGGCGTTCGCAAGGCACGCGACAAGCGCCGCAAGCGTGTCGTTGTCGCCGAACTTAATCTGCTCGACCGATACCGTGTCATTTTCGTTCACAATAGGCACGGCATTCAATTCCACGAGGCGGCGGAACGTGTCGCGCGCATGCAGGTACGCATTTCGATCGGCGGTATCGCGACGCGTGAGCAGCACGAGCGACGTGAGCATGCCATACGGAGAAAATACCTGGTCATAAGCCGCAAGAAGTGCGCGTTGCCCAACGCTTGCCGCAGCCTGCACGGTGGGCATGTCGTCGGGGCGGCGCAGCGGCAAGCCCAGCGCTTCAAGACCGCACGGGATGGCGCCAGAGCTTACGATAATCACACGCCAGCCCTCGCGGCGAACGCGCGCCACCTGATGCGCCAAATCGGCGAGATAAGCGCGGTCGCACTTACCCTCGTCGTCGGTCAGCGTATTCGAGCCGATTTTAATAACGGCGGTCTTATACGCCTTCGCGTTTGCGGAAGTTTCTGCAGCCATGCCCATCACGCCTTCACTATGCTAATCGTCGAGTTCGGCGAAGATATCTTCGGTCGACTCGGCCGTCTCGAACTCGAACGCTCGGCCCAGAATGCGAATCTCGTCGCCATTCACTGCGCCCGCCTTGAGCAGTTCCTTTTCCAGGCCCAAGCGATTGAAGCGATGCTGCAAGAACGACAGCGCCTCGTCGTTTTCCCAGTCGGTTTGCACAACCATGCGCTCGATTTGCACGCCTTCCACGCGGAAGATGCCATCGGAAAGCTTGCGCACGGTATATTTGCGGTCGCGCAGTTCGCGCTTGTGCTGCCACACCTGGTCGTACTGAACCTCACCCTCCTGGGCTTCTTTGGCAGCGCTGCGCAGCTCGAATACCTTGTCGGCGATGGCGTGGATAAGCGAATCGACGCCCTTGCCCGTAAGGGCGGAAATCTCGAACACGCGCGAAGCCTCGTCGACACCATCGGCGAATTCATTGCCGTTCGCGGCAGCGATGGCGTCTTTGCGCACCTCTTCCTTCAAGCGGCGCACAGCGTCTTCGGTGCCGGGAACGTCGACTTTGTTGGCAACCACGATGCGGGGGCGCTGCGCCAATTCATCGGCGTACATCGCAAGCTCGTTGTTGATGATGCGGTAATCTTCTACCGGATCGCGGCCTTCATAGCCGCCCGTCATGTCAACGACATGCACAATGAGTGCAGTGCGCTCGATATGGCGCAGGAATTCATGGCCCAAGCCCTTGCCCTGGTGAGCGCCTTCGATAAGGCCCGGAATATCAGCCACGACGAAGTTGTGCTCGTCGCCCTGCACAACGCCCAAATTCGGAACAAGCGTGGTGAACGGATAATCGGCGATTTTGGGGCGCGCGGCGCTCATGCGGGCGATGAGCGAGCTTTTGCCCGCAGAAGGCACGCCAACGAGCGCGGCGTCGGCCATGAGCTTCATCTCGAGCTCGATCCAGCATTCCTGCGCGGGTTCGCCCAGCTCAGCGAACGCGGGAGCGCGGCGCGTGGACGTCACGAAATGGATGTTGCCGCGACCGCCATGGCCGCCTTCCGCAACGATGACGCGCTCGCCGTCATGCGTAAGGTCGGCGATAAGCTCGCCGGTTTCCTTTTTCTCTTCGGAATATTCATGCACCACCGTGCCCACAGGAACCTTCAGAATAAGATCGTCACCCGTGGCGCCATGCATGCGCTTGCCCATGCCGTGGGTGCCGCGCGTTGCCTTGAAGTGGTGCTTGAAGCGGTAGTCAAGCAGCGACGAGACCGACTGGTCGGCCTCGAGCACGACGTTGCCGCCATGGCCGCCGTCGCCGCCGTCGGGACCGCCCTTGGGAACATGGGCCTCGCGGCGGAAGCTCAAGCAGCCCGCGCCGCCGTCGCCGCCCTTCACGTAAATGCGTACTTTGTCTACGAACATAGCGTTCCTATCGATATCGTTGGGGCATATCGCCGCCTGCGCGCCGCTTGCCCAAGCCTATGTCGCGCCGCATGGGGCGCCCAATGAATTGAGGCTTTTGCGGTGCGCTTCCTTGCAAGAAAATAGCGTGTTCTCGAATTATACGCATGCACCTGCGCCAATACGGCACACACACCTCAAATACGGAAAAAGCCCGCCGCAAAAGCGACGAGCTTTTTCCTCCCCTTATGAAACCCCTCTGGTTGCGTGAGGCTATTCAGCGCTCTCGGTGGTCAGAGGACGAACATGCACAAAGCGGCGATAGCCCTTGTTGCGACGGGTGCTCTTCGTGAATTCCACGGTGCCCTCGCACAGTGCGAACAGGGTGTCGTCTTTGCCACGGCCGACGTTCTCGCCGGGATGGAAGTGGGTGCCACGCTGGCGAACGATGATGTTGCCGGTGATGACGTGCTCGCCACCGAAGCGCTTCACGCCAAGTCGCTGGGAATGAGAGTCGCGGCCGTTACGGGTGGAGCCAAGACCTTTTTTATGAGCCATGAGTAATCTACCTACCTTCTAAACTAACTAGCCGATGCTCTCGATCTTCAGACGAGTGTGGAGCTGGCGATGGCCGCGCAGCTTCTTGTAGTTCTTGCGCTTCTTGAACTTGAAGACGAGGACCTTGTCGCCCTTGAACTGATCAACGATGGTAGCAACAACCTTGGTCTTGCCAGCCTCAGCCGGATCGGCAACAACCTTGGTGCCGTCGACAACGGCGATAGCCTGCAGCTCAACCTTGTCGCCAATTTCGCCCTGAAGCTTCTCGGTGACGAGGATGTCGCCAGCAGCAACCTTGTACTGCTTGCCACCAGTCTTAACGATAGCGTACATGTATGTTTCTCCTTGGTTTTGCGAGGCTCACACGAACCTCTACGTTTACTTCGCTTGCCGTTTGTACAGCGCACGTGAGCGGTGGGAAACGGTTACCGCCAAGTCGCGCCAATACAGCAAACTCCGCTATTATACGCCGCGAAAATCGTTTGACAAGAGGCGTTTTGTGGACTCGTCACAAGTTTTCCTCTTCTCTCCGGCGAAAGCCGAGTGAAGCCCCATTTGGGACCACGGCTCGCTACCGCTTCGCCCTGCGGGCTTCGCTATGCGCTCGCCTGGCTGCGCTTAACATTAAACGAAAACCATGCTTGAGCGCAGACGGTCCCAAATGGGGCCTCACTCGGCTTTCGCAGCCGCCCTCGCCTGCCCTTTGCGCCACCTTCAGCCAAACAACCGTTAGTGCGCTTCGGCCCAGTTCTCGCCGCTGCTCACTTCGGCAATCAGCGGAACCTTGAGCTCCACAACCGAATCCATGACGCTTGCGACCATGTCGGAAAGGCGCTGCACCTCTCCTGCCGGCACGCTGAAGTCGAGTTCGTCGTGCACCTGCAGCATAAGTTTCGCCTCAAAGCCGTCAGCGATCAAGCGGCGCTCAACCTCGTTCATGGCGAGCTTGATGATATCGGCCGCGCTGCCCTGCATGGGATGGTTCATCGCCGTGCGCTCGCCGAAGCTGCGCTGCATTTTGTTGCTCGCCTTCAGCTCGGGAATATGGCGCTTGCGGCCGAACATCGTGGTCGCGAACCCACATTCCTTCGCCTCTTCAACCGTCTCGTCGAGGTAGGCTCGCACGCGCGGATAGGCCTCGAAATAACGGTCGATCATATCTTGAGCCTCTTTGAAGCCGATTCCCAGGCTTTGGGCCAAGCCGAACGCCTGCTGGCCATAGACGATGCCGAAGTTCACGGCCTTCGCGCGGCTGCGCAGCTGCGGGGTGACCTCTTCCACGGGAACGCCGAACACGCGCGCGGCGGTGTTGGCATGGAAGTCGGCACCCGAGCAGAACGCATCTATCAGGTGCTCGTCACCCGACAGATGCGCGAGCAGGCGAAGCTCGATTTGCGAGTAGTCGGCCGAAACGAACACGTCGCCCTCGCGCAGAGGCACGAAGCAAGCACGCACACGGCGGCCGAAATCGGTGCGCACGGGAATGTTCTGCAGGTTCGGGTCGCTCGACGACAAACGGCCCGTGGTAGTGACCGTTTGGTTGAAGCTCGTGTGCACCAAGCCGTCGATGCGACGCATGCGCGGCAGGGCGTCGAGGTAGGTGGACTTCATTTTCGCGAGCTCGCGATAGCGCAGCACCTTGGCCGCGATAGGATGCACGTCCACGAGCTTGCCGAGCGTTTTTGCGTCGGTGGAATAGCCGCGCGAGTTCTTCTTGCCCGCCGGCAACTCGAGCACTTCAAACAGAATATGGCCGAGCTGCTTGGGCGAATCGACGTTGAATTCCTCACCCGCAAGCTCATAAATCTCGGCGCGCAGCCCCTCGAGCTCGGTCGTGGTTTCCTGCGCCATACAGGCGAGCTTGTCGACGTCGATGCGCGCGCCCACGCGTTCCATTTGCGCGAGCGTCGAGACGAGCGGCAAATCGATGCGCTCGTATACCTCGAGCGAGCCGTCGCGCTCGAGCGCCTCGCGCAGCGCATCGGCCAAACGGTGCGCGACGAGGGCATGCGTCGCAGCCTGAGCTCGCTCGTCTTCGCACTCGGGCAAAGCCGCACCCAAATACGCGTCGCACAACGAACTGTATTCGTATTTCGTGACATTGGAATTCAGCAGGTATGCGGCCAAACCAATGTCGAAGAAGCGCGCCGCATGCATCTCGGATGCATCGATGAGCGCCGCTTCCGCGGAATCGACTGGATAGATTTCCTGCAGCGCGCGCTTGCAATCGAGCGCGCAGAAATGACCCGAACGCACGATTTCCGCAAACGTCTCGTGGGCATCTTCGCCCTCGAACATGAGCACCGAATCGGGCAGGCCGACAAACAGGCGGTGCGGCTCGGCAAACAGGCTTTCCTGCGCCTCAACGAGGAATTCCACGCCCAAGCACACGTCATGATCCATGGCGGTTTTCAACGCGTCGTGCGCGTAGTCGCCTACAACGGGGGCCAAGCTGGGCAACTCGAGCGCGGCGGGCGCGGCAAGCAATTCGTCGGCGCCGGCAAGGGCGAGCACCTTGGCCAAATGGGCGTTGAAGCGCACCTTGCCAAAAGCCTCGGCGACCTTCGCGCTGTCAAAATCGGGGAATTTCACGCCTTCCAAATCGAGGTCGAATTCCACGTCGCGCACGATGGTTGCCACGCGGCGGCTCGTGTACGCGTTTTCCTTATGTTCGGTAAGGTTTTGCAGCTGCTTGCCCTTGAGCTTGTCGAGGTTGTCGTAGATGCCGTCGATGCTGCCGTAGTTCTGCAGAAGCTTCGCGGCGGTCTTGTCGCCAATGCCGGGCACGCCGGGAATGTTGTCTGACGAATCGCCCTTCAGGCCCAAGAAGTCGGGGAACTGCGCGGGCGTCACGCCATAGCGTTCCTCGACCTCGGCGGGACCGTAAATCGCGACATCGGTGATGCCTTTTTTCGTGGTAACCACATGCGTGCGATCGGTCACGAGCTGGTAGACGTCTTTATCGCCGCTCACGAGCAGGGTTTCGTATCCCAGCTCTTCGTCGCGGGCCGACACCGTGCCTAGCACGTCGTCGCCTTCCCAGCCCTTCACGCGAATAACGGGCACGTTCATCGATTCGAGCAAATGCTCGATAACGGGGAATTGCGCCTTGAGCTCAGCATCCATCGGCGGGCGCTGGGCTTTGTACTGCTCGAGCGCCTCCATGCGGAATGCCGGACGTCCAGCATCAAACGCGCATACCACAGCATCGGGGCGAGCCATTTCGTAGAATTTCAGGAACATGGACAGAAAGCCGAACGCGGCATTCGTGGGCGTGCCATCGGGCGCGTTCATCGTGGCCGGCACCGCGTGGTATGCGCGATGCATGAGCGAATTGCCGTCGATTACGGCGATTTTCTTTGGCATAATACGTCCTTCGAGACCAATTTCGGCTGCTTGTGCCGCGCACGCTGGCGGCATGGGGTTGTACTTCATAAAGTATAGCCCGTGCGGCCCCTCGAAATCGAGAAGCACCCACAACGCGCAGAAACGCGCCCAATGCCCAAGCGAAGGCATGCGCACTCGTCGCTTCCTTCAAGCCTCGACTTGGAAGAAACGGAGCCACCTTATGCTCGCTTTACATATATCACTGCCCATCGCATGCTTTTTCCTCGCGTGCGCAGCCCTGCTCGCATTCGCCCTGGCGTTTCGCTCGCAGCTGCGTGAGCGGTTCGCAAGAGTGCTCGACCGCGCGCGCCCCATCGTGACCATCGCATGCGTGCCCATAGGCTTTTGGCTGATGGAAGCGCCGTACAACACCATATTGAACCAGATGAGAACCCAATGGATGCTCTTAAGCCTCGTGGTTTTGGCGCTCATATACGCTGTGGTGTACTTCCTTGGACAGCGCACGAAGGGCGCCATGGTCGCGTTTCTTGTCGCATGCTTCGTAAGCGGCGTAGCCAACCATTTCGTCGCGCAGTTCAAAGGCCAGCCTGTTCTGCCTTCCGATGTGCTCGCCATTCACACCGCGGCGTCGGTCGGCGGCGGCTACGAATATGCCATCGACAACACGCTCGCATTCTGCATCGCCGTGATGCTCGCCGCATTCGCGGCAATTGCCGTTGTGCCGAGCGCCTTGCACACGCGGAAAGCCGCCATCGCGAACACCGCCCTTGGCGCCTCAGCCCTTGCCGTGTGCTGCGTCGGTTTCTCGACGGTCAACATCGAAAACGACTTGAACGTCAACGTCGACGTGTGGAGCAGCCTCGATTCCTACCAGGCGCAAGGATCGCTTTTATGCTTCGCGCAGCGTTCCCAAAAGATCTCGCCGCACGAACCCGAAGGCTATTCCGAAACGCGCGCCGCCGAGCTTCGCAGCCAAAAGGCCATGACGGAAACCGTCGACGAGCTCATCGATGACCCGCATGTGGTAAGCGCCGCCGAAGCCACCGACCCCGACGTGCGCCCCACCATCATCGCCATCATGAACGAAACGTATTCCGACATCTCGACGTATCCACAGCTGGCGGAAAGTTACGGCGGCCCCGTTCCCTTCTCGACGTACGAGGGAACCATTGCCACGGGCGATGTCTATGTGTCGGCGATGGGCGGCGGCACGTGCAACAGCGAGTTCGAGTTCCTCACGGGATCGAGCATGGGCCTTTTGGGGCCGGGCGTGTACCCCTATATGCTCTATAACCTCGAAGGCGTTGACAACTTGGCGTCGTATTTGAAATCGATCGGCTATGCCACAAGCGCCATTCACCCCGCCGACGCGCAGAACTGGCGCCGCGATCGCGTATACGAGCAACTCGGCTTCGACGAATTCTTCGACATCACGAGCTTCGATGGCGCCGAATATTTCCGCGACATGGTGTCGGATGGTGCGACCTACGACAAAATCCTGCAAATCATGGATGAAGGCGAAGGGCCGCAGTTCATCTTCGACGTGACCATCGCCAACCACGGCGGCTATGACACGGGAACGATTGCAGAAGAAGACATGATGCACATCGACATGGACGGCGAGGAATCGGCCGAGGTCAATGAATACGTGACGGCAATCGCGCGCGCCGATGCCGATTTGGCGGCATTTCTGGCGAAGCTTGCCCAGCACGAAGAGCCCATTGTGGTCGTGCTGTTCGGCGACCACCAGCCAGGATTCGTCGAGCAACTCGCACCTACGGGCGATTCCGACGAAGAGCCCACCGTCGACGATGCGCAGCAGCGCTACGTGACCCCTTACATGCTGTGGACGAACGACGAGCAACTTTCGCGCCATGTGCGGCACGGCGGCGACACGAGCCTGAACTATCTGGCAGCCACTACCCTGAAAGCGGCCGGTTTGCCGCTCAACGAGTACTTCGCATTCCTTTATGCCACGAAGCAATCGCTGCCGGCGATTAATCTAAACGGCTATATGGACGCGGAAGGCGTATGGCACTGGAACGACGACGCCGACAGCTCTTCTGCCGAAGCGGTTGCCGATTTGGCAATCGTGCAGCACCAAAACCTCTTCGACAACAAACAGTAGCACGAGCAGCAACACGAACAAGGGCTCCCTAGTTGGGAGCCCTTTTGCCTGCAACGAAGGCGCGTTCGCGCAGAGTCGGAATATATAAAAGCCCCAGCAAAAGCCACTTCCACGGAATCGAAAGATGGCACCTTGTGCGCCCCAAACGCAAAACAAGCCGCTCCGAAGAGCGGCTTGCGGGCGACAGAGTGAACTGCCTGAGGTTATTTCTTCAGGTCGTCGAGGCTTGCGGCCTTGCCACCGTAAAGGGCCATGGCCTCAAAGTGAATCTTGGCGACGCCAACGAGGTCGGTGCCGTTTTCCTCGTTGTAGTTGTCGAGGTAGGGCTGGTGCTGGAAGTAGTTCGCGTCGAGGCTGCCGTCAGACAGGGCAACGTTGGGCTGCACGTAGTCGGTGAACTCAACGACCTCGAGCGTCCAACCCTTAGCAGCGAGCAGGTCTTTCGCGGCATTCAGAATCTCGGCGTGAGGCGTGGGCGAAGCGCCAACCTTGATGGTGGTGTCGTCGCCGGTGGCCTGCGGAATGTCGTCAACGACGGTGAACACGGGCACGACGGTGCCAGAATAGGTGCTCGTGATGAAGTCGGAAACCTTCTGGCTCTGCAGCGCAGCGAGCAAGGCTTCGGTCTTGGCAGACTTCTCGTCGCCGGAGCGAACGGCAACGACGTTGCCATATTCTTTAGCGGCCTGGGAGTCGGCGCCCTCAGCAGCGAACGCGGTCGACGGGTCAAGGCCCGCGCCCAGAGCGTAGTTGCCGTTGATCACCGCAGCGTCAACATCGGAAAGCGTGCGGGGAACGCTCGCGGCTTCCGTTTCGACGAACTGGATGTTATAGGGGTTTTCTTTGATGTCGTTGGTGGTAGCCGTGAGGCCCGCGCCGTCGTTGAGCGTGAGCAACCCCTCGTCCTGCAGCAGCAGAAGCGCGCGAGCCTCATTGGTCGCGTCGGACGGAACGGCAATTTGATGCTGCGAGGACGAAGACCCGCAGCCGGCGAGCGCCACGGCGAGCACGCCCGTGGCGGCGGCGCATGCAGCGATGCGCACAACGTTTTTCAGGTTCATAGCGAAACCCTTTCCTTTCAGCGAGCCAAACGGCTCGCACCCTCGAAGCGCCTGGGCGCTTCCCTTCCCTATTCAAATTCCCTAAAGGAAATGAACGCAATGCGGGCGCACAAACCCAAGGCCAGCATATGACCTGGGGAAACTATGCGAAAAAATGATTAGCGAACGCGATGGTCGATCTTGCGGGCGATGGCCGAGCAAATGCTCTGCGCGATTTGCACGATGATCACGCATAGCACGATGGCCACAACCATGACGTCGTCTTGATAGCGCTGGTAGCCATAGCGAATGGCGATGTCGCCAATGCCGCCCGCGCCCACCGTGCCGGCCATGGCCACGAAGCCGAACAGCGTGATAAACGTAATGGACAGGCCGCGCACCAAAGACGGCATGCTTTCGGGCAGAAGCACCTTGCTGATGATTTGCCAGGTGCTCGCGCCGAAGCTTTGCGCAGCTTCGACGAGGCCGCCGTCGATTTCGGCGAGGCTTTGCTCGACCATGCGCGCAACGAAGGGCGCAGCCGACACGGTGAGCGGCACAATAGCCGCGCCCACGCCAAGCGAAGTGCCTACGATGGCACGCGTGAACGGGATCATGAACACGATAAGGATGATGAACGGAATGGAACGCATGATGTTCACTATCCAACCAAGCACGCTGTTGAAGATGCGGTGCGGATGCAGGCCGCCCGGCTCGGTCAAAACGAGCAGAACGCCCACAGGGATGCCAATGACGTACGCGAACAGCGTCGAGAGCACGGTCATGACGATGGCGTCCCACGTGCCCTGAGCCATAAGGGCGCCATACTGAGCGATGAATGCGTTGATCGCCTCCATTAGTTGCCCCCTTTCGCGCACGTAAAGCCCTGGTCGGCTTCAATGAGCAGGCGCGTTGCGGCGCTCTGCGGATTGCCGAACACATCGGCAGTTTTGCCTTGCTCGGCAATGCTGCCGGCCTCAATGACGGCCACCTTGTTGCAAATTTGCTCGGCAACCGAAAGGGAGTGCGTAATAACGACCATGGTGACGCCAAGTTCTTTGTTGATATCGCGCAGAAGGCCTAGGATCGAGTGCGTCGTAAGCGTGTCGAGCGCGCTCGTGGCTTCGTCGCACAGCATAATCTTCGGGTTCGAAGCAAGGGCGCGCGCAATGGCGACGCGCTGCTGCTGGCCGCCCGAAAGCTGGCTGGGGTAATTGTTCGCCTTGCCGGAAAGCCCCACGAGTTCGAGCAGTTCGAGCGCGCGAGCTTCGGCCTGCTTCTTCGGCGTGCCATGCAGTTCGAGCGGGAACGTGACGTTGCGCAGCACCGTGCGCTGGGCGAACAGGCTGAAATTCTGGAAAATCATGCCAATGGACTGGCGCAAATCGATGAGCTGCTTGCCGGAATAGTCGGTCACATCGGCGCCATCGATGAGCACGCGGCCCGCCGTGGGACGCTCGAGCAGGTTGATGCAGCGAACGAGCGTCGACTTGCCCGCGCCCGACTGGCCGATGATGCCGAACACGTCGCCCGGCTCAACATGCAAGTTGATATCGCGCAGCGCCTCGTGCGCGCCGGCAGAGCCGACATAGGTTTTCGAAAGGTGGTCTAAAACAATCATGATGCCTCAATAAAGAGATAGAAAATGGAGCAGTTCCGCAAGATATGCGCGGCTGGGCCGCGGGCGTTACGCCTGAGTGTCAGCGCACGAACGCAGGCACCCAGGCTTGGGCATCTCGCATGCGTTCATGGCCATGATATGTGCGGAAATCGTATTCATAGCTGCCTATACTACCTGATGGATTGAGGGCGTCAATAAAAATCGCCCGCTTTTTCGACGGGCGATTCTTGGAATAATCGATGATTCGCTATCTGTTTTGTAGATAGCCCATATAACTGCAGTTGAGAACGCTATTTTAAGACCGGCTTCGAGGACGGGTACAGCTCGTCGTAGCGCTCAAGGTAGGGGTTGTTGCCGCCTACGTAGTTCGCCGACAATGCCGCAAGAATCTCGTCTTGGTGTTCCGAGGGAACCTCGTACTGCACGCTTACCGCCCACGCGTCGGTCAACGACGTAATGCGGCCGATCTGGCAATCGTAGAGCTCAATCAGGTTGGCGGCATCGGCCGCGTACGGCGAACTGTTGGAAACCTTCAGGTTCTCAATTTCGGCTTTGGCGGCCTCAAGATCGCTCTTCACCTTTTCGGCCGTCGCCTGCGACGCCTGACGCTTGTTCATATCACGCGCAATATACCAGCTGTTGAAATCGTCAACGCAGCTCACGATTCGATTGCTGTAGCCATCAAGCGCCGAATACTCGCTCGAAAGCGTTTGGAAAATTTGCTCCTCGCTCGGCGTCGACTGCTCCCGTGCAAGCGCCTCGGCCTCGGCAGAAGCCTTGGCGGCATCGTCACCTGCCTTGGTTTCGGGCTTCTCGTTTTCCTCGGAAGAGGCCGCCGGAGCCTCCTGCTGTGTTTGGGACTGCTGTTGGGAAGCATCTTGGCCCGCTTGCCCGCCGAAGCGAACATAGGCCAACACACATGCCGCGATTACAAGAACCGCGATCACACAACACAGGGCGATGAAAATGCGCTTGCGTTTTCGCTCCTTCAAATCGGGCCTGTCAAGGCCGAAATGCTTAGGCTGCGCATCGCTTGGAAGCACGAGCGTATCGGTTCCGTCAAAGCTGATGGGACCAGGCTTGGCAGCAGCCGCCTGAGCCTCGCGAGGAATTACGGGCACCGCTTCGTGTTCGTCGTCGAAATCGAATATGGCAGCCGGCTTGGGCGCGGCATCGGAAGGCCCCTCGCTGGAAGGAGCAGGTTTGGACGCGTCGGCTTCGGCAGGCTCGGCTGCATCGGCCTCGGCGACCTTTGCCGCATCGGCCTCGGCGTCAACTTCGCCTTCAGCATGGTCGCGCTCGGAATCGGTGCCACACGCAGGCTGCTCGCCAGATGCATCGTCCGATTCACCATGTTCAACGCCTTCGCTCAAGGCGTCGCCCTTGAGCGTTTCCGCATCCGCTTCGCCGCCAGCCACTTCGGCCCGCAACGCGTCCGAAGGCTCGTCATCTTCCGCAACCTCAATCGCCTCATCAGCGAGAGCTTCTTCTGATTTGCAGACCTCTTCAGATTCAGAGGCATCGGTCGCATCGGCGGCATCGACCTCAGACACCTCAGAAGAAGCCTCAGTCTCAACCTCTTCATCGGCATCGAACGAATCTGCAGCGTCGGCGGAGCCTGCTTGTTCAGTTGCCGCGAAACGCGCTTCGGCGTCATGATCGCTTACCTTCTCGAAAGCGCCCGAAGCGCCGCGATCGGCCGCCGGCCCGCAGGCATCTCCCACCTCGGGCACGGCGATAATTTCGGGGGCTTCGACGACCTCGGGAATCTCGAGGGAAGTCGTCTTCGCTCCGCCGAAATGCGCCGCAGAAGCGCTGGCCAGGCTAGGCTTAGCATGCGTGGGCTCGTCATCGCCCGGCAAGCTATCGCGAAGCTTGAGCGCCTCAAGGGTGCCCAGGTCGAGCTTGGTGGTTTTGCTGGCGGGAATAGGATTGCCGCCCACGATGTCGAGCCCGCGCATGGGGTCGCTGTCGCCTTTGCCGGTGACCCTCACGCTCTCGAGCACGCGCGCGCCACACTCAGCGCAATAACGCGCGCCCGGCTCGAGCGGCTCGCCGCACCACGAACAGTACTTCGCCATGGCCTACATGCCTTCCCCGTAGCCGAAACGACGAATCTGGTTCAAGTCGCGACGCCAGTTCTTCTTCACCTTCACCTGCATGTCGAGGAATACCTTGCAGCCGAGCATTTGTTCAAGGTCGCGGCGGGCTTCGATGCCGACTTTCTTGATGGCCTCGCCACCCTTGCCGATGATGATGCCCTTCTGGCTGTCGCGCTCGACGTAGACGTTCGCGAAAATGCGATACATGTCTTTCTTACGGTCGTAGGTCATTTGATCGGCCACAACGCCGATGGAGTGAGGAACCTCGTCACGATAGCTGCGCAGGATTTTCTCGCGAATAAACTCGGCAACGAGCACCTCGAAGGGCTGGTCGGTGTCCATGTCTTCGGGGAACCACTTCGGGCCTTCAGGCAGCCATTTCGCAACGGCCTGTACGAAACCTTCAACGTTGAAGCCGTTCTTGGAAGAAAGCACCACTTCATCGTCCCAGGTGCCCAAAGCGCGAGCCGCCTCGAGCTGCTGGATGGCGGTTTCTTTGCTCACGAGGTCGGCCTTGGTAATCACGAGAATCTTGCGAGCGCCGCGCACTTCGCGCACCTGACGGGCAACCCACTCGTCGCCCGTGCCAACCGGCTTGCTCGCGTCGACGAGGAACGCCACCACGTCGACATCTTCCATGGCCTTAATGGCAGAGGTGTTGAGTTCCTCGCCCAGCGCGTCGTGAGGCTTGTGCATGCCCGGCGTGTCGACCATGATCATTTGCATGTCTTCACGAGTGACGATAGCGCGGAAGCGATGGCGGGTGGTTTGCGCGGTGTTCGAGGTAATGGCAACCTTATGCCCCACCACGGCGTTGATAAGGGTAGATTTGCCGGCGTTCGGGCGACCTACCAAGGTGACGAATCCACTGCGGAATTCTTCGGTCATGAATGACTCTCTTTCTCTCATCGACGAACAGCTCAGTTCGCGGCTTTGTGGTTATGCGTATTGTACTGGGGAATTTACGCGTTGGGTATACCTTCCGCAACAAGTCCTGACTCGCACGAAAGCCAGAGCAAGAAGGGCTAACGAGTTTCGGCAGCCCTTTCGTAGGCTTCTACGATTCGTGCGACAAGGTTGTGCCGCACCACGTCGCGCCCGGTAAGGTCGCGAAAGGCGATGTCTTCGACGCCTTCAAGAATGCGGCGCACGTCCTTGAGGCCGGAATAGCCGTGCGGCAGATCGACCTGGGTCACGTCGCCCGTGATAACCATTTTCGAGTTGAAGCCCAAACGCGTAAGGAACATCTTCATTTGCTCAGGCGTGGTGTTTTGCGCTTCGTCGAGAATGATGAAGCTATCGTTGAACGTGCGGCCTCGCATGAATGCGAGCGGCGCGATTTCGATAACGCCGCCTTCGATGAGTTCGCGGGCTCGTTCCATATCGGTCATATCAAACAGCGCATCGTAGAGCGGGCGAATGTAGGGATCGACTTTCTCGGTGAGCGTGCCTGGCAGAAAGCCCAGATTCTCGCCCGCCTCGACCACAGGACGCGTGAGAATGATGCGATTGACTTCCTTGCGCTTGAGCGCGGCCACCGCCATAGCCATTGCCAAATAGGTTTTGCCCGTGCCTGCAGGACCAATGCCGAACGTTACCGTGTTCTCGCGAATCGCGTCGACATAGCGCTTCTGGCCCGCGGTTTTCGGACGAATCGCACGGCCGCGATACGTGAGCAGAATATCTTCGCGTAAAATGCTCGGCGCGAATTCGCCCTGGCGCAAAAGTTCGACGGCGCGGCGCGCGTCATCGATCGTCGGGTCGCTTCCCGCTGCGGCCATTTTAATGAAATCGCTGAACAGAGCCGTGAGGCTTTGCACTTCCGCGGCATCGCCCGAAAGCGCAATGGTATCGCCTCGAACCGTGATGCGCGCGGAGAACGCCCGCTTCACCTCGCGCAACACGCAATCGGAAGGGCCCACGATTTGCTCCATGCCCACCCGTTCGGGCAGCGTAAGCGTGATTTGCGTTTCGTCGGTCGAGATGGGATCGTTGCTCATGAAAGCCCCTTTGACGTGCATCTGCAGAACGACTTCATTGTATCAAAGCACATCGAGGCGCTTGTAAAGGGCGCCTCAAAACGGGGGGCTGGAAAACGACATGGTACGCAACAGGCACAGTGTGCGTTATCGACGAAACCCAAATAGCACGCGATGCGCGCATTCCACACACAGAGTTTCACGGTCAATCAAGCGATTCCGAAAACGGCGCCGAAGACGCCACTCGTCTATCGGCGAAACGCGCGCACGTAAGCACAGCTCGGCGGCAAATAATCGCCGAAAAGCGCGATGCGCGGGGTAAGGCGACAGCAACGCTCGCACTTGTCGAAACGGTTTTCATAGACGCTGCAGCGGCGCGTGGATTCGTTAAGGAACTCGCACGGCGCCGAAAGGTCAACGGCGACGTCGCCATATTCGTCGACCTCGCGCTCGTAGCAGCACATGCCGCAGCAATCGCAGATATCATCCCACGAGCCGTCGTGCCATGCGCGCATCGCCGATACGATGCCCTTAATGGTTGTAGACATGGAGCATGCGCCTTTCCGTCAAAAAGCGCCGCCCATAAGAGCGGCGCTTCAAAATGAGTTGCTTAGTCGCGGGTGAGCTTGCGGTGGATACGGTGCGGCTTGGCGGCCTCTTCGCCCAGGCGCTCAACGCGGTTCTTCTGGTAGCTGTCGAAGTTGCCCTCAAACCAGAACCAGTTGCCGGGATTCTCGTCGGTGCCCTCCCACGCCAGAATATGCGTGGCAATGCGGTCGAGGAACATGCGGTCGTGGCTCGTGACAACCGCGCAGCCCGGGAATTCCATGAGCGCCTCTTCGAGGCTCTCGAGCGTTTCGACGTCGAGGTCGTTGGTGGGCTCGTCGAGCAACAGCAAGTTGCCGCCCTGCTTGAGCGTAAGCGCCAAGTTCAGGCGATTGCGCTCGCCGCCAGAAAGCACGCCAGCGGGCTTCTGCTGGTCAGAACCCTTGAAGCCGAATGCCGACACATACGCGCGGCTCGGAACCTCGGTCTCGCCCACCTGCATGTAGTCGAGGCCGTCGGACACGACCTCCCACAGCGTTTTGTTGCCGTCAATACCCTCGCGGTTCTGGTCGACGTACGAGATTTGCACGGTTTCGCCGAGCTTCAGCTCGCCCGAGGTGGGCTGTTCTTTGCCGACAATCATCTTGAACAGCGTCGACTTACCCACGCCGTTGGGGCCAATAACGCCCACGATGCCGTTGCGCGGCAGGCTGAACGACAAGTCGTCGATGAGCACACGGCCGTCGAATTCCTTATGCAGATGCTCGACGTTAAGCACCTCGGCGCCCAGGCGCGGACCCACGGGAATGTGAATGTCGGTGAAGTCGACCTTCTTGCTTTGCGAAGCCTCGGCCACCATGCGATCGTAGTTTTCCAGACGGGCCTTGTTCTTGGCCTGGCGAGCCTTCGGAGACGAACGCACCCATTCGAGCTCGTTCTGCATGCGCTTGGCGAGTTTCGCGTCGCGCTGACCCTGGGCGGCCATACGGGCGGCCTTGGTTTCGAGATACGTGGAGTAGTTGCCCTTGTAGGGGTACAGGCTGCCGCGGTCGACCTCGCAAATCCACTCGGCGACGTTGTCGAGGAAGTAGCGGTCGTGCGTCACGGCGAGCACGGCGCCCTGGTAGCGATGCAGGAATTGTTCAAGCCACAGAACCGACTCGGCGTCGAGGTGGTTAGTAGGCTCGTCGAGCAGCAGCAGGTCGGGGGCCTCGAGCAGCAGGCGACACAGCGCCACGCGACGGCGTTCGCCGCCGGAAAGCACGTTCACCGGCATGTCGGGGTCGGGACACTGCAGCGCGTCCATAGCCTGGGACAGCTGGCTGTCAAGATCCCAGCCGTTGGCGGCGTCGATGGCTTCCTGCAACTTGCCCATTTCTTCCATAAGCGCGTCGAAGTCGGCATCGGGGTCGGCCATCTCGGCAGAAATCGCGTTGAAGCGGTCGATTTTCGCGAGCACGTCGCCGAATGCCATTTGCACGTTTTCGAGAACGGTCTTGTCCTCGTCAAGCGGCGGCTCCTGCTGCAGAATGCCCACGGAATAGCCCGGGGACAAGCGTGCCTCGCCGTTGGAAACCTCTTCGAGGCCGGCCATGATTTTCAGCAGCGTGGATTTGCCCATGCCGTTCGGGCCCACCACACCGATTTTCGCGCCGGGATAAAACGACAGCGTAACGTCGTCGAGAATCACCTTGTCGCCGTGCGCTTTGCGCGCCTTGTACATGGTGTAAATGAATTCCGCCATGCGGGACTCCTGTTCGTTGATTGATGCGCTCATATCTGATTGGCTCCGCGCATAACGCAGCGGCACCAGGCGAGCTTTTGTACCGAATTCAATTCAGCCATTCTACCAGGTCGCCCGTAAACGCTGCCGCGCGCCCATCAGTTCCCCACGAGCAAACGGAATGCCCGAGCGGAATCGCCGCCACCTGTTAAATGCTCGTAGCATTTAACACAAGCATTTAACGGGCGGAGCGCAAAATCGCCCGTCGCCCTCGTGGCGCACCTGTCGCATGCGCGAAAGCATCCTCGCGGTACAACCTGCCGCATGCTCGAAACCTGTTAAATGCTACGAGCTTTTAGCAGGTTTTCATGGACTTAGTATTCCTCGGGATCAACCCCAAGGCGTTCGGCAATTTCAAGCAACTCGTCGCTCGAGGCAGATTCGATATCCGCAACATCCAACAACGCCGCCGGAAAACCGCCGAACATGGCGGTTCCGCATTCGTCCATCAGTCGCTCGCGCAGCGCTTCCTCGTCAAACTCGTCCATTGTCGCCATCCTTCCTCAAGGCGTTCTTAAAACGGCTTCACTCGATAAACCACCTCGTCGGAACATTGGTATTCGCGAGCAAGTTGTGCGAATTCGCTACGCCAACCATCGTCGATGTAGCCCAATGTATCCAAAAAACGCAGACCCGCATCATCGTTGTCTGCCAAACAATAGCGCACGGCATGAACCCGATTCCGCCTCAAATACGCTGAAAAGGCGTCACGATCATCTTCACTCAAGTTAACCGGCCAGGCCAAACGGTTCAACGCCGTACGCGTCTTCGCTTCCCTGTCGCCCAACTTTTCGAACAAGCCATCAACCTTCGAAAAGTCAAACGACACCCCATGGCCCCAATTCGCCGCATAGACGTCACGCACATATTGCGGAGCGCTCACGCCTGGCATAAACACGCGGTATTTGACCAAGCGGGTTTTTACGCTTCTCACTTCTATCGTACAGGGAGACGCAACCGTATGGCTCCTCGTATGGAGGACAGGGAAGAATGTATTTATCAAGCCGACTTTCGATTCGTACTGAGAACCGAACGAGGAGTTGCATGTATCTCCACGCGAACGCGCGGCTTCATTCGCTCGCCCGCCGCCGTCCTCGTCAATAGAATCGTACAGCGAAACAAAGCTTGCTTTGTAGAACGCATACGCGCCCACGCTTTTCACGCTTGACGGAAGAGCAACCTTTCTGAAAGGTCGGTTCGAAAACGCGTAGTCGCCGATAGACTCCACACTTGACGGCAGCACCAAATCAATATCGCAAGGCTTCTTAGCAGCATCGGCGCCCTGCTTAAGGAAGAATCTATCGTCGTCTTTCTTCCAAAACGCTTTCTCATGAATAACGCGCACCCCATTGGGAATGTCGATAGCGCCGTCATCATCCACAAACGACGAGCCATCCCAGATTTCATCTTGTGTGAAGCCTTTCGTCACGCGCGCGGTTTCGATTCCGAACGATTCATACAAGCAGAGCAAATCATTCCTGCCCGCCTTATACGCCGCCCTCACGTCGACGCATCGCTTCGCGCCATTCTCCAAGAACAGTCGAATACTCTCGTAATCCAGACTTCGCGAGGCATTCTCCATCCCGCGCCCGCTGATTCTGTCTTCGAATACCTTCTCGAAACCCACTTCCCAGGCAATAGGCATCGCATGACGCCTGGCCGCCCAACGAAGTACCTCGATGTTTTCCGTGGGCGTCATCACCTGGTCGAACTCCATTCCAGCGCGTTCGGCCTTTTCTAGCATAGGAACCGTTGCCGTATCGGGAATGTACAAAGGCGTACCGTAAAAGTAGTGTTCGCCACGACGCAAACGGTCGACCCAATCGGAATCCAAGAGAAACAGGCCGATGGCCGCCTCAATGCGGCCACCATTGAGCGCCCACTGCAAATCGCGATCTCGAAAAGCGAACAACGGCAGCGAGCACAAAACATCGAGGGGGATTTCTTCATCGGGCATGAATTGGATAAAAAGAAGCACCACTTCATGCAAGCTCTCCCGGGCAAACAGCGCCATATTGCTTAGTGAGCGACGATCTGTGCACCATTCTTCGCAGCCTAAAAGCAGAAAGCCCAAATCATTGGCCTCGCGAATGAATTTCGCCATATCACCCCAACTCAAAGATGGGACCTCGCCAGATAACGAATATCGATAGCTTATGGAGCGATACAAGCCGCTCCATACTCCGCGTTCAGAAAAATACATCGCGATGGGATTGACGACGCGCTCGTCGAGAATCGAATCATCGGCAACGAACCCAACCGAATCAAGGAATTCGAGAATCGCCGCATCGTAAGACGCGATGCACGCTTGCCACAAATAATAGGGACAAAAACCACCTTCGTATTCGAAGCAGCCCGATGCAACGAAACGGCGCTGCGGAATGCACGAGTGCCCGCCCTCTACGAAAATCGCCTTCACGCGGTCAAGTCGCTGCGAAGCCGTAAAACTCTCGCGGTCAGATACAAAGGCGCCGCAGTCAGAAAAATGCCGCCGGTCATCCAATCGACAGCATGCCACGGCATCGTAGAGCCGTTCGACTTCACGCTTGGTCCACTTCGCCATAGGCGCCCCTACTCTCTTGATTCCAATAAGCTTTCAAGATCGCGTCGAAACTGGGCTACCTGGCCCGCATCCATCTGCCTCACGAAGCCCACCATAGTCTGCTGCGCCGCAAATTCCACGCGGTCGACGAAGGCATCCCAGCGGCGCTCGTCAAACTCTATGGCCCCTTCGGCAAACACAAGCAGCTTCTTTAGCCCATACCAGAACTGTCTTGCGTGCTCAGCGGGGTCGTCGACCAGCACATCACGAAACGGTTGAGCGTTGAACTCTCGCATTCGCTTAATCGCCTTGTCGATGTCGTCGCCGCCTGCATGGGCATCTTCATCGTAGAAATCGGGGATATCGAAATGTTCGGAGACATCGAATTCGCAATCGTCGCTTTCATATACGTCAGAAAGCGACTGGCGCAGACGCAGAATGGGCACATAGCCCTGTCGACCTGACCCGAGCCCCACTCCGAATGCGCACGCCAAACCACCTTGCTGTACACAGCGCACATACGACGCATACGAAGCGCGAACCTCAGAAAGCAGCACCTCGAGCCGCTCAAGACCTATAGCCCTCTCGCAAGCCACACCCTCAAACGTGGGCAATTCTATCGTCCCCACGCAATGCCCCGCAATCTGCCGAGCACGCGAGCGCATCAATTCTTGCACCTCGATCATCGCGCGCCGCTCGACATCTTCAATTTCGCCCACAAGCTTTTGGCGCCTCTCGTCATGCCCCGTAATTTCGAAGGCATTTCGCATCTTCTCGCCAAAACAACTCGCGTACACATCCTCAATCGCACTCGCCACAGCGTCATCCGGGTCTTCCCTATCGACGCATGTTGGGTCGTTGGCGAACGAGGCGTCTGACTGTTCATCGTCGGCGAGCGCAACCTTGATGCTTTCCATGGCCGAAACGCGCCCAGCCAAGCAGCCGGCCGAGGCAGCGTAATATGCTTCAAAGCGTTCGGGCGAATTGATTTCAATCATGGCTTCAGCGGCATCGATAGTTTGCACCAAGCGTTTAAGGAGCTCGTCCTTCGAGCCCATGGCAAGAAAGGCCCTGTAGCGATCTTCACGCCGCAACGAAGTAATCATACGCATTTTCTTGCGCGTATCATCCAGCGCCGCGGTTTCGCACGTTCGAACATATTCGGAAATCGCATCGTTTATCATCTGCGCGAGCACGTTGCGCCGCGTGCGGCATTTGCGCCTCACGCGGCGCAACGATGCCGCCCGCAGGGAGTCCATCGCACGCTGCCGATCCCGCTCGGCGGCCTGCCGCTCACGCGCATCGCAAGCATCCGCGCCAAACGTGCCATCGAGCGCACGAAAAAGCGAATCGCTCATCGCCCTCGCATCGAAGCTCGTACTCACATCATTTGCGCTACCGAGCACGCGCCCTTCGTCCTCGCCCATCTTAGTCTCCCCTACGATTATTTCTCATTACAGTCCGAGGGCTTTTTGCGCCGCGCCGACGTAATCACCTGGAAAGTAAAACACTGGACTAACACCCGACACGAGCTCGGGCGAGACCATCTGCATGTCTTGAATCGACGACGTAGGCAGCAGCACGCGCTTTGCGCCAGCATTCTTCGCCACGCGCATGATGTCTTCCAGGCCGCGAATAACGTCGATGGTGCCCGAGATGCGCAGCGCACCCGGCACCACCATGGCATCGAGCACTGGTTTGTTGCATGCTGCCGAACATAAACCAACGAATTCGGCAAGCGATACTTCATCGGACAATCCCTTGCTTTGAAGGTCGTTGAAATACAGCAGGAAGTCTTTTGAGCCCACATGCATGCCACGCGCCACGCGCGACGCGTTCTCTACAAACAGACGATGGGCGGCCTCTACCGAATCTTTCACAGGACGACTGTTGCCAATGCCCTCATGGCTGAATTTGCCCTCGCCAGCCACAGCTTTATTTTCGAGCTTATATACCGCGAACTCGCCACCAAGCGATTTGCCGACGCCAAACACTTGCCCTGGCATAAGCGGACCATCGGGAATCAGTGTGTCGCTCGACTGCTCGGGCACGCCAATCACGCGCATATCGCCCGGGTTTTCGGCATCCAAATAGCCCAGATTCACATCGATAAATTCGACGCCAGCCATAATCTTGAGCTGCTCTTTCACGCGGCGGCGGCCTTCAATGGAATACTCCAGCAGCCAACGCACGTCTTCTTTTTCCATCTTTTGGTCGGGGAACAGCAGCTTCGCCAGCCCCGAAAACGTTTTGCGCACGCCGATTTCGTCGCGCTTATTGAAATCGCTGTTCAAGCGGAAATACCGGTCGATCAAATGCGTGCAATCGCGACGGCGCATTTCCTTGCAGAATTCGCTTAAGCAGTCGGTGATAAGCCCGTAGTGCTCCGTCAACAAATCGGAACGCATCTTGGGAACTTCCCAGCCCGGCAGGTAATAGTGAATACGGTCAAAAAACGCCGAATCGTCGTTGAATTCCGGCGGGAAGGGATCGAACAAATGCGTGGTTTTCAGCACATTGGCGACCGAATCGTTGATGTTGCCTTCGAATACCATGGATGCGTCAGCGTTAATTTGGTCACGATCACGCGCGAAGCTGCCCGACGCCATGTAATCCTTCAGAATCTGCACGGCACGCACGTCTTTAAAGCGCATGCCTGCCACTTCATCAAACGTAACGCAATCCCAATGGCTCACCAGGCCGAGCCTTGCCGCGCCGCGCGCATTCATGCGACCAAACAAGTTCGCCGTAGTAGTTTGGCCGCCCGACAACAAAATCGCGTAGGGCGACACCTCTTTGTAGATATGGCTTTTGCCCGTACCGCGAGGGCCAAGCTCGCATAGGTTATAGTTGCGCTCCACAAGCGGCACCATGCGCTCGATGAAATGCAAGCGCTCGCGCTCGGTGAGCACATTCGGCTCGTAACCAGCAGAGCGCAAAAGCACATCCATCCATTCGTCGCGCGAGAAGTATTGTCTCTGTTCGATAAGCCCCTCCAAATCCAAATTTGGCATTTGGATTGGTGTGAGGCTCATCACCGAGAACGGCGAATCGGCGGGCGTGCGCTTCTTTTTCGACGATTTCTTCTTCGGGCGCTCATCGCCGAACACGTCATCGCCGAAATCGTCTTCCTCGACATCTGCGCGATTGTACGCGATGCGCATAATGCACCAGATGCCCCCTTGCAATATCTTCGTGTAGTCGCGAACATAATCCGCTGGCATAACGAACGGCTCAATGTTCAAGTTAGTGAACTGCGCCACATATAAATCGCTATATTCGTCAAGCCTTGCCGACACCTTATCGATAATGGTGAACTGGCCCGATTCGCGAATCTTCGACTTGATACGTTCGCTTTCGTCGGGCCGCACGTAATTCTCGGAAAGAATTCTTCGAATGCGGTCGAGGCCCTCGCGAATGGCATCGTCATCGTCGGTGGAGCAATACATCCCCAGCAGGTATTCCAGCACGAAGGTGGGCACATTCGCGCCACGCTTCATGAGCGACGTAAGGTCTTTACGCACGATTTTGCCACCGAAGTGTTCCAATAGCTTGCAATCGAGCTCGTCGGCCTCGTATCCCACAGGCTGACCATCGTCGAACCCATCGGTACCGCACTCCCGCGCCGCGTCAGCCTCTTGCTCGCCGACACCATCGCCAGCCTGCGCATATTCCTCGCAAGATTCCACTTCGGGAACTTCCCACAAATCGTCATCGTATTCGGCAGCCATGGCCACCCCTTTCTATACACTGCGCGTATGCGCTCAAATTAGAATCCAAACATGTCGCTTGGTGCGAAGGAAACCTCTATGGTGTACGGTTCCTTCCACACAATGCGCCCAGTTTCGCGCTCGCGCGCCACCAGGAAATACTGTTCTTTCGACGAGAAACTCGAGCCTTTGAGTGCGAACCGCACCTGGACCACGCGGTCTTGCGGGTTCGGCGACGTTTTATCGGCATGCGCCTTCACCACATCGCTTACCTCGTTGCCCGACGAATCGGCAAACGATAGCCCATATTCGCACGGCAGTACCTTGCCCACGGCGGGTTCTTCCTGCAAAAAATTCACGCCGAACAGCGAATTGGTAATACGGCGCACGTCGCTGAGCACTCTCAGCGTTGCCGGGCGCGTGTCTTCGAATTCCTTTGAGCGCGAGCCAACGCGCCAAAATGTAATGAGCGGCACGCACAGCTCTTGCAGGCTTACGCCGCCATGCACATAGCGGCACGTGCCGCCCTGTTGCTTGATGCGCACGCTTTGGCGCGGCGTGAAGCCGTAATATTTGCCGCCCTCGATATTGTCCATGTTCATTCCGATGAACAACGCGCCTTCGGGGTCGCCGCCGATGGCGGCAGGATCGATATCGCGGCACACGATGTGTCGCTTGCCGCAAATCGCCTGATTATCGGGCACATACGCTTTCGAAATGCGCTCGCACTCGCCAAGTTCGTGACGCGTATACAGAAAACCGTGGTCGGCGGTTATGGCAACATGCGCGCCCGGCGCATCGATGCACACGCGTCGCGCAAGCGCCACCAGATCGCGCACGGCATCGTCGCACGCGTCGAATACCGAGCTTTCGGTGGCAAGCTTTTCACCCGTGGCGTCGATGACGTTGTGGTACAAATACACCACCTCGGCCGATTTCAGCAGCTCTTTGCGCTCGGCCGCTGGCATGTCAAGATATTTCTCGGCACGCAGAGCGCGAGCGTGCGGGCTCACCGTGCGAAGCACCGACTCGCGCTGCTCGGTTGTAGCGCTCGGCAAACCGTCCACGCACACAGCCCCGGTCTCGCCATCGAGCGACATGCCGCGATGCGGCAGAAGCGCCGCCATACCGAATTCCGTGATGGACGGGTATGTCGCCTGCATGCTATCCAGCTTTACCATGCCGCCCTTTTCGCGCTCAAGCTCGCCCGCAATTTCGCGCCCCACCTCGAAACGCAGCGCATCGGACACGATGACCACCATCGTTTTCGCCGAGCCCTTGCATGCGGGCATGATTTTCCAGAAGAAATCGCGCTGGCGGTCGACGCCCGAAATGCAGCCCGAATCGAGCCACTGCGCCTGCGCGGCGTTCGTCCAGCACGCATTCGATTCCGCCAAAAACCACCCGCTGTAAAGGTTTTCGGCCCATTCGAGCGCCGAACGCACAGGCTCCTCGAGCGCTTCGTAGCCCTTCGCGCGGCATGCCCCATATGCGCGGCACAGCGAGCGGTAAAAGGCATCCATCTTGCACCAATCGCCGACGTAGGCATTCCACACTTCGGCGGGAAGCGCCACATGAAAACCCTGAGCATGAAGCGTTTTGAACTCGCGCATGCCGGCCACGGCAGCAAGCACGTCGAAATAGCAGGCCACACGCGCATACCACGACAAATTCGCGCGGCGGCACAACGCCTTGCGCGCATCGCACACTCGGTCGGCCCCCTCGGCGAACGACGTGAGCAGCGATGCCAGAATTGCCTCGTTCACACACGGGAACACGTCGCATTCGACAATGGCATCAAGTGGCGCGCAGGAAAAACGCGCTGCCAAGCCGCATTCGTTTTCCACAAGACGGCACATCTCGAAAAGAGCCTCCGACGAAAAACGAGGGTCGCGGTCCCAATCGCTCACGAGCGCCATGCAAAACGTCGCATTTGCCTCGCTTATATGCGATTCGAGCCCAGAAAGCTGGTCGCGTGCGATGGAAATCGACGCAGCCGACAGCAGCACATGCGATGCAAGCGCGACAAAAGAATCGCGCCCGTCGAGCGCGCCATCGAAGCCGGTGAGGCGCTTCACACAACGCGCCAAAGCTTCGGTGGCATCGTATTTTGCAAACAACTCGACCGCCTGGGCGCCGTCGCGCTGCAACGCAGCCAAATAGCCGCGCACCACGAACGACGCACGCGCATCATCGGGAGCCTCGCCGCCAAGCAGCGCGGCCAACACGCCCAGCTCAACCTGTGCGCCCGTCTGCGGCGCGGGGCAGCACTTGGAGAACTGGCGGCAACGGGTTTTCGCTGCGAAAAACGAGCGATACGTCGAAAGCGCCGCGCGCACGTCGCTTGCATCGGCAGCATTGAGTTCGTCGGCCAGAATAGATAGAAAATCTGCCTGGAAATGATCGGCATACAGTTCAACATCGGCAAGCCAGTCGCCCTCGATATCGCCTCGGGCACGCTGGCGATACACCAACAGGTCGTTTTCGGTGTCGCCGCGCGCGATAAGGCGCTTGGTTTCAAACATCACGCCGTCGTATGCCTTCACAAACCGCACGGCGCGCGCAAAGCCCTCGTGCGCAGGCATCACGCCATCGATTGCACCCGCATCGTCGAAGCCGTTTTCGATCAACGAATCGAATGAGCCCTCGAACTCGCCCGAAGGGTCGTTCCACACCACAATGCGCCGCACGGCGTCAGGCGCCAAAGGCTGCGCGAATTTGGCCTTGAGCTGCGCCTGTATATCAATTTGAGCCATCTATTCCATCACTTTCACATCCGCTTCGACAAAAGGCGCTCCGCCTATTTGATCTTCGCCAGCACGTCTTGGAACTTCGCGTAGTTCACTTTCACGCCGTCGTCTAAATCGATGGCGATCATCTGGTCGGCCAAGTGGTGCAGCTTTTCCTCGAATTTTGCGGTTTCATCCAGCTGGTCGACAAACTTCTTGCGCTGCTTCTCGAGCCTCACGCGCTCGCCTTTTTCGGCACTCGCGAGCGCATCGTCGATATAGCCGATTTGCGTGCGGTAGCGCTCCTGCTGCGCAAACACGTAATCGGTACGCACACGTGCCAGTAGGTCGGGCTGATAGCGATGCATGTACACCAGCGCTTTGAAGCCGTTCTTCTTGCCTGAATCGAACAGCCAATAGATGGGACGCTTCTTATAGGTTTGGCAATGGTCGCTAAAGAAATCTTTCAGAAAATACGCGCGAATCACCTGGCGCGACGTGCCTTTACCGCCCAATGCGTCAGCGATGAAGCGCAAGTTTTCCTCGAGCGTTTCAGCGCCATAAACCACGCGCATGAATTCTACGAAGCGACCCACGATGTCGTCTTCGAAATACTCGTCGTCGCATACGGGCAGCACGTTGTCTTCGTCGGGCATAAACGAAATGCTATTCGCATCGGGCATTTTGGCCACGTAGTTGGCCAACGTGTCGCCCTGGTCGGCAAGCACCAAGCCGTCCACATCGAGCGAATAGCGCCCGAACATGCAGCCGACCGCGTAGCTCATGAGGCTCGTGATTTCGTCGCGCTTGGTGCGCACGTACTTGTTGCCCTTATACGATTCGGGAATCTCCTCCACCGTGTCGAAGATGCGCGCCACCGACACGTATTTGTCCTCCACCTCGATAGGCACCTCGCCCACCATGTTGTAAATCTCAGCGAAAATGCGATTGAGCTCTTCCTCGTTTGCGCGAAGCTGTTCAAATCGCTCGTTCACCTCGGCCTTGCGGGCCTCATATTTATCTGCAAGAAGCGTTGCCATTTACGCCACCTTTCCAAGCAATCTACCTGCGGTTATACATTGTGAAACGAACATGTGTTTGCTATAATTACACCTTGAAAAAGTACCCCAGCCTGTGGTATAAAAGTTTTGCGTTCCTTTATGGAAGGCAGTCAAGGGCCGGGGGATCCCCCCGGCATTTCTTGTTTTAGGAGAGGCTGCACCATGAAGGAGCTTTCCGTTTTCGTTGATGAATCCGGTAACTACGGAGGCGAGAACGCCAAACACTACCTCATCACCCTCGTTTTCCATAGGCAGTCCATATCCATCCAGCAAGAGATTGCTCGGTACGAGCAAGTTCTCAGGGATCGCAACCTTCCAAATATTCCGCTGCACATGAATCCCCTCATGAGAGGAAACGACGCTTATAGGAACATGCCAATCCAGACGAGGATGCGACTCTTGACATGCTTCAGCACCTTCGCGCTTAAATGCCCCATCGAGCACTTCACGTTCGCGTACCAAAGAAACCAGTTCAGTACCGACGCCGCAATGTTCAGCAAAATGCAGCAAGACCTCGTCGCCTTCCTTTCGGAAAGGCTTAGCGTGCTCCAGGCATTCGATGCCATTAAGCTTTACTACGACGATGGGCAAGAAGCCGTAAAGTCCACACTGCATACGGCATTCGAATATGCATTGGGTACCCAGGTCGTTGTTTACCGGAATTGCAGCCCTAAAGACTTCAGGCTTCAACAAGTTGCCGATTACATATGTGAGCTCGAGCTGGCCGCAATTAAATACGAGAAATCCGAACAAGGAAACGCCGAGAAAATCTTCTTTGGCACTTATCGCGACTTCAAGAAGAACCATCTTCGTAGGATTCGAAAGAAGCGAATCCAATAAAGTCTTGACCGAGCCATTGGGTTTTCTTAGCGGAGCATTGCTAGCTATGGCAAAAGCTAACCAGCGTTCCACAATGGTGCGCTGTTCTAGAGCTGGGAGCCTTCCCAGCTCCGAACCTTGTTTCGCAATAGAAGCAAGCTCAAGACACCCAGCATGCCATTTATGCGTAGCCACACCGCAAGGGATGGCTTCCGAGCGCTGGGAAATATCCCCCGACAAGGGTTGGTACAAAAGTCCCAGTGTCAAACGTCGAGCAGCATGCGCAGCGCGTTTGACGCGGCTTCCGCTATTTCCATCTCTTTGCTGCAACATATCGCACCCATCAACCTGGCAGCAATTCGGGAGAGTCCGAATAAACCAAACCATCTCTATCAATTCGATAGCCCAAAGACCAAAGCCTGTTGAACTCATCGCGGCAAAATAGAAGGACGTCGTATTCTTTTTTCCCGTTCATGAAATAAAAGTCGGGATAGCATGGACAGTCCTCGTCGAGAAGAAACGTTGGAAAATCCTCGCCCCCGATGGCAAATTTCAATTCTGAGTTACGAGCAACCTTACTTTTGACGAGATACTCGGTAATGCAGTCCGTATATTGAAGCGAGTAGAAATCGAATTCGCTATCGTTGAACAGCGTTAATACGGCGCCCCCCTCGAGCGGTTGGCAACGCATCTTGAAAGCTGGAACGCATCGCTTTTTCCTCTCCTCGAGTTCGGTCTTCGCTTTCAGGTCTTCTTTACGACGATAATCGAGCTCACTCTTTGCAACAAACAGCGTTGCGGCAACAGTCACAACGACACCGCAGAAAGCAAGCAATCCATCGCCCGAAAACAACTCAAGATTAAGTCCAGCTGCCAACAAAAGCCAATCAACCAGTAGGCTTATTAAAGCCGCCACAATAGGACACCCCAGCAGAACAGCAACTGCGCCTATGGCTATATGTTTCGTTGTGAGACTATGCATATAAACCCCTACAGCAGCGGATGACGCTTGAAGTCCCAGGAGGTTTCAAACGAATCCCAGTCGGTTTTTGATAGCCCGCGGCACAATTCGACCGTGGCGTTAACTGATGGCTCCAGCTCCTCATTTTGGACAATCGGATACGTTGCGATCTGCCCCACCTCAAAATTGAGCGTCGGCGAAAGCATGCTTGCGACACGCATAATCACAGAGCTGTTGCACGCACCTTGCAGATATTTAAGTGAATCGGCATCACTAAACACGCTCGTACCCGCAACATCAAAGACATGTCCAGCAGGCTTAAAGCGAAACGCGATTGATCCGCTCGAAATCTTCGACCAGGTAATTGAAGACCTGAAATAGTAATCGGGGTTACGAATGACCGAGCCGGGATACTCACGAACTAAATGGCCATCATTTTCCCAATCAATTACACACTCATTATTTCCGTACCATTTGCGGAAATCACCGCCCTTGTTGTAGGGGAACCACTTACAGGCGCTGGAAACCGATTCTTGCACCGAGCAGCAGGAATAGGAGCTCTTTTGACCGTCGACTTCCCACCATTCGCGGACAAAGCGCGCATTCTCTCCGGTTTGGAGTCCTACGCGCGGTGTCGCGAAGTCCTTTAGTTTTTTGTTAGCAGCAAACGCATCCAGAAGAGCGTCGCTGGTCCAGTAGGCTATGGGGGTGCCGGGGATATGCTTGAAGGTCTCGGCGTCGCGGCGGTAGAACCAGCCACAGTCGGGGTTCTTGATCGCCTCGATGGCCTTAGGGGCTTGCTTTGCAGCGCCAACGAAATCGGACAAGCGGATATAGCCACCCTTGTAGCCATCGACATGGGAGTTGTGGAACGTGAAAGCACAAATAGGCACCGTTGCGCCGGCGAAGCCAGAGTACTCGAGCTGAATCAACGAGGTAAACGTTCTATTGTCGATAATCTCGTTACGGAGCTTCTCGTAGCTGCCGATGAACATCCAAACGAACGGGCACATAATGCCGCACTCACCATGATCATCGGCAAGACCCATAATCCGAACGATGAATGACGAGAATAGGTCGCTCTTCACATCGGGATAGTTCTTCTTCACCCACTTGGACATGAAGGGGCTAAAGCTGGAGCTGCCCATGTAGGGCGGGTTGGCCACTACGCAGGTGTATCGTTTCGCCAAAAGCTCGCAGGTCGCTTTTGCTTGCTGTAGCTTTTCTGCCGCGCTTGCCGCGAACATATCGCTCGATGCCACCCGCGCGAGCTGGTCGGCTGTCGCGCTCACGGCCTCAAGCTCGGCCTCAGTCGGGTTCAAAAGGCTGCCGATTTCGTCCAAATGTGCCAAGGCATCCATCAACTGCGGCTGGCCCAGCAGCGGCGCTGTCGCAGGCAGCTCTTCGCCATCGATATGCACCGGCGCCACAACGTTGATATTGGCCTGCACGCCCCTGCCAAAGAAACGACGATCGTGCTCGCGAGCGCACATGGCAAGCGCCAAACTCGCGATTTGCGCCGCGCGAGGGTCAATTTCCAAACCAGTAAGGTTGTTCTGCAAAATGAGCTGAGCAATCTCGCGCTCGCGATAGCCGCGCTCCTCATACATGGCGAAAAGCAAATCGAACGCGTACACCAGAATATGGCCCGAACCGCACGCCGGGTCGCACAACGTTATTTCCTCGGGCCCGTTTATGCAAATGAAGTCTTCATGCTCGGCATCGGGCTCAATATAGTATTCCATGCGCTCATGCAGACCGCTTTGCGGGTTGTTCAGCATCCACAGACGCCCAAGCGAATTCTCCACCATGTAGCGCACGATCCATTCGGGCGTGAACAGCTGCGTTGCCACGGGCAACGTGTCGGCGGTCGCCTTCGACTTCGACTTGAAGAAGTCGTCTTTGGCCTGCGAATTGTAGTACTGGTACATCCAACCCAGAATTTCCACGTGGGTGAGCCAGTCCTCTTCCGGAATGTCTTCAACCATGGCTTGCGCCACGCCGTCGCGCGCCATAAGCTTGTCGGGCAAAAGCAGCTCCAAGGCCGAATCCACCGGCTCGAACACATTGGGAATGCAACTCGCGAGTTCTTGGCATTGCGCCAAGAACAAATAGCGGAACAACGCCCCATCGTCACTCGCCTGCTTCAGCTGCAGCACGCGAGCTGCATCAAGTCCCTCGATTTCCAGATCGAGCGCCTCGTCAACGGCCTGCGAGCCGAAGCTTCCATCGGGTCTGCTGAACATACGCACGCGGCTGGGCAGAAAGTCGCGCAGCTCCATGAAGCGAATGGCCACCATGCGATTGAACCAGGTATACGCCGCGCGCTCCTTCAAGCGGGCGTTGCCATGGGTCGCATCTCCCTCGCCCAGCTTGGTTTGCAGCTGCAGCAATTCGGCGCGTTGTTCGCGCTCGATGGGCGAAAGCGGCAGCGCGCCCACAGCATCGGCGGCAGCATTAGGCACGCCCTCGGCGGCGATGCCGTATTTTTGCATGCGCAGTTCGACGCCTTGCTCGAGCTTTTCACGAGCCTGTACGCAAAATGTTTTGATGGCAGAATCGTTCATAGTGCCCCCGTTTAGTTCAAGCTAATGGCATCGTTGTCATCCAGGATTTCTAGCAATTTCGCGCGCACCGCCTCAACGCATGCGTCAACATCGGCACGCGATCTCAAGGTTTTACGCGGAAGCACGTCACCGCGCTTAATTTCTTTAACGCGAGGCTTTGACACAGGTGGTACCTGAGACTTCTGATAGACGTTGTTCACGATTTCACCGCTTGCGGTTTCGTAAGGAACCGATATCTCGCGCGCAGCCTTCGCTTTCGCTTCCTCCACTGCGGCATCGATTGCACGCTTGGCTTCGCGCGCCTTCTGTTCGAGCCGGAAACATAGGGCGTCAATCGCCTGAGCCGTATTTTTGGCATGAGCCTGCGTTTTCAAGTCCTCGAGCGCTACCTGCGCTTTCAGGAAGGCGGCCTTTGCCGCTTCGGGCTGCTCAGCCTGATCGGCCGCATAGTGCTCCAAACCATGAATTTCGCGATCGAGCGCATCCAAGAAATCCGCCCGATGCGCCGCCACCACCTTGTCGTGCGCATCACGAATGCGATTATTCAAATTATTGAGCTGCGGAATCGCCGGCTTGGGCGATTGGAGAATGGCCTTCACCTGGGTAATGGCATCTTGGGCGTCGCCATCGCCTTCCATGCTATCGCCCTCTTCGGCAATGCTCGCCAACAGTTTGGCCGATTCGTCGAACAGGCGCTGCTGATTGGGGAAGAACGCGTCAACGTCTCCCTTCGCCTCGGCGAAATTCAAAAGATCATCTTCGGCTTTCTGGAATGCGCGCAGCAACGCCTCGGGGTCGTTTTGCTGCTGTTGCACCTGCATCAGCACATGCACGCCATCTTCTACCGCTTGCTTATAGGGATACGGGTATGCCGGCATGCCCGAATAGTGCGTGCGCAAAAGCTGCTGGCATTGCCCGATGGCTTCCGCCAGTTCGCTTTTCACGCGGCGCACCAAGCCGTCTTCGTCGGCGGGAATATCACGCGCGCCCGTGAACTCAGACAGAATGTCGCGGCAATCTTTAAGAAGCCGTTCGTTCAGTTTTTCGCGGCGTTTCACTTCGACCTTGCCGATTTCAGTACGTTTGCGCAGATAGCTCGTTATGTTACGATTATCGGTCGCAACTATGGTCCCACCATAAAGAATCGTCGCCTCTTGCGCAGCTAGAAGGCGCGCCACCGTTGCGGCTATATCTATTTCGCGCCAGCCATACGGTGCGCCTTGGAAACGGCGCTGCACGTCGTCCATGGTAGTTTGCTGATGGATACGTGCCTGAACCGCAAGATAGTCGGCCGCTTCTCTACACGCCTGCTCGTTGGCACCGCCCCAGCCCTCGATACCCTGCTGCGCTTCATTCAAAATGCGCACGATGTCGCCGTCGCCCGTCACGGGATCGGTGATATAGGACGCTTTGCTATACACTGATTCGGCGAGCCTACCGAGCACCTCGTCGAAAACGCCGCGCGCACTTGCGGTGCGCACTTTGATTGCCGCGCCGTCCACGTAGCAATTGGCATTGGCTACCGCGTCTTCAAGCAGCTTGGAGGCTTCTCGCTCGTCGAAATTCGCCTGGTTCAGTTTGCCCTTCACGATATCCTGCGTAGAAGGCGGCAACTGGGAAGGGTTCTTCGTTTTTATGTATTTGCGCACTTTGGCAACGCCGAGCAGCACGTCGTAATAGTCTTTATCGTTGTCGAGCACCACTATGGCCTGACCACTCGATTTCGCCACGAGCTCATTGTCGCTAGCGCGAGACAAATCGTTCGCCAGGGTCACCACATTCAAGCGCATGCCATTTTGGGCATTGCCGTACATGGAATCGTCTACGCAGCGGTCGAAAGGGAAATCGTTCGCTCCACGTTTCAAGGCAGTGGGCGTATAGATGCCCGCAAACAGGTTCTTTTTGATGGTCTCTATTACCTCGGCCGAATCCACCTGCGTTTCAGCAATTTCGCGCGCGATTTCTTGTTCTTCGTCGGTGAGGAAGTTGTAGGCATCGCCCTGGCGCGCCACATAGTTCTCGTGAACCAGACGGTCGAGCGACGCCTTCACCTGCTCACGCAGGGCAACCTTGTCGACGCCCATATCGTCGGTCATCAAAATAGTGAGGTTGTTCACCGTGGCCTTGATATAGTTGATGTATCGAATAAGGTAGAGCAGCTTGAGCAGGCGCACGTCTTCGGGCATAAGGCCGCGCCCAGCTTCGGCGGCTTCGCTCGCGCGAACGACCACCTGGATAATGCCGTGGTCGAGGTCTTTCGAAATGGTGTCGAAGAAACGCCAGAATGGCACGAGCGTGGTGACGCCTTCGCCCTGCACCGCCTGTGCCGATTCCTGGAACGCCGAAAGCATGCTGCGTTCGCCGGTTGACATATGCGCAGCCTTCACGCCATGCTTGCGTATTTCGGTCATCACGTCGGGCAGTACCTTGAACTGATAGTTCACAAACGGGTAGCTTTCTGTGAAATCGGCCTGCGAGGCATAGCCAACCAAATCGCCACGCGATTCTTCAAATGTGAACAGGTTCTTCAGCACGGCGCTTTGCTGTGCGTATTCCTGCGCAAGGGTGAGCTCGGCAGCCTCGGTTTTCTCGAGCACGCGGCGCTTGATAACCTCATCGACACTCGAGCTCGAAAGCGAAAGACGCGTGTTGAAGCGGCCTTGAATCTTCGAGAAATCGTCGCCGACAATCATGGTGACCTCGTCGATAGCCTCTTGGCTCGTGACCATCACCCACACGCGGCCGCCACAGCGCGCGCCGAATTCCTCGACGATGGTTTGCAAGCTCAGCATGAGGCTTTGGTCGTCACCGATGAACTGGCCGACTTCGTCGGCCATAAACAGCAGGCGGAACTGGCCACCGTGCTCGGCCGCGCGCGCTTCGCAATACTCATTGACTTCTTCAGCGAAAGCGTCAATGGACAGAGGATCGTCGTCTTTCACCGTCAACCAATGCCGCGCTTCATTGTCGCTCCAACCGAGCACGGTTTTCATGGTTTCAACAAGAGCGTCGGAATGGTAGCCTTTGGCGCACGAACGACGCCTCTTCACCCACGCACCACCATTAATACGCTCGAACGTTTCGCGAAATTGCTGCGTTTTCCCTAGCGAATCGACATACTGCTCAAGCTTGGCGATCTTTAGATTTTCGCCAAAAAAACCTTGGTTTTCGTAAAAAACGCATTCAAATACGCGCAAAAGCGCAGTGCGGGCCGCGTCGCCGCCCTTCAGCTGGCCGCCTTTCGCATCAGCATTGAACAGAATAGTTTCAGTGGAGACCTCGGCACAACGACGCATGTTCTCGTAGACCAGCGCGTCTCTCACCTTGCCATCGAAATAATCGATGGCCGGCTTGCCGTCTACCACTTTGTTCGACAACAGGTACGACAGCATTTTCAAAAAGTGCGATTTACCGCTGCCGAAGAAGCCCGAAATCCAAACGCCAATTTTGTCGGTAGGCACGTCGAGGGCACGAGAATAGCTTTCGAAGAAATGCGCAAAATGGCCCTGAAGCTCGCGCGTGACCACGTATTCAGAAAGTTCCTGCTGGATGGCAGCCTCATCATCCTGCATGACCTTGATGACGCCGTTAATGGAACGATTGATATCTTTCTGAAAGATGTCATTGATAATCACAGAGGCCTCCTATGCAATATCGAACGCGCGGTAATAGTTACCATCATTTAACTTATTGAAGAGCGAGAAGCATTTCCCGTCAAAGCGGCCCGGATACATTACGACCACGGGAATATCGCTGAATTCGACGTGCATGTTTTCGAGCAATGCGTGAACTCGCAAGAACGGGTAAACCTCACCCACCCCTGTCAGAATCAGGACATCGCCCATCCGATGCGGAATACGACAAAGCTCCTCGGTAAATATGTCTGGAGTCGCTATGTCTCTCAATTGTCTTATCTGATACTCGCTTCCATACTTTGCTTCATGAACAGGGATTTCATCGACAATTCCCTCGTCCTCAAGCACATCAAGGAAAGCGTCGTAGAGATTTTTCACGATGAGGTTGCACGGCAGAGCGCCCTTTGCGGCGTCGGCCTGAAGATCGGCCACAAACGCGCGCATTTCAAGCTCGAACGACGCGTCGTAGCAGAACGTGAAAAAGCCTATTTCGTTGCCCAGGCCTTTGTTTTCCAGGAAATCTTGTTCGCAAAGGCGTTTGCGCAGCACCTTGCAGCGATGGTCGAAATCGGCCTGGGCGCGCGCGGCCTTAGAATGCGCTTGGAGCACATCGTATGTCGTTTCCGTTTGCGACTGGGGAGCCATCTACATCGCCCCCAATCCCGAGAGCGCGGCGGCGATATCGGCATCGCCGTTTTCTTTCATGGCCGATTCAACGTCAAAATCGAGCATGAGCGGCGAAAGATGGCCGCCCTTCGTAGAATCAAGCATGCCAACGTTTATCAGGCAGCTCGCAAGCGTCGATTTAATGCGATAGACCGTCGCATCGCTCCATGTGGCAGCTTCTGCATTTTCCAATTGGTAGCGCGTAAAAAACGCATTCATGTCAACGCGCGTGAACGTGTAATCAAGACACGCCAGGCGATCGGCGATTTCGATGCCTATGAATGCGCGCATCAACTCGTATCGGCGAATCATGGCATAAAGGTTCGCCTGCCCGGCAGCTTCGGGCGCGCCATGGGCAATCAGTTCGGTAAGACGAGCGGCGGCTTCGCGCGACTCGGGCGATGCGTCGGCATTTTCGAGGGCATCAAGGCGCTGCAGACACGCACGGGCGCGATCGGCCAGCATGCGTTCCGTACCATATTGAAACAGGTTTTCGCGCTTAACGCGCTGGATTATTTCGTCGTCAGGTTCACCTTGCGTGCGCAAGTCGGCGACGATACGCATTTCTCGAAGAAGGAATTGCTCTCGAGTGAGCGACCCCCCCCGACGCGATTTCTAGGTTGTGCCACGAAGAACTCCTCTATTCGCGACGTTGGTTGCCTTGGCGGCAGTAAGCCACCGTATATTCGCCCAATATGATAACCCTTGCTTATGGTTTAGGCGCACTGCGGCTGGCGTTTGCCCGATTTATCCAGCAGCGGCCACCGAAAGCGACCCCACATGCAATTTGGGGCATCGTTTTTATCTCTAATCACCATACCGCCAAAGTGGCGAAATCTGTTGCGCAACAAATGCGTTCGCCAGCCCCGCCTCGGTTTGCGCGACGAAACGCACACCACTATTGCGAAGGCCCGCCCAACACCGCGCGCATCGGGCGGGCCACACGCCTTCATGCGGGGTCCCCTATTCCATGTACCATGAATAACCAGCGGCCTCAATGAGACGCTTAAGCTCTTCGTCGTCGGGATATAGTCTCGCAACAGTATACGACGTGAATTTGTTATAGAACCAGGGGTCCCATTCCTCGTCTTTCGTCCTGATGGGAACGCCTATTCCGAGGAGCGCGACGATAATATCGCGCGCCGCATCGAGCCGTTCTTGCTCGATATGCCCATGAGACTTAAAGCCCCAACCAGAAGTGAGGAAATCAATCACACGCGTGACAAAATTTCTAGGGCCTTTGAGCTTTCGATATTCAGACGGCTTCAGTGCCTCGTATGTCGCAGCGTTCGTGAAATCGAAATCGTTGTCGCGCAGGAATTCGAAGAGTTCCATGCTGCAGTTTCGCGTCAGCCCATCGAATATATACACATCGCCCAGGCCGCCCGGAAACTTCCTTCCAGACCATTCGAAGAATTCTTCGGCCAATGCAATGTCGGGCACCTCGCACAGCTCAGCGAAGAAAACACGGCGTTTCTCATTCCACGTGAACTTCCCCCTGCTTGCCGCACCCGGCTCGAAACCGACTTCTGCAAAACGCGCCGCGCGCAAGGCGTCGAGCTCTTCGACCTGCTCGGCGAAATCGGGGGGTTCCTCAAGCACAGCTCTCGTTTTCTTTATATCGTCAAGCGTGAACTTCAACTTGCGAATGAGAATGCTCATGCCTTCCTTGTCATCGCGATTCATGGCCAGCGTAACGGCCTCGCAAGGCAAAACGCGGCCGCTGGAGCTATCTGTCAACACGACCGACGAATCTTTCTTATCTTCCACAAGAGCAGGCAGAAGACCGGTTCTCACGAATTCTTGACGTTTGAGATTTTTGACCTTTTCGGGTATATTGCGCCTGAGCCAGCGATACGCCTCGATGTTCCACGACCCCAAAAGCTCGCGCTTGATGCCGAAAGAATTGGCATCGAAATCGCTGGGCGAAACCGCGCCATGTTCATCGTAGAACAGCTGAGCCACACGAGGCTCGCAATGGAACAGCGCCCGAACCCTCGCTGCCGCCTCCCCAGATTTATAGCCAAGAAGGTAAGGCAGCTCCAGGCTCGCGCCCTTGCTCGATAGCAACTTATAAACGTCGTAATCTTCCTTGTACCAATATTGCCGGCCAATGCCGTACTCATAGTAAAAGTTGGCTTCAAAGGGGTAAAACTCCGTGCAATACAGGTCGAAGCAGGGAATTGGAACCTTCATTCCGTAAAGGCTCGTTACCCCCGACACAACCTGTTCGAATGCCTCGAGCCACGTTTTTCCCTCGTAACCCTCCGATAGGTCGTTTTTGCGCGAAAAAGCCCCGTTCGAAATTCGATGTTTATCTTCTTGCCAGGAGGCAACTTCTTCCCGGGAATACGGCACGCATCCCGTGTATAAAACGATCAGGTCTTTCAACTGGCGCGCCACGGGCCCGTTCTCGAATTCGGCCTTGCGCGCCTCCTCTTCGGCCCTCGCCCGTTCCTCTTCGGCCTTCTCCAAATCGGCGCGTTTATGCGCATAGAGCTTCTGAGCGTTCGGGCTTGTCAACGAGAGCTTGCCGCGCTCCGCAGGCTCTGAATCGAGCATAGTGCGAGCAACAGAGAGAAGCTCACCTTCGTCGGTCGGGTCAAGCTCAACCTCCACGCGCATGTATCCCGAAAACGGGTTGACGTTAATCGCTTTCGCTTTCAAATGCGGCACCATGCACGCCAAAGCAGCTCGTTTTATATTGGGAAGCGATGCAGGTGTACCAAAAAAGCCCAGCTCATGGCCAAATACGTCGCAAACCTGAAGCTCAATGGGGCTCGACGAATCGCTTTTCCAGTTCGATCGCAGCACAACTTCGTCACCCTCACGCATGGTGAACATGCACTCTTTATGCTCGCCTTCCCCTGAGCCGCTCACGGCGTATTTTGCTGGCATCGCAGCCATTTCGGCACGAATAGCGCGGGCAACTTCGCTCCACGAGAAGCCAGTGCAGGGGTCAATCGGACCTTCGGAATCGTTCGCGGCGGAAACGCTCACGGAGGTTTCATTTAGGCTGTCGAGTGAACCATCGGACCGAGGCGCGAATGTAGGCAGCCCCGATTTCGCGGCAAACAATTCCGCGTAGTCGGCTTGCTGCACCGCAAAATCGCGCACCGCAGCACCAATGGCAAGCTTCGCAACCCGAAACACGGCCGCGCTCTGGGCATTTCCGTTAAAGGAATCAGCGGCGCACGCGAGCGCTTTTTTGCCAAACTCTTCAAACGTTACGCCGACATCGCCAACCACGAAATCGCTCGTCCCGTTCGCCACCGTATAGCCGCCCTGCTCGACGCCGAGCTCCACGCGCAAGTCTTTGCTTTCTTCATGCGTGTGGCACGCCGCTATTGCATACGAGCCATCGGGCAGGGACGACACGAATCGCGCGATTTCGGGCGCCGCGTCGCCGCGCAGCATCACAAACTTCACGCTCAGAATATAGAGGTTTTTCCTGGGCATCGACACGAACAGTTCAGGCTCATATTCGTCAATATATTCTTTACGTCTATGCAGAATGACCTCGGAATCGATTTTCGGATTGAATGCCAAAACGGGCTCACGACAAAACGGCGTATGGATTTTCAACTCGAGCTCGCTCAACGACCACGAGTCGCAATAGGGCTCTACCTCAATTGGCTCGGAGACCTTTTTCCCTACACCGTAATTGAGCCGCCCTTCATCGGCGCCGTAGGGCAGTTCGTTGATGATTTCCCGCGCTTCAAGAAGATTGCGATACATCGCGCCAAGCATCGTGCGCGCGCATTCCTCATCGCCAATCGCAACAAGATAGTTGAATGTTGGCTTGAACTTGGTTGAACCGTTCTTTGTGGAAGACCTTCCCTTCCTCGTTGCGCTTGACATTCGCACCACCCTTTCGGCCTAATCCGTGATGTATAAACACGACGAATCGACCATACACCCGAAAACGCGAAAGTTGTTGCGCAACAAATTGAGCGAAGACAATAGTCTAGTAAGCCCATCTGCCAAGAGCCCGCAAACGCCATGCTCGAAACCTGTTAAACGCTATGAGCACTTAACAGGTTGAAACGCAAAAATCGCCCAACACCCTTTCCCCTAGTTCGAACCTGCTAAATGCTCGTAGCGTTCAACACAAGCATTTAACGGGTGACGCTCAGCAACTTCTGCTCGACGCAACAGCGAATCATGTCAGCATCGTATACATACTTCCAACTTTCGCGTCCTATTCATTTCGAATGCGTTAAAATTCAAAGTTATGCCTTTGGCCGAATATTTTTGATACTTTGCCGAAGGCATGCAAACAACCCCTCTTTTAAAGGAGCAATCGTGACGAAGAAGATCATCCTGGATTGCGATCCAGGACACGACGACGCCGTCGCCATCCTGCTCGCACTGGGCAACCCCGAAATCGAGCTTTTGGGCGTGACCACCGTCGGAGGCAACCAAAGCCTCGAAAAGGTGACTTACAACGCCCGCGCGGTGCTCGAAAAGGCGCACGCCACCGACGTGGCCGTGTACGCCGGATGCGACCGTCCCATCGTGCGTCCGCAGGAAGTGGCCGCGTCGATTCACGGCGAAAGCGGCCTGGACGGCGTCGAGCTGCCCGTGCCCACCCGCCCGCTCGAGCAGAAGCACGCGGTGAACTACATCGTGGAAACCATCATGGCAAGCGAGCCGGGCACCATCACCTTGGTTCCCACCGGCCCGCTCACCAACATTGCGATGGCCGTGCGCATGGAGCCGCGCATCGTTGAGCGCGTGAAGGAAGTCGTGCTCATGGGCGGCGGCTACCACGTGGGCAACTGGAGTGCCGTGGCCGAGTTCAACATCAAAGTCGACCCCGAAGCCGCCCACATCGTGTTCAACGAGAAGTGGCCGCTCACCATGGTTGGCCTCGACCTCACGCACCAAGCGCTGTGCACGCCCGCCGCGCAAAAGAGGATTGAAGAAGTTGGCACACCGCTCGCTACGTTCGTCTCGGGCCTCATGGACTTCTTCCGCAAGACCTACCAAGACAACCAAGATTTCGTGGATCCGCCGGTGCACGACCCCTGCACGGTCGCTTACCTCATCGACCCCACGTGCGTAGAAACGCGCCGATGCCCGCTCGACGTGGAAATCCACAGCGAGCTCACTCTGGGCATGACGGTTGCCGACCTGCGCGGGCCGGAGCCTTCTGCCGAGGAATGCCACACCCAAGTGGCAACGAAGCTCGACTTCGACAAATTCTGGAACCTCGTGACTGACGCTATTGAAAGGATCGGCTAAGTTCGCATGGCCGCTGAATCTACCAAACCCAAAACTCTCGACGAGGGCGGCAAGAACATCGTTGCCCTCATGGTCGCGCTGCTCGTGGCCATCTTCGCCTTCCAGCTCAACGCTTCTATGCTCTCGCCCGCGCTTGTGGCGATGCAAAACGAGTTGAACACCACCGCCACCGAAATCGGCAACACGCAAACGGTGTTCTTCACGGCCGCCGCGCTCTTCTCGCTGTTCCTTCCCCGCCTGGCCGACATCGTAGGCCGCAAGAAGGTACTCAGCGGCATGCTTCTGATTACCGCCATCGGCTGTATCGTGAGCGCTGCCGCGCAAGATGTGACCATGCTCATGGTGGGCCGCATCATGCAAGGCGTTGCCGGCCCGGTTGTGCCCATGTGCCTTATCATGCTGCACACGCAAGTGACCGAAGAGGCCCGTTATACCAAGCTGATGGCCATCCTGACCTCAGTCAATGGCGGCATCGCAGGCGTTGACGCCATTCTGGGCGGCTGGCTTGCCGGCAACTTCGGCTTCCGCTCGGTATTCATCTGCATGGCCGTCGTTGCCGTGCTCGCCGTGGTGCTCGTGTGGTTCTGCTCGAAGGAAAGCAAGGCCGAAGGCTCGCCGAAAATGGACTGGGCCGGCGTGGTTACGCTCGGCATCGCGTTTCTTTCCGCCTACTTGGCCATCAATGAGATTCAGAAGCTGGCCAAAGCCGACCTCGTGATGGTGGCCGTGCTGGTGGTCGTTGCCGCCGTGTTCTTCGTGGTGTTCTGGAACATCGAAAAGAAGAAAGACGCTCCCATGGTGTCTACCCACTATCTGAAGCAGCGCCGCACGTGGGGCCTGCTGCTTACCACGCTGCTTACCATGACCGGCGTGTTCGCCATCATGAACGGCGTTGTGCCCGCCATCGCGCAAGACGAAGCCTGCGGCGTCGCCATGGGCGCCGACGTGGTGAGCTTCGCCACGCTAACCCCGTATGCGCTGCTCGGCCTGTGCTTCGGCCCCGTTGCCGGCATTCTTGCCAGCAAATTCGGATACCACGCCGTGCTGCGCGCGGGTCTCGTGGTGTCCATTTTGGGCGCGCTGTTCGGCATTTTCGTCGCGCACAACACGAGCATCGCCACGCTTGTCGTGATTTCGGTCGTACTGGGCATTTCCTATGCAGGCACCGCGAACATCATGCTGAACGGCCTGGGCATCGTGCTTTCCCCGAAAGACAATACAGGCTACCTGCCGGGCATGAACGCAGGCGCGTTCAACCTGGGCGCAGGCCTTTCTTTCGCCGTGCTGTACGCCGCTATGGACGCCTACGCCGCGCAGGCGGGCGCCGCCGGCGGTTATGCTGCCGCAATGGTCATGGGCGCCATCCTGCTGGTGCTGGCGCTGACAACTTCGTTCCTAATTCCAAAGGCCGAGGACGCCGACAACAGCTAGTCTCATTTGCGCCGGCTGCGCGTTCGGTCACACAGCCGGCGCCTCTGCACGAAGCTACGCCTTTCCTGGCAGGAATCACCGCGACTAGGTATTCTTGTTGATAGCAAATTCGCTTCTCGAGGGCTTTCCCGCTAGAAATAGCCCTCGAGAAGCAACATCTGGATGCCATTTTTCAAATTTCGTAAGTTTCAAAAGACCTAATTGTCGCATTTTCTGCCAAAACAGCCCCGGTTTTAAACAAAAAGACCCACTCGCGACTCCCTCGCCAAAAGCAAGCCGCGCTTGGTGTTCCCTGGCGAGCGCATCGAACGCGTTCCAATGCACTCGAATGCATTCGCCAAAGAACACATCCCACCCGACCATCATTCGATTCCACGTAATGCGAAGGATCATCATGAGCAAAGTCATCGTTTTCGGCAGCCTGAACATGGATCTATCCATCGAGAGCGACCACATGCCCAATTTGGGCGAAACCATTATCGGTCGCGGATTCATCACCAACCCCGGCGGCAAGGGCGCAAACCAGGCCGTAGCTGCGGCGAAAATGGGCGCCGCGGTGTGCATGCTGGGTGCCGTGGGCGCTGACGCATTCGGCGATCAGATGATTGCAGGCCTCGCCGAGCACGGCGTGACGTGCGAATACATCACGCGCTCGGAAAGCTGCCCAACAGGCGTGGCCATTATCACACGCGTATGCGGAGACAACTTCATCACCATTGACGCAGGAGCAAACGCAAGCACGCGCATCGATGCAGTGCGACGCGCGCTCGACGAAGTGGCCGAACCGGGCGACGTGTTCTTGGCTCAGCTAGAATGCGACTACGAAACCACCTGGGCCGCGCTTGCCGAAGCGTGCAAACGAGGCCTATACGTGGCAATAAACCCCGCCCCCGCGCACGAGATTCCCGAAGCCGTGCTGCCCTGCCTGGATTTGGTGGTGGTGAACGAGGGCGAATGCGAGATGATGACGGGCGTCTACCCCGCCGATGCGACGAGCGCTCGCGCCGCCGCCGACAAACTGAAAGAAAGCGGCGTGGGCTGCGTTGCCATTACGCTGGGAGCGCGCGGATCGATGGTGTTTTGCGGCAATGAAACCATTGAATCGGTGCCGCCGAAGACGCGCGCAATCGATACCACCTGCGCAGGCGACACCTATATCGGTGCGATGGTCGCAGGGTACGCACGTGGCCTGTCGCTCGCCGACTCAGTAGCGCTCGCCACGAAAGCAAGCGCCATAGCCACCACGAAGGTGGGCGCCCAGCAATCCATCCCCACGCTCGCCGAGGTCGAGTAACTCAAGGCCCCAGTAAGCGAAACCTGTTAAATGCTCGTAGCGTTTAACAGGTTTCGCTGGCCTAATGATTCCGAAATCGAGATTGGCCCCAAGGCGCCCGGCCGCCTCAAGCACCTTGACGCCCGAGGCGGAATCAATATCGGCCGCATCAAACAGTGCCGCAGCAAAACCATCGAACCTGGTGATGCTGAATTCACCAGACAGGGGATCATACAGCACGCCTAAGAAAACGCGCTAAATGCTACGAGTATTAGCGCGTTCACAATAGGCGGAACGCATCACCTATGCCTCTTCCAGCTTCACGCGGAAGCTGATGGCACGGGTGGTATCGAGCCCATCGAAGCGCACGATGTAGGCGCGCTTCTGCATATCGATTTCCTCGACGATGCCTTCGCCGAACACGGCATGACGCACGCGGCTGCCCTGACGAAATCGCACATCGGCACTCATGCCGGCAATCCACTGGTCGTTGGCCGCATACGCGGCGCGCGCAGCCTCGAGCGCCGTTTGGTCTGGCTTATGCGAAAACATCAGGCACTCAGGGTCGATATCGAGCAGAAACCGCGACGGATAGCGCGGCGTGCCCTTGTGCGTGAAACCTTCGGCCTCGGTAAGGTACAGGCCATCTTCGGCGCGCGTCATAGCAACGAACGCGAGCCTGCGTTCTTCCTCCATTTGCTCGCGCGTTCGCGTTTTCTTCGAGGGCAGCACACCTTCGCTCATCGAACACAAAAACACATGCTTGAACTCCAAGCCCTTCGCCGCATGAATCGTCATGAGCTTCACCTTGTCGGCTGCGCCATCCATCGCGTCGGCATTGGTAAGCAGCGCCACATGGGACAGGTAATGTTCGAGCGTCACTTCCTCGCCGCATGTAGTTTCGAACTCATAGATGCTCTGTTTGAGCTCAGCCACATTATCGAGCCGCTCTTGGCTTCCCTCGGTGCGCAGCATGCGATCGTAGCCGCTCTCGTTAAGCACGGCCGCCATAACATCGCTTACCGCACGCCCCTCGAACTGCCCGCGGAATCGCTCGACGAGCGCCAGAAGCTGCTTTGCCTTGGTGCGTTTGAAAATTTCATCGTCGATGGTTTGCTCGAGCGCCTCATACAGCGTGCACTCATGTTCATCGGCCCACAGGCGCAGAAATGCCATGCGTCGCTGACCCATGTTGCGTTTCGGCACATTCGCCACGCGTGCAAACGACAAATCATCTTGATACGCCACGAACCGCAAATAGCTCAGTGCGTCTTTCACTTCGCGCCGACCAAAGAACGGAACTCCAGAATACAGTGTATAGGGAACTTTGGCCTGCATTAATGCTTCTTCTACCGCCCGCGATGCATAATGCGCGCGATAAAGCACCGCCATGTCGCGATACGCCACCCCAGCCTCATGCAGCTTCTGGGCGCCTTCCGCAATCCACGCCGCTTCTTCTTCAGGCGATTTTGCATGGTGCCACACCGTGGGGCCATGAACGTCGCGCTGCGCCTCGAGCCGTTTGGGAATGCGCTGCTTGTTCTTCTCGATGAGCGAATTCGCCACACCGAGCACTTCAGGCGTGCTGCGATAATTCTCGGTCATAAGAATGGTCTTGCAACCCTCGTGCGCATCGGCGAAATCGAGCAGGTACCGAACGTCGGCGCCACGCCACGTATAAATCGTTTGATCAGGGTCGCCCACGACGAACAGATTGCGATGGTATTCAACAAGCTTTTCCATGAGCGCGATTTGCAGCGCGTCGATATCTTGAAACTCGTCGATCATGACGTACTCAAGACGCTGTTGCCACTTCAGCGCAATATCGGGGAAATGGTCGAAAATATGCAGCGTAATAATGATGAGGTCGTTGTAATCGAGTCCAAAGCATTTTTTCTGCTGATACAAATACCCATAGAAAATGATGTCGTCCACCTTGCGCGCATCAAGGTATTTCTGCTTGAGCTCCGCCAGCGGAAGCGAGATAAGATCGATGTAATAATCGGGGCGCTCAATCGTTTTCAAAATCTCGATCATATCGCGCGCCTTGCCGAAGGTTTTCTCGCGCAGGGTGATTTTGCGCTCATCGTAAATCACCTGCAGCATCGCGTCGATATCGGCATTATCGAGTACCAGAAAGCTTTGCGGGTACCCCACGGCATGCGAATCTTCCTGCAGCACCGAAACGCAGAAGCTATGGAACGTGCAAATGTAACCCGTATCGTTATCGCCCGTCACGCGACGAATGCGCTGGCGCATTTCGTTGGCCGCCTTATTGCTGAACGTGACGCACAAAATATTGCCCGGCAGAATGCCCAGGTCGTTGACCAAGTACGCGAACCGATGCGTGAGCGCGCGCGTTTTGCCCGTGCCAGCACCCGCGATCACGCGAACGAAGCCCTCAGTCGTGGTAACGGCTTCGAGCTGCGCAGCGTTCAGCTGAGGCTCCTCAGGCGTCGCAAGCCCCGTAGCTTTTTGTATGTTCGCGAAATATGTTTGCTCGTTTTCCATGCGGAACAGTATAGCAAAAACGAACAGGTGTTCCTATATAAAAGTTAATGTGCCTGGCGAGACATGCGCTTCCGCTTCGGTCAAGTCCTGCTCGCGACGAAGGCGCCAGTGGCGCCTTCTGCTCGTGCGGAATCTATCGAAAACGCACGTCTCGCCAGGCACACCACATCAAATGATGCCTTGGTTGGCAGACCAAAGCGCTTTCAGTACGCAAGCCGCAGCTCGAACCCGAAACGCGCCGCCAGATCACCGCGCAATATCGAGCCAACACCTTAATCATCAGGCCAAAGTATTACCTGTTCTCAATGTTTCCGATATTCTTCAGCTCGATTGAAATCATGCCGTTCGGCATGCTCACGAACTCGATGAAATCGGGGTTGTGAGAGTACTCCGTAGGGAAAGTGATTTCAATGCCCGTATCGGTACGAATTTTGTGGTTGCGAGCCAAACGCTGCGCCGCCTTCTTCTCCATAGGTACCTTGTCGGGCAAATTTTCGGCTGCGACCGCTTCTTCAAAACGCTTCTGCATAGGCTCGTCGTCGAACACCTCTTCGGCCATGTCCCACGGCGCAAGATACGCCGAATCGTCGGCGTTTTCGTTCACGTAAGCCTTTGCCTTCGACGCGGCTACAGCCGTGTTCGCGCCGAATTCCTGCGCGACTTCCTCAACGATACGCGTCACTGTGTCGACGACTTCCTTGCTCGACGCTTCACTTGAGCATTGCAGCAAACCCTCGGGCAAAAGCAGACGCTTCTCACCCGAAATCTCGCGTTCCTTGTCGCAGAACAGCACTTCGAGCGTTTTGCTTTCCACGAGCGCGTAGCTCGAAAGCTTCTGCGAAGGATTCGGCAAAATGGCGTGATGGCGCGCGATGTCGACGCGCGTGCCGAGTTCTCCCCCGCCCACTTCATGCATGAATGCAGGACGGCTATTCAGCAAAGCCACAACAAAGTAGCGCTTGCCCTGCGCCTCATATGCGGCTTCCTGATCCTCCTCAGGCGTATCGGCCGAAACCTTGGGTGCATCATCTTCGAAGTCAGCAACGAGCACGTCGCAGCTTTCAGGCGATTCCATATGGCCCAACTCTTCGGCGATGAACTGAGCGCACTGGCGCGACAGGCTCACGAAATCGACCTGATTGGCGAAATAATCGCGCACCTCGCCCTCAAACGACGAGTCGGACTCAAATTCGCCACGGCGATTTTCCACGCTCGAAAGCGCTTTTCGGCACGTCTTGCCCACATACGACTTCACCTTGCGATCGGAAAGATCGAGCTCCTCTTCGGAAAACACGTTCACGCACGACTCGAAGTCGCACACATGAAGAATCGCATGGTTCACACGCAGCATACGCACTCACTTTCAAACGCCAATAAACACGGCATTCCATGGTAGCGAACTTCACCAAGCGTGCGGCCCATTCCCCGAGAAAACCCAAGAACGCGCCCCGGCCAAAAACCTGTTAAACGCTACGAGCATTTAACAGGTTTGGACAAAAAAGAAGAGCCCGCGATTTCTCGCGAGCTCTTCTGTAGGAAGCAGATGCTTCAGGCGAACCACCAAGGCTTAGTGAGCCAGGTCGTCCTTGCCGGAAATGTTGTGCTTCTCGATGTCGTAGGTCAAACCGCCGTGCTCTTTGCCGAAGAACATGAGCATGGAGGGGGCAAGGCCCTCGATGTTTGCCAGGTACGCATGCAGCAGCGTGAAGGCGATGAACACGAACATCATGAAGTAGTGGATGATGCGCACGCTCATAGCGCCACCGAGACCAGCAATAGCGGCCTCGAACAGCGGCATGTTCGCGCAGGGCGGCCACAGGCACAGACCGGTGAAGAACATGAAGATGATCAACACGGGAATGCACAGGTAGCTAATCTTCTGCGGAACGCCAAGCTTAGCGGACAGCGGGTGATCCTTTTTGAGGAACAGGTAGTACTTGATCCACTGCGGGCCCTGGTGAAGGTTGTCGGCCTGAGGCAGCCACGTCTTGTAGTCGGGAACCACTTCGCGGGTGCCAGCGGTCGGGGCGCTCTTCACGATGAAGGCAAGCACGACACGCAGCAGGCAGTTGATGAAAAGCACGAAGCCAAAGGCAATGTGCAGGCCACGGGCAATGCCCATGAACTCAGGCCAGTACGGGAAGTGAATCGCAAAACCAGTGACGATAAGAATCACCATGGAAACGAGGTTCACCCAGTGAGTGAAGCGGAACGGAGCCGGATGGGCCTCACGGTAGTGTGCGAGATGTGCCATCTTACTTCACCCCCCACGGGCTGGTTACGGTCTCAAACTTCTTGCCGGTCTTCGGCTCGACGATATGCACAGCGCAAGCGGTGCAGGGGTCGAAGCTGTGAACGGTACGCAGCGCGTTGATCGGCTTCTCCACATCGGCAACGGGCACTCCGATGAGAGCCTGCTCCAACGGGCCATAGTTGCCCTTCGGGTCGTGCGGAGAGAGGTTCCACGTGGACGGAATGATAATCTGGTAATCGGTGATCTTGCCGCCCTTGACCTTCTCGGAATGGTAGAGAGCGCCACGCGGGGCCTCCCAGAACGCGGTGCCTTCGCCGTCGCTCTTCTCGGGAGCGCGGAAGTACTCAGAGTCGCCGCTCTTGATAGCTTCGCACAACTCGTTGACCCATTCCTTCATCAGGGTAGCGATATAGAGGGTCTCAACCTGGCGGGCAGCCGTACGACCGAGCGTATTCTGCAGAACAGAAAGGTCGCCAGCCTGAGCGCCCAAGGCCACGAGCATCTCGTCGACGTGCTGCTTGACGAACGGAACGCCACGCTTATAAGCGACGAGCACACGAGCGAACGAGCCGGTCTCGAGAGACTTGCCATCGTAGAGCGGGCACTTGTCCCAGGTGTAGCGATCGTTGACGTCGTACTCAGTAAATGCGGGCTTGGTGTCCTGCTCGAACGGCGGCAGGTCGGCGTCGCCCTCGTACCAAGAGTGGCCAACGTACTCGGTGATCTTCGACTCGTCGGGGTCGGAGATGTTGAAGTTCTCGTCGAGAACGCCAGCAGGCAGATAGCGGTTGCGCATGCGATCGGCGTAGGAAGTGCCCTCGTCGAACGGGCTCTCGAACACACCCCAAGCAGCATAGCGGCCAATGCCCTTGCCAAACGTGGTGGCCTCGGGATAGAACTTCGCAATGGCCAGCGTGTCGGGAATCATGGTATCGGCGACCCACTGATACACCTCGTCGACGAGGCCCTTCAGGTCGTCAAGCTTCTCGGCGGTGGGAACGAATGCCGTGCCGCCAGGAACGATGGTCATGATATGGGGCATCTTGCCACCGAGCAGCGCCGCGATCTCGGAAGCCTTCGACTGCATCTGCAGGGCTTCCAGATAATGAGCGGTGAGGATAAGGTCGGCCTCGGGAGTCATGTTGTACTCGCCGGTGTCGAACCAGTTGCCGCTGAAGATGGAGAGCTGGCCGTTGTCGGCGAACTTCTTCAGGCGATCCTGCAGGCCAACGAAGTCGGCAGACGGGGTGCCCAGCTCAGCCGCCAAGTCGTAGGCGTCAGCCGCATCGGCGCCAAGGGCGTTCAACGGGTTCACGTAGTCAAGGCCGGCCAGGTTGTACAGCCACAGAATGTGGCTGTGCAGGAACTGCGCGCCCTCAATGAGGTTGCGAATGATGCGGGCGTTGTTGGGAATGGTAATACCCAAAGCCTGCTCAGCCGCGATGGAAGCGGAATGCATGTGCGAAACGGGGCACACGCCGCAGATGCGCTGCACGATGTAAGCGGCATCTTCGGGGGTACGGTCGCGCACGACGAGCTCCATGCCACGGAAGCAGCCGCCGGAAATCCAAGCGTCGGTAACGACGCCGTCGGTAACCTCCATCTCGGCGCGAAGGTGACCCTCGATACGGGTAATGGGATCGATAACGGAACGCGTCATTTACTCGTCGCCTCCTTTCTTGGCGTCAGATTTCGGGGCGTCGTCATACACGCCGATGGACTTTTCGGGATGCTTAGCGTCCCAAGCGCGCTTCTTCTCGAACTCGGCGCCGTTCGGCACGCGGCCGGCGGCCTTCATGCCGAAACCATGGATGACCAGGGCGACAGCTTCGATGCCGAGAACGGCAGCGGCAATGGTGCCAGGCTGGAACTTGAAGTCGCCGATGTTCAGATCGCGATGACGCTTGAAGAACGGAGTATTGACCTCAATCCAGTTCTGGCCCGGGTTGTTCGGGTTGGCTTCGCAGCAGCCGATGCAGGGAGCGCCGGCTTCAACGCACCAAGAACGACGGTGGTTATAGCGAACAACGCCGCAGTTGGCCTTGGTTTGCGGACCACGGCAGCCCAGCGGGTACAGGCAGTAGCCCTTAGCCTCTTCGGGAGAACCGAACTGGTAAACGAATTCGCCGTTCTCGAAGTGGCCACGACGCTGGCAATTGTCGTGAATGGTCTGACCGAAAATCTGCGTGGGCTTGTTCTCGGCGTTGAGCTCGGGCAGCTCGCCCAGCAGCAGGTACTGGATGAGCACCGCGCAGAGCCACTCGGGGTTCGGCGGGCAGCCCGGGATGTTGATGATAGGCACGTTGATGCCCTGCTCCTTGAGGAACGCCTGCACGCCCGTCGCGTTAGACGCGTTGGGAGCGGCGGCCATCCAGCCGCCATTGACGGCGCAAGAGCCGAGCGCGACAACCGCGGTCGCCTTTTCGGCGGCCTCGATCAGGTGCTCATTGCCGGTTTTGCCAGCAACGCGAAGCGCATTGCCGTTCCAACCGTTGAGCACGGCGCCTTCATACACCAAAATGTAGTTGCCGGCTTCGATGGTCTGCTCCTTGGCCTTTTCCATCGAATGACCCGCAGCAGCGGACAGGGTCTCGCTGTAGTTGAGTGAAATGAGCTCGAGCACAACAGCGGCAGCGTCGGGAGCGTCGATCTGAGCGAAAGCCTCGGTGCAACCCGTGCAAGAAGCACCCTCGATCCAGATGACCGGGTACAGGTCGCCCTGGCTTGCGCCGATAACCGACTCTTCCAGAGCCTGGGCCACGCGCGGAGCGGCGGCTTCACCCAAGCCAGCCATAACCGCGAGCGTGCCACACAGTTTCATGAAGCTACGACGCGAAACACCGCGCGCTTCGAGCATTCCCTGAAACTCTGAGGCAGTGGACTGTTTGTCCATTCGTACACCTCCTATTAGATGCATGGTGGAATCACTGACGGCTATGCATTATGGCGCAAATGATGCATGCAAGGTGGCAAAACCCGCCAACGGTAGCCTGTTGTGAAGACAATGCGGGAAATGGCACAACTATGTTACGCCGTTGCCGAATCGTAACATGAATGTTGACCTTGGGTATCTTTTTTTCGCCCAAATGGGGCGTTTCTGTCCGTCGTGTTCCCTTATAGGGCATCGCTGAACTGGGAATAACCCTTTTATAGTGAGGGTATACTTCTAGTTATTTGGACACTTTTCAATATTTGTGGCTTACGGAATTAAGGCAGGCTCAAAAAGTGACTAACAGGATATCCCCTAAAGCGGGGTACTTACGAATTGAGTACGACGGCCGCGCGAATCTGTCCTATTCACCGTAATGCATAAGCTTGAAAACACTACGCAAGCCATCCGTCGCCTTCGCGATGGAAGAAGCCTTCGCGCGCAAGATCGGCCATAATGGATTCGAATTCGTCGCCCTCTACCCCATCGCGGCCCGATTTACGCTCCTCGATGTTCAATCGACGCAGCAATTCAGCCGACGAAAGCCCCGGCGCGGCCATGACTTCGCGCACGAGCCATGCGCGCTTTTGGCGGCGCGAACCTTCAAATTTGCTTTGCCGCGTATAGGCCGCAGCTCTGCGAGTCGGGTTTTTGTGGTCTTTCTTCAAGCGGGCGCCCACATCGAGCAACGCGTAATACCAGCCTCGCACATCTTCGGCGGGGCATGTGCGCTCCACAAGCGGGCGCAGCTCCTTGTCGGTCACGCGTTCGGCATCGCGGAAGAAGCAGTGAATGAACACCGCGCGCACGTTCGTCTCGAGATATAGGCAGGGAACATCGCGCGAGAACGCCGTGATACCCGCCGCGGTCGCGTCACCGATGCCGGGAAGCTTCACGAGCTTATCGACGCCTTCGGGCATGCGCCCGGCGTATTCCGCGGAACATATATCGGCAGCGCGCTTCAGCGCGAGCGCGCGGCGGTTGTAGCCCAAACCCTGCCACTCTTCAACCACATCGGCCGAGCTCGCCGACGCGAGCGCGTCAACCGTGGGGAAATGGCGCAAGAACCGCTCCCATCGGGAAAGCACGCGCGACACCTGCGTTTGCTGCAGCATGGCTTCAGAAATCCAAATGGCATATGCGTCGCGCGTATTGCGCCAGGGAAGGTCGCGATAGAGCGCCTGCCCCGCCTCGCGCACCCACGCCTGGAATTCCGCGATGTCGGCATCGCTGGGCTCACTCGTAAAAAGGGGCGCCTCAAGCGCCCCTTCAATGATCATCGAACCTCTCCTGAAAACAGTTTTTCGAGCGTGATCGATTCGAAATAGTCTTGCATAAGCCTATCGGCATGCTTCCAAATGCCGTGATACTCGCAACCGCCGCAACGTTCGCAATACTCCGGGTCGGCCGAGCACGGCGACATATTCATGGGCCCCTGAAGCGCAGTGAGCACATCGAGCACCGTGGTTGTCGCGGGATCGCACGCGAGTGTAAGGCCGCCCTTCGCGCCGCGCACAGTTTTCAAAAGCCCCGCATGCACCAAATCGTGCTGAATGGAGCGGGCGAACGCGTAAGGAATGCTTTCAGCGTCGGCCACATCGGACACCGACACATACGCGTCTTTATTCGCATACGCCGCACGAATGATGCGGCAGGCGTAATCGGTTCGGCGAGTAAGTTCCACGACTATTCAACACTTTCGTCATCGTCACCAAGCGCGTCGTAGCGCCGGCTTTCGGCTTCGGCTTCTTCTTCGAAATCGCATTCGATATCTGCAATCTGCTTGCGGAAATCAGCGATCACGGCGTCTTCGAGCGCACGGTACTCGGTGGAATCGAGCGGCTGGAAGTTCGAAATGTGTTCGAACATGAGCTCCTGCGTGATGGGCTTATAGCAGCGCGCCTTCAGGCCTGCGCGGTAAGCGTCTTCCACGGCCTCGCGGGCAGCGGTCACGATATCGGTGCGCGAAAGGTTGCGCGACATCTTCGTGAGCATCGCCATGTCGAGCGATCGCACCGACGGATGCTCGGACGCAATAGTTTCCCAAATCTGACGGCGCTCAAGCTCATCGGGCAAATAAATGTCGACCACGCTCATGGGTTCCATAAGGTCGTACAAATACCCTTGGTCAGGAGCTTCGCCTCCCACGGAAGCAAGCACGTAGATGTTCGGGTTCTCGACAGCCGCGGTAACAAGCGCAACGGCTTCGCGCGCGGCACGCGACATGCTCGCGAACATCGCGCCCTCGCCCTCGGTGGAGCTGGCGGCGTCGATGAGCGGCGCGCCCCACATGTCGATGTCTTCGAGCACGAGCACGCTCGGAGCCTCAAGCGCAACGCGGCCAAGCATGCGCGGCTGGTTTTTCGCCGACACCGTGACGCACAACATGGGCACGCCCATGGGGCCCTGCTGCATTTGAATGCGCATAGCGGGAAGGCCGAGCTCGCCCACCACGGCCTGCATGAATGTGTTCGCGTCTTCACGCGACGACGTGCGGAACACGACGGAGCCAACGGCAGAAAGGCCGTCGAGGCCGTGCTGTTCGCGCAACGTGTCCACGAGCGCACGGTATTCCTCATCGTCTTCAACGCCCAACCCGAGCGAGCGAGCGTCTTCGATAATGCTGTCGAAGCCCACCAAATCGGAATAGCGCAGCATGGGCACGGCCTTCGAAGGCGCAGCCTTGTGCACATCGGCCGAAGCGGTCGTCGGGCGCGGCTCGTCGGAATCGTCGGCAGAATCGGCGCCAGTATCGCCCGGAATATGCATCGACATGATGGGCGAAATGCCCGTAATATGCGCGTTTTGGCCGATTTCCTCGGAAATCATGTCAGCCACGCCTTCCAGATCGGCACGCGAAATGCCGAATTCGGAAAGCTTGTCGAGCGCCAAATTCTGCAGGCGCTTGGCGTATTCAGGCGCCTCGTCGGTGGACAAGTGCGGCTCAAGCTTGTCGAAAATGTATTCGGCGAGCGAGCGCTCCTTCATATCGCACGCAATGCCCCACGCCCTGCGCAGCGCCGCGATGGCCGAATCGTTCGCGACTGGCGAACGCTTGCATGCTTCCTCATAAGCCGTAAGGAACAGATGCATGGCGAGCTCGCGGTCGCCCGCTTCCGCCGCCGCCTGGGCGCGCTCGAGGTAATCGTTACGTGCGATGAAGTCAGCCGCCAAAGCCTCGCCATGCACAATGGCGGCGCCATGATCAGAATATTCGTCACGTTCGAAAGAGGCGTTGTCCTCTGCAGACGAGCTGCATTCAGCGCAATCGCCCTGAGGCCGATGGGCTTGATCGGGCTCTTGATTGTTGGCGATATTCGCCTCGTCGTTGTTCTGGTTGAGCACTTCGCCCACCCCCTTCAATGAATTAAACGACAATACTACAAATGTAAGTGTAACCAAGCACCTAGCGATGTGCAAAAATTTCACGAAACGTTACTTAGAAAGAAACAGTTCCACAAATAGGGAATGGGCAACGGGCGCCTCGTTTGCAGATGCGTCCGCTCAAACAGCTCGATTGAAGGCCCAAACCCCCGAGAACGCATGATGGGCATGCCCAGAGAGCTCGCGGCATAGCGAGCGGCGGGCAAACGCGAACGCCCCGTCGAAACCGCGAGCCCAGTGGCTCGCTCGCGCGCTATTTCTCGGCCTTGCAATTCCAATCGAGCGCATGCCAATCGTTTTCCCTGGCGGTGCGCGAAAGCGTGGAATCGGGCGTGATGGCGAACGCGTCGGCAGCGCGGCTCAGCATGGGAATGTCGGAATGGTGATCGCCAAACGCGCATGAAAGCTCCCAGTTGCCTGCGCCGTATTTCTCGTTGGCCCATTTCGTGATAGCGCGCACCTTCGCTTCGCCTTCGACGCACTCGCCGTCAACCCGGCGAGTGTAATTGCCGTTGGCGTCGACTTCCATTTCGGTGCACAGACTCACATCGAACGGCTCGAATTCCTGGGCTCGGCGCACGATGGGCCCAAACGTTGCCGACACGATGACAACCTCAACGCCCGCATCGCGCAGCGCGTTCATGGCCGCACGCGCCTTGGGGCGAAAACGCTTCTGGCCAGCGATAACCTTGTCGTAGAAATCACGCAGGTATTCGTCGACCTGCTCTTTAGGGCCGCCCTCGAACGCGGTGAACACCTGGCCGCGAACCCATGCCTCGCTTTGCGGAAGATGCAGCTTGTAGGCAGCGCCCCACGCGCCCACCTTCGCTAAAACGCGCTTGCGCAGCAAATCATCGCCGCGCAAATAGCGCACGAGCAATACGGGCGAATTGCCCTGGATGGACGTTCCGTCGAAATCGAACGCGGCAATGGCATGCTTGCCCGTTGCCTTCGCGCGTCGAGCCGCTGCTGCCGCCGCCGCCACGACCTCATCGTCAACCGCGCACGATTCCCCTGCAATGCCCGTCCGTGACTCGTGCAGCTTCTTTTCCATACAGAAATTCGCCCCTCATGAGTGCCGGGCAATCGCCCGACTGGCACGGGGCGCACCTTTCAAGGACGCGCCCCAATAATGGTTATTCAGCAAACTGTGAGTTATAGAGTTTAGCATAGGCCCCATTCGCCGCAAGCAGCTCCGCATGAGTTCCTTGTTCCACAATGTCACCTTTTTGCAAAACGAGAATTAAATCGGCATTGCGAATGGTCGACAAGCGATGAGCGATGACGAACGACGTGCGCCCGCGCATGAGGTTGTCCATAGCCGCCTGGATGCGCCCCTCGGTGCGCGTATCGACCGAGCTTGTTGCCTCGTCCAAAATGAGCATGCGACGATCAGCCAAAATAGCGCGGGCGATAGTGAGCAGCTGGCGCTGGCCTTGGCTGATATTGCTCGCATCCTCATTAATCACCGTGTCATAGCCTTCAGGCAGCGTGCGAATGAAATGATCGGCGAATGCGGCTTTCGCGGCGGCCTCAACTTCGGCATCGGTCGCATCGAGTCGACCGTAGCGAATATTCTCGCGCACGGTGGCGTTATACAGCCAGGTATCTTGCAGCACCATGCCGAATTGCGAGCGCACGTCTTCGCGCGAGAATTCGCGCACATCGTGGCCGCCGATGCGAATGGCGCCGCCATCCACATCGTAGAAACGCATAAGCAACTTCACCATGGTGGTCTTGCCTGCTCCCGTGGGACCGACAAGCGCCACGGTTTGCCCCTCGCCCACGCGCGCCGAGAAATCGCTGATCACCGGATGCTCGGGGTCGTAGCCAAAGCGCACATGGTCGAACTCCACGTCGCTTGAAACATCGGCGGCCTTCGCCTTCGGCTGCTCGGACGCTTCTTCAGGAGCTTCAAGGAATTCGAAAATGCGTTCCGCCGCCGCGGCCATTTGCTGTAGCACGTTGGCGACCTGAGCAAGCTGCGTGATAGGCTGCGTGAAGTTTTTCACATATTGAATAAACGCCTGAATGTCGCCCACCGTGATTCGACCCTGCACGGCAAAAACCGCGCCCGCAATAGCCACAGCCACATATCCCAAATTGCTCACGAAGCTCATGACGGGCATCATGAGACCCGAAAGAAACTGAGAGCGCCACGCCGATTGATAGAGCGCCTCATTCGTTTCGCGGAAAGCGGCGAATGCCGCGTCTTCCTTGTTGAACGCGCGCACGATGGCTTGGCCCGAGAACGTTTCCTCAATTTGGCCATTGATTTCACCGAGCTTCTTCTGCTGAGCGCGGAAGTACCTCTGGCTGCGCTTCACAACGGCTTTCACCAAAATGAGAGACAGTGGAATCACAAGCAGCGCGATAAGCGTCATCTCAACATTGATGGACAGCATCATAACGAGCACGCCGATCATGGTAGTGGCGCTCGTGATGAGCTGCGTCACGCCTTGGTTCAGGCTTTGCCCCAGCGTATCGACATCGTTGGTGATGCGCGAAAGCACGTCGCCGGTGCTCGTGCGCTCAAAATAGCCCACGGGAAGGCGATCGATTTTCTCGGCGATTTGGCGGCGCAGGCCATAGCACGTGCGCTGCGAGACCGAGGTCATCATCCAGCCTTGTACGAACGAGCACGCCGCGCTCACGCAATACAACGCCAGCGTGGCGAGCAGAATGGCGCCAACTGCGTCGAAATCGATGCCACCGGTGCCGCCGATTTTGGCGACGATGCCGTCGAACAACTCGGTGGTCGCTTGCGAAAGCACCTTCGGGCCCACGATATTGAAGGCGGCCGACGCCATGGCGAACACGATGGCCGCAATGAAAGCTACTTTGAATTGCCCCATGAAACGCACGAGTTTGCCAATGGTGCCCTTGAAGTCTTGTGCCTTTTCTCCGGGCATCATGCGGCCCATGGGGCCACGTCCGCCGCGGCGGCGCGGCGATGCCGCCTTCAGCTTTACCATTTCCTCCTGCTGGCTCATTGCGCATCACCTTCCTCCAGCTCTTCTTCCGATAGCTGCGAAAGCGCGATTTCGCGATACGGTTCACAGGCGTTCATGAGTTCGGCATGCGTGCCGCAACCCACGACGCGCCCCTCGTCGAGCACAACGATTTGGTCGGCATGAAGCACCGTGGAAATGCGCTGAGCCACGATGATCTGAGTTTTGCCGCCAAGTTGCTCGGCGAGCGCATGGCGCAGCGCGGCGTCGGTTTTGTAGTCGAGCGCGCTGAAGCTGTCGTCAAACAAAAACGCGCGAGCATCGGTGGCAAGCGCGCGGGCGATAGCCAAGCGCTGGCGCTGGCCGCCCGAAACGTTCGTGCCGCCTTGGGAAATTTCGGTTTTAAAGCCCTCGTCCATGTCCTCCACAAAATCGGCCTGGGCGATTTCCGCCGCAGCGCGCACGCGTTCGGCATTCAGCTCGTCGGCGGCGTAGTCGACGTTTTCTTCAACCGTGCCGCTGAACAGGAAGGCCTTTTGCGGAACGTAGCCCAATTGACTGCGCAGCGCGTGCAGCGACAGATCGCGAATATCGATGCCGTCGATGGTAATGGAGCCTTCCGACACGTCAGCGAAACGCTCCACGAGTTTGATCACCGTAGACTTGCCTGAGCCGGTCGAGCCGATGATGGCCGTGGTTTGACCAGGCTTCGCGGTGAAGTCGACGTGCTCGAGCACACAATCTTGAGAGCCAGGATATCTGAAGCTCACGTCGTTGAAAGCGATTTCGGCACCACCCGTGTGCGCGGCGAGTTCGTCGTCGCGACACACTTCAGTCGAAGGGTCGGCGATCGAGCTTTCCGTCTTAAGCACCTCATCGATGCGCTGGGCAGCAACATCGGCACGCGGCAGCATGATAGAAAGCATGCCGATCATAAGAAAGCCCATGATAATAACCATGGAATAGGTGATGAACGCGATGAGGTCGCCCGTTTGCAACGTGCCCGCATCAACCGCGTGGCCGCCGAACCAAATGATGGCGACCGACACCAAATTCATAATGAGCATCATGAGCGGCATCATGAACGTCATGACGCGATTCGTGAACAGCTGCGTTTTCATGAGGCGCAGATTTGCTTCGTCGAAACGCTCTTCCTCATGGGCCTCGCGGCCGAACGCGCGCACCACAGGGATGCCTGTAAGAATCTCACGTGACACGAGGTTCACACGATCGATGAGCTTCTGCATGATTTTGAACTTCGGCATTGCCACTTTCATGAGGAACAGCATCACCACGGCAATGGCAAGCACGGCTGCCACGATAATCCAGCCCATAGAGAGGTTCGTGCGGGCAATCATGATGATGCCGCCGATGGCCAAAATTGGAGCGTAAAGAATCATTCGCAGCATCATGACCGACACCATTTGCACTTGCTGCACGTCATTGGTGCCACGCGTGATAAGCGAGGCGGCCGAGAAGCTTTGGATTTCAGCGTCCGAAAACGACAACACGCGCTCGAACAGGCGGCTTCGCAGGCTGGCGCCGATTTTCGCCGCCGTGCGGCTTGCGATGAAGCCCACGATTACGGCGATAACCATGCCGAGCGCGGCAAGGCCAAGCATTTTGCCACCCGTAGTGAGCAGGTAATTCATCTGCATGGCGTTCAGGTCGTAACCGAGCTGTTCATATTCGGCCTTGGCGGCGGCAATCGCCTGCTGGCTCACGATGGAATCGGCCATGTCGCCCATCTGCGACTTCGCTTCATCGAGCATGGTTTGAACGTCAGGCTTCTGCACCATGCCGGCATCATATGCGGCTTTCAGCTGGTCGAGGTCCATGCCGGTTTGATCGGCGTAATGCACTGCAACAAGCGGCATGGACATGGCATCGTCGAGCTCCGCGCGATGCTCGCGGCCGAAGTCGGTGAGTTCGTAGGTGTCATCGGAGCGTTGGGAGTAGGAATCGGCAAACAGGCTTTCGTTCTGCTCGCTTTCCATAATGGCGACCAAGTCGTGCGTGCGCTCGGTGAGTGCATCGGTCGACGCATGCTCGACGCCCGATTGCTGAATACCCACGTCAACGATGTCGGATGTGTAATTCGGCAACGATAAATCACAAAATGCTTGAACCGCGAGCAGTACCACGACGATCACTACCGCGATTTTATGATTCGCGAAATTCTTGATTAGGCGCATGGCTCGCCGCCTTCCTTTTCGCAGCAAAGGGCGTTGCCGGCAGCGACATCCTTCCAGGGATGCGATTCCTCGAATTCAAGCATGCGATTCACGATGCGTACGAATTCGCGAGCGTCGTCTTCGCCCAAGAATTCAAGCATATGCATGAAACGCTCGTCATGCAGGCGGCGACCTTCTTTTTCGAACTCGTGGCCCGCATCGGTCAAAGAAATCGTGACGGAGCGAGAATCGCCCTCGCCACGCCTGCGCACGATAAGGCCCTTCTCCTCAAGCGACTTGAGCGTTTGCGAAACCGCGCCCGGCGTCGCATGGGAGCACGCGGCGAGCATACCGGGGCGCGCAATCTCGTCACGCGCCTCCATCATGGAAAGCATCATGAGCGCATTGATCTCACCGCGCGTGATGCCCGGCGGCAGCGGCGGCTTCGAGCGGCGTTGGCGCATGCGCTGCATCGTTTCAAACATTTCGTTGCGCAACGCTTCCAGAGATTCGCTCATATCAACCCCTTTCGAAACTCGGATTGTTTAGTTTCTAAATATTTAGCTTCTAAACAATATCGAACTTAAAAGGAATTTCAAGCGCCGTTACCTAAATGAAGACAGTCGCTGAAAATGATTCATAATTTTTCAAGGCGATCACTTTGCCACGGTCACCACGGCACAATCGCTACGATATGGTCACTGCGCAATTATCACGACAACCCGCTATAGCACCGTCGCTATGCACGATTCCTATGACACAACCATTCCATCGCAATCGCTACGATATGATTTAGGCGATACGACTGCTCCGCCACAATCGCTACGAAAAGCCCGATGCGCCATGATCGCCATAGTACGATTCTACGGCACGCGGTGAGGCCGTTTTCCATGACACACGCCGCGCCGAAGCCCCGAACGGCATACAGCGATTGCAAGCATTGCGGCGCGCGTCGATTGAGGCCGTGGCTGCATTCAACAATTGGGCCCGTGACGGCGTGCGGCGGCAGAGCCGCAAAGGCCCACGAAGGTACGGGGAATTAGCCGTGAAGGCACAATGTGAGTACAGCGAAGCGAGGAATGCCGCTGGGAACCCACTTGGCAAAAACGCTCGACCAAAGTCACCTATCCAAAAACGCGCGTTAAGCGCTCAAGCGGCATTCACTCCGAGCGACATGTGACAAGAAAGCCATATGGGCCGAGAGACGCGCGAATCAAAGGTCGCACGACTCGAACATCATGTGGGTCGAAGGCCATGCGGATCGAGTGGCATGTGGACTTGTCAGAAAATGGCGCAATGGGGCCCGATTGCAGAAGATGACGGCCTTGCTGGCAGAAAATGCGAGAAGGGGGCCTCGCCATCTACGGATAAAGTCGAATCCCTGAGCCACGACGCAGCTACGACCTGCGCTTTTGTCATGATGCAACCCATCGCGAACACCCGATTGCTCCTTTCGCAACGAATATCGGGCTGTAATCGGGCCCCCTTGTGGCATTTTCTGACACCAGGGCGCAGAAACAGCGCAATCGGAATGCACGGCAACCAGCGTCAAAGCAGCCAACGAACGTCAGACGCCCAAATGCCGCTAAGGCGCGGGCATGTATGCCAGATATCCAAAATACGGCCAGGTCGAACCATGCACGCCAGGCAATCAAAATGAGGCCGAGGCACAGCCATATATGCCAGGCGTCCAAAAACAAGCGAGCCGAGGCGGCGACATGAAGAAGTGCCGGCATCGCAAATGCGTCACCAGGCGACAGTCGGGAACACACCGCTGCACAGCCATGTATGAGTCGCCGCGCAATCAAATGCGCCTACGGCGGCGAGATCGAGTTCATACCGCCGTGAATGCGACATAACGCACTTTACGCACCCCACCGCGCTAACGAGGACTCCGCAACGCCTCAGAGAATAAAAAAGCCTGCTCTTTCGAACAGGCTTCAGATTTTGGATGGCGGGATGTACGAGACTCGAACTCGCGACCTCCGACGTGACAGGCCGGCGCTCTAACCAACTGAGCTAACACC
>OLRB01000088.1_pt1 | contig 84513 bp, 67 predicted proteins | sample 1672751 | NCBI WGS metagenome assembly OLRB01 (sample SAMEA3136720, study PRJEB25190) | human gut metagenome | biome: human gut; feature: human-associated habitat; material: faeces | place: Austria | collected 2013
CCGCACGTACGGATCTGTGAGGGGCTAAGATTGAGAGGTCTTAGTCTACTCAACTGTCAAAATTAAGTACATAATCTTGCTTGGCACAATGGCGGAAATTAGCCACAGGGAACACCTATGGCTAGTGTTTTTTAGCTAATCTATTGAATTTAATAAACTTTTAGAACAAACGGATATACAAGTTTTCCTTTCTGACCGTTTAGGTCGCTTGTTTATATTTGTCATTGGTTGGCTTTTGGTTGGGATTCTTAAATACCCCTTACAAAGCCCGTAAATACGTTGTTCGTTGACCGTAGAGGTCGCGTGTTCGAATCACGTCACTCCGATTGAATGATACAGTATCTGATATGGATGCTGTATTTTTTTATAAAAACAATTAAGAGAAGAAAGATTACAAAAATATCATAAAAGTTTACAAGATATGAAACAAAAGATTGTAGAACAAACAATTTACTCTGAAAAATATCATGTTTATGGAAAATGGATATTAAATGGAAAAAATTGATTTCAAAAAGGATAAACTGCTATAGCTTAAAACTATAGCAAACTGCAAGTTATATGTATTATTCAAATCCTTCAAATCATGCTACTCTATATCCAGGCAAAGAACAAGAATATACATACAGGAGGATATAGAAAATGAGCAAATACCAGACACCATACAGATATGATTTTGTGGGAAGTTTTTTAAGACCACAGGAAGTAAAACAGGCAAAAGCAGATTACAGTGAAGGAAAGATCACAAAAGAAGAATGTGATGCTGTCGTTGATAAGGCAGTTACAGAAGTAGTCGCAAAGCAGAAAGAGTTGGGATTCCACATCATTACAGATGGGGAATTCAGAAGAACTTACTGGCACCTGGACTTCATGTGGGGATTTGAAGGTGTTGGCCACGAACAGACAGGAGCGGGTGTACAGTTCAATGCGGAGATGGCAGCGCTGGAAGACACTTATCTGACCGGAAAAGTAAAGGCAAAGGCACATCCGTTTGTAGAAGGGTTCAAATTCCTGAAACAGTTCGAAGACGAGAATACGGTCGCAAAATATACAATTCCGGCACCGGCACAGATGTTCCAGCAGATGATCGTTCCGGCAAACTTTGAGAATACAAGAAAATACTATGCAACTAATGAAGAACTGATCCGGGATATCGGAAAGGCTTATCAGGAAGTCATTAAGCAGTTTTATGAGGCCGGATGCCGCAACCTGCAGCTGGATGACTGTACATGGGGAGCAATTGTAGGTGATGCTGCAAAACAGAGATATAAGAATCTTGGACAGGATCTGGACGAAGTAAAAGGACAGCTGCTGGAAGTAAATAACCTTGCATTAGAAGGAAAACCGGCAGATATGGTGATCACTTCACATATCTGTAGAGGTAACTATCACTCAACATTCTTTACAAGTGGTCCATATGATTCCGTAGCAGACTATGTATTTGCAAAGGAAAATGTAGACGCATTATTCCTGGAATATGATGATGCAAGATCAGGAGGATTTGCACCGCTTGCAAAAGTTTCAGAGGATAAGAAAGTCGTTCTGGGACTGGTCACAACTAAGTCACCGGAACTTGAAGACAAAGAAACCGTGATCAAAAGAATCCATGAAGCAGAAAAGTATATTCCGCTTGAGAGATTGTATTTAAGCCCGCAGTGTGGATTTGCATCCTGCGAAATCGGTAATAAACTGACAGAAGAAGAGCAGTGGGCAAAATTAAAACTGGTAAAAGAGATCGCTGAAGAAGTGTGGAAGAAAGCATAGATTATACATAGTAAAGCACAAAAAGAGGAATCCTGAAGATCACATTGATCTGGGATTCCTCTTTTTTGTTCTCGTTATTAATTTAATCTACATAATACACATAATTCTCTTTGCGAGGCTTCGCTTTAGGAATATCCGCAGCAGGATATCCGAGCACACAATGCCCGATACCTTCATAGTCACCTTCCACGCCCCATTTCTTAAGAAGTACTTTTCCCTCTTCCGATGCGAAGACTTCTTTCGCACGGTGGATCCAGCAGCTTCCGATTCCAAGAGAAGCAGCGGCGTTCATCAGATTCCCCATAACAAGGCTTCCGTCATAGATATATGTCGGTCTGTTCTTATCAGCTAATACAACCAGGACAACCGGTGCTCCGTAGAACGGATCTGTATCAGTTCCCATGACATCCGCATTCATTTTGGAAAGCTGATCACGGGTTGCCTTGTCGGTAACAGCAACAATAACCGGTGACTGCATTCCCATGCCGGTTGCGGCATAAGTGCCTGCTTCAAGAATCAGATCCAGATCTTCTTTCGGGATCATGTCCGGTTTGTAGCCGCGTACACTGCGGCGTTCGATCATGTTTTTAATACTTTCGTTCATAAATCAAGACTCCTTTAGAATACAGTGAAAAAATAAAATCTCATAATATAAAAAGAAAATAAAACGAAACGGATGATTTACACTTCTTTGTTCTCGTATACATGTCTCTTGATCGCTTCGAAACTTTCTTTACTGATCACATGCTCCATCTTACATGCATCGGCAGCAGCAACATCCGCAGGTACGCCGAGATGTATCAGCCAGGATGATAAAAGGGTGTGGCGTTCGTAAATCATATTTGCAATCTCCAGACCGGATGGTGTCAAATGGATAAATCCCTGTTCATCTACTTTAATATGTTCCTTTTCGCGAAGATTCTTCATAGCAACACTAACACTGGATTTCTTAAAACCAAGCTCATTGGCAATATCTACGGAACGCACTACGGGCAGTTTCTGGCTTAAAATCAGAATTGTTTCAAGATAGTTCTCGGCAGATTCATTTAGTACATTGCTCATAATAAGTCATTCCTTCCTTTATACGTTAACATTGAGTTTAGTATAACATAGTTAGTTACGACTGGCAAACGGAAGAAAAAACTTATTGAGAAAAAATAATCAATAAAATGAAATAAAGTGGTTGACAGCTAACAAACGTTAGCATATACTAACTATTGCAAGGGATAATGAAAACATTTATCATTATCAAAATCCTTGGGAAATTGCATGGAAAGATGTAAAAAATACTACATAAAGAAAATGAGGTGTTATTATGCCACTTACAATGGCCGGTATCGGTGAAACAAACACAATCTCACGTATTGGTGGAAATGAAGAGACAAGACGTTTTCTGGCAAATCTTGGATTTGTTGCAGGAGCGGAAGTTGTTGTACTGTCGAAGATCGGAGGCAATGTGATCGTAAATGTCAAAGACTCCAGAGTGGCAGTAAATGAGGATATGGCGCGGCACATCATGGTTTAGTACCGGGGTGTCTGCTGTATTATAGATACTAACAATCTAAGGAAAGGAGAAACAGCAATGACTTTAGGTGATGCAAAAGTTGGAAGTACAGTTGTTGTAACGAAGATTGAAGGGGACAGCGCATACAAGCGCCGTATTATGGACATGGGAATCACAAAAGGCAGTGAACTGTATATCAGAAAAGTAGCTCCTCTCGGAGATCCTGTAGAGATTACAGTCAGAGGCTATGAACTTTCAGTAAGAAAAGACGATGCCCAGTGTGTTCAGGTAAAATAAGACTTACCGAAAGAACTGACAGATACATATTGTCGCATTAGAATTTACACGTTCAAGGAGGTAAATAGGAATGGGAATCAAGATTGCACTTGCGGGAAACCCAAACTGTGGTAAGACCACAATGTTTAATGCCTTAACGGGTGCCAACCAGTATGTTGGTAACTGGCCGGGGGTTACAGTAGAGAAAAAAGAAGGAAAATTAAAAGGAAAGAGAAAGAATGATGACATTGTTGTAACAGACCTTCCGGGTATCTATTCTCTTTCACCGTACACATTGGAAGAAGTAGTCAGCCGTGATTATATCTTAAACGATAATCCGGATGTTATTATTGATCTTGTAGATGCAACGAATATTGAACGTAACCTGTATCTTACAACACAGCTGATCGAGACAGGTGTTCCGGTAGTTATCGCACTGAACATGACAGACCTTCTGGAGAAGAGAGGAATCAAGATCGATACAAAGAGACTTTCTATGTTGTTAGATTGCCCAATCGTTGAGACTTCTGCCCTGAAACAGACAGGACTGGATGCGCTGGTTGAGACAGCAATCAAAGTGGCTAATAAAAAAGAAGTTGATCTTCCAAGAGAAATCTTCTCTAAAGAAATGGAAGCTGCAGTTGCAGATGTGAAAGGGGTTCTCCCGGATACAATCTCAGAAGACAAGAAGAGATGGTATGCAGTGAAATTCCTTGAGAACGACAGCAAGGTTGTAGACAGCATGAATCTTTCTGCAGCAGCAAAAGCAGCAGTTGATAAAGACAGAAAAGAACTTGAGACAAAACATGACGATGATATGGAAAGTATCGTAACAGATGAACGTTACAAATTCATCCAGAAGATCGTTGAGACAACAGTTAAAAAAGGAAAAGACAAATTAACAACATCCGATAAGATTGACCGGATTGTTACAAACCGTATTCTTGGTATTCCGATCTTCATCGCAGTTATGTTTGTTGTCTATTATATTTCCGTAACAACAATCGGTACAATTGTTACAGACTGGACAAATGATACATTCGTAGGTGCAATTCAGGATATCGCTTCAAAAGGACTTGAAGCAGCCGGCGTAAGCAGCGTGATCGAAGGATTGGTAGTTGATGGTATCATCGGCGGTATCGGAGCCGTACTCGGATTCGTACCACAGATGGCAATCCTGTTCCTCTTCCTTTCTATCCTGGAAGACTGTGGATATATGGTACGTATCGCATTCGTTATGGACCGTGTATTCAGACACTTCGGACTGTCTGGTAAGAGCTTCATTCCACTTCTGATTTCATCCGGTTGTGGTATTCCTGGAATCATGGCTTCTAAGACCATTGAACAGGACAATGACAGACGTCTGACAATTATGACAGCAACATTTATCCCATGCGGAGCGAAGTTACCGGTTATCGCATTAATGGGTGGAGTTATGGCAAGTTACGCAACCGGAAGCTATACAGCAGGCGGACTTATGGCGCCAATCATGTATTTTGTAGGTATCGTAGCAGTATTAGTAGCAGCAATCATCCTGAAGAAGACAAAACCATTCTCAGGAAAACCGGCACCATTCGTTATGGAACTTCCACAGTATCATGTTCCACAGGCTAAGACAGTTCTTCTTCATGTATGGGAAAGACTGAAAGGCTTCATCATCAAAGCAGGAACGATCCTGTTCCTTGCATGTGTAGTCATGTGGTTCCTTGGCGGATTCGGATTTACGAACGGTGGATTCGGACTTGTAGATGACAGTGCAGACAGTTTACTTGCAGTAATCGGCGGATTTATCGCACCAATCTTTGCACCACTTGGATTTGGAGAGTGGCAGCCGGTAGCAGCTTCTCTTTCCGGATTCACAGCAAAAGAAGCAATCGTTTCAACAATGGGTGTACTTGCGAACGTAGCAGAGAGCCAGTCAGAAGATACTGTAACAGTAGCTCAGGCTATCCAGAACTGGTTCCCAAGTGCAGTAGCAGCATTTTCATTCCTGTTATTCAACCTGTTAGATTCCCCTTGTCTGGCAGCTATCGCAACTATGGCACAGCAGATGCAGTCTAAGAAATGGTTCTGGTTTGCAATCCTGTTCCAGAATGTATTCGCTTATCTCGTAACACTTTGTGTATACCAGATCGGTACATTAGTAACCGGCGGCGGATTTGGAGTTGGTACAGCAGTGGCATTTGTGGTAGTAGCAGTCATGCTGTTCCTGTTATTCAGACCTGATCCGTATAAAGATCAGAAAGTTTATTCCAAACGTTCTGTAAATGCATAAGTAGAGCGGACCGGACGTAACTCATTTACGTCCGGATTTCCCTTTGAAGGAGGCAGTTTTCATGGTAGCCATTTTAGCAGATATCATTATTTTAGCATTAATATTAGGGTATTGCGCATACCTGGTATACGGAATTGTGAAGAGATTTAAAAATGGAGTCATCCAGGGATGTGGCGGCAGCTGTGCCGGATGCAGTGGATGCGGTGGTGGATGCTGCAGTTCAGATCCTGATGAAGTGAAAAAAATGATCGAAAATATGTATGGTAAATAAAGGAGTTGGCAGTCATGGGCAATTCGACAGGCTCTATGTTCTACCTGTTCGTGATCGTGATCGTCCTTTACATTGTCGGTGCTTCTATCTATCAGGCATTTCTCTGGTTCAGGAAATGGCAGGAGAAAAAAAGAGACGAAAAGTTCAGCATGGATAATGAGGAGAACAAAGAATAGAGGGATAGAGATATGGCAGATATTATAGTTGTATTAATCGTGATCGTTCTTCTTGGATTTGCACTGAGAGGAGCAATCAGGCATTTTAAAGGTGACAGTCCCTGCTGTGGCGGCGGAACCGGTATCATCAAAACTGACGATAAAGAACTGAAGAATCCGGTGATCGGAAAGAAGACAGTTCATATCGAAGGTATGACCTGTGAGCACTGCGTACAGTCAGTAAAGAAAGCGTTAAATGAGATAGAAGGTGTTTCGGCAAGAGTGGACTTACAGAAGAAAGAAGCAGTGGTGTCTTATGACCGTGAGATTGAAAATGATGTTTTGAAAAAAACAGTTGAAAAAGCAGGATTTCAGGTTGTTTCTATAACAGAGTAGATACGATAGGAGGATGACAGGTGGATAAGGCAAAAGAAGCGATTGTACAGAAACTAAAAGCCAGTGGATGCAGGATCACCAAGCAGAGACTGATGCTTCTGGATATTATACTGGAAGAAAACTGTTCCTGTTGCAAAGAAATCTATTACCGCGCATCTCGGATCGATCCAAGCATCGGAACAGCAACCGTATACCGGATGATCAACAAGCTGGAGGAAATCGGAGCGATCAATCGAAGAAATATGTATAAAGTAGCATGTGACCCGGACTGTGACCTGCAGAATGCATGTACGGTTGAACTGGACGATGATACGATCAAGCATCTGTCTGCAAAGAACTGGAATGCTGTGATACAGGCAGGACTGAAAGCATGTGGTTATGTAGAAGATCAGAAAGTACGGAACATAACAGTGCAGTCATAAATATGCAGTTGATAAAATTTATCAATAGCCTGAAAATATTTGAAAAGGACATTCCTTGGTGTTATAATTTGCAGAAACAAAAACGACTGCCGGACACAAATGAAGGGATGTCCTTTTTGTTATAATGTTTGTAGTGATGAATTAATAAATATACAATGGAGGGAATACATATGTTAAATTTAAAAGACATTAATTGGAAAAAACCAGGACTTTTTGCGGCAGGAGTAGCTTTCGGAACAGCAGGAATCAAGATTCTGACAAGTGATGATGCCAAGAAATTATATACGAACTGTACAGCAGCCGTATTAAGAGCAAAATCTTGCGTTATGAAGACGGCAACAAGCGTTCAGGAGAATGCAGGAGATATTTTAGCAGAAGCAAAGCAGATCAATGAAGACAGAGCAGTTGAGGCAGAAGCTGAAGTTGTAGATGATTTTTGCGAGACAGAAGAGACAGCAGAAGATACTGCTGAAGCAACAGAAGAATAAAAATCCGGCACTGAAGATAAAGAAAAGTTGCCGGAAATACATAGACACAGGCACCTGCGGAACATCTGCAGGTGCTTTTGTAAGACTAGCAAGAGGTGACAAGAGTGAAATTTAAGATTAAGCATGAGATAAGAGGAAGAATCCGTATCCACATGGAGCAGAAACGCATGACTCATGAACAGGCGGACATTCTTCTCTTTTATCTGCAGAATATAGACGGCGTATTCCGCGCAGATGTCTATGACAGAACGGCGGACGCAACGATTCATTATAAGGGAAACAGAGAAACAATCATCGAAGGACTCCGCAGATTCCGTTATGAGGAAGTAGAAGTGCCGAATGGCCTGTTAGAGACATCCGGAAGAGCAATGAATGCAGAGTATCAGGAGAAACTGGTGGATAAGATTCTGTTCCATTATGGAAGAAAATTCTTACTGCCATATCCGATCTCAGCAGCATATACAACCATTATGTCTGCAAAATATATCTGGAAAGGTATTAAGACACTGATGGAAAGAAAACTGGAAGTCCCTGTACTGGATGCTACGGCAATCGGTGTCTCTATCTTAAGAAATGATTTTGATACTGCGGGATCTGTGATGTTTTTACTTGGAATCGGAGAACTTCTGGAAGAGTGGACACATAAGAAATCAGTTGATGATCTGGCAAGGACCATGTCATTGAATGTCGGAAAAGTATGGCTGAAGACAGAAGACCAGGCCGTCCTTGTTCCGTCAAGTAAGATTAAAGCCGGTGATCAGGTGGTAGTCCATATGGGAAATGTAATTCCATTTGACGGTGAAGTTGTGGACGGAGAAGCAATGATCAATCAGGCTTCCCTGACAGGAGAATCTGTGCCGGTAAGAAGAACAATTGGAAATTATGTATATGCAGGAACTGTTGTGGAAGAAGGAGAGGTCACAATTAATGTAAAGGCTGTCGGTGGATCTAGCCGTTACGAAAAGATTGCGGCTATGATAGAAGATTCTGAAAAATTGAAATCAGGTCTGGAAAGCAGGGCAGAACATCTGGCAGACAAACTGGTTCCGTATTCTCTTGGAGGAACAGCACTTACCTGGCTGCTTACAAGAAATACGACAAAAGCATTGTCTATTCTGATGGTAGATTTCTCCTGTGCTTTAAAACTTGCGATGCCAATCTCCGTACTCTCTGCGATCCGCGAAGCAGGTATGTATAAGATTACAGTAAAAGGTGGAAAATATCTGGAAGCAGTTGCCGAAGCAGATACCATCGTATTTGATAAGACGGGAACACTGACAAAAGCAAAACCGACAGTGGCAAAAGTGGTATCATTCAATGAAATGAATGAAGATGAACTGCTCCGTATTGCTGCATGCCTGGAGGAACATTTCCCGCATTCTATGGCAAAAGCAGTTGTCAGCGCAGCAAAGGCAAAACATCTGGATCATGAGGAGATGCATTCAAAAGTGGAATACATCGTAGCCCATGGAATTTCCACACAGATCGAAGGAAAGAAAGCTGTTATCGGAAGCTATCATTTTGTATTCGAAGATGAAAAGGTAATCATTCCAGATGGTAAGAAAGAACAGTTTGATAATCTGCCGGAAGAATATTCGCATTTGTATATGGCGATTGAAGGAAAACTTGCAGCAGTGATCTGCATCGAAGATCCGTTACGTGAAGAAGCAGCAGAGGTAATAAAGGAACTTCGTGAAGCGGGATTAAGTAAGATTGTTATGATGACCGGTGACAGTGAACGTACCGCAAAAGCAATTGCAAAACGCGTAGGCGTGGATGAATACTATGCGGAAGTACTGCCGGAAGATAAGGCAAGTTTTTGTGATAAAGAAAAAGCAGCAGGGCGTAAGGTTATTATGATCGGTGACGGTATCAATGATTCACCGGCTCTTTCAGCGGCCAATGTAGGAATCGCGATCAGTGATGGTGCAGAACTTGCAAGAGAGATCGCAGATATTACCGTTGGTGCAGATAATTTACGAGAACTGGTAACTTTAAAGAAGATCAGTAATGGCCTGATCAAGCGGATCAGCCATAATTATCACACGATTGTTGGATTCAATGCGGGACTGATCGCACTTGGTGTATGTGGTGTGATCATGCCGACGACTTCAGCATTGTTACATAATACATCGACGCTGCTGATCGGACTTAAGAGTATGCAGAATCTTTTAGATGAGTAAAAAAATATCTTTATAAATAAAAATAAAATAACAGATAAGAAAATAAAAAGAAGCTTGATGAAATAAATTTTCATCAAGCTTCTTTTTTACACATAATTCTTGACAGTCTGGAAAGAATGATATAGTATTCAAATATAGATTGTTAGATATCTCTAACATTCGTTAGGAGGAACTAAGATGGCGAACAGATATCTGATCGAAAAATGTCTGGTGGAGCATTGCTCGGCAACACTTGCATCAATGAAATCAGCAAATTTATTCAATATGACATTTGTTGATGATACGGATATAGAAGAACAGATTGAGTTTTGGAATCAGTGCATGAAAGAAAAAGGTATCCGTCTCTATATATTACGGAGACAGGAGAACCGCGTATTGGTTTATGTCTATCGTAAAAAACAGCTCGAGGTCAGTCTGAACCGGCCGGGAGTGGCGAAGTTCCTAAAACAATACGGATATGGAAGCACGGATGTGGAATATGCACTGGACAGGTTGAAATCAAGAATCGGCGAAAACAATGAATTTCCACATGAAATCGGAATTTTTCTCGATTATCCACTGGGAGATGTGATCGGATTTATTACAAATGAAGGGCGCAATTTCAAGTGTGTGGGATGCTGGAAAGTATATTGTGATGAGTGCGCATGTCGGAAAACATTTGCAAAATATAAAAAATGCAGAGATGTCTATGTACGTCTCTGGCAGCAGGGAAGAAGTGTTTTGCAGCTTACAGTAGCTGCCTGACATATAAAATTATCAATGAAAGAGGTAAAAAACAATGAGTAAAATTGCAGTAGTATATTGGAGCGGAACAGGTAACACAGAGGCTATGGCAAACGAAGTAGCAGAAGGAGCAAAGGCTGCAGGAGCAGAAGTGGATGTATTAACAGCTTCCGAATTCGGTGCAGATAAGATGGACGCTTACGATGCAGTAGCATTCGGATGCCCGGCTATGGGAGCGGAAGAACTGGAAGACAGCGAATTCGAGCCGATGTTCTCTGACTGCGAAGGAAAACTTGGCGGAAAGAAGATCGCGCTCTTCGGCTCTTACGGATGGGGAGACGGAGAATGGATGAGAACATGGGAAGAGACATGCAAAGCTGATGGAGCTGTTCTTGCATGTGAGAGTGTACTTGCAAACGAAGCACCAGATGATGATGCGGTGGCAGCTTGTCAGGCACTTGGAAAGGCACTTTGCTAGCCAGGGGGGACGTGAAAAGTGGCTTTTTGTCTGTCACAGGTGGCTTGGTTTCAGAAATGAAACATCCGACATACAGATATATCCTTTGGGCGGTAATCAGAAGAGGTTCTGGTTGCCGCTTTTTTCCATGCATTCGAAAGCAGAAAATGTCTTCGGTCAATGTTCTATCGGTTAATTTTCTCATTTTTAATTAAAAAAATTCCTTGATTTACCCAAAAATGTTATGATATGCTAATAATAGTTAGGGAGACCTAACTGGCGTGTGAATAAATCATGGAAGACTCCTTCTGTCTCATCCCTGAGCAAGAGAGGCAGAAGTGATTCCATGGGAAAGGATCTTGACATGGAGAATTTTTTAGCAATTGAGAAGGTTATTGGAAGAGAGATTATTGATTCGAGAGGTAATCCGACGGTAGAGGCAGAAGTATATCTTCTGGATGGAACTGTAGGAAGAGGTGTAGCACCAAGCGGCGCATCTACAGGAGAATTCGAAGCACTGGAACTTCGTGACGGAGACAAATCACGTTTCGGCGGAAAAGGTGTAACCAAAGCCGTAGAGAATATTAATACAGTGATTAACGATGCACTGAAAGGTGTAGATGCATCAGACATTTATGCAGTAGATACAGCAATGATCGCAGCAGACGGAACAAAAGATAAATCGAACTTAGGAGCAAATGCAATCCTTGCGGTATCGATCGCAAGTGCACGTGCAGCAGCAAATGCACTGGAGATCCCGCTTTACCGTTTCCTCGGAGGCGTAAATGGTAACAGACTTCCGGTACCTATGATGAATATATTAAACGGAGGCGCACATGCGGCCAACACAGTTGACGTACAGGAATTCATGATCATGCCTGTAGGAGCACCAAGCTTCAAAGAAGCACTCCGCTGGTGTGCAGAAGTATTCCATGCACTGGCAGCATTATTAAAATCAAAAGGACTTGCAACTTCCGTAGGTGATGAAGGTGGATTTGCACCGGACCTTGCATCTGATGAAGAAGCAATCCAGTACATCTTAGATGCAGTAAAAGATGCTGGATATGAGCCTGGAAAAGACTTCATGATTGCTATGGATGCAGCATCTTCTGAATGGAAAGGTGAGAAGAAGGGCGAATATGTACTTCCAAAAGCAGGTACAAAATTTACTTCCGAAGAACTTATCGAGCACTGGAAGAAACTGGTAGACAAGTATCCGATCATCTCTATCGAAGATGCATTAGACGAAGAAGACTGGGAAGGATGGCAGAAACTGACAGCTGAACTTGGAGATAAGGTACAATTAGTCGGAGACGATCTGTTCGTAACGAATACAGAGAGACTTTCCAAAGGTATCGAACTTGGATGCGGTAACTCAATCCTTATCAAGTTAAACCAGATCGGATCAGTATCAGAGACACTGGAAGCAATCAAGATGGCTCATAAAGCCGGCTACACAGCTATCTCATCTCACCGTTCCGGAGAGACAGAAGATACAACAATTGCAGATCTTGCAGTAGCACTTAATACCTGCCAGATCAAGACAGGAGCACCTTCCAGATCAGAACGAGTTGCAAAATACAACCAGTTGCTGAGAATCGAGGAAGAACTCGGAGCAAGTGCTGTATATCCTGGAAAAGCAGCATTTAATGTGAAGAACAGATAAGCCAATGGGGACGGGGAAAATGTTTTTTTCCCCGTCCCCATTGACTTTTTTCGTGGTGTTATTTGAAAGCTATTTTGAAAAAGTCAGAAAATAAAATTATTTTGGCCTGAATTGTGATAAAATAAAGGTAAGATTAAAGATCAGAGGGGACAGAAAAAAGGCCGGGAAACCCCGTCCCCACTGGCTCGAAAGGAAGGATCGGTATGAAAAATTATTCAGAAGATACAAGCAGACAGTATCATATTCAGGTTGCCAAAGGTGAAGTCGGACGCTATGTGATCATGCCGGGAGACCCGGGAAGATGTGAAAAGATAGCGGAATATCTGGAAAATCCGGTTCTGGTTGCAAGTAACCGGGAATTTACGACTTATACGGGAATGCTGGATGGTGAGAAAGTCAGTGTGACATCGACAGGAATCGGAGGACCGTCGGCAGCAATTGCAATGGAAGAACTGGTACGCTGCGGAGCAGATACATTTGTCCGGATCGGAACCTGCGGTGGAATGCAGCCGGAAGTAAAAAGCGGTGATATAGTGATCGCGACCGGTTCGATCCGCATGGAAGGGACAAGCAAAGAATATGCACCAATCGAATATCCGGCAGTTGCCAGTCTGGAGGTAACGAATGCACTGGTGCAGGCTGCAAAAGAAGATGGCTGCACTTGGCATACAGGAGTGGTACAGTCAAAGGATGCATTCTACGGACAGCATGAACCGGAAGCAATGCCTGTCGGCTATGAACTGCTGAACAAATGGGAAGCATGGAAGAAGATGGGGTGTCTGGCTTCCGAGATGGAATCAGCGGCACTTTTTATAGTGGCCGGTAAATTGCGTGTCAGAGCAGGGGCATGCTTTTTGGTTATGGCAAATCAGGAAAGAGAGAAACTCGGACTGGAAAATCCGGTGGTACATGATACTAATATGGCAGTCCGGACTGCAGTAGATGCAGTGAGAAATCTAATCCGGTGTGACAAAGAAAAAGAATAACAGAAGAAGGGAAACAAGATGGGGAAGACAGAGAATAGAAACAAGCCGAGGTATAATCCAAAACAACTGATCGAAATTTCAATAGAACAGTTAAAGTATTCTTACACACCTTATTCAGGATTCAAAGTCGGAGCTGCATTATTGGCGAAAAATGGAAGGGTATATACGGGATGCAATATTGAAAATGCAGCATATACACCGACAAACTGTGCAGAAAGGACAGCATTTTTTAAGGCAGTAAGTGAAGGCGTGAAGGAATTCGATGCGATCTGTATTGTAGGAGGAAAAGATGGGGTCTTGACAGAATATGCACCGCCGTGCGGAGTGTGCAGACAGGTAATGATGGAATTCTGTGATCCTGAAACATTTCAGATCATTCTTGCAACAGATATGGAAGATTATGATATCTATACGTTAAAAGAGTTATTACCGTTGGGATTCGGACCTGGGAATCTGAAAAAAGAGTAAGGGGGAAATCATGACAGCAGAAGAATTAAAAGCATTGCCAAAGGTCGAGCTGCACTGTCATTTGGACGGATCGCTGAGCCACACATTTATAGAAAAAAGACTGGGACGGAAAGTGTCACAAAGTGAACTCAGTGTATCTGACGACTGCAGAAGCCTGAATGAATATTTGCAGAAATTTGATCTTCCGGGGAAATGTATCATGGATGAAGCCGGACTGCAAGAAGCTGGTTATGATGTATTAAGAAGTATGAAACAGGAAAATGTCTGCTATGCAGAGATCCGTTTTGCACCGCTTCTGTCTGAGACGCAGGATATGAACTGTAACAAAGTTATCGAAGCATTGCTTAACGGACTGGAAAGAGGAAAGAAAGATTTCGGTATAGAGTATGGAGTAATTACCTGTGCCATGCGTCATCACAGTGAAGAAGAGAATGCCAGGATGATCCGGACTGCAAGAGCATATCTGGGATATGGAGTATGTGCGGCAGATCTTGCAGGAGCAGAAAGCCTGTATCCGATGTCAGAGTTCATGGAACTGTTCAAAAAGACGAAAGCACTTGGCATGCCATTTACCTTACATGCAGGCGAATGTGGGAGCGTACAGAATATCCTCGATTCAGTAGAAGCCGGAGCCGGAAGAATCGGACACGGAATTGCCATGAGAGGGCATGCCGATATACAGAAAGAATTGCAGAAAAAAGGCATCGGTATCGAGATGTGTCCGATCAGCAATCTGCAGACAAAAGCGGTAGAAAGCACAAAGGATTATCCGATGCGGGAGTTCCTGAATGCCGGATTAAAGGTAACGGCAAATACCGATAACCGTACAGTCAGTAATACGACACTGACAAAAGAACTGGAATTTATCCAGAAGAATTATGGAATCACCGATGAAGAAATTCAGCTTATGATGAGGAACGCAGTGGATGTGGCATTTGCGGATGATGCAGTGAAAGAAAGGATGTTGAAGTATGTATAAAAAACTGGAAAAATGTTTAAAAAGCATAAGAAAAAAGACGGATTTCAAACCAGAAAAAGCAGTCATCTTAGGATCCGGTCTCGGAGATTATGCCGAGAAGATCCAGATAGAAAAGATCGTAAAATATACAGACATCGAAGACTTTCCGGTATCGACCGTTCATGGGCATAAAGGTCAGTTTGTCTTCGGATATGTGAAAGATGTCCCGGTCGTACTGATGCAGGGAAGGGTACATTATTATGAAGGGTACTCTATGCAGGATGTTGTACTCCCGACCAGACTGATGGGGATGATGGGAGCAAAGAAGATTCTTCTGACTAATGCTGCAGGCGGAGTCAATCCATCATTCAGACCGGGTGACTTTATGCTGATCACAGATCACATTACAACAGCAGTGCCAAGTCCGTTGATCGGGCCGAATATCGAAGAACTCGGAACCAGATTCCCGGATATGAGTGAGGTATACAGTAAAAATCTTCAGAAAATCATCCGTAAAAGTGCAAAAGACTGCGGAATACCACTTCAGGAAGGGGTATACGTACAGCTGACCGGGCCGAATTACGAGACACCGGCAGAAATCCGAATGGTCAGAAGCTGGGGAGCAGACGCCGTCGGTATGAGTACTGCATGCGAAGCCATGGCAGCCAGACATATGGGAATGGAAGTGTGCGGAATCTCCTGCATTACGAATATGGCAGCAGGCGTCAGTGATGCAAAGCTTAACCACGCCGAAGTTCAGGAGACGGCGGACAGGGTGGCGAAAGATTTTGAAAAACTGGTGACAGATGTGATAGTTGCCATTTGATTCTTCAGGCATTCTATATTCACGGAATAAAAGGGGATGTGAAAAAACTCAATCGAGTTTTTTCACATCCCCTTTTTAGGAGGTCTGGGTAGCCAGTCTGGTAGATTAAATAGGATACTTCAATTCAAACATCTCCGCCGGCATATAATGCTTACTAACCACAAGTATCTCCTCATTCTCATCATACACATTCTCATGTGTCATAAGGAAAGAATCATGGCTGGACAGTTTATAATTCTTTGCAGAGAAGTTTCCGGCAGTAGAATACGTAACACAGCGGCTGCAGTGATGGTCTTGTTCATAACAGGTATGTTCCAGAAAATTCAGCAGGGCATCCGTGCTGTTCAGGTCAATCTGCAGTCTGCCGACCAGCTCGATCGGGATAAAACTTAAAGAATACGCAATGGTATGTCCCTCATGCTTATACCATCGGTCGACGATGACAACAGCAGCCGTATAGTGGTCAAAGTTGTCTAAAATTGATTTTGATGGCGGCTCGATACGGAAATCCAGTTCAACACTGTCCAGTTCTTACTGACAGCTGTCATAAACAGGGTGAGTCATAATGTTGTCAAAAAATTCTGGAACAGGAATGCAAATACGTTACTGTTCCAGATATTTGATATACGAGAATTAAGAAGGTGTATAATATGAACGAAAAGAAATATAAAAGAATATTTACCGTAGTCATAGATTCACTCGGCGCCGGAGAGATGCCGGACTGATCGGCTGGGCCGGCTTTGCGGGATGCACCACCTACTTTGCATGTGGAAAACGTGGCATGAGCGGGGTGAAAAAGACTGTTGTTACAAATCTTGCAGGTGTCTTATGTGGAATAACGATCATTACACTGAGTAAGTTTAGTCCGTTGTTCGGCAACCTTGGAATCTGGTGCGGGATCATTACATTTGTGATGTGCATCATTGCAAAATCCGAGTGGTTTGATTTCTGCCCGGGAACATTCATGGGATGCTTTATAACATTCGCAGCGGATGGAAACTGGAGTGTGTTGGCGATATCGCTGGTGATCGGAGCATTCTTAGGACTTTCCTGTGAGTATGGAGGAAACTGGCTGTATCAGGCAGTGACTGAGAAAAAAGAATGTGATACATATATGGGAGAAAATGTATTGCAGTCAGCACAGGATAGGACCTTGTAAGTTTATTCCGATCGGTGATAGCCGCCATAATGCATTAAATAGAAAATATATGCAGAAATATAAAGATGTGATAGAATTTGACTGAATCATTGATTTTATTGTACCAGGGATCTTATATACATTGAAGATCAGATTCCGTTGATGTACTATATTGTACAGGCGGTAAAAAATCATAGGAGAAAGAGAATGAAAGAGAAGAAAAGCAATATAGGAAAATATCTGCTGATTCTGGTTCCGTTTGTTATGGGTGTTACAGGATTTACGGTTCTGGATGGTCAGCCGGTGGTGGATTCGCTGTTTCTGAGTATGGAGATGTATTTCCTGAATTATTCGGATTCACCGCCGAATATACTGATCGAGATCGCCAGATGGACAGCACCGCTTATGACGGCCAGCGGAGTTCTGATGTCGATATCAAAGATCCGTGGAAAGATATTGCAGTTGCTGCGGTATTACCGCGGAGACAGCATTGCCGTATATGGGGATAATATTCACCGGAAAGAAATGGTACAGGCACTGGGATCCTGCGGGATAGATGCCGGAGAAGACTGGGAGTGGGTGAAAGCGAAGAAATACCTGCTTCTTGGAAATGAGGACGAGAATTTCCGGTTTTACGGACAGCACAGAGAAGCATTTGCGGGGCATACCGTTTATCTGAAATCCGAAAATCTTGCGGCAGAGGGAATCCTGGATCCGCATTTACGCCTGTTTTGTCCGGAAGAAACGGCGGCTAGATTATACTGGAGAAGGAATTGCCTGTATGAAACCTCTTGTGCACACGGACATCGTTTGCAGATTGTATTTCTGGGATTCGGACTTCTAGGGGAAAAACTTCTGGAATATGCACTGCAGGATAATATTTTTGACCCTAAACAGCGGATCGAGTATCATATCTTTGGAGACGGAGCAGAATTTCAGGCTTCGCACAGAGAACTGTCCCAGATGAGTGACCCGGTGATCTTTCATGCAGAACACTGGTATGAGAACATACCGCTTCTGGAATCTGCAGACAGGATCCTTCTGCTCCCGCAGAAAGGGCAGCTTGGAATGGCAGGAAAGCTTCTGGCATCTACAACGGGTACAGCTTTTGAAGTATTTACGGTGGAAGACGATGGATTTGAACTGTTATCGGGAAGAGAACGTCTGCATGTAGTGGAATGGGAAAAAGAAGCATGGAATCCGGCCAACGTACTGGGAACAGAGATGTTCGAGCATGCAAAGAAATTGAATCTTCATTATGCACATCTGTACGGAGGTGTGGAGGAAAATTCGGAAAATATGGAACTGGAATGGGGAAAACTGGATGGATTTACGAGATATTCCAATGTCAGTGCAGCCGATTATCATAAGATACGGGTACATATGATGAAGACAGACGGATGGAGTATGGATGCTGCCGGACTGAGCCAGAAACAGATGGAACTTCTGGCTGAACTCGAACATATCCGGTGGTGCAGGTATCATCAGTTCCACAACTGGCGAATGGGAATTCCGAAAAATGGTGCGAGAAAAGATGCCACGCTTCGGATCCACAAGGATCTGATACCATATGATGAATTGACGGAAGAAGAAAAGGAAAAAGATAAGGATAATATCCGGATGCTGCTGAAGTTGTTTGCAGAAAGTTAAAAAAACAGGATAACATTTTTGCGTAGAAACACCACCCCGAAAGGAGTGGTGTTTCTTGTATAATAAATATATTGAGAAATGTTCTCAACATATCCTCTTCCTATTTTTACAAAAATCATGTATCATACTAGTTAGATAAAGCTAACCTGTGTACATAAAAGGAGGAAATACATGAGTATAGTAATTGTAGGCGGACACGACAGAATGGTTCATCAATATAAAAAAATCTGTAAAGAATACAAGTGCAAAGCGAAAGTATTCACACAGATGTCTGGAAATTTAAGTGAAAAGATCGGAAGTCCTGATTTGTTGATCCTATTTACCAACACAGTATCTCATAAGATGGTACACTGTGCAGTGACAGAAGCGGAAAAATGCAATGCACAAATCGTGAGATGCCATACAAGCAGTGGAAATGCATTAAATGAGATTCTTCAGAATGCCTGTACAGCATAAGTATCTGGAATGTGGGAAAGCCCACGTCAGATGCTGACACCTTTTCTTGATCTTTTTTAATCTAAAAACTCCATAAGGATAATCCTTGCGTTTGGCTGATAATATGCGATATAATAAAAAATGCTTGACTTAAAACAAAGAGAGGTTTATGGAATGAAGAGAGAGACATTTGGATCAAGACTGGGCTTCATCCTTGTATCCGCAGGGTGTGCCGTTGGCATCGGGAATGTGTGGAAATTTCCATATATGTGTGGACAGTTTGGTGGAGCTGCATTTATTCTGATATATCTGGTATTTCTTCTGATCATGGGAATTCCGGTTATGGTCTGTGAATTTGGTGTCGGACGTGCGAGCAGACACAGTGTTGCCGCTGCATATGAGACACTGGAACCAAAAGGAACAAAGTGGCATATTACGAAATGGATCGGTGTTATCGGATGCTATTTCCTGATGATGTTCTATACCACAGTTGGTGGATGGATGCTGTATTATTGCGTCAGAAGCTTCAGAGGAGATTTTGTAGGTGCGGATATGAAGACTGTATCTGCAGGATTTAGTGATATGCTTGGAAATATGCCGCTTATGACATTTTGGACGATTCTGATCAGTATCATTGGATTCGGTGTATGTGCATTTGGAATCCAGAAAGGTATCGAAAAAGTATCCAAGTTCATGATGACAGCATTGCTTTTGATCATGATCGTACTTGCAATCCACTCTGTGATGATGAAAGGTGCCGGAGCGGGAATCCGCTTTTATCTGATTCCTGATTTCAGACAGATGGCAGAGATCGGAATCGGAAACGTGATTTTCGGGGCTATGAGCCAGGCATTCTTTACATTATCAATTGGAATCGGAGCGATGTTGATCTTTGGAAGTTATATGGAAAAAGATCAACGTTTATTCGGAGAGGCTGTGAATATTACCGTGCTTGACACGATCGTAGCGCTGATGGCAGGTTTCATTATTATTCCGGCATGCTTTGCATACGGAATTGAACCGGGAGCAGGCCCAAGCCTTATATTTATCACGATCCCGAATATTTTCGCGCAGGTGGCAGGCGGGCGTGTATGGGGAGGATTATTCTTCCTGTTCTTAAGCTTCGCTGCATTTACGACATTGGTTGCGGTATTTGAAAATATTATTTCTTTTGATATTGATTTATTCGGATGGTCAAGAAAGAAGAGTACACTGGTAAGTCTGATTCTGATCATTATCTTAAGTATGCCATGTGTTATGGGATTCAATGTATTGGCCGGATTCACTCCAATTGGAGAAGGATCGACAATCATGGATCTGGAGGACTTCATCGTATCGAATAACCTGCTTCCGCTTGGAAGTCTTGGCTATGTCCTGTTCTGTACAAAGAAGAACGGATGGGGATGGAACAGCTTCCTTGAAGAAATCAATCAAGGAGAAGGATGGAAGTTCCCGGCAGGAATCAAGGGTTATATGTCTTACGGACTGCCGCTCCTGATCATTATCATTTACCTGAAGGGATATTATGATAAATTTCAACCAATGGGAACAAAGACACTGATCGGTTGGATGATCGTGGCATTCTTATTCCTTGCATTTGTGATCGGATGCTCTTGTGGAAAAAGTACTGCGGAAAAAGTGGACAAGTAAAGAAAAAAAGTAAAAAGATGTGGAAAAAGGATAAGTTCTTTTGTAAAGTGGAAAAGAACTTATCCTTTTTTGTTCATCATACATTTGAAAGAAACTGCCGGTGGAAGATTCTATAAATAGTAAAGCATGCAAATGAAGTTAATTTTTCGCCTCGTAAGCAGCCTGGCGGACATCCGGGATCGCGATCAGTACCGGATATAATACTGCAGAGATGATCAGTCCGCCGACTCCCTGGATGATATTGGCAGGAATACTTGCGGCAGCACCGCTTCCATAAAGGAAGAATTCGCAGATAAAATATCCGCCGGCAACGAATACGATATCCGTGATACCGCCAAGGATGACTGCGATATAACGTTTTTTACCGGAACGGCACATCTTCTGGTAAATGAGTCCGGATACTAGTGCGACAAGTCCTTTGATCACCAGTGTGATCGGAACATATACAAAATAGCCGCCGATCAGATCAGACAGTGCAGAACCGATACCTCCGGCAAGCATACCGTATACAGGACCAAGAATGATACCTGCAAGGATTACGATCGCATCACCCGGATGGATATAACCGCCGGTTCCAGGTGTCGGAATGCGGATGGACATCGTAGCAACACAGGCCAATGCAGCAAATAATGCTGTCATAATTATTTTTTTCAGATTGGAATTCATAACAAAAACCCTCTTTCCTTTCGTAATTGTCATTACTTTACAATAGTAGTGGCATGAGATAAAGAGCCAGTTATGAGAAAAAACACCATACCAGTTTGAAAGCACATCACTTAATCAGCGGAAGATGATTGGGCTGCATGTTTTTTATATTGGCTGGGGGACATCCCCATATAACGTTTAAAAATCTGACCATAATATGCCGGTGAGGAAAATCCTACAAGTCCGGCAATCGTAGTAATATTCTCTCCATTCATAAGAAGTGGAAGACTGTTCTGGATCCGTGTAGACAGCAGGTAGTCGAAGATGGTCATCCGCATATACTTTTTGAAAAAGCGGCAGCATTCACTTTTGCACAGTCCGGCGTGAGAGGCAATATCTTCGAGACCAAGTTCTTCCGAGGCATGTTCTTGAATATAAGAAAGAATGTCTTTCAAACGTTGCAGATGCTTCTGTGGCTGTGGTGTATCCTGGGCAATCTGGACATAATGCAGATAAAGTCTGTGCCAGATCTCACAGAGCAGGAGGTGGACACGGAATTCATAGTCAGGTAATTCCGGTTGTTCTGACATGCTTTCATATCCGGAAGCGGAAGAAGATTGAACCTGGCAGGTTAATATATATATTTCTTTTATGTATTCAATAATTTCATTCTGCCATGAAATCTCTGGCTTTAATACAAGTGAAGACCAGAATTCGTTGGAAGTGATAAAATCGACATATTTGGTCTGCAGGATACTGTTCTCGTAGCCATAGATGAATTTGGGATGAAATGTGACAGAGATATAATTACAGTCCTGGTCATCAATCATATATCCGGCATGTAAAGCATTACTGTTGCAGAATATCCCTTCGCCTTCTGAGATAATATAACGCTGGTCATTGACGACATATTCCATCTGTCCGGATACGAACCATGTAAGTTCGATCTCCGGATGCCAGTGCCACATGAAGGAATGCTGTTCATAAGACTGTATTGCCTCTGGGGATACCTGAACGGGGAAAGTGTAACTTCCGTGTTCTTTTACTTCTTTTTTGTTTTTTTCTGTAAGAATCTGAATACCTTTCATATCATCCTCCGTATATAAAAGTCAAAAACAAATAAAATCTCAATATTCTTATAAAATATGCCAATATTCTTATTGTGAGAATTTGCATATCTCATTATGATTATATTATAGCAATAACAGAAGACAGTCAACTACAAAAAAGTATGTAAGTGGATGTTAAAGAAGGCCTGAAACTTAAGGTATGAAAGAAAAAATGATAAAAATGTATTACAAATGGAGGTAATGGAATGCAGAAAGAGCAATTGATCGCAAAATTTCAGGAATTATACGGAGAAGGCGGGGAAATCCGTACTTATTTTGCACCGGGACGAGTAAACTTGATCGGAGAACATACAGATTATAACGGAGGTCATGTATTCCCATGTGCACTGACAATGGGAACATGGGCAGTGGTAAGGAACAGAGAAGACAGAAAATTAGGTTTCTTCTCTTTGAACTTTGAAAAGCTTGGAATCATTGAGACAAGTCTCGATGAATTGATTCCGAGTAAAAATGCCGGATGGACGAATTATCCGAAGGGAGTAATGTGGGCATTCGAAAAGAGAGGGTATGAACTGACACATGGAATGGATATCCTGATCTATGGAAATATTCCGAATGGTTCTGGACTTTCTTCTTCCGCATCACTGGAAGTGCTGACAGGACTGATGTTAAAAGATACATTTGGATTTGAAGATCTCTCCATGATTGATCTTGCATTGATCGGACAGTATTCGGAGAATAATTTCAATGGATGCAACTGTGGAATTATGGATCAGTTCGCAAGTGCGATGGGTAAGAAAGATCATGCAATTTTCCTGGATACCAATACATTAAAATACGAATATGCACCGGTCGTTCTTGAAAATGCGAAGATCGTGATCATCAACAGTAAGGTAAAGCACAGTCTGGTTGATTCTGCTTACAATGACAGAAGAAATGAATGTGAGACTGCATTAAAGGAACTTCAGAAGGTTACAGATATAAAGACACTTGGAGATCTTACAGAGGACGGATTCGAACAGTACAAGGATGCGATCAAAGATCCGGTCAGACAGAAGCGTGCGAAACATGCGGTATATGAGAATCAGAGAACTATTCGTGCAGTAGAAGCACTCCGTAACAACGATGTGAAATTATTCGGACAGCTTATGAATGCATCTCATGAGTCACTTCGTTATGATTATGAAGTGTCCTGTGAAGAGATAGATATTCTGGTAGATCTGGCGCAGGCAATGCCGGGGGTTATCGGTTCACGTATCACCGGAGGCGGATTCGGCGGATGTACGGTCAGCATTGTTGAAGATGCAACAGTGGACAGATTTATCGAAGAGATTGGAAAGACATATAAAGAAAAAGTCGGACATGAAGCAGAATTCTATGTAGTAGAGATTGGTGACGGAGCAAAGATTGTATAAATTCACAGGATAGAAAAAGGAACGGAAGGATCATAATATGTTGTATGAAAATATTAAGAAACTGGTAGAATATGGTATTCAGACCGGACTGACACCGGAATGTGAGAGAATTTACACAACAAATTTATTGTTAGAATTATTCCAGGAAGATTCATATGAAGATGTAGAAATCGACAGAAGCTCCATCGAACTGGAAACAGTTCTGGAAGGATTACTGGATGAGGCAGTAAAAAGAGGAATCATTGAAGACAGCATCGGATTCCGTGATCTTTTTGATACAAAGATCATGAATTGCCTGGTGCCAAGGCCGGCCCAGGTACAGAAGACATTTGCAGAAAAATACGAAGAATCGCCGGAAACTGCAACAGAATATTTCTATAAATTAAGTCAGGACAGTAATTATATCCGCAGATACCGTGTGAAGAAAGATATGAAGTGGAAAGTAGATTCCCCATATGGAGAGATTGACATTACAATCAATCTTTCTAAGCCGGAAAAGGATCCAAAGGCGATCGCAGCGGCAAGAAATGCAAAGAATACAGCATATCCGAAATGTCAGCTTTGTATGGAAAATGAAGGATATGCAGGACGGCTGGATCATCCGGCAAGAGAAAACCACAGAATCATTCCGATTGAGATTGCGGGAGGAAAATGGGGATTCCAGTATTCACCCTATGTGTACTATAACGAGCATTGTATTGTATTTAACGGACAGCATATTCCGATGAAGATTGATAAGAAAGCGTTTGAGAAATTATTTGATTTCGTAAAGTTATTCCCACACTATTTTCTGGGATCCAATGCAGATCTTCCGATCGTTGGAGGTTCTATCTTAAGTCATGATCACTTCCAGGGGGGACATTATACATTTGCAATGGCAAAAGCACCGATTGAGATTCCAGTAGAGATTCCTGGATATGAGGATGTGGAAGCTGGAATTGTAAAATGGCCATTGTCTGTAATCCGTATCCGTCATAAAGATGAAAAACGTCTGATCGAACTGGCAGATCACATTCTCGGATGCTGGAGAGGCTATACCGATGAAGAGGCCTTCATCTATGCAAATACAGACGGGGAACCACACAATACCATTACACCGATTGCAAGAAAACGTGATGGATTGTTTGAACTGGATCTGACTCTTCGGAATAATATCACAACCGAAGAACATCCACTTGGCGTTTATCATCCACATGCAGAGTATCATCATATTAAAAAGGAAAATATCGGACTGATCGAAGTTATGGGACTTGCGGTGCTTCCATCCAGATTAAAAGAAGAGCTGGAGATTCTTGCGGATTATCTGGTTCAGAAAAAAGATATCAGAAGTAATGAAAAGATTGCAAAGCATGCGGACTGGGCAGATACATTTTGTAAAAAATATGATGGGATTACAGAAGAAAATGTAATGGATATATTGAAAAAAGAAGTCGGTGAAGTATTTGTACATGTACTTGAGGATGCCGGAGTGTATAAATGTACAGAAAAGGGAAGAGAAGCATTTTTAAGATTTGTAAAAACATTATAAGATGTTAGAAAAACGTCAAAAATCAGAAGGGATGAAAAGCCCGGAAGATTTTTGGCGTTTTGTCATGTTTGAGTTGTTATGGTGAAAATGTAATAAAATTTTACGTAAATATAAAGTGCTGATTGTGAATAGAGATAGTAGATGCTATAATATAAATATAGTTTTTCGGGAAAAAGTATATTAAAAGAAAAATAAAATTTCAGGAGGAAACTTATATGAGATATGAAATCAAAGGAGACACATTACCGGTAGTTATCTGCTATCTGGAGGGCGGAGAGAAGATGATCACAGAAGGAGGCGGAATGTCTTGGATGTCACCGAATATGAAGATGGAGACGACCACGAATGGAGGAATCGGCAAGGCATTTGGAAGAATGTTTTCCGGTGAGCATATATTCCAGAATATTTATACCGCACAAGCTGGCAAGGGGATGATTGCATTTGCATCGTGCTTTCCTGGATCCATCAAAGCATTTGAAATCGGACCGGGGCGTGAGATGGTATTCCAGAAAAGTGCATTCCTTGCAAGCGAAGCAGGGGTAGAATTGTCTGTGTTCTTTAATAAGAAGTTCAGCTCTGGATTATTTGGCGGAGAGGGATTTATCATGCAGAAGGTATCTGGTCAGGGAACTGTATTTGCTGAGTTTGACGGACATGTAGTGGAGTATGAATTGAACGCCGGACAGGAAATTGTCGTAGATACTGGACATCTGGCTGCAATGGATGCTTCATGCCAGATAGAGATTAAGAGCGTACCGGGTGTGAAGAATATGTTATTTGGCGGAGAAGGAATCTTTAATACAATAATTCACGGACCTGGAAAAGTGTGGCTTCAGACAATGCCGATCAGTAATGTGGCAGGAGCATTGCGCCCATATATGCCATCATCTGGAAAATAGAAAGGATGCATAATTACAATGAGAACAAGAAACATTCATAAAGCCGCACTAACAGATGCAGTCACACCGTTGGAGGAAGCCGGAAAGGAAATTGCATATCAGGCAGCAGTGGAAGGGATCGTGCTTCTGGAGAATGACGGATGTCTTCCGTTAAATCCGGGAAAAATTGCACTATACGGAGCCGGTGCCAAAATGACGATCAAAGGAGGAACCGGTTCAGGAGAGGTCAATGAGCGGCATACAGTATCGATCCTGGAAGGAATGGAAGATGCGGGATTCAAGATTACAACGATGAACTGGATTGATGATTATGATCAGAGTTTTCAAGAAGGAGAGCATGCATACGCAGAAGAATTCCGAAAGAAACTAAGTCCGAAGAATCTGTCGGATTTTATGAATCTGATGAGCAGTCCATACCGCTATCCATATGGAAGAGCAGTGCTGCAGGAAGATGTAGAAAAATCAGAGACCGATACCTGCATTTACGTCATTTCGAGACAGGCAGGAGAAGGTGCTGACCGTAAACTCAGTGAGAATGAATACGGTCTGGCAGAGATAGAACGAGTAAATCTGACATTTTGTGCGGAACAATATGAGCATATGATCGTAGTGATCAATGTAGGAGGGCAGTTTGACCTGAATTTTCTGCATGAGATTCCGAACATCAATGCGGTGATCTTCATGGGACAGCTTGGAACGATGGGCGGGCAGGCAGTTGCGGATATAGTCTGCGGAAAGCATACACCGTCCGGGAAACTTACAGATACATGGGCAAAGCATTACCGGGACTATCCGGCGTCAGATGATTACAGTTATCTGAATGGGAATCTCGATGAAGAGTATTACCGGGAAGGGATCTATGTCGGATATCGGTATTTTGATACATTTCATGTAGCACCAAGATATCCGTTTGGATATGGACTATCGTATACAGAGTTCGAAATGCATCTTGCAGGTATGAGGCTGGAAAGAACTACCGTCGAGATATCCGTAGATGTAAAGAATAAAGGCGAAGTATACAACGGAAAAGAAGTGGTACAGATCTATGTAAGCTGTCCGGATGGTGAACTGAAAAAAGAAGCACAGCGATTAACTTCATTTGCCAAGACAAAGAACCTGAAACCGGGAGAGGAAGAACGGACTGTATTACAATTTGATCTGCGTGATCTTACAAGTTACAGGGAAAAAGATGCTGCCACTGTTCTGGAACCGGGCGAATATGTCGTGCGAGTCGGTAATTCCAGCAGGAATACAAGAGTATGTGGAATATTAAAACTGGAAACGGAAATAATTACAGAGAAACATTCTCATATCTGTAAGGCACCGTTAAGGGTGACAGAACTGGAATGGCAGGAAGAAAAGGAACTTCTTCATGCAACCGGTGACTGCAGACAGAACTGGGGAAGAACCTGTGAAATAATCATCGACGATGTGGAAAAAATTCAGAGCTTTCAGATCGAACCGGGGATTATTCCGGAAACGGATCATAAGTATGGCCCGGTGGAGATCTATTCTTCGGAAGAGACTGACAGGATCTTAGAGTCATTAACGCTAAGAGATATGGCGGAGCTGGTTGTGGGCGGAGGCATGTCCGGACATCGGTTCTTTGAAGCACCGGGAGCAGCAGGCGTGACGACTGGAAATCTGACTGCAAAGGGAATTCCAAATGTCGTTATGGCGGATGGACCTGCGGGACTCAGGCTTCATAAGATATCGTCTGTATCTATAACGGGTAAAGTAAAAGGAGTAGAACCAAATATCTCTTTTATGAAATATCTTCCCGAACCGGTAAAGAAAGTAATGCTTGGCAATCCGGACAGCAAGAATCTTCTGTATCAGTTTACAACGGCATTTCCGGTGGGAATCTCTCTGGCATCGAGCTGGAATCTGCAGCTTGCAGAAGAGGTCGGGAATGCAGTGGGAAAAGAGATGGAAGCTTATGGTGTAACTTACTGGCTGGCACCGGGCATGAATATACACCGCAACCCTTTATGTGGACGTAACTTTGAATATTTCTCTGAAGATCCATTACTTACGGGTAAATTTGCGGCAGCAATTACAAAAGGAGTTCAGAAGAACCGTGGATGTTATGTTACATTAAAGCATTATTGCTGTAATAATCAGGAAGACAACCGTAATAAGACGAATGCTAACGTAAATGAAAGAGCACTTAGGGAAATCTATCTGAAAGGATTTGAAATTGCGGTGAAAGAATCGCATCCGGGAGCTGTGATGAGCAGCTATAATAAGGTAAACGGCAAATACGTCAACAACAGCTATCGTCTGCTGACACAGGTACTGAGGAATGAATGGGGATTTGATGGTTTCGTTATGACTGACTGGTTCGCAACCGGAAGAAAATACGGTGATCCGGCACATGCGATTGCATCAGGCAACGACCTGATTATGCCAGGCAGTTCCGGAACCGTAGATGACATCGTAAAAGCAGTTTCCAAAGGTATTATTCTGGAAGAAGATGTAAAAAGGAGTGCGGCCAACGTGTTGAAAGGAATCATCAGCAGCCGTATCTACCAGGGGTATTTAAGGAAGCAGAGAGAAAGCGAAGTATAATCAGTAAACAGATACACACTATATTCACAAAAGTTGACTTCGAACGAAGTGAGAGGAGAAACTTGGGAATATAGTGTGTATCTGTTTGCGTCCGGGGAAAAACAATATTTTTGTTCAACAGTTAAACTTTAATTCATCAAATAAACATATTTTTTCCACATACTTTTCAAACATCCCCCTTATATTGTTAACAGATTGAGTTTAACAGGAGGAAGGAAATTTGATAGAAGTAAAGAATCTTACCAAACGTTATGGTAACCATCTGGCGGTAGATCATCTGAACTTCACCGTAGAATCCGGTAAAATCTATGGATTCTTAGGACCAAACGGTGCAGGAAAATCTACGACCATGAACATTATGACCGGTTACCTGGGAGCTACAGAGGGACAGGTGCTGATCGATGGACACGACATTTTAAAGGAGCCGGAAGAAGCTAAGAAGAATATCGGTTATCTACCGGAAATTCCGCCGTTATATATGGAAATGACGGTGCGGGAATATCTGGAATTCGCTGCAGAATTAAAAGGAATTAAAAAAGACAAAAGAGAGCCGCAGATAGAAGAAGTTATAAGACTTGCAAAGCTGAGAGACGTAGAAAACCGGCTGATCCAGAACCTGTCAAAAGGTTATAAGCAGAGAGTCGGACTTGCACAGGCAGTTCTGGGATTCCCGGAGATCATTATCCTGGATGAGCCGACAGTAGGCCTTGACCCGAAGCAGATCATCGAAATCCGTGAACTGATCAGGAAGCTTGCGAAGAAACATACCGTGATCTTAAGTTCTCACATTCTTGCGGAAGTAAGGGAAGTCTGTGATTATATAATGATCATATCCGGAGGGAAGCTGGTCGCCAGTGATACGACCGAGAATCTGGAGAATATGATGAGTGGCAAAGGTCAGATCGAGGTGGAAGCAAAGGCTTCCAGGGATGAGATGGATCATATTATCCGCCGGACAGGAAAGATCAAAGAAGTAAAATACCGCACCAGTGCGAGCGACATTACAACTGCGCAGATTATAGCAAAAGGCGGGGAAGATATCAGGGAAGAGTTATTCCTCGCATTTTCTCATGCAGATGTACCGATGCTTACCCTGAATCAGAGTAAGACAACACTGGAAGAGATATTCCTGGAGTTGACACAAGGGTCAGGCAATAGAATGATAAAGGAGGAGAAGTAAGATGAGAGCCATCTATAAAAGAGAGTTAAGATCCTATTTTCATTCTATGATAGGATATGTATTTATCGCTTTCCTGGTAGCTTATACGGGAATCTATTTCCTGGCGTATAACCTGAACTATGGATATCCGTATTTTTCATATGTATTGTCAGGGATTCTGTTCGTATACCTGGTAGCAATTCCGATCCTGACGATGCGTTGCTTTGCAGAAGATAAGAAGAATAAGACGGATCAGATGTTACTGACAGCACCGGTCAGCCTGTTCGAGATCGTGCTTGGAAAATATCTTGCAATGGTAACGATCACGGCTGTACCGTGTGTGATCTATCTGATCTTTCCACTGATCATTAAAGCGCAGGGGACGGCATACATTAAGGTAGACTATTTGGCAATCCTTGTGTTCTTCTTACTCGGATGCGTATATATTTCCATTGGAATGTTTGTCTCTTCATTGACAGAAAGTGTGATCATTGCGGCAATCGGCGCATTCGGTATCCTGCTTCTGACTTATCTCTGGAGCGGCATCCTGAACTTTATCCCTTCGGCAGCATGGGCAAATGCAGTGGCAGTTGCGGTGTTGTTGACGCTGGTCGTACTTGCAGTCTGGAATATGACGAAAAATGTCGTGATTAGCGGGGTACTGGAGCTGATCGTACTGGCAGGAACACTGATTACTTACTTTGTAAAGAAAACAGTGTTTGAAAGTCTGCTTTCCACAGTACTTGGCAAACTGGAACTGACAGAAGTATTTTCCAATATTGCCGATAACCATCTTCTGGATGTGAGCGGGATTATATTGTACCTGTCACTGATCGTCTTGTTCTTCTTTTTGACGATGCAGATGATTCAGAAGAGACGTTGGAGTTAGGAGGAGCATAATGTTAGAAAAAATCAAGAAGTCATTCCGGAGTGCATCATCGAAAAACGGAAGTTACAGTGTGGGAATGATCGCACTTGTGATCTGCATGGTGATTGTTGTCAATCTGATCGCAGGTCAGCTTCCGGAGAATGTTAAGAGCATAGATATCAGTGATAACAACATTTACGGAGTATCAAAGACCAGTAAAAAGGTATTGAACAAACTGGATAAAAAAGTAACATTTAAAATCTATGCAGAAAAAGATTCGACAGATACAAGGATCAAATCATTCATCAAGAAATATACGGCATTGTCTGATAAGATCAGTGCAACATGGATCGATCCGGTCCTGCATCCGGCAGCACTTACAAAAGCAGGAGTAGAGAAAGATACGATCGTAATCTCCTGCAAAGATACCGGAAAAACGAAATCTGTTTCTTTTGATGATATTTTAGTTTCGGATTCTTATTCCTACTATACGACAGGAAGCAGTTCTGTATCTGAATTCGACGGAGAAGGCCAGTTTACAAGTGCAATCAATTCGGTTACAAGTGAACAGACAGAGAAGATGTATTATACAACAGGACACGGAGAAGCAGCATTTTCAGATTCTGTGACAAAACTGTTCACTAAGAATAATCTGACGACAGATGAAGTGAATCTGATGATGACAGGTGAAATTCCTGATGATTGTGATCTGTTATTCATGGATGCTCCATCAAAAGACATTTCCGATGATGAGAAAACATTACTTCTGAATTACCTGAAAAAGGGCGGAAAGATATTTATCATTCTTGGAGATCCTGAGGATGAGACACCGAATCTGGATGAAGTGCTGAAAGAATATGGTATGCAGGAAGCGGACGGTTACATTGCAGATATGCAGAGAAGCTACCAGGGCAACTATTATTATATCTTCCCGGAGATCACAGCAACAGACAATCTGGCCAATAATCTGGAATCAGAGATGGTTCTGATGATCAATGCACATGGTCTGACTACAACAGATCCGGCAAGAGATACGATCACAACAACGGCGTTTATGCAGACATCAGATAATTCCTATGCAGTGACAGAGGATAAGCAGGAAGAGGGAACCTATACATTAGGAGCAGTTGCGACTGAGCAGATTACATCTGATGATTCATCCGACAGCAGCTCATCCCAAACCAGCCGTCTGACGGTAATTTCTTCAGAAAGCATGATCAATTCACAGATTACAGATACTTACACAACACTGGAGAACCTGGATCTGTTCATGAATGCGGTGACAGCTAACTTTGACAAGACAAAAAATATAGCAATCAAGGCGAAGAGCCTGGAGGTAAGCAACAATACGATGCAGCATGCGGGAATCATCAGCATCCTGACAATCTTCGGAATTCCGCTTGTAATCCTGATCTATGGATTCATGCGCTGGTGGAAGAGAAGAAAAGTGTAAATTAAGAAGATTTATAGACAGAAAAGGGGAAATTTGATGAAACAGAAAAAGACAATGCTCATCATGGTGATTGTGCTTGCGGTCTTGCTTGCGCTGTACGGAGGATTAAAAGCCTGGAACAGTCACAGTGAGAAGCAGAAGAAGGCAAAAGAGGACAAAGAAAAAGTCAGCCTGGTAGATGTAAAGAGTCTGAAGTCATTTGCCTATGAAAGCGGCGGAAGCAAGATGAGCTTTACCAAAGATGATGGCGAATGGGTATACGATGAGGATGACGGGGTACGTCTGAATCAGAGTACGATCAAGAGCACGGCAAAAGAGATTACTGGACTGACAGCGGTCCGCAAGCTGAGTGATCCGGATGAGAAAGCAGATTATGGACTGGACAGTCCGGATTACACTGTTACCTACACAGCAAAGGACGGAATCAAAGGAACGATTCAGATTGGTAATGCGGCCGGAGACAATTATTATGCAATGATCGAGGATTCGGATGCGGTGTATACCATCTCAGGTACACTGGTATCGGATCTTGTATTCGACCTGTCATCTCTGACGGAGAACGACACAATGCCATCGATCAGCAGTGGAAACCTTAAGAAGGTAGAGGTAACACAAAACGGTAAGACTACGACTTATAAGAAAAAGAAAGAGCGGGCCGAACTGGCAGGCGGATGGGGAACTATCTCACTTACCCAGTGTGCAGATTATAATGTAAAAGATCTTGCAAAATATGGTCTGGATGAAGCAAACCGGATTACGGTAACGACAACTTATAAGGATAGTACTTCAGGGGATAAGAAGACGTGTACTGTCTATGTTGGAAAGGTAAATGGTGATAACCGTTATGTACAGCTTAAAGATTCCAATATGGTATATGAGGTCGGAAGTTCAATCGTAGAAAATATGATGTCGGTAGATAAATAAAACATATCAATAGAAAGAATTTGGAATTTCAGAAAAAAGACGGAAACAGCACAGAAAATGTGCCCTCCGTCTTTTTCTGATTTTTGAGAAAAATGACGAAAAGTTTTCACATAATTTACAGTACATTTATTGCCTGAAAGTATAAAAAATGGTATATTATTAATAGGTTTGTTGTGAAAATATACAAAAAACCCGGAAAAGAAATAAGTAGGAGTGATAAAAAATGTATCAGGAAGAATACAAACGCTGGCTTGCGGCAGATCTTGAAGATGCAGATCTGAAGCCGGAATTGTCAAAAATTGAGGGAAACGATGATGAAATTAAGGAACGTTTTGCAGTAGCACTGAAATTCGGAACAGCCGGACTTCGCGGTGTGCTTGGCGCAGGAACGAACCGTATGAATATTTATGTAGTACGTCAGGCAACACAGGGACTGGCTAACTGGGTAAAGACACAGGGCGGAACACAGACTGTAGCAATCAGTTATGACAGCCGTTTAAAGAGTGATGTATTTGCCAAGACAGCAGCAGGTGTACTTGCAGCAAATGGAATCAAAGTAAGAATCTACGATGCACTGATGCCTGTACCGGCACTTTCATTTGCAACACGTTATTATAACTGTAATGCAGGTGTTATGGTAACAGCTTCTCATAACCCGGCAAAATACAACGGATATAAAGCATACGGACCGGACGGATGTCAGATGACAGACGATGCGGCTGCAATCGTATACGAAGAGATTCAGAAGACAGACGTTCTGACCGGAGCAAAATATATGTCATTTGCAGAAGGTGTAGAAGAAGGATTGATCAGATTTGTAGGAGATGACTGTAAGAGAGCACTTTATGATGCGATCGAATCCCGGCAGGTTCGTCCGGGACTGTGTAAGACAGCCGGATTAAAACTGGTATACAGCCCATTAAATGGATCAGGTCTTGTTCCTGTAACACAGGTATTAAAAGATATCGGAATCACAGATATCACAATCGTTCCGGAGCAGGAATATCCAAATGGATACTTTACAACATGCAGCTATCCAAACCCAGAGATCTTTGAGGCACTGGAGCTTGGACTGAACCTTGCAAAAGAGTCAGATGCAGACCTTATGCTTGCAACTGACCCAGATGCAGACCGTGTAGGTATCGCTATGAAGTGCCCGGATGGATCTTATGAATTAGTAAGCGGTAACGAAGTCGGAGTACTTCTTCTGGATTACATATGTGCAGGACGTATCGAGAAAGGTACCATGCCTGAAAAAGCAGTTGCAGTCAAATCTCTCGTATCTACACCACTTGCAGATGCAGTTGCAGCTCATTACGGAGTAGAATTAAGAAACGTACTGACAGGATTTAAATGGATCGGAGATCAGATCGCACAGTTAGAAGCAGCAGGCGAAGTAGACAGATTCATCTTCGGATTCGAGGAAAGCTACGGATACCTTGCTGGACCATATGTACGTGACAAAGATGCTGTTATCGCATCTATGCTGATCTGTGAGATGGCAGCTTACTACAGAAGTATCGGAAGCTCTCTGAAACAGAGACTGGAAGAGATTTACGCAGAGTATGGACGTTACCTCAACAAGATCGACAGCTTTGAATTCCCAGGACTGAGCGGAATGGACAAGATGTCTGGAATCATGCAGAACCTGCGTGAGAATGCACCGGCAGAGATCGCTGGATACAAGGTAACAGAAGTAACAGATTATACTAAGACAGAAGAGACCGGACTTCCGGCAGCAAATGTATTAGTTTATAAACTGGAGAATAACGAGACCGTGATTGTTCGCCCTTCAGGTACAGAGCCTAAGATCAAGATTTACTACACAACACTTGGTAAAGATCTTGCTGAGGCACAGGCTGAGAAGGACAAACTTGCTGAGGCAGTGAAGCCGATTATGGCATAGGAGTTTTTAAATTTAAAAATAAGTGCACAGTTCTTTTGGAAGAAAGGATTGTACACTTATTTTTTATACCAGAGTATGCAGTTAATTATTAATATTCTTTTTCTCGGAAAGTCTTTCTTTTAATCGCTGTCGTCTTGTCGGGTGGGTAAAAGCAACTCTCTGTGCCGTAAAAATTGAATTGTTAAAGTTAAAGATAAAGGACACAAAGCATACCACAGAGAAGAAAGGAAGCATTGAATATCCAAAACTTTCCACACCGACCAGAATCGCAGCAAGCAGTGTATTGGATCCACTACAGAACACAGAGGCGAATCCAAGCGCAGCACCGAACATCGGATCAAATCCAAATACAGGTCCCAGGACATATCCTAAGCAGGAACCGATGGAAAACAGAGGTGCAACTTCACCGCCGATGAATCCGGAGGAAAGTGTCAGAATCGTAAGAGTCATCTTAAGAATCCAGTCATAAGCATATATATCGTCTGTAATACCGTCAAAGCACAGAGCAACCAGATTAGAGCCGGTTCCGGAGTATCTTCCCTGATGAAAGACCATCATAAGAACTGCGATAACAGCCCCCATGATCAGAACCTTTTTTACAGGCGAAGAAAAACGGAAGGCGAATTTCAAACGCAGATATCGGAGAATCAGTGCAAATAAAGAACCAACGATACCGAAGCACAGTCCCATAGCTGCCAGTTTTAAAAGAAAAACGGCGTTGTACGTAGAAGGATGATAGTTCAAGGTTTCCAGTATATTAATATGAAATTTCCGAAGTCCGAGCGCCCGTGATGTAAATGCTGCACTGATGGAAGCTACTGTTGCTGGGATCAAAGCGTGATATTCCAGCTTTCCGGCAACCAATACCTCCAGTGCAAAAAAGATTGCAGCAAGCGGAGTACAGAAAAGTCCGGAAAATCCGGCAGCCATACCAGTGATCAGGAACATCTTCCGGCTGTTTTCGATATCAATAGTCTTATCGACCAGACGCCCAACGTTGTTGGAAACAGCAGCCCCGATCTGTACGGCAACGCCTTCTCGTCCTGCACTTCCGCCGAACAGATGCGTTGTCCAGGTTCCGATCACGGCAAGCGGCACCATGCGGATCGGAAGCTTATTGTTCTTACCAAGTCCTACATGGAATACCATCTTCATGCCGTTCGCGACAGATTTACCGAACTGGTGATAGATGAACCAGACGAACACCCCGCCAAGAGGCAGGAACCAGATCAGATACCAGAAGTATTTCGTCCGGATAGCGGTACAGGCATTAAGCCCCAGCCCGAATGCTGCATCGATGATTCCGACGAGAACACCGATGACTACTCCGGCAATAGCCAGGATAAAAGTATCTTTATAGTATTTGTAAATGTGTTTGAACAAAGCTTTAATCATAATAACCCCCAAAGATAAATTCTCTCGTATTTATTATAACTTGTATGGCGGAATCTGCAAGCAAATATATTTTTTACTCGACAATTTATATACTATGTGATACAATCGGGTTAAGCATTATAATTCTATATTTTCATTGGCATATACGCCCTATCAAGAACTTATGCATTTCGCATTCTATGAATTTTCAATGCTTGTAACCCAGAGAGATTTTATACAGGCAGAGAGGAATTGTAGAACGGATTGCAAAAGTAATGTAAAACGGTATTTCTTCTCTGTACATACAAAGGAGGATGTGCCGATGAATATGAATGGATATGAGCACAGTATGAAAATGGATGAGACGGCAAAGAACGGACGGACGCTTAAGGATTTAAATCTTACAGATGATTTTCTGTTTGATATTACAACTGAAAATCTGGAAAACTGTAAATACATTATTGAGCTATCGCTTGGAATAGAATTAAAAGCTTTAAGGTGGAAAGAAAATCAGAAAGTAATTCATAATATTCCTGGAAAAAGAGGCATTCGGATGGATTTTATTGCTGAATCGATATCCGGAGAGTTATTTGATGTTGAAATGCAGAAACGGAATGAAGGAAATATTCCGAAAAGAACAAGGTTTTATCAGGCACTAAATGATGCACCGATGTTAAAAAGCGGAGAACGTGGATTTGATAATTTGAAACCAGTGTTTATTATCGTAATTTGTGATTTTGATCTGTATGGGAGAGGATTGTACAGATATACATTTGATAATAGATGTAAAGAATTACCGGATTTAATAATGGGAGATGAATGTACAAAATGCATTCTTAACACGAAAGGAAAGATAGAGAGGAATGTAGACTCTTCATTGATTGATTTTTTGCATTATGTATCAGATAGTAGTTCAGTAGACTTAGAAAAAGTATGCGATAAACGTCTTCAGAAGCTTCATGCTAATGTACAGATAATAAAGGATAGTGCTGAAATGGAGGCAGAGTTTATGAAAGCAGAGGAAAGAGAACGACAGATCCGTGATGAAGGAATAAAAGAAGGAATAAAAGAAGGAATGAAAGAATATGATCGTTTTATGAAGCTTACACAAAAGTTGCTTTCGGATAAACAATATGATGAGTTGAAACGTGCGACAGAAGAGAAATTATATTGTCAGCAGCTATTTGAAAAATATAATATAGTATAAAATTTTACGAGGAAACTAAGATGACATTAGAAGAAGTAAGAAATGAAATTGATGAAATAGATACAAATATGAAGCCACTGTTTTTAAGAAGAATGAAATGTGGAAAACATATTGCAGAAGTAAAAGCTCAGACCGGAGGAGATGTATTTGTTCTCGAAAGAGAACTTGAAATCATTGAAAAAAGAGCCACGGATGTAGATCCGGAGATTCAGGAAGAATATAAAACATTCCTGAGACACTTAATGAGCCTTTGCAGAAAATATGAATATGAATTATTACCAGAGATGCAGAAAAAAGTTATGACGGTAGCTCTGGCGGCAGCAGGACTGACAGCTGAGACTGAACATACACAGGTAAAGATTGGATTTACCTGCCCAAAAGAGACAAGTGATCTGAACCTGTTCGTGAACATGACAAAGTTAAATGGAATCCAGATTGATGCTATGAATCTGATGACAGAAAATGGAATTCAGAAAGTAACTATGACACTGGATGGTAAGATCACGGATGCGGGAATGAGCTGCCTGTTGTGTCAAATAGGGAAAGAGGCAGAGGAGTTCCGGATTTTAGAATTGTTTGGGATTTAATTCAGAAAGGCACGACGACCTGGACCTGCATAAAAAGTAGGAAGCCGTTCCTGTTCAGGTTCCGTCGGCGGGAAATACTAAAGCGTCAAAATTATGCTAAAAACGGGCTTCCGAAATTTGCAACTCGCCATTCGGCTCAAACAGGCAAATTTCGAAAACCCAACGCATAATTTTGACGCTTAACTATTTCCAACACCTTCTTCACATTCACTGGAACGGCTTTCTACTTTTTATTCCGTGGGTGTCGAATGCCTTACGAATGAAATGGCAAATACGTAACCGTAGTGGCCTCCACCGGGTTAGACTTCCGGGCTTTTCATTTATTAACATCCGCAGCCAGTCACGAGACTTGAAGGAAACAATAGATAAGGATTATTGTGAATGTGGAATGCCAATAGAAAACAAAAGTATAAATGTATTTCGCGCAAGCAGAAACAGGAAAAAACATCCCGTAACAATCAATGTTTCGACATGATTTACGCATTTACGAATAAATAAATTCACTATGATTATGCATACATTCACGAGCATGAAAAGTTCTAATATGCCGAGTACCGGCAAGCTGTACAGTTGAAATATCTCCATCAGTATAGTTATACAGATGGAGATAATAAGAGCAAACCACAAATAGTACTTTTGTTTTTTGGTCATAATAGTTCCTCCCACATAGAAAGACTAAACTATAGTTACATTATATTTAGTAAATAATACCATAACAAGTCCTAAATGAAAAGCAAGAAAGGCATTTTACATAAAATTAGAAATACCCTCTTGCAATCTGGAAAAACATGTGCTAACATTTAAAACAAATTTTAGTATAGTAAAGCGATGAAAGAGACTCTGGACTCTGGAACCTGACAGGAATGTGGTGTCACCGACTGAGAGCACTGCTTGGGGAATGAGGACAATAGGGAACACTCTGGAGCAGACCAGCTGAACAAGTAAATATGGTAAAGTTGAATGAAAAGTAGGTTGGTACGTAGACTGCACGTTACGCACGAAAAGAGGAATCTTAGAAAGCACTATACAGCTTTGAGATTCAATGCGGGTGGTACCGCGGATAACGATGATGATATCCGTCCCGGGATACAAGTATGTATTCCAGGGCGGATTTTTATGTTTATAACCGTTATTCGTCCCGGGAAGAAAAGGAGGAAAAGAACATGGAGTATTTAACAGGTGTAAAGCCAAAAGAGACAAAAGAAATCAGTGAATTACTGGAACAGGCAGAAGCAGGAGCAAAGGTAAAAGTCAACGGAGCAGTGCATACGATCCGTGATATGGGAACTGTTGCATTTGTGATCTTAAGAAAAAGAGAAGGTCTGCTTCAGTGTGTCTATGAAGAAGGCAGTGCTGATTTCGAACTGAAAGACATCAAAGAAGCAGCAACTGTCGAAGTAGAAGGCATCTTGGAAGAGAATGAAAAAGCACCGAACGGAATTGAGATCCGTATGGAGAGCGTAAAAATCTTAAGTGAGCCGGAAGACGAGATGATGCCGCTTGCAATTTCCAAATGGAAACTGAACACATCTCTGGAAGCAAAACTGAACTATCGTTCCATTTCCCTTAGAAATATCCGGGAGCGTGCCAAATTCAGAATTCAGGAAGGACTTACAAGAGCATTCAGAGATTTCCTTTACAGCCAGGAATTTACAGAGATCCATACACCGAAGATCGGAGCGAAAGGAGCCGAGGGGGGAGCCAACATTTTCAAACTGGAATATTTCCACAGACCGGCAGTGCTGGCGCAGAGTCCACAGTTCTATAAGCAGATGATGGTCGGCGTATTTGACAGAGTATTTGAGACAGCTCCGGTATTCAGGGCAGAGAAACATAACACAAAGCGCCACCTGAACGAATATACCAGTCTTGATTTTGAAATGGGATATATTGATGGATTTGAAGACATCATGGCAATGGAGACAGGATTCCTCCAGTATGCGATGGAATTGCTGAAAAAAGATTATGCAAGAGAGTTAAAAGTATTGGGTGTTGAACTCCCTGATGTGAGTCAGATCCCGGCAGTGAAATTTGCAGATATCAAAGAAATCGTTGCAGAGAAATACAATCACAAGATGAGAAATCCATTCGACCTTGAGCCGGAGGAAGAAGTGTTGATCGGACGTTATGCGAAAGAAGAGTGGGGAAGTGATTTTGTATTTGTCACACATTATCCTTCTAAGAAACGTCCGTTCTATGCAATGGATGATCCGGAAGATCCAAGATATACACTAAGCTTTGACCTTCTGTTCAGAGGATTGGAAATCACGACAGGCGGACAGCGTATTCATGATTACAAGATGCTGACAGATAAGATTGCTGCAAGGGGAATGACAGAAGAAGGAATGGAACAGTATCTTGCAACATTTAAGCATGGAATGCCGCCACACGGAGGACTTGGAATCGGACTGGAACGTCTGACGATGCAGTTATTAGGAGAAGATAACGTAAGAGAGACTACATTATTCCCAAGAGATTTAAGCAGACTGGAACCATAGCGGGGAGTAAGGTATAATAGATATGATACTGGTGATAACATGTCATGAGAGGGAAATCATATGTTTGGAAAAAGATGTAGTTTATGCGGAGGAAAGTTAAACAGTAGTGGAATCTGTACGGAATGTGGGCTTGATAACAGCAAGTCGGATAAGAATTACCGGATCAACCGGAGTGACTGTGACGGAATGCCGCTTACACATGTACATGAGGAGAAAGAAAAATACAGACCGGACAGGAAAGTAGATCACAGGGAAATAAATCACAAAGAGACAAATCATAAAAAAAGAGATTACGGAAAACAAGGCTATCGTATGAATGAGTCTGATATGACCGGGAAAAAACGGAGAAAGCATGTGCAGACTCCGGATATTACAAACCGGAGAAGACCATTGAAAATAGTGATTCTGGCAATTATCGTGATTGCAATTTTGGGTAATCTCTATGAGGAACATAAGTACGATATAGAATATGCAATTGGAGATGCAGTTCAAGGTGTATTTCAGGATACGGGGGATCAAAAGACAAATGATACGGATGAAACAGACTATGATCATTATCAGTATGTGACTCGGGAAATCCCGAAAGAAGGAGAACGTGCAGACTATGAACTTACTTCCGGCAATTATGTGGCAGGTGTGGAGATCCCGGAGGGAATCTATACAGTGACACCGCAAGATGACTATGACACCGTGCAGATTGATGATCCTGAGAACAGCATCTATCTGTATGAATATACCGAGGGCAAGAAAGACAAGATTAAGGATATCCGTCTTTATAAAGGAGCGCATCTTACATTAAATTGTAGGACAACAGTAAAACTGCATACCGATAATGCACAGGATGTAGAGGCAATGGAAACGGCCGGACAGAGTAATCCGCTCACAGAATCAGTGGATATCAAAGGTCAGAAAACGTTGACGGCTGGAAGAGATCTCGAACCGGGAATATATGATCTCAGCCGTGTATCAGGGGCTGGAAATGTGGATGTAATCATTTATTCAGACGAACAGGAAGAAATAAATTCATGGAGCCAGTGTCTGTCGGAAGATGGAATAGACGGAGAGACATTCCATTATCTGGTAATTCCGGAAAATGCAACAATGGAAGTGTCAGAAGACTTGAAAATAAGGCTTACACCGTCAGAACAGATTGCATCAACAGATTATTATGGCTTTTATAACAGATAAGTTTACTGAATATAAAGTATAGGGGAATTGATAACATCAGGAAAGAAGGAGCAGAAAGATGGCAAACAAAATATCAGATGAGACCATAGAATACGTTGGTATTCTTGCAAAACTGGAATTATCCGGTCAGGAAAAAGAAGATGCCAAAGCAGATATGGAAAAAATGTTAGATTATATAGATACTTTAAATGAACTGGATACGGATGGAATCGAGCCAATGTCACATGTATTTCCGGTGAAGAATGTATTCCGGGAAGATGTCGTGACAAATGGAGACGGCAGTGCGGAGACACTGGCGAATGCACCGTTGGAAAAAGACCAGAGCTTCAAAGTACCAAAGACGATCGGATAGGAGGAAAACGGTTATGGATATTACAAGTCTTACAGCAGTAGAGCTTGGAAAGAAGATCAAAGCAAAAGAAATATCTGTTGTGGAAGCCGTGAAAGCCTCCATTGCACAGATTGAAAAAGTAGAAAAAGATGTAAACAGTTTTGTGACGTTGGATAAAGAGGGCGCATTAAAACGTGCAGAAGAAGTACAGAAATTAATTGATGACGGAAAACTGACAGGGCCACTGGCAGGTGTGCCGGTAGCAATCAAAGATAACATGTGTACGCAAGGAATGCTCACAACCTGCAGTTCGAAGATCCTGGGAAACTTCCGGCCGATGTTCACGGCAGAGGCAGTAAAGAATCTGGAAGAAGCAGGAGCTGTCATTCTGGGAAAGACGAATATGGATGAATTTGCCATGGGAAGTACAACCGAGACTTCTTATTACGGACCGACAAAGAACCCATGGAACTTAGAGCATGTTCCGGGAGGATCTTCCGGGGGAAGCTGTGCAGCGGTGGCAGCAGAAGAAGCGCCATATGCACTTGGATCTGACACAGGCGGGTCCATCCGTCAGCCAAGTTCTTTCTGCGGCGTAGTCGGAATCAAACCAACATATGGAACGGTATCCCGTTACGGACTGATCGCTTATGGTTCTTCCCTGGATCAGATCGGTCCTGTTGCGAAAGATGTGACAGACTGCGCAACGGTTCTGGAGACCATTGCATCTTATGATCCGAAAGACAGCACATCAATCAGACGTGACAGTTATGATTTTACATCTGCATTGGTAGATGATGTGAAGGGCATGAGAATCGGTATTCCAAAAGATTATTTTGGAGATGGTCTGGATGCTGAGGTAAAAGAAAATATTCTTCGGGCAGTAAAAGTTCTAGAAGAAAAAGGCGCAGTTGTAGAAGAATTCGACTTAAGCCTTGTAAAATATGCGATTCCTGCATATTATGTCATTGCATCAGCTGAGGCAAGCTCCAACCTTGCTAGATTCGATGGCGTAAAATACGGCTATCGTACCGAGGAATACGAAGGACTTCATAATATGTATAAGAAATCCCGTTCCGAAGGTTTCGGACCGGAAGTAAAGAGAAGAATCATGCTTGGTTCATTCGTTCTGAGTTCCGGATATTATGATGCGTATTATCTGAAAGCATTGAAAACAAAAGCGTTAATTAAGAAAGCATTTGATAAAGCGTTTGAAAAATATGATGTGATCGTGGCTCCGGCGGCTCCGACAACGGCACCGGAACTTGGAAAGAGCTTAAGTGACCCGATCAAGATGTATCTGGGAGATATTTACACGATTTCCGTCAACCTGGCAGGACTTCCGGGAATCACAATCCCGGTAGGAAAGGATTCCAAAGGACTTCCGGTAGGTATGCAGCTGATTGGAAATTGTTTCGAAGAAAATAAAATCATTCAGACCGCATATACATTTGAACAGACGAAAGTATATGAAGCACCAGAACTTGCAAAGGAGGACAGATAGTCATGGCAAAACAATATGAGACAGTCATTGGACTTGAGGTCCATGTAGAGCTTGCAACAAAGACGAAGATCTTCTGCGGATGCAGCACTGCATTCGGAGGAGCACCGAATACACATACATGCCCGGTTTGTACCGGTATGCCTGGATCACTTCCGGTATTAAATAAACAAGTTGTAGAATATGCAATGGGAATCGGCCTTGCAACACATTGCGATATTACAAGAGTGTGCAAATTCGACCGTAAGAACTATTTTTATCCGGATAACCCGCAGAACTACCAGATTTCACAGCTTTATCAGCCAATCGCCAGAAATGGCTATGTGGAGATTGCAGTAGGAGATACAAAGAAAAAAGTCCGTATCCATGAAATGCATATGGAGGAAGATGCCGGAAAGCTGGTACATGATGAATGGGATGACACATCTCTGGTAGACTTTAACCGAAGCGGTGTGCCGCTTGTAGAGATCGTATCCGAGCCGGATATGCGTTCATCGGAAGAAGTCATTGCATATCTGGAGAAATTAAGAACGATTATCCAGTATCTGGGAGCATCTGATTGTAAGCTCCAGGAAGGTTCGATGAGAGCGGATGTCAACTTATCCGTAAGAGAAGTGGGAACCCAGGAGTTCGGAACTAGAACAGAGATGAAGAACCTGAACTCATTCAAGGCAATCGCAAGAGCCATTGAAGGAGAGAGAGAACGTCAGATCGAACTCATCGAAGAGGGAAAATCCGTTATCCAGGAGACGAGACGATGGGATGACAATAAAGAATCATCTCATGCCATGCGTTCCAAAGAAGATGCTCAGGATTATCGTTATTTCCCGGAACCGGATCTTGTACCAATTGTGATCGATGATGAGTGGATCGAAAAGATCAAAGAAAAACAGCCGGAATTCCGCGATGAAAAACTGGAACGTTATAAAAAAGAATTCGATATCCCGCAGTATGATGCAGAAATACTCACAGAATCCAAACACATGGCGGATATCTTTGAAGAGACGACGGCAATCTGTGGGAAACCGAAGAAAGTATCCAACTGGCTGATGGTAGAAACCATGCGTCTGTTAAAAGAACACAGCATGGAACCGGAAGATATCAGCTTCTCACCGGCTAATCTTGCAAAACTGATCGGGCTTACAGAGGACGGAACCATTAACAGTTCCGTTGCAAAAGAAGTATTCGAACAGGTATTTGAAAAGAATGTAGATCCGGAAAGTTACGTAGAAGAGCATGGATTAAAGACAGTCAATGATGAAGGTGCACTGGAAGAAGTGTTAAAAGAAGTCATTGCAAAGAATCCAAAAGCAATCGCCGATTACAAAGGCGGCAAAGAAAAAGCACTCGGCGCATTGGTCGGACAGACGATGAAAGCAATGAAAGGGAAGGCAAATCCCGGAATGGTGAATGAGAAATTGCGGGAGATGCTAAATTAAATTGGGATTTAATTTATTAACTGGGGAAGCGGTCTCTCAGTCCTTGAAGGAAACAATGGATAAGGCTTCTTGTTCAGGTTCCATACCATAAGAAACACTAAGAGAGTCAGAATCACCTAAAAGCAAAGGAACTACGCTCAAACTCGGCGTTCGCCTCAAACACGTTCGCTTCGTTCCTTTAACGGTGCTTCTGACTCTCTAATTGTTTCTAACGGCATTCCACATTCACAATAATCCTTATCTATTGTTTCCTTCAAGTCGTGACTGGCAGCGAATGTTAATAAATAAAATGCCCGGAAGTGTAACCCGGTGGAAGCCACTACGGTTACGCATTTGCCATTTCATTCGTAAGGCATTTGATACCCACGGAATAAAAAGTAGGAAGCCGTTCCAGTGAATGTGAAGAAGGTGTTGGAAATAGTTAAGCGTCAAAATTATGCGTTGGGTTTTCGAAATTTGCCTGTTTGAGCCGAATGGCGAGTTGCAAATTTCGGAAGCCCGTTTTTAGCATAATTTTGACGCTTTAGTATTTCCCACCGACGGAACCTGAACAGGAACAGCTTCCTACTTTTTATGCAGGTCCGGGTAATCATGCCTTCCTGAATTAAATCCAAAAAAAATGTATTGACATTATGCAGCGCAGTGCTATAATTAAAACAAACATATGAATAACTGTTCATATATTCAAATAAAAACAGGAAAGGAAGTATTTATCATGAAAAAAACTTATAAAATCGACGTAGACTGCGCAAACTGTGCAAATAAGATGGAGCAGGCAGCGAAGAACACCGACGGAGTAAAGGATGCAACTGTGAATTTTATGATGTTAAAGATGATCGTAGAATTTGAAGAAGGCGCAGATCCTAAGAAGGTAATGAAAGAGGTACAGAAGAACTGTAAAGTAGTAGAAGATGATTGTGAGATATTTCTGTAAAGGTTGGGAAAAAATATGACAAAAAAGCAGAAGAAATCGCTTACCAGAATTATTATTGCAGCACTACTTATGATTATATTGAAGTTCTTACCTGCGGAAGGATGGCTGCGGTTCGTACTTTATATGATCCCGTATCTTGTTGTGGGATATGATATTTTAAGGAAAGCATTCAAAGGAATCCTGAATAAGCAGGTATTCGATGAAAATTTTCTGATGGCAGTTGCTACCATAGGAGCTATTGCACTTGGAAATTATACAGAAGGTGTGGCGGTTATGCTCTTCTATCAGATCGGAGAACTATTCCAGAGCTATGCGGTTGGAAAGAGCCGCAGGAATATCAGTGAACTGATGGATATCCGCCCGGATTATGCGAATATTGAAAAAGACGGAGAGCTGGAACAGGTGGATCCGGATGAAGTGGAAGTTGGAACTGTCATTGTCGTTCAGCCGGGAGAAAAAGTTCCGATCGATGGTGTGATCGAAGAAGGAAGCAGTACATTGAATACCAGTGCACTGACCGGAGAAAGTGTTCCGAGAGAAGCAGCAGCCGGTGAGGAAGTCATAAGTGGATGTATTAATCTGACAGGTCTTCTGAAGATTCGTACAACAAAAGAATTTGGAGAATCTACGGTATCAAAAATTCTGGATCTGGTGGAGAATTCAAGCTCTAAGAAGTCAAGATCAGAGAATTTTATTTCAAAATTTGCCAGATATTATACACCGGCAGTCTGCTACAGTGCGCTTGCACTTGCCATCCTGCCGCCACTGGTAAGGATGCTGGCAATGGGACTCGCACCGGAATGGGGTGACTGGGTCTACAGAGCGCTGACCTTCCTGGTTATCAGCTGTCCATGTGCACTGGTGATCAGTATTCCACTCAGCTTTTTTGCAGGAATTGGCGGGGCGAGTCATGAAGGTGTGCTGGTCAAAGGATCGAATTATCTGGAGACGATGGCACGGACAAAGTATGTGGTATTTGATAAGACCGGAACGATGACACAAGGTGTATTTGAGGTGAGCGGAGTGCATCACAATACGATGTCGGAAGAACAGTTATTAGAGTATGCGGCACTTGCGGAGTGTTCCTCATCCCATCCGATCAGTAAGAGTCTTCAGAAAGCATATGGAAAACAGATCCACCGGGATCGTGTGACTGAGATTGAAGAACTGAGCGGAAAAGGTGTGACAGCGAAGGTCGATGGTATTCCGGTGGCAGCCGGTAACGCAAAACTTATGAAATATCTGAATGTGGAATACAGTGAATGTGAAGAAACAGGTACAATCGTTCACGTTGCGGTGGACGGTAAATATGCGGGACATATCCTGATCTCAGATAAATTAAAACCACATGCGAAAGAAGCTGTTAGAGATCTGAAAAAAGCAGGCATCACCAAGACCGTAATGCTGACCGGTGATATGAAACGAGTGGCAGATAAGGTCGCAGAAGAGTTGGGAATCGGCGAAGTATACAGTGAACTCCTTCCGGCAGATAAGGTTGCGAAAGTAGAGGAACTTCTGGAACAGAAATCAGAGAAAGAAAAGCTGGCATTCGTCGGAGACGGAATCAATGATGCACCGGTATTGTCAAGGGCAGATATCGGAATTGCCATGGGAGCGCTTGGATCAGATGCAGCGATTGAGGCGGCAGATGTTGTCCTGATGGATGATGATCCGAAGAAGATTGCAAAAGCAATCAGGATTTCCAGAAAATGTATGCGTATCGTATATGAAAATATATACTTTGCACTTGGAATCAAGGCAGTCTGCCTGATCCTCGGAGCACTTGGAATTGCAAATATGTGGATGGCAATCTTTGCAGATGTTGGTGTCATGGTTATTGCCGTATTGAATGCGATTCGTGCATTATTCGTAAAACACTTATAGAAAAGGCTGGTGGGCAGATGGCAAAAATAGAAGAAGGAATGGAAGTATGTGAATCATGTGAGGTACATGAAAATCTTCTGAAGATCGTAAATGAAAAGATGCCGGAAGAAACGGAATTATATGATCTTGCGGAGCTGTTCAAGGTATTCGGTGATTCGACCAGGATGCGTATCCTGTTCGTGTTATTTGAAGCAGAGGTGTGTGTGTGTGATCTTGCAGAGGCACTGAATATGACACAGTCTGCAATATCGCATCAGCTTAGGATTCTGAAGCAGAACAAACTGGTCAAGAGCAGAAGAGAGGGGAAATCCGTGTTCTATTCACTGGCAGACGATCATGTGCGTACAATTGTGGATCAGGGAAGAGAACATATAGAAGAAGATTTATATTGAAAAGAAGAAAACTGTATCAGACGATAAAAAGTCTGATACGGTTTTTTTATATCTCCAATATACAAGAGAAACTTTTGGAATTGTAGATGAATTAGACTAAAGTATGAAAAACAGTCTATTTACTTTTGAATTATCAGAAATTAATAAAAAATATAATAAAATGCATTTAATATTACAGTTTGTTATATTTGTATAAAAAAACATAATATTTCCCATTGACAATTATATAACCATCTTTTACACTATAGTTACAAGGTATTCATTTCTAAAAAATTGGTATATGAATGGAGGTTTTGATATGGAACAAAAACAAGAAAAATTTAGTACCATAGGTTACATAGCAGCCGCGTTAGGTATGTGTATTGGTACCGGTAATGTATGGCGGTTTCCGCGAGTGTGTGCGGCGAACGGAGGAGGAGCATTTATCATAGCATGGACGATTGCAATGCTGATCTTTGCTGTACCGCTTCTTTCTACAGAGATGGCATTCGGTAAAAAGACGAGACTTGGATGTATCGGTACATTCCGTGATGCCGGTGGAAAGAAGTATACATGGATGGGATTCTTTGTTGCAGCAGTATGTTTCTTCCTGATGAGTTATTATTGTGTACTTCAGGGATATTGTTTGAAATACGCAGTTAATTCTGTTACTTCAGCATTTAAACCGAATCTATCAACAGAGACGACATCGGCAATGTGGACAGCATTTACAGATTCACAGGCACAGGTTATTTTATTCCATGCGATCGGATTTGCACTTGCATGTTTCATCGTTTATCAGGGAATTGCAGGTGGAATTGAAAAATTCTGTAAAGTAGCGATACCGGCACTGTTTATCATCCTTGTAGGATTAGCAATTTACGCAGTTACATTAAATGGAGCAAATCAGGGACTTCAGTATCTCTTTACTGTTAAGAAAGAGTATATTTTAAGCCCGAATACATGGATTCAGGCATTCATCCAGGCAGCATGGAGCACCGGAGCCGGATGGGGATTCATTATTACATATGCGAACTACGTAGGAGAAGAGGAAGATGTTCCGACAAGCTGTCTGATCATGGGACTTGGTGATAACCTTGGAGCAATCCTCTCGGCACTGGTAGTTATCCCGGCAATCTGTGCACTTTCAGCTACACCGGAAGCAGCGAATGAAGCACTCAGTCAGGGCAACTTTGGACTTACATTTATTTACATTTATCAGTTATTTACAACAATCCCGGGCGGAAGATTCATTTCCTTTATCTTCTTTGGATTACTTGCAATTGCAGCAATCACATCACTGTTCTCTATGATCGAAGTTGGAGTAAAATGTGTTGTTGACCTTGGATTGCCGCGGAAAAAAGCAGTTGTCAGTGTCTGCTTCGCAGGATTCTTAGTAGGATGCTTCTCATGCTGGTCACTGGTTAATATTGATAATCAGGATTGGGTATGGGGAATCGGACTTCTGGTAAGTGGTGCCTTTATTGCAATCCTGGCATGGAAGTACGGTGTGGAAAAATTACGTACACAGGAAGTAAATGCAAAAGGTGCAGATGTACATCTTCCAAAAGCATATTATACTGGATGTATGTATCTGATTCCGGTTCTGGTAGTGATCATGGTGGTTTACTGGTTATTACAGACAAAGGAATGGTTCCCGGATACCTGGCTGAATCCGTTTATTATCCAGGATAACACAGGAACTGTATTACTTCAGTTCGGAGTAGTGATCCTTGTAGGTCTCGCACTTTCCAAGTTCTTTAATACAAAGACTGCAAAAGGAGCTATGAAAAATAACGAAGCTGGAAAATAATAGTAGAAAGAAGGTGTGAGCTATGACGATGGATGCAATTATTATGATGGTGATTACACTGGTTGGATATATTGGCGGATTTAGTTATTTCATGATACGTGTATTTAAAAAAGAAAGAAGTAAATCCAAAGAGTAGGTATCGAACGGAATAAAGGATAGTATGGTAAATTAGACGACGTTCTGATTGAAATGAATACATATCGAAAAGGAGCGGAGCCGGGATTTTGTCAGGAGTGACAGGATTCCGGCTCCGCTCCTTTTTATGCATGTGTATTAGATGTCAAGTGCGGCATGGTATCCATCTTTATTAAAGCCGGGAAATATTGTTCATATCCCCGGCTGATTCATTTTTTAATACCATCTCGTCATAGGAAGATTATTATTAATTCCCTTTGTCATTAAAATCTGATGGATATCAATAATTCCGTTATGGAAGGTAGCGGCACATGCAGAGAGGTACATATCCCACATCCTTAAGAAACGTTCATCAAACATTGTATGTGCTTCTTCAATATGATCCTTGAAGTTTTTCTCCCAGCAGAGAAGCGTACGGTTATAGTGAAGACGTAAGTCCTCGATATCCTGGGTATGGAAGTTATCTTCTGCCATGCAATTCATGACTTCACGAAGACTGGGAACAGATCCGCCCGGGAAGATGTATTTCTTGATCCATGGATCACCAGGATGCTCTTTTAATGCACTGATGAAGTGGAGCAGGAACAGACCGCCGTCTTTCATGACCTTGCTGACACAGTCTAAATATAACTGATAATTCTCACGGCCGACATGTTCGAGCATACCGACGCTGACAACGCGGTCATACATCTTGCCGTCAGAAGGAAGATCACGGTAGTCCATTAGCCTGACTTCCAGGTAGTCGGACAATCCTTCCTCTTTGATACGTTTCTGGCATTCTTTGTATTGTTCTTCACTTAAGGTGATGCCGGTACCTTTAATTTTATATTTCTTAGCAGCTTCAATCAGAAGGAATCCCCAGCCGCATCCGATATCAAGAAGAGTCATACCTTCTTTCAGATATAACTTTTCAAGAATGTAATCAACTTTATTCTTCTGCGCCTGATACAGGGTATCATCTTCATGTTTGAAATATCCGCAGGAATAACTCATTGTATCATCGAGCCAGAGTTTGTAGAAGTCATTTCCGATATCGTAATGACTGCTGACTTCTTTTTTCTGGTTTTTCTTTGATGAAGATGGGAACATGATGGATTTCAAATGATGTTCATCAGTTGAAAATTTACCCATCTGACCAAGAAGGTTATCAAGTGCCTGATAAAGGTTTCCCTCAATATCAAGATCACCATCCATGTAAGCTTCTCCAAGTGCAAGAGAAGTACTGGTGACCAGATCCTTTAATGGGATGACCTTTTTGAAATTTACGGTAAATGTAGGTGCGCCTTCGCCGATCAGATGTTCGTGTCCATTAATTTTGACCAGGAAAGGGTGTTCATCGAATTTTTTTAAGAATGTTATCATAGCCTGTTCTTCCAGCATAATATAACCTCCAGTTCTGCTGTCATTATTTCCTTCAGCAAGAATTATATTCCTTATAAATTTTGAAAGTCAAATAAAATAGACATTTTTAAAAAATTGTATTGGAACTACCAATAAATGAAAACATATATCAAGAACGCATATATTCCTTGACTTATGTGATAATAAGAGATAAAATACATATACCCCGTAAGGGTATGGATGTGAAAGGAGTATGCTTATGGAAGACAAGAATACAGATAATATGGAAAACAAATCAGAAAAAGAATGCTGTTGTCACTCGTCCAAGCATCGTTCGGATAAAGAATACAAGGATCTGATGAATCGTCTGAGCCGGATTGAGGGTCAGGTACGCGGCATCAAAGGAATGCTGGAAAAGGACGCTTATTGTCCGGAGATTCTGGTACAGGTATCAGCGGTGAATGCGGCACTGAACAGCTTTAATAAAGTATTGCTGGCGAATCACATTCGTACCTGTGTGGCAGATGACATCCGGGACGGAAAAGATGAGACGGTTGATGAACTGGTAAAGGTGTTACAGAAGCTGATGCGGTAAGTAAAGTTTATAGATGTATAGTCTGCTCGGAAAGCATTTTCTGAGTTTACTATAAAGGAATAAGAAAAATAATAATGACAGGAGGGAACAGACAACAATGGAACAATATATAGTAACCGGGATGAGCTGTGCAGCCTGTAGCAGCAGAGTCGAAAAAGCAGTTTCGAAAGTGCCGGGTGTAACATCCTGCTCGGTAAGTCTGCTTACCAACTCTATGGGAGTAGAGGGAACTGCAAGTGAACAGGAGATCATTAAGGCAGTCGCAGATGCCGGATACGGAGCATCGAAAAAAGGAGAAGGAACGGCAAAGACACAGTCATCATTAGTATCTGCCGGAGAAGATATGTTAAAAGACAGAACGACACCGGCATTAAAGAAGCGTCTGATTGCATCACTTGGATTTCTGATCGTCCTGATGTATTTCTCCATGGGACATATGATGTGGGGCTGGCCGGTTCCGGGATTCATGAAAGACAATCATGTGATGATGGGACTGTTACAGATGCTTCTGACGATTACAGTCATGGTGATCAACCAGAAGTTTTTCATCAGTGGATTCAAAGGACTGATTCACCGGGCACCGAATATGGATACCCTGGTGGCACTTGGATCCGGAGCGTCTTTTGTATACAGTACGTATGCACTGTTTGCAATGACAGATGCGCAGATGCATGGGGATATGGATGCAGTAATGTCTTATATGCATGATTTTTATTTTGAATCAGCAGCTATGATCCTTGCACTGATCACGGTCGGAAAGATGCTGGAGGCAAGATCCAAAGGAAAGACGACCGATGCATTAAAAGGACTAATGAAGCTTGCGCCAAAGACAGCGGTTGTGATCCGTGGAGAAAAAGAAGTTCAGGTATCGATCGAACAGGTACAAAAGGGAGATTGCTTTGTTGTAAAACCGGGAGAGAATATTCCGGTTGACGGAGAAGTCATAGAAGGAAACAGTGCAGTCAATGAATCTGCTCTTACAGGTGAAAGTATTCCGGTAGATAAGGCTGTCGGTGATAAGGTATCAGCCGCAACCGTAAATCAGTCCGGATATCTGAAGTGCCGTGCGACCAGAGTCGGCGAGGATACGACACTTTCGCAGATTATTCAGATGGTAAGTGATGCGGCTGCAACGAAAGCACCGATCGCAAAGATTGCGGACCGTGTATCCGGTGTATTTGTGCCAATGGTTATCACAATTGCAGTGCTCACAATTATTGTATGGTTGATCGCAGGACAGAGTATTGGTTTTGCGTTATCCAGAGGAATTGCGGTGCTGGTGATCAGCTGTCCATGTGCGCTTGGACTTGCAACACCGGTAGCAATTATGGTCGGAAATGGAATGGGTGCCAGAAATGGTATTATGTTCAAGACAGCAGTTTCACTGGAAGAGACTGGAAAGATGCAAATTGTTGCGCTGGATAAGACCGGTACGATCACAAGTGGAGAACCGAAAGTGACAGATATCATTCCGGCAGCGGGAGTGACAGAAGATACCTTATTAAAATGTGCGTATGCACTGGAGAATAAGAGTGAACATCCACTGGCAAGAGCAATCCTTGAAAATGCAAAAGAGGAAAATGCAGGCATCGAAGAAGTTACCGGATTCCAGGCTCTTCCGGGTAACGGCCTGACAGCCATATTGGATGACCATACATTATATGGAGGAAATTATACATTTATCAGCAGTAAGGTATCCGTTGATGAAGATATCCAGAAGAAGACAGAGAGACTTGCCGAAGCAGGTAAGACACCATTATTCTTTGGAAATGAAGACCGTTTATTAGGTGTAATTGCAGTGGCGGATGTCATCAAAGAAGATAGCCCGCAGGCGATCAAAGAATTACAGAACATGGGAATCCATGTAGTCATGCTGACCGGAGATAACGAACGTACTGCAAAAGCCATCGGACAGCAGGCCGGAGTTGATGAAGTGATTGCAGGCGTACTTCCGGAAGGAAAAGAGCAGGTGATCCGTAAGCTGAAAGAAAAAGGAAAAGTTGCGATGGTCGGGGATGGTATCAACGATGCACCGGCACTTACAAGAGCCGATATGGGAATTGCGATCGGAGCCGGAACGGATGTTGCGATCGATGCGGCGGATGTTGTTCTGATGAAGAGCCGGTTAAGTGATGTGCCGGCAGCAATCCGCATGAGCCGTGCGACACTCCGTAATATTCATGAGAACCTGTTCTGGGCATTCTTCTATAATATTATCGGAATCCCGCTTGCGGCTGGTGTATGGTATCCGCTGTTCGGGTGGAAATTAAATCCGATGTTCGGTGCGGCAGCCATGAGTTTATCAAGCTTCTGCGTAGTATCGAACGCATTGAGATTGAATCTTTTTAAGATGTATGATGCATCAAAAGATAAAAAATTAAAAGCCAAAAAAGAAAAAAAGAGATCCAAGAAGGAGGACAAGACAATGAAAAAAATAATGCATATTGAGGGAATGATGTGTGGACATTGTGAGGCAGCCGTAAAGAAAGCACTGGAAGCACTTCCACAGGTAGATGAAGTAGTTGTAAGCCATGAGGCAGGAACAGCAGAGCTGACATTAAATGCAGAGATCGCAGATGATGTGCTGAAGAAGACAGTAGAAGACAAGGATTATACGGTGACATCTGTGGAATAATCTATGATTTCTTATATACAGAGTATACTTTTTATTTGAAGCATCCAAAGAACACTGCTATACTTAATTATAAGTATCATAACGAGGAAGGAACGAAAGTTAATGAGAAAGAGTGGAATGTTAATGCCGGTCTCTGCACTTCCGGGGGCATATGGAATCGGATGTTTTTCAAAAGAAGCGTATGAATTTGTAGATATATTAAAAGAAGCAGGACAGAAATTGTGGCAGATTCTGCCGCTTGGACAGACAGGATACGGTGATTCACCGTATCAGTCTTTTTCAACATTTGCGGGAAACCCGTATTTTATCGATCTGGAGACGCTGATCGAGGATGAACTTCTGACAAAAGAAGAGTGTGACCAGGCAGATTTCGGAGAGAATGAAGAAGAAATCGATTATGAAAAAATATATAATGCAAGATTTAAAGTATTAAAGCTTGCATATGCAAGAGCCAAAAAGAACGGATTGATGGAAAGTAAGGCATACCGTACTTATCTGGAAGAAGAAAAAGCATGGCTTGCGGATTATGCATTGTATATGGCAGTGAAAGATTCATTTGACGGAAAAAGCTGGGATCAGTGGGAGGAAGACATCAGGCTGCGTAAGCCGGAAGCAATTGCGGCATATCAGGAACAATTAAGTGCAGAGATTGATTTTTATGAATTTCTGCAGTATCTGTTCGCCGGACAGTGGGCCGGACTGAAAACATATGCCAATGAACAAGGCATTGAGATTATCGGGGATATCCCGATCTATGTAGCATTTGACAGTGCAGATACCTGGGCGAATCCGAAGCTGTTCCAGTTAGATGAAGAGAATCTGCCGGTTGCGGTAGCGGGATGTCCGCCGGATGCATTTTCGGCAACCGGGCAGCTGTGGGGGAATCCATTGTATGCATGGGATTACCATAAGAAGACAGGCTATGACTGGTGGATGAAGCGAGTGGCCTGCTGCTTTAAATTGTATGACATCATCCGTATCGACCATTTCCGTGGGTTTGATGAATATTATGCAATCCCGTATGGAGATGAGACGGCAGAGAATGGTGAATGGATGCCGGGACCGGGCATGGATCTGTTCCGTACGATGAAAGAAACATTAGGTGACCTTCCGATCATTGCGGAAGATCTGGGATTCCTGACGGATACGGTGAGACAATTGTTAAAAGACAGTGGTTATCCGGGAATGAAAGTACTGGAATTCGCATTTGTGGCAGGAGAGGACAGTGATTATCTTCCACATAATTATGATAAAAACTGTGTAGTCTATACAGGAACCCACGATAACGATACCCTTCAGGGATGGTATCAGACACTTTCCGAAGAAGATAAAGAGATGACAAAGGAATATCTGAATAATCCATACACTCCGGATGAAGAAGTGCACTGGGATTTCATAAGTCTGGCGATGAGAAGTGTGGCAGATACGTGCATCATTCCGGTACAGGATTATCTGGGACTTGGTAATAAGGCAAGAATTAATATGCCATCTACACTCGGCGGTAACTGGATGTGGAGAATGAAAAAAGGCGCATTTACAGATGAACTGATCAAGAAGATCAGAAAAACGACAGAAGTCTGCGCAAGATAAACATAACAGGAAACAAAAAGAAAACACAATATTCAAACGAAGGATTCACTGAGAAGGGAATGGAAACGTTTTGGATATTGTGTTTTTCTTTTTGTTTTGTATATGCCAAAACTTCTGATTTTTCATAAAAGTATAATTTTTGACATAAAAAGTATGATTTTTTGCATAACAGATATGATTTTTGGTAAAGAAAAAGTATAAAAAATTATAGAATGAGACTGTAATATGTTAAGATGGTATTAATAAAAGGTATGAGGTGTACTATGGGGTTGTTAAAACTGGTGATCGTAGATGATGAGCCGATCCTGCTGGAGGGTCTGGTGAAGACGTATGACTGGAACGGTATGGGATATGAAGTGGTTGGCTTTGCACAGAGCGGAGAGCAGGCGTTAAAGGTAATACGCGAAAAAAAACCACACGTAGTGCTGACAGACATCAGGATGAAACAGATTTCCGGACTTATGGTAATGGAAGAAATCAAGAAAGAGAACCCGGAATGTCAGTTCGTGGTATTAAGTGCATACAGGGATTTTGAATATGCGAAGAAGGCATGTGATCTGGGGGCATTCGCATATCTTCTGAAGCCGATTGAAGATGAAAAATTACAGGCGACGATGACAGATGTCGGTAAAATCTGTGAAGATCAGATCCGAAATGAGGAGAAGTATGACCGCTGGGAGAGACTTCTGAAAAAGGACGGAGATGGATTTTTGCAGGTTGTCGTGCAAAAATATGTCCAGAACCGGCTGCCGGAAGAAAAAGTAGATGAAGTCTTCCATACGCTGCAGGATGTCATGAAGGAAGGAGACCGGTTTATTACAGTATATGCAGATCTTGATCTGGCCTATAAGATTACCAATGAACTGGAATATGAAGCCTCGAGATTTTCCATGGTCAGAATGATTGAAGAAAAGATCGCAGAGAGATTCACATACTGGAAATTCGAAAGTGAAGAAGGACATCGTACATTTATTATAAAGACGCAGGAGAACACAGCGGTACATGAATTGAAAGAACTGCTGGAAGAGGTAAAAAAAGAAGAGAACAGCCCGGTTATTGCAGCAATATCCAAACCATATAAAGGGATCCGCGGAATCAGAAGAAGTTTCGAAGAAGCGCAGAGATTGTTCGCTGCTACAAATGCATCCGGAGCGGGAGTATTTACAATCCCGGAGACTGTTGAAGAAAAAGAGGAAAGCCCATATCCGGCGGAGGCAGAGATGATGGTGGTCAACAGCGTGCGGAAGAACGACGCCGTACAGTTAAAGCAGGCATTTGTACATTTTATTTACCAACTGCCACACAGAGAAGAACTGCAATGCCAGTATATGCACAAGATCATGGTAAAGACAGAATTCATGTTAAAAGACAGTTACGGGATGGACGAATCACTGAATCAGCAATTTGAAAATTATTATTCGAATATGAGAAACTTAAAGGCGGCAAAAGCGGTGGATGTCTGTTATAAGATTCTGGGAACTGCTATTGAAAAAAGACTGGAAAATGCAGAGAAGAAAGAGAATAAAGGATCAAAAGAATACATTGCAGCGGCTGTGGCATATATAGATGAACATCTGGATAATGAAGATCTTTCGATTGTATCAGTGGCGACACATGTATATCTGAATCCGGTATATTTTGGACGGGTATTCAAGAATACCTTTCATATGACATTCAAACAATATCTGTTGCAGCGTAGAATGGAGCTGGCAAAGAGACTGCTGGAAGACGGAAGAACCAGCATCGGTAATATCTGCGAGCAGGTCGGAATCAGTAATCCATCCTATTTTTCGCATTTGTTTAAAGAATATACAGGACAGCTTCCGAGAGATTACAAAAGGGAATATGAAGTATGAAAAAAAGTAAAATGTCAGGAATCCAGAAAAAGTATCTGAAGTATATGTGTACGCTTCTGATACTGGCACTGGTTCTTACCAGCATCTGTGTATGGACTTATGTCAGACGGAATATGACAGATGTGATTGTGGATAAGTATGAATTCATGAATGAGAAGATGGGGATAGCCCTGGATAATCTCTACCGGAAGACGGATGCCGTGACAGCAGAGATCATCCTGGAAAATGATGTGCAGAAGAGTCTGAAGAATAAAGAACTGCAGGAAGTAGAGAAGAATGCACTGAGCAAATATTTTGCATATATAGATCTGAATCATGTCGCTGATTATTGCTACATTGATAATAAAAGAAATGTTTACGAAAAATCCTATTCCCAGATTGGTTATTCGGATTTTCAAAGCAGCGGTCTGCGTGAGAAAATGGGGGATGAGTATGCGAAGACGCAGTGGATATGGACCCGGGATTACCTGTTTGGTACGGGGGACGAAGCTTTGTTTATCGGAAGATATGTGAACAGTATGGATTACGCACATGAACCTGGAATCGTGTATCTGAAGATGAATCAACAGTTTCTGGAAAGTGTTATGGATAAAGACAGGAAGATTGCAAAAGATGTTGCAGTGGGAATCATAAGTCCGGAAGGAAAGACTTGCATCCGGCAGGAACCGGAAGATCTCAGTATCGAAAAAAGGACAATGAAGAAGATTACGGAACTGACCAGAACGAAAAAATCCGGTGTGATCGTGCGGGGAAAAAAGATAGAAGGCGGGATTTTACAGGCATACCGGCAGGAAGAGACAGGGATGGTGATCTTTACACTGGTGCCGGATATGGTGTTGAATCAGGGAATGACGCAGATATTGATCGTATTACTCACTATCTATGCGGTGATCGCAGTGCTGGCGTTTGTATTAAGTCTTTATGCATCACAGACATTTACCCGGCCGATCAGACAGATCAGTGATGCCATGACAAGTTTTGATGGAAATGATTTTACACATACCATTCAGATCCATACGGACACAGAACTGGATAAGATCGGGCATGCCTATAACGAGATGTTAAAGAATATCGAAGAGTTCCAGAACGAGGTCAAGAATCAGCAGAAAGAACTAAGAATCAGTGAGATGAATACGCTGATCAGCCAGATCAATCCGCATTTTCTCTATAATACCCTGGATACCATCTATATGCTGGCGCGGATCAACGGGGAAGAGAAGACGATGAAGATGATACAGGCACTGTCAAAGTATCTGCGTCTGTCACTGAGCAAAGGACGTGAGATTGTGACAGTAGAAGACGAGCTGGAAAATGTAAAAAGTTATATGGAGATCCAGCAGATCCGCAATGAGAATCTGTTCCGTTATGAGATCGAATGTGCAGAAGAACTGAAAACAAGGTGGATATTAAAGCTGATTTTACAGCCAATTGTGGAAAATGCAGTCAAATATGGATTTTGTGATATCTTCGAAGGCGGTCTGATAAGGATCAGTGTCACTGAACAGGCAGGACAGCTTACATTCAGTGTCTATAATAACGGAACTCCGATGGAAGAGCAGATGGCGGAGAAGTTAAACGGACTGTCAGAGATACCGGTATCAAAAATGAAAGACAGTTTTGAAGACAAAAAACATGGTTACGGTGTGATAAATATCATTACGCGACTGCGGTTAAAGTATGGGGAGGATGTGAGATTTTTCTATGAATCGGATACAAATGGAACCGTCTGTGTTATCCAGATCCCGGATGACGGGAAAGAAAATTGTGAACAGTAGACGGATTATGGCAGCAGTGATGGTGATCGCCATGCTGACAGCACTGACCGGCTGTGCGGGAAAAGAGAATACACAGACCAGAAAAAAGAATAAAGTAGTAGAGATTCCAATGATCCTTACCGTAGATTCCAGTACTGGTAATAAGAATGAAGAGGAAGTGGTGGAGCGGTTTAACAGGGCATATAAAGGAAAATATCATATAGATGTGGACTGGGTGATGGAGACGGAGGAAGAATACCGGAAGAATCTGAAACGTATGAATGTGACAGATGAATTACCGGCTATTATCACTGATCTGCGTATGCTTCCGTCTTTCTATCAGATGATGATCAAGAAAGGCAGGATTGAGGACCTGACACCTTACATTAACGAAGATCAGGAATGGAAGGATATGATCGAACCGTCAGTAATGGAATCGGTCCGGGAAGAGGATGGAAAGATTTATCTGGGTCCGGTCAGTACGGCGGCATTCGCCTGTTCAGGGGTTTTCTGGAACCGGGAGTTATTTGAACAGGCAGGAATCAGCAGATTTCCTGAGACATGGGAGGAGTTCTGGGAATGTTGTGAGAAACTGAAAGCAGCAGGGATCACGCCGCTTGCCCTGCATACGGAAGGGACGGCATGGGCCGCAATGCTGCTTGCAACAGCAGAAGTAGCAGGAAGTGAAGAAGGTGCGGCATTCATGAAGCAATTATATCCGGATACCTATCAGAATGAACCGGGGCTGGAGATAGCCGGTACATTAAAAAAATTATTCCAATATACGACCCAGGATGCATTACATAATGATTTTGACGTAGCTCATGATAATTTCGTGGCAGGAAATGCAGCGATGATACCTAATGGTTACTGGATGATTGATCAGATTCCGGAGGAAATGCAGAAAAAAGTATGTTTTTCTACATTTCCGGAAAATAAACTGATAGGCTCACCGGAGACATTCGGCTGGGCAGTTGTATCAACTTATAGTGAAAAGGTGAAAAAAGGAGCAGTTGAGTTCCTCAAATTCAGAACGAAATTGAATAAAGAACAGAAAGAAGAATTGCTGAATAGCAGGACAAGACAGGAAGGAACGCTGTTGGATGATTATCTGAAGGCTTATACGGGAAATCCACAGATTGTACCGAATTATCAGGTGAAGTGGAATTCACTGCTGCAGGAGAATGTACTGGGAGAATGTCTGGCGGAACTGGCACAGGGAAAGATAACGGAGCAGGAATTCACGCAGGCAGAAGACGAAAGCATCCGGCAGTTTGAAGAAGAACAATAGATATGTTTTTTTGTATATCAGGTTGTTTTATTGATACAGGGTTTGAGCGCATTTCTGTTAATATAATGACAACAAGAGAAACGAAGGTTTCAAAAAAGAAAGGCGAGGGAAATGAATTATGAAAATGCGTAAAGTTGTATCAGCAATGCTGGTAGCAGCCATGGCAACAGGAATGGTTGCAGGATGTGGAAGCTCTTCTGACAGCAAGTCAGACAAGAAAGACGCAAAAGGAAAAGTATACTACTTAAACTTCAAACCAGAACAGGATGAGCAGTGGCAGGATCTGGCAAAAGAGTATACAAAAGAAACAGGAGTGGATGTAACAGTACTTACAGCAGCATCCGGAGAATACGAAAAGACATTAAAATCTGAGATGGCTAAGAGCAATGCTCCGACACTGTTCCAGGTAAACGGACCGGTTGGACTTGCAAGCTGGAAAGATTACTGCTACGATCTGAAAGATTCTGATGTTGCAAAACAGCTGACAAGTGATGATTTCGCACTGATGGACGGCGACAAGATGTCAGGAATCGCATACGTAATAGAAAGCTACGGAATCATTTACAACAAAGAACTGTTAAAGAAAGCAGGATACTCAGCTGATGATATCACTAACTTTGACAGCTTCAAGAAAGTTGTAGAAGATATCACAGCAAATAAGGACAAACTTGGATTCTCAGCATTTACATCCGCTGGTATGGACGGATCATCTGACTGGAGATTCAAAACTCATCTGGCAAACCTTCCAATCTACTATGAATACAAAGATGAAGGAATCGATAACACAGATGCTATCAAAGGAACATACCTTGATAACTACCGTCAGATCTGGGATCTCTACATCAACAACGCTACTTGCAAACCAACAGAACTTTCTACAAAGACAGCTGACGATGCAACAGCAGATTTCGTAACAGGTGATGCAGTATTCTACCAGAATGGTACATGGGAATATAACAATATCAAAGACGTTGGAGATGACAATCTTGGAATCCTTCCAATCTACATCGGTGTAGAAGGCGAAGAAGATCAGGGAATCTGTACAGGTACAGAGAACTACTGGTGTGTAAACTCCAAAGCATCTGAAGACGACATTCAGGCAACACTTGATTTCATGAACTGGTGTGTAACATCTGATGATGGTGTAAAGGCAATGTGCAAAGACATGGGATTCACAATTCCATTTAAGAAGAACCTGAAATCAGACAACGTACTTGTTAACGAAGCAAACAAATATACAGAAGACGGAAAGACTCCTGTATCTTGGAACTTCTCAACAATGCCATCAGAAGAGTGGAAGAACGGAGTGGGTTCTGCACTGACAAGTTACGCAGCAGATCCGACAGATGCAAACTGGGCAAAAGTTACGACAGCATTCGTTGACGGATGGGCAAAAGAAGCTGCAGCAGCAAAATAAAAATAAAAATGTAACAATCAAAATAGTTATATGAAGTGAGTAGTGGCGGGCGGTTGCAAGAAACACCCGCCGCTTTTATGAAAAAGTGCAGGGAAATGAAGCGGAGATTCTCTGCATGGAAGGAGGAATTTATTATGGAAAAATCCATCAAACGTTATATGCCGATTTTCGTGCTTCCAACGTTTTTTGCATTTATTCTTGGCTTTATCGTTCCTTTTATTATGGGAATCTGGCTTTCATTTTGTAAATTTACAACCGTAACAGACGCGAAATTCGTAGGATTTTCAAATTACATAGAAGCACTGAAAGATACGGCATTCCGTCATTCATTCTGGTATACCGTACTGTTCGCAATTGCCTCTCTTCTGATCATTAACATCATAGCATTTGCACTTGCAATGGCACTGACAAAAGAAATGCACGGAACAAATGTCTTCCGTACGATCTTCTTCATGCCGAACCTGATCGGTGGTATCGTACTTGGATATATCTGGCAGCTGATCTTTAACGGAGTTCTTTCCAGATATGGTACTGCACTTGCTCTGAATGAGTGGTATGGCTTCTGGGGACTGATCATTCTGGTCAGCTGGCAGCAGATCGGTTATATGATGATCATCTATATTGCGGGTCTTCAGTCTATTCCTGGTGATGTCATTGAGGCAGCAGAGATTGACGGAGCAAATAAGATCCAGACATTATTCAAGGTAACAATCCCGATGATGATGCCATCGATCACGATCTGTATGTTCCTGTCAATTACAAACGGATTCAAGTTATTCGATCAGAACCTGTCCCTGACAGCCGGTGAACCGTCTAAGATGTCTGAGATGATGGCGTTAAACATCTTCAATACGTTCTACGGACGTACCGGATGGGAAGGAGTCGGACAGGCGAAGGCAGTCATCTTCTTTGCAATCGTAGTTGTGATCGGTATGATCCAGTTACGTGCAACACGTTCTAAGGAGGTACAGCAGTAATGAAGAAAAAAACAAGTAAATTAAGCTGGTTTGGAACAGGTGCATTTACGATCATCGGTATTGTATATATCATGCCGATCCTGATCGTGCTGATCAACTCATTTAAAAATAAAGTATTTATCAACAAAGAACCATTCAAACTCCCGACAAAGCAGACATGGGTAGGAATCGATAACTTCCTGTCCGCAATTGACAAATATGAACTGCTGAGTGCAGTCGGCTGGACTGTATTTATCACAGTTGGTTCCGTACTTGTGATCCTTGTATGTACTTCTATGTGTGCATGGTATATTACAAGAGTAAACAGTAAGTTTACAAAACTGTTATATTTATTCTGCGTATTTTCCATGGTTGTTCCGTTCCAGATGGTTATGTTCACCTTATCGCTGGTAGCTGACCGTACAGGGCTTCGTACACCTTGGGGAATCATCATCATTTACCTCGGATTTGGTGCAGGTCTTGCAGTATTCATGTTCTGCGGATTTGTAAAATCCATTCCACTGGAAATTGAGGAAGCAGCAATGATCGACGGATGTACACCACTTCGAACCTTTTTCTCCGTTGTACTTCCGATCATGAAGCCGACATACATTTCCGTAGGAATCCTGGAGACGATGTGGATCTGGAACGATTTCCTGCTTCCATACCTGGTACTGGATCTGAATAAGTATAAGACAATCTCAATTGCGATCCAGTATATGAAGGGAAGTTATGGACGTGTAGATATGGGTGCTGTTATGGCAGCGCTGATCCTTGCGGTAATCCCGGTAGTTATCTTCTATCTGGCTTGTCAGAAGCATATTATCAAAGGTGTTGCGGCCGGAGCTGTAAAAGGTTAATAAGGACAAAAAAGAGATTTGGCATTTGGATATGTCAGATCTCTTTTGGAATATGTAAAAGTATATAAGAAAAGTTGACAGCGGTGGAGAATGAAGATATCACTTGACATTTTTCACTTATTTTTTAAAATATAGTGAGAGATGAAGAGGAGTAGTTTTTATTATGAATTCAAATTTTGAATATTACAAAATATTTTATTATGTAGCAAAATATGAAAATCTTACCAAGGCGGCAACGGTACTGAAGACCAGTCAGCCGGCAGTCACGCGTACCATACACAAACTGGAAAATGAACTTGGCTGCCGCTTATTTACGAGGAGTAAGACCGGAATGCAGCTAACTCCGGAAGGCCGGACATTTTATGGATATGTAGCGGCAGGATGTGCCCAGTTTTTCAAAGGAGAGGACGATCTGAGTAATCTGATCTCGCTGGAGAACGGAACGATCTATATCAGCGCTACGGAGACGGCACTTCACTGTTATCTTTTTCAGGCAATGGAAGAATTCAACAGCCTGTATCCGAATGTGAGGTTTAAGATTCTGAATAACAGTACGACAGAGTCTGTGAATGCAGTAAAAGAAGGAAAAGTAGACCTTGCATTTGTATCGGCGAACCTTCAGGTAGCAAAACCTCTTCGGATGAAGATTCTGAGAAAATATCATGATATCCTGATCAGTGGAAACAGATTTGGAGAATTAAAGGATGATGGGAAAGAGGTCTCACTTAAGGAACTGGTGTCCTATCCGTGGATCAGTCTGACTGCAGAGACGATTACCAGACGTTTTCTAAATGAATATTTTGAAAAGAACAGTCTGACATTTACACCGGATATGGAGCTTGCAACGACGGATATGATACTTCCGGCGGTAAGGCACAATCTGGGACTTGGTTTCATCCCGGCGGAATTTGCAGATTCGGAACTTAAGTCCGGACAGGTATTTGAGATCAAAGTGAAAGAAAAGCTGCCGGAACGTAATATCATACTGATCTACGACGTGGAATATCCGCAAAGTATCGCGGCAAAAGAATTTCAGAAATTCCTGAAAGAAAAAGAAATGTAAAAACCCGGAAGCTTACATAAATTCGGATGATCAATAATGATCAGATAAAAGATAAAGGTATCGAATTGGAGTAAAATATTGTAAGCTTCCGGGCTTTTATTATATTAAAACAAACTAATCAATAGAGGACTTTTTTTATTTATGCCACTCCCAGTTACGGATCTCTTCAAGATCCTGTCCGTATTCGGCAATGTACTGTTTGTGCTCAACCAGCTTGTCGTTCATCTTCTGGATCAGGAATGATCCCTTGTTGCCAAGCTGTGGCAAGTGCATGATAGCATCTTTTACCAGGTTGAAACGGTCGATCTGGTTCTGTACACGCATATCGAATGGTGTAGTGATCGTTCCTTCTTCCTGATATCCATGAACGGAAATATTGTGGTTGTTACGTTCGTATGTAAGTTCATGGATCAGTGTCGGATATCCGTGGAATGCGAAGATGATCGGTTTATCTTTTGTAAAGATTGCATCATATTCTGCATCACTTAATCCGTGTGGATGTTTGTGATCTGATTCCATCTTGAACAGGTCAACAACGTTAACAACACGAATCTTGAGTTCTGGCATTTCATCACGAAGAATTGTAACAGCAGCCATTGTTTCAAGAGTTGGTGTGTCACCGCAGCAAGCCATAACAACATCTGGTTCTTCACCACAGTCGTTACTTGCCCAATCCCAGATACCGATACCCTGTGTACAGTGCTTAACAGCCTGTTCCATAGATAACCACTGGCAGCTTGGGTGTTTTGAAGCTACGATAGCGTTGACATAGTTCTTGCTCTTGATACAGTGATCGAAGCAAGAGAGTAAGCAGTTAGCATCCGGTGGGAGATACATGCGGACAACATCTGCTTTTTTATTAGCGATGTGATCCAGGAATCCTGGGTCCTGATGTGTAAATCCGTTGTGATCCTGCTGCCATACATTTGATGTCAGGATGAAGTTAAGAGAAGCAATTGGCTGTCTCCATGAAAGCTGGTTACATACTTTTAACCATTTTGCATGCTGAGCTGCCATAGAGTCAACGATACGGATGAATGCTTCGTAACTTGCGAAGAATCCGTGACGTCCTGTTAACAGATAACCTTCCAGCCATCCTTCACACATATGCTCACTTAACATACCATCCATGATACGTCCGTTTCTTGCAAGACAATCGTCTGTATCAAGAAGTCCGGCATTCCAGTCACGGTTCTGTGTTTCAAATACTTTGTATAAACGGTTAGACATACTTTCGTCAGGTCCGAAGATACGGAAGTTCTTGTTCTCTTCGTTTAATTCGAAGATGTCACGGATATATCCGCCAAGTTCGATCATATCCTGAGCCTTTGTCTTACCTGGTTCAACTTCGATTCCATAAGAACGGAAATCAGGAAGTCTTAAGTCTTTTAATAATAATCCACCATTTGCATGTGGGTTAGCTCCGAGACGGGCATCTCCCTTAGGTGCAAGTTCCGCAAGTTCTGGGATCAGGTGTCCGTTTTCATCGAAGAGTTCTTCCGGATGATAGCTTTCCAGCCACTCTTTTAAGAGTTCCAGATGTTCTGGACTTTCCATTGTAAGTGGTACCTGATGTGCACGGAAAGATCCTTCAATCTGCTGTCCATCTACAACCTTTGGTCCAGTCCATCCCTTTGGTGTACGCAGAACGATCATTGGCCACATCGGACGTTCCGGATCGTTGTTCTCACGTGCATTTTTCTGGATTGCCTTGATCTCTTCGATAACAGTATCCATTGTCTCTGCCATCTTCTTGTGCATGGTCATCGGATCATCGCCTTCTACGAAGTAAGGTTTCCATCCACATCCTTTGAAGAAGTTCTCAACTTCCTCGTGGGAAATACGAGAGAAGATAGTAGGGTTACTGATCTTATATCCATTTAAATGAAGAATTGGAAGTACAGCACCGTCTGTAACTGGGTTCAGGAACTTGTTAGACTGCCATGAAGTAGCTAACGGTCCGGTCTCAGCTTCACCGTCACCAACAACAACAGTTGCGATCAGATCCGGGTTGTCGAATACAGCACCGAATGCATGAGCGATAGAGTATCCAAGCTCTCCACCTTCGTTGATAGATCCTGGTGTCTCTGGCGCACAGTGACTCGGAACTCCACATGGGAATGAGAACTGCTTGAACATCTTCTTCATACCTTCTTCATCCTGGCTGATGTTCGGATATACTTCGCTGTAAGAACCTTCCAGATATGTATTGGCAATTAAGAAGTTTCCGCCATGTCCAGGACCTGATAATAAGATCATATCCAGATCATAACGTTTGATTTCACGGTTGCAGTGTACATAGATAAAGTTCTGTCCTGGGACAGTTCCCCAGTGACCAACGATTTTTTTCTTGATCTGATCCATTGTAAGTGGCTCTTTTAAGAGCGGATTGTCAAGAAGATATAACTGACCGGCTGACAGATAGTTGGCAGCACGCCAGTAAGCATTCATCTTTTCAAGCATTTCCTGAGATAACGGCTGCTTCTCAAGACATGTTTTTGTGTCTTCCATATTCTTACCTCTTTCTTAAAAATAATTTTGTGTTATTTTTTTAACCATTTGTAGAATAACACAATGAAAAGTATGCGTAAAATAGCAATTATGCATTGTAAATATAAGTTTTTGGTATGGATGGAGGAAGTGACTGGGGCTGGCAGATCGATCCGGTGGGGCTGCGTTATGCACTGGTTACTTTATATGAACGTTATGAAGTGCCTTTATTTATAGTAGAAAATGGCTTCGGAGCAATTGATATCCTGAAAGAAGATCATATTTGTGATGACGATTACCGTATTGCATATCCTTTGGCTGGTATCAGAATGTGATTCGGACAAATGGAGAAGAACTGTAATTGCTTCTAATTTAATAGTGCAGGAATCCCAAACAGGCTGATATTTTATGATAACATGTATAAAATATCAGCCTGTTTGCTATTTATAAGATTAAATACAACTTAGGTTGCTGTTTTGTAAAAATAATACAAATAAGTGTAAAATAAAAGTTGTATTGTACTATAAAGAAAGTATGAAAGAAATGAAGAAAAATGCACAAAAAATTCATTCTTTGTTCATAATTATTGAAACCAAGACTGTCAAAACGCACAAAAAACGGTTTTGACAGATGAAAACGCCATGAAAAGTGCTACGAGACAGTACAACTTTGTTGAAGAAAATGGTTGTATTTTATTGCAAAACGATACCAGTTAAGTATATAATCTAATCATCAAATAAATACAGAAAACGGAGGAAACATTATGAAGAGAGTTCTCAAAAAAGTAACAGCAGCTCTTTTGGCAGCAACAATGGTAGTCGGACTTGCTGCATGCGGAAACGGTGGAAGTTCTGATGACAAGAGCAGCAAGAGCAGTAAATCAGGAAAGGTTAAAATCGGAGTTTCTATCTGGTCTTCAACAGACGTTCTTGGATCACAGTGTAAGAAGATGCTGGATGCAGCAGCTAAAGCATTGGATGTAGAAGTACAGTATGTTGACCAGGGACATGTATCTGAGAAAGTTACAGCTTCTGTAGAGCAGTTAGCAGCAGCAGGATGCCAGGGAATCATCATCTGTAACTCATCTGATACAGAGATGACATCAGCAATCAAGACATGTAATGATAATAAAGTATATCTTGCACAGTTCTTCCGTGTAATCAGCAAAAAAGACAGTGCAGATATCTACAAAGCAGCAAAAGATTCCGCTTACTACATCGGAGCAGTTCATGAAGATGAACCTGAAAACGGTGCAGAACTTGTTAAGATTCTTCTTGACAAAGGTGATCGTAACATCGGTCTGATCGGCTGGGAGCAGGGAGATGCTACATGGCTCGGAAGATGGGAAGGTTACAAAGCCGGAGTTGAAAAATGGAACAAAGAAAACCCAGACGACAAAGCAAAAATTTCTGAGCCACAGTACGCTGGTACAACTTCAGAAGGTGGATCAAAAGCCGCTGAAGCTTTAATGGCAGCAGATCCTAAGCTTGATGCATTGATCCCAGCTGGTGGTGGTGGAGATCCACTTCAGGGAGCAATCGCAGCAGTTGAACGTGCAGGAAAGACTCAGGACATCGATATCGTTTCTACAGACTTCCTTCCAGACCTTGGAGAAAGACTTCAGAACGGATCAATGGCCGGTGAATCCGGTGGACACTTCTGTGACCCACTGATCGCATTCATGATGGTTTACAATGCAGTCAAAGGTAACTACAAAGACTTCGCTGGTAAATTCGAAGATGTTCCATTCCCATACTTGTATGTATCATCAGCAGAAGACTATGCAGCATACGAGAAATATTTCGTAGATCAGCTTCCATACACAGACGATGAATTAGTAGCTATGTCTAAAGAAAGTCTGAAAGAGCTGAAAGCTACTGCAGCAAGCGTATCTATCGCTGATGCAGAGAGCCGTGCTGCTAAATAAGACGGACACAAGATAACAGAAAATAATTTGGGGAGGGTGACGTCGCAAGAAAGGCGATGCCACCTTCTCTTTTAAAAAGATAATAAGAAGAGGTAGATAATATGGGCACTACTAAAAAACTCTCAGGAAAGACAATGGGGTATGTAATCCTGATCGGTCTTGTGATTATTTCCTGGGTAATCTTTAAAATATTGACACCACATAACTTCGGCTCATTTTCCAATATGCTCAATTACTTTCAGGCCAGTCTGATTGCCACTGTTGGTGCGGTTGGTTTCTATTTCGTAATGGTAATGGGAATGTTCGATTTCTCTATTGGTGCAAACATCATGCTTTCCGCAATCGTTGGATGCGTATTGGCAACAAAATTCAACTTAGGATATTTCGGACTGATCGTCGGAGGTATTCTTACAGGTACAATCGTTGGTTTATTAAACGGAATTTTCTATGTGAAATTAAGAATTCCATCTATGATCGTTACAACAGGTCTGGCACTTATCTATGAGTCGCTGGCAAACTACATGGCAGGTGGTGTAGAACAGACACTTCCGGCACACTTAAGAGCATTCGGACGTATGCCATGGGATATCATCCTTGCATTGGTAGCATGCGTTGTTGCTTACATATTCTTAAACTACACTAAAATCGGAACTTATACTTATGCGATCGGAAGTGACGAGTTCGTTGCTAAGAACATGGGTATTAATGTTAATAAATACAAGGTACTTGCATTCATCTTAAGTGGTGCGTTCCTTGGAGTAATGGCAATTCTGACAATCAGTTATGGTTCTTCAATGGTAGCGGTTACCGGTATGGCATCTATGAGCCGAAACTTCGTACCGACAATGGGATGCTTCTTCGGTCTGGCATTTAAGAAATATGGTATGCCGCTGCAGGCTATTATCATCGGTGAATTCGTAATCAATATTATTTTCTTCGGTTTCATCGCACTTGGTGCTCCTACAGCGATCCAGGACGTTATTACAGGATTTGCACTGCTGATTATCGTTACTCTGACAACAAAGGTTACAAAAGGCGAGATTGTCAAGTAATAGAAGGAGGAAGACAGCAATGAGTGAAGTGAGATTACAGGTAAAACATGTTTCTAAAAACTTCGGTATCACGAAGGCGTTGAAAGATGTGTCATTTAATATCAATAAAGGTGAGGTTCACGCACTGATCGGTGAAAATGGATCCGGTAAATCAACAATGACAAATATGTTGACAGGAATCTATACACTGGAAAGTGGACAGTTCATTCTGGATGGAAAAGAAGTTCATCCGAAGAACCAGGTAGAAGCAAATGAAGAAGGTATTTCTATCATCGTACAGGAACTTGGAACTCTTTCCGGACTGACGGTAGCAGAGAATATCTTCCTTGGACATGAAGATCAGTTCGTTCATCTGGGAATCAAGAATACCGCAGCAATGAACAAAAAAGCAAATGAGCTTTTACAATCCTATGGATTTGATAAGATCAAAGCAGGAGATATGATTGATGATTACAATTTCGAAGACCGTAAACTGGTTGAGATCGTAAAAGCTACATATTTTAATCCTAAGATTGTCGTTGTCGATGAGACGACAACTGCTCTTTCGCAGGAAGGACGTGAAGAACTGTACAAACAGATGAATCGTGTCCGTGACAATGGAAATACGGTTATCTTTATTTCCCATGACCTTCCGGAAATTCTTGACAAATCCGATACAATCACAATCCTCCGGGATGGTGTATATATCGATACGGTTAAGAGTGCAGATGTGAACGAAGATGATCTGAAGAAGCTGATGGTTGGACGTGAGGTAACAGGTGATTATTATCGTTCAGACTATGGTGAAAAAGTATCAGATGAAGTTGTATTATCCGTAAAGAATGTTACAGTTCCAGGACTGATCGAAGATATCAGCTTTGATTTACACAAAGGAGAGATCCTTGGATTCGGTGGTCTGTCAGAATCAGGTATGCATGAGATCGGTAAAGCAATCTTCGGTGCATCTTATGACAGAGAAGGTGAAGTTGTTCTGGCTGACGGAACACACATCAACGATATTCCTACAGCAATTAAGCACAGCGTTGCTTATACATCCAAAGACCGTGACAATGAGTCGGTTGTGCTGAATCAGAGTATCGGTGACAATATCTGCTTACCATCATTAGATGAACTTGCTAATAAAGCACATATATTAAGCGATAAGAAACGTAGAGAGTTTGCCGATAAATATGCAAAACAGATGTCTGTAAAGATGAATGATGTAAACCAGTTCGTTTCAAATCTGTCTGGTGGTAACAAACAGAAAGTTGTTCTTGCAAGATGGATCGGAAAAGATTCTGATATCGTTGTTCTGGACAGTCCTACCCGAGGAATCGATATTAAGGTAAAACAGGACATCTATCAGTTGATGAACCAGATGAGAAAGAACGGTAAATCCATCATCATGATCTCAGAAGAGTTGATGGAGCTGATTGGTATGAGTGATCGTATCATTATTATGAAAGATGGAAAAATCAGTGGAGAACTTGAACGTAATCAGAACCTGGATGAAAATGGTCTGATTTCGATGATGGTATAAGGAGGCAACTATGGGAAGTCAAGTAAGTGCAAAAACAAACGATAAGGAGCAGCAGCTTAAGAAAGCGTCTAAGATGGCGATGGTTCGTGCGCTCCTGCCAATCGTAGGATTGGTTGTTATTTTCCTGCTGTTCAATGTCCTGACAGATTTCCGTATGATGGGAAATATGTCACTGGCATTTTCGCAGGTATATGTTACAATGATTGCAGCTATGGGCGTGTTCTTCATTATGACAATGGGCGGCCTGGACTTTTCTCAGGGATCTATCCTTGGAATTGCTTCAATCGTTGTATGTATTCTTTCAAAACATGGAATTGCAATTGCAATTCTTGGTGGTATTGCATCAGGTGCGATCATCGGTGCGATCAACGGATTCTTCTATGTATACCGTAAGATCAAATCATTCATTGTTACAATTTGTACCATGTTCTTATTCCGTGGATTTATCAAATATATGACAACGAATGCACCTGTTTCCGGTTCTGCAACATTGATCAATTATGACAGTACAGGATTCAAAGTGGCTTGTACAGTAGTTGTTCTGGTTATTGGATTTATCGCATTCCGTTATACAAAATTCGGAACATATTTAAAAGCGATCGGAGCCGGTGAAAAAGCAGCAATGTTCTCAGGAATCCGCACAGACAGAATGAAATTCCTCATGTATGTACTGGCAGGTGCACTGACAGGATTTGCAGCATTTATCAACGTTATCAAGGTTGGATCTGTTACATCTTCCGGTGGTAACCAGTTAGAGACACAGATTCTGATCGCTCTGGTATTAGGTGGTATGCCTATTTCCGGTGGAGCAAAGGTAAGATTTGAAAATATCGTTGTTGGATCTCTTCTTTACGTCGTACTGAACAGTGGATTGACAATGATGGGATTCTCAACACAGATGATGCAGTTGATCCAGGGAGTTGTATTCCTGATCTTCGTAGCAGTATTCGCAGACCGTGAATCACTTACAGTTATCAAATAATAAAATTATTTATTCATTACGGGCAAAGGCATTCTTTAATGTTTTTGCCCGTAATTGGTATATGGAGCATTTATGAAGAATACGAATCAGGAAGGTCTGAAATATCAAAAATTATATAACTGGGCACATACACTGATCACCAGTGGTGTGATCAGGAACATGGATAAATTCCCATCAGAGCCGAGCCTGCAGAAGAAGTTCGGGTATTCCAGGCAGACAGTAAGAACGGCTTTGCAGCAGCTGGAAGAAGAAGGGCTGATCACCCGGGTGAGGGGGAGCGGAACATATGTGTCTTATGAAGGACAGATGATAGATGATGACCGGCCGAGAGTAGGACTGCTGCTTAGCTATTATTCGGAATATCTCTTCCCGGAGGTGTATGACGGCATAGAAGCTTCCCTGAGTGAAAAGGGGTATCGTATCGATGTGGCAGTTACCAAGAACCGTCTGAACGATGAAGCGGTTTATCTGGAGAGTATGCTGAAGAATAACGTCTCAGGCCTGATCATTGAAGGTTCACGTTCTGCATTTCCGAATCCGAATCTGCGTCTGTTTGAAGAAATTAAGAAGCGGAATATACCGACAATCTTTATACACAATCATTATGAAAATATGTCTTTTGACAGTGTAGAGATGTCGGACACCAGATCGGCCTATGAACTGACAAAGACGCTGATCGAACACGGACACAGGAAGATCGGAGGGATCTTGAAATATGACGATATGCAGGGGATTGCACGTTATAAGGGGTTGATCCAATGCATGTCGGATTATGGAATTAAATATGACGATGACTGCATCAGATGGTATTCTACCAGAGAGATGGAAGACAAGTTCGGTAAGAAAGGACTTACTCATATTTACCGCCACACCAGAGAGTGTACAGCAATGATGATCTATAATGATGAAGTGGCGAGAGTGTATTTGGAATTTCTGGATGAGAGAGGGGTACACGTTCCGGAAGATCTGTCGGTAGTATCTTTTGATGATGCGGAGCTGATGGATAATACAGATGTTAAAGTACTGTCCGCCATACATCCGAAAAACAAGCTGGGATATATTACAGGGAATCATCTGTTGCGTATGATGGATGATGAAGACTGGCAGACAAAAAATTATGCATACCGTTTTCCAGTGAGAATAAATGATGGTAATTCCGTGAGAAAATTGTAGAAGTTAATCTTGACAGGAAATGGGAAAAAGAGTATTATAAAGATATAGTATGTTACTTGTTAGTAAACGATGAACGAGGCATTAACTATGTGTAAATTATTAAATGTATTTATGCAGAGTTAGTGCCTTTTTTGTGTTAATAAGTTGATAAAAAGGAAAGACTATGCATAGATACACGTACAAAGAAAAGGAGAAAAATATGAAAGACAAAATCTTTGGCGTATTGCAAAGAGTAGGGCGCAGCTTCATGCTCCCGATCGCAATTCTTCCGGTAGCAGGATTGCTTCTCGGTCTTGGCAGCTCATTTACCAATGCCACAACCATTGCAACTTATGGACTGCAGGGAATCCTGGGAGAGGGAACAATCCTTCATTCGCTGCTGATTATTATGAACAAGGTTGGAAGTGCGATCTTCGATAACCTTCCACTGATTTTTGCCGTTGGTGTAGCCATCGGAATGGCAAAGAAGGAAAAAGAAGTTGCGGCATTATCAGCATTGATCGCATACTTTGTTATGCATATTTCCATTAACAGTATGCTGGAAATCAGCGGGAAGATCGCAGCTGACGGAACCATTTCCAAGAATGTCCTTGAAGGAACGATCGCTTCTGTGTGTGGAATCAATACACTGCAGATGGGTGTGTTCGGCGGTATTATTGTAGGACTTGGAGTTGCGGCACTTCATAACCGTTTCCACAAGATTGTACTGCCAAATGCATTATCATTCTTTGGCGGTTCAAGATTCGTACCGATCATTTCAACAATTACTTATATGTTCGTCGGAATCGCAATGTATTTCGTATGGCCGGTTGTGCAGAACGGTATCTATGCACTGGGCGGTCTGGTAACAGGAACCGGATATTTCGGAACACTGATCTTCGGTATTGTAAAACGTGCGCTGATCCCGTTCGGACTGCATCATGTGTTCTATCTTCCGTTCTGGCAGACCGCTGTCGGCGGAACGATGGAAGTTGGCGGAAAACTGATTCAGGGTGGTCAGAATATCTTCTTCGCACAGCTTGCCGATTCTGCCAATATTACACATTTCAGCGCGGATGCGACAAGATATTTCTCCGGTGAGTTCATCTTCATGATCTTCGGACTTCCGGGAGCGGCACTTGCTATGTACCGTACGGCAAAACCAGAAAAGAAAAAAGCGGCAGGCGGACTGCTTCTTTCCGCAGCACTGACATGTATGTTAACAGGTATCACAGAGCCTCTGGAGTTCTCGTTCCTGTTTGTGGCACCGGTTCTGTTCGCAGTACAGGTTGTACTTGCAGGTAGTGCATACATGATTGCACATATCCTGAATATTGCAGTAGGACTGACATTCTCCGGCGGATTCTTAGATCTTCTGTTATTCGGTATCCTTCAGGGAAATGCGAAGACAAGCTGGATCAGAATAATTCCGGTAGGAATTATCTATTTCTTCCTGTATTACTTTATCTTCTCATTCCTGATCAAGAAGTTAGATCTTAAGACACCGGGTCGTGAAGATGATGATGCAGAGACAAAACTTTATACAAAAGCAGATGTCAATGCGAAAAAAGCAGGAAATACAGAAGCAGGTACAGAAGGAACTTCCGAAGATTCACTTAGTGCGGAAATTACAAGAGGACTTGGAGGCTCTGCGAATATCGAAGACGTAGACTGCTGTGCGACAAGACTTCGTTGTACGGTAAGCAATGCAGATCTGGTAAATGACGGAATTTTGAAAGCAACAGGTGCATCCGGCGTGGTCCATCGCGGACAGGGTGTACAGATCATTTACGGACCGGGTGTGACGGTTATTAAGGCGAACCTGGAAGACTATCTGGAACATGCGCCAAAAGAGCTGTATGAGCCTCAGAAAGACGCAGAAAGTACTGGTCAGAACATATCAGAAGATGATAAAATAGAAACCAAAGCAGAAGAAAAGAAAATTGTAGATACAATCGTGATCTCAAGTCCGATCACAGGAGTTGCGGCAGACCTTTCCACAACGCCGGACGAAGCATTTGCCGGACGTATGATGGGTGACGGTGCTGTTGTAACACCGGAAGATGCGATCGTAAGAGCACCGGAAGATGGAGAAGTATGCTTCGTATTCGATACCAAGCATGCGATCGGATTCATGACAGAGTCCGGAGTGAGCCTTCTGATCCATGTCGGTATTGATACCGTAAAACTGGACGGAAAAGGATTCGAATGCTTCGTTGAGAACGGACAGACGGTGAAGAAGGGTGATCCGATGCTGAAGCTGGATCTGGATTACCTGAAAGCAAATGCACCATCGGTAGCATCACCGGTTCTCTGTACAGAGCTTGAAGATAACCAGAAGATCCGCCTTCTGAATGAGGGAGAGATCAAGGCAGGAGATGAGCTTTTCGCAATTGATATCTACGAAGCGTAAAAGAATGTGATGTGGAGATACAAGTGGGGATATGATGTACAGGATAGAGAAAGTTTTAAATCATAATACCGTAATAGCCATCCATCAGGACGATCATAAAGAAGTCCTGATCATGGGAAAGGGAGTAGGATTCGGCAGAAAAGTTGCAGAAAGAATCGAAGTAAGACCAGAAGACCGTTTATATTCTCTCCAAAAATATAAAGAGCGGGGCGGGGCAAAAGAAATCATAAAGTCTATCGCACCGGAATTTCTGGAACTGACGAATGCTGTGCTCGACGAGGCTGAAAAGGTATTTGGGAAGATTGACCGTATGGTACTATTCCCACTTGCAGACCATATTGCATTTGCAGTAAAACGTATTCAGAATCATGAGCAGATCAGTAATCCGCTCACAGAAGACATCCGTGTGTTATTCCATATGGAATTCAAGGTAGCGGAAAGTATCCGGCCTCTTTTGAAAAAGCAGTTTCAGCTCGATATAGAAGACGACGAGATCGGATATGTGGCACTTCATATCCATTCGGCAATAGAAGACGAGAAAGTATCACAGGCAATGCAGATGGCAAGATCTGTCAGGGAATGCATCAGTATGGTAGAAGAAGCGATCGGAAAACCAATCGATATTGCATCATTATCTTACAACCGTCTGATGAATCATATCCGTTATATGGTGGCAAGAGCCTTGAGCGGTGAGAAGCTGAAGGTGAATATGAACGACTATATGGAAGTGAAATTCCCGGAATCTTTTGGGATGGCACAAGTCATCTGCGACCAGGTAGGTACGAGTCTGGGAGTAAAGCTGGAAGAAGTAGAGACAGGATATCTGGCAATGCATATTGAAAGAGTTGCCAATGACGAACGTGAAATAGAAGAATAGTACACTTCGGAAAAAAGCGGAAAATACACAAAAATAAGTTTTTTTGAAAAAAATAAAAAAAATTCAAAAAAACACTTGCAAAAGATATTGCGTTATGATATTATAAATCTCGGTCACGCAAGAGAAATAAAAACACGAAGCAGTGACTGAGATATGGCTCCATGGTCAAGCGGTTAAGACATCGCCCTTTCACGGCGGTAACACGGGTTCGATTCCCGTTGGAGTCATTACCTAAGTAATTAGGTAAAATGCCGATGTGGCTCAATTGGCAGAGCAGCTGATTTGTAATCAGCAGGTTATCGGTTCGAGTCCGATCATCGGCTTAGTCCTTACGGGACTTAAAGATTTTGGACCTTTAGCTCAGTTGGTTAGAGCAATCGGCTCATAACCGATCGGTCCTGGGTTCGAGTCCCCGAAGGTCCATGAAATGGCCCAGTGGCTCAGTTGGTTAGAGCGCCGCCCTGTCACGGCGGAGGTCGAGAGTTCGAGTCTCTTCTGGGTCGCTTGCTTGTCACTTTTAGTGAGCAGGCGATAAATAATTAAATATGGGATCATAGCTCAGCTGGGAGAGCATCTGCCTTACAAGCAGAGGGTCATAGGTTCGAGCCCTATTGGTCCCATTTCGTGATAGTAAGTTATCACGATTTGCAAGTAGTGTAATCACGAAATGTGACGCGATGCTTCGCATCGATGCACACAACTCCTTCGGAGTTGGCGCGATTCATCTTGTATGCCGCAGTGGCGGAACTGGCAGACGCACAGGACTTAAAATCCTGCGGGACCAACCTCTCGTACCGGTTCGATTCCGGTCTGCGGCATTAGGTAAAAATGGGAGAAACGTTGAATTTACAGCGTTTCTCTTATTTTTTTGTTTTAAAATGTTTGAACACCTTTGAACACTTTATGATGAAATACCAAGATTCTGAAAAGCAAGCCTGTCATTCTTCCTCTTATTGACATTCCGCAAGTAATGCAATGTTGTAGCTGTCTCACTATGTCCCATTAAATAACTAAGGGTTGTAAGATTATTTCCGTCAAAAGCTGTTGAAGCATTGTAAAAGCGGATTTTATGACTGGAATGATAAGGAACACCGGCTTCTTTGCAATATTTCTTCAAACGGCGATTAAAGCTGTCTGTTGTCATAATCTCGCCGTTGGGTTCAAAGACATATATTCCATTTGGATTTAATTCCTTTGCTTTGTGAAGAATTTTAAGTGCTTCGTCTGTAAGGAACTGTTTACGGAATCCATGAGAAGTATTTCCTTTCATTTGATTTACTACTTTTACTTTTCGGCTTGAGAATGTTAAATCATCATTCAATGTACGTTCACAGGTCGCCTGTCTGTGAAGATATACAAGCCTGTTATTGTAGTCAATATCTTCCCAACGGATAGCTTTTGTTTCTCCAACACGGATAAATAGATAGAAAGATAACTGTATTGCAAGAGAATATGGCTCTATGATACACCGAAGATAATTTAATAACTTATGCGTATCATCACGGGAAAATACATTGTCACTTTGTACTTCTACTGGCTTATAGGTAAACTGTTTGAAATTCACATCAGAGACAGGATTATGTGATATAATTTCTTCTTCGATCGCATAACTCATTATTCCATTCAAAACAGAACGGGCATTACTGACTCGCTTGTGCGTGAACTGTCGGTCTTTTGTAGCTTCTCTGAAAAAGCGGATAAGCGTGATTGGTTTGATTTCGCCTATCTTCATTTTAACAAGTTCTGTATCTTTGAAAAATCTATTCCATTCAGATACATATTCTTGAATTGTTTTTGCTTTTACGGAAGTATAATCTCTTTTATACAAAAGCCATTCAGCATATAATTCTTCTAGTGTGACATTCTGACGGTTTTCAGCTTTCTGCTTTTCGATATAAAATCTGATGATTTCTTTTTCAAGGTTCTCTTTACTCTTCCTCTTAACAGGACGGCGTTTGTTAGGTTTGGTTTCATCGGGTAAATAAGTACGCCAGCTTTTTTCTGATTCCGAGTAATAAATTTCATATTTGTGATTCTTCAAGATTTTTTTATTTGCCATAATTTTAAAATCTTTGAAGACTTCATCTGTGGTCATGTTAGCACAGGTGGCTAACGTATTCAATAATGTTATATCTGAAAACGTAACGGGATTATCCATAAGATTCCCCCTTTACGCAAGGATTTTCTTTTTTAATTTTGATGTAGATAACACTGCTGTCCTTTAAGCATGAACCAGTAGATAAGAAAGCGTTGGTATCGTAAATTTGCCTTGTGTATTCTTTCTGAAAGACGATATTTTCTTTTTGTAAGTCATGTAAAATGTCTTCGGTCAGCATGACTTTTGTTTCGTGTGGAACTTTCAGATTTTGAGATTTAAAAAAGGCTTTTTTCTTATGTTCTTTCAAATCAAGGTCTTTTCCAAAATACTTGCTAAGATAACGACCTCTGTTTTCTTTGCTGTCTACATCAATGCGATTGATTTTAATAAATCCATGTGACCATAAATTCTGTAATTTTTCTTTTGCTATATACGGAAAATCAAAGAAAATAACATGATAATGGATTGCTCCACGCTTCTGTTTCTCCCACGTTGCAAGGTATTTTAATAACTGGGTTTTGGTATGGTACAAATAATAATTTAATCGCTGGATAAAATACTTAAATTCTCGGTTAGTTATCAGAATTTCCTGAATGTTTTCTTTAAATGTCAGCGTTACAAATTTTGTTTTGTTATCAAAGTTGCAGTCAACAATACGGGCAATATCCCAACGAGCCTGTTCGTAATGCTTCTGCTTGCGTTTTAAACTGTCATATTGCTTATGAGCTGACATTTCATCAAATTTTTTTCGGTTACTTGTGTCTGTTAAATCTGCCTTTTCTTTCGAGTGAATAAAAATAGGGTTTTCGTAAATATATACTTCTTTTGTAGTAGGAGTTTCAATGATTTTCGTATTGTATGCAAAACACTCTTTTGTTTTGCTCACGAATCTCACCTCATATCCCAATTTTTGTAATGAATGTTCCGATTGTTTTCGGAAGATGTTGTTTTATATATCAAGTATAGAGGTCAGCCAGTTCAGCACCTATAACGTTGTCCGGCACTGACTGGCTGACATAGTAGGGAAATTATTTCATTCCCACTTTTCTGATATTGGAAGCTTCTGCTTTGACAGAAAGACGTCCATTATAGAGACTAGCCCAAGTATGTAATCCATCAAATGAGACTGGAATCTGCCCTTTTTGTTCAAGTTCTTCGTTGGTAACAATCGCTGTGTTAGCTTTAATGCCTACTTTGACTTTTTCAAACTTTAATTTTGGAAGAAGAACTGTATAGTAGAATCCTAATTTTTCTTTTGTAGAAAAGTCTACCCAGTCAGAAACTTCTACTAACTGAAATTCCTCTTGCAGTTTGTCTGGATTTAAAATAAAGTCATTTCCTCTAATCATCGTTTCACCTCCTTATAGATATCTGATTATCAGATATTAAGATAATCTTATGATAAAACAAGCATTGCAGAATGTCAATAGAAAATATCTGAATATCCGATAAAAAGATTGACAGAGAAAATTTGATGAAATATAATGTGCTTATAAAGGAGGTTCGCTATGAATAAAATAAAAGAATTGCGGAAAGAAAAGAATATAACCGTTGCGGAACTTGCAAAAGAATTAGGCATTTCACAAAGTATGCTTACGAACTATGAAAACGGAAATGGAACGCCGAGAGACGAATCTATATGGGAAAAATTATCACAGATATTCGGCGTGAGTAAAAGCCACGTTATGGGATTAACTACGGATATTGAAACAGCAAATAAGACAAAACAGTTGAAAGTGGTTGTAGATACATCTCAGCCGATCTCAATACAACCGAAGAATCAGACAGACCTTGATGTATTGATAAAACTGGATTTGATAGACAATGAAGACATGAAAGAAGTGTCAGAATTTCTTGATAAACTGTTGGCACAGGAGAAATATGAGGGACGGAGAGAATCAAACGTTAAATATGTCGTTGAGTAGAAAATGCTTCTCAGCCGACCACTTGCCCAGTCGACCCGCCGCCCTGTTAGGAACCGTCGCACTGGGCATCCTTGCGGAACGTTAGTTTGCGAAAATACGAACAAAAGAATATAAGGAGAGGGAATAGCCGATACTACTTCAAAAGCAGTAATAGAGTGCTATTCCTTTTTATTATATTCAATGGTTACAGTTCGGAACGGCTTGCTATTATTGTGCAAGTAATAAGTTGGATAATAGAGGTTGATTTCCAAGGTGGTAGGTGTACCGTTAATTTTGTTATGTTCGTTTTCAATGTCTTTGATTACTCCATCAATTCCCCAACATTTGTAAACAATTACAGTCAATTCAGTATCTCTGGTATCTGCACTGCTAAAGGACATGCTGTTAGTAATATGGTAGTCCGGCAGTCTGAGATAATTGTAGAGAATGGTCAGTAAACAGAGTATTGTGATTGGTGCTATGATTTTCTTTTTCATGTACATACCTCTTTCGTGTTATTAGTACAGGGATAACTATATAGTACCTCACTATATAGTGAATTACTACATAAGGATTTAATAAATATACTTTATGTAGAGGTGCAGAACATGAACTATGGACATTTAGAATTAAGGATAGAAGAACTGTTACAAGAAAAAGGTATCAGTAAGAATACGATTTGTAAGGAACTTGACATACCGAGGTCAAATTTCAATAGATATTGCAGAAATGAATTTCAAAGACTGGATGCAAATTTAATCTGTAAACTATGCAACTATTTTGAATGTGAAATTGGTGAGTTAATTCGATATGTAAAAGAATAAAGTGATAATGGGTATGCGGAAATAAAAAATATTCGCATACCTTTTTAATTGAATATTTTATAAAATGGAATTATACTGTGTATAACATGAAACAGACAAATCGGAATTTGTGGAGAGATTTCTTGAACTTTCCTTATTTTACGGGCTTTCCAGCCCCTTAAATAGTGAAATGATATGTATTTTCCCTTATTTTTGACCTTATGCGGAATCAGCAAGGGAAATAAGGGAATTTTTTATTTAGTCGTTGCCTGCCACTTTATCAAGAAGTCTGGCGGAGTTCCGCTTTGCCTTTCTTGTAGAGTGGGCGTAGACATTCATTGTGGTACTGACATCAGAGTGCCCTAACAGTTCCTGCACATCTTTTGGGGCAGCTCCGTTTGAGAGGAGGTTGCTTGTGTAGGTGTGTCGCAACTGGTGGAAATGGAAATTCTCAAATCCGTCCAGCCTTTTTGCAACTGATCGGCAGGCAATGCTGAGTGTGCTTGGCAGTTCCAGACATCCGTCCGGTCTCAGGCAGACAAAGGAGATTTCCTTGTAATCTACCGGGATTTCTTCGGTTCCGTCCAGATGATAATATTCATAATACACTCTGTTTTTGTCCTGTGCTTCCTTGTAGAAATTGCGGTGGTAAAGTTCACCATACTGCATCCGGCTTTTAAGCTGTTTTTTTCTGGCGGTTTTCAGTATTTCAGTCAGAGTATCGCCAAAATCAACAATCCTTACTTTCTTTCGCTTGGTCGGTCCGATGATGTTTTTATGTTTTGTGCCATCATAGCGGATACTTCTTTTAATGGTCAGGCATTGTTCTTCAAGATTGATGTCCTGCCATGTCAATCCGCAAACTTCACCGATACGAAGTCCCGCATAGTATGCGATCTGGATTGGCAGGATTGCAGGTGGATTCTTTACTTTGAGGTATTCTATCAGTCTCTCATAATCTTCATGGGAAATAGGCTGTATGCCTTCTTCTACCTCATCATCTGAGAATAAATCCACATCCTCTGCCTGTTTTTTCAGCTTAATATACTGCATAGGATTAAAAGTAATCAACTGTTTTGGAAATACTGCAAACCGGAAAGCCTGTTGTAATACTGCTGAAAAGGAATGGATGTAATCTTTACTGTATCCTTTTCTCACTTTTCCATCTGGAAATTCCCCACCGAATGTAAGCAGATCGAGAAATGCCTGTAAATGTTCAGCAGTAACGGTTTTTAATTTGCGTTCTGCAATCGGATGTTTCTTGATACAACGGATTGCACCAAGATAATTTTCCACTGTACCATTGCTGAGTGTTCCGACTTTCAGTTCTTCTTCCGCCCACATATCAAGAAGTTCTCCTACAGTAAGATTATCTGTCTTTGCGACAAATTTCTTGCTTTCGTAATCATCCATTGCCTGACGGAGCAGTTTTTCCGTTTCACTTTTACTTTCTGTTCCAGCGTATTCTTTCTGAACCAGATTGCCGCTTGCATCTTCTACATAGAAGCGGTAGTACCATTTCTTTCCTTTTTTTCTTACAGATCCTTTTG